>Ga0255352_1001664_pt1 | contig 10615 bp, 7 predicted proteins | sample HBST0metaG_FD_189939 | JGI IMG/M metagenome (GOLD analysis project Ga0255352, IMG submission 189939) | Peat soil microbial communities from Stordalen Mire, Sweden - H.B.S.T0 | ecosystem: Environmental > Terrestrial > Soil > Wetlands > Peat | place: Sweden: Norrbotten County, Stordalen Mire...
CAACTATCTGCTTCTGAAAGCACAACGACTGGCCGCCACGAGAACAGAATTCGTCGCCTTTCAAAAAGCCGCGTAAAACGCACACTTTTCCACTTTCTCGTCAAGAGCCATATGTTCATACCGAGGCTCATGCTCAGGCGGTTGCTCTCCTGAAGAAGAAACATTTCATAGTTTTGGACGGACCTCCTGAAGCCGGAAAAACAACCATTGCCGCAGCTATTGCACTTCTTCACGCGACTGAAGGATTCGAGATTATAGACACAAGAGTGTCAAACGATCTATTTAAGTCACCCGACGACCTGCTAGTCGGAGACTCCGGGCTTCAGAAGCCCAAATTGTTCATCGCTGATGATGCAATCGGATCAGTTTCCCTTGAACCGCATCTTGCCGATGGATGGAGTCGTGACCTCCCAGGAATCTTGCGGAAGCTCAACGGGAAGAGGTTGCTTGTGTGGACAGCTAGGCGGTACATATTGGAGGAGGCTCTGGCGAAATCCCGGTTGAAGGATGCGATCTCTGACTTCCCACATCCAAACGAGGTCCTCGTTGAGGTCGGAAAATTGACCGTGATGCAAAAGGCTGAGATCTTATACAACCACGCAAAAGCTGCCAAGCTCACGTCTGCTCACCGCAAGCTAATCCGTGCGCATGCCACGACGATCATCATGCATCCGAACTTCAGCCCTCTGCGGATTGAGCAACTCATGACTGTTGTATTGAGAGACTCAGACCAAGTTAAAACTTCGTCGTGGGAGGACATTGCACAGTTCTTGGCAAACCCAGGGGAACGGTGGATTCAAGCGTATCGTACCCTCAGCGGTTCAGAACAAAAGTTACTCTCGGCAATGCTCGATTGTGACGAACCTGCATCTGTAAAGGACCTGCGCTCCTGCTATGAATCCCGGGGCGCAAAACAAGGAGACGGGCGCCTCGCCTTTGATGACGCGCTCAATCGCCTTAACCACAGTTTTTTAGTTGCTTCGACCACATATTCGGGAGAGAAACGAATTGCTTTTCAACATCCGAGCCTGCGAGATCTGCTGCTGTTGGAATTACGCGGCGATCCTAGCGCGAGGGTTCGATACTTTGCAATGGCTACGCCTTTCGCGCTCTCAGGAATCATCGGGGGGATCGCAAATACCGAAGAGCTTGAAGGTGAGCCTCAGCATGCCGTCGTTCCGACTAATGACCAAGAGTTCAATGCTTTCCTGAATAGACTTCAGTGTGTTTCGCAAGAAGTGCTCAAGTTGAAAGACTGGGAACTTTTGTTGGCATCCGCTGAACGTTTGATTCCATCGAAACCGTCAAGCATGACGAAATCGCCTCTGTCGCACATTTGGCGCGAGCTTGGAATTCCTGATGCGGTCGAGTTTGTCGATCCGAGTGATATTGATCTAAGCGCATTTGCAACTCAACCTAGCGGCAGGATTTTTCGCGCTATTTTGGAAGGATTTGCACTTCGGCGCACGTTTGAGAACAGTCAGCGATTCTCTGAAAGTGACTGGTGCCGACTCCTAACGAAGTTTTATCGTCTTACCATGTACGTCAGTCCGCCCGTGTACCCTACATTCTCTGGCGAATTGTGCCAAGGCCTCTCCGATTCCATCGAGGCTATTAGCTTGGCAAATGAAATAAACAATCGGGAACCTATCGTCTTGAGACAGAATGTGGGACGAACGCGGATCGAAGAGTGGAAGGAGAGGCTTGCGTGTGACGCAGCATCACTCACCGAAACTGGGAATGCGTTTGACGACACTGATGATCCTGATGAATTTGACCAGTGGAAGTCGGATGTGGACGAGTTGGTAGGGACGAGTCAAGACTTCCTGCGATGGAGTGGCGTAAACGAGATTGGGCCAATGACGGAGCTTGAAGAGGTCAAGGATTCCGCAGAACGGCCAATCGCGCCTGAGCCCGATGACGATTATAGAGAAGAGCGGCAAGTGTCAGGCCCCTATTGGACTATCGATCGGATGTTCGAGGATTTGTGATTGCGTGCTCATCAAAAAAAATGCGCACAATGTTCATGAGCGGGTATGCGATTCGGCAAGCCTTTCGGACCGGATGTCTTAAAATCGCAGGGAGGATCGATCTTCGTCGGCAGCCTTACGGTCCAGCGAATCCTCACAGCCTGCAGACGGTATAGCGCTCCTGCTTGACCGGATGATTTGTAACGGAAAGCCGCCATAGCGACTGGGATGTGGTAGTCGAAGCTGGCCTGATTGCTCCAGTTGCCTTTGGCGTTGTCAGGACCTATAATTCTGCCGATGGACAGAGGGACTTATTGAGTACAGTGCCCTATTGTCGCCAACCGACACTCTCAGTGCAAAGATGAGTAAAGGTCACAGACTCAGGTATAGAATCACAACCGTACAATCTCTCTCAAGCGGTGCGCGTTATGGCTAGAAGGCCGGTAATGAAGTACTGGCTCAATTGGGGTGAAATAAGCGGGAAGGCTGGTACAGCGGGGGAATTCAGGGAAGTCCTACGCAAATATGCTCGTAAGGGCCTCCTGATTGCGTGTGGGCGGCTCACTGTTGAATTCAACTACGGGCCTGAAGGCAAAACTGTCGCCAAAGATGAAATCACAAAGCAGCTCATTCCTCGGCTGTTCCCTCCAGGCCTTGCGGCAAAAGTGAAGTTGGCATTCGAGCATGACCGCGTCATCTTCTTTCAAGGACAGCTTCGCTACATTGCCGCAGAGGTGACGCGGCTTCCATTCGTGGATGGTCTTCCTGAGATTGAGAACCACGAAATAGGCGAACTTCTTTTGAGGGCGGCTGAACTCATGACATTCCAGCCACCAAAGCCGACAAATCCGATGGACCTGCTGGTAAGCAAGGTCGCGGAGTTTGTGCCGTTCTATGAAATAGATACCCCGACCGATGCCCTCGATCAACTGATGCGGATATACATCATGTTGACGGTGAACATTCCGCGACTGGCCAGCAAGGGGCAACTGCAATTCGACGTGGCGGCTGAATTCGAAAAGGTATTTGGCTTCTCTCTTGCCGACTATACAAATTTCATGTTCTCTCTGCTGCTGCATGCCAGGACGGAGCGCGACGCGCGCCAGGCAAATGCCGACCCTCCGAGCCCCGTCGGCCCCTACTGGCTGAAAAAGACGACTCTATCCGAAGAAACGATTCACAAGGTTCTCGCAACCGTATCATTCTCGCTCGATGCAATGACGCCGCCCAAAGAACCTCACGGGTACGCAGATTTTACATTCCTGCGCGATAATCCTTACCTCCGCGACGGCGAACATTATTTTTGTCTGGATTATGAGTTCGCGCTTGGCAAGCTGGAAAGCGGGGTCATTTATAGGGTTCTCGACAATCTTGAACCCGCAAGGAAGGCCCCATATCTGTCCTTCTGGGGGCCGGTCTTTGAAGACTATCTCGCTTGGCTTTTCGAATCCTATGCCTCCACCAAGTACAACGCCTACCATTCGTCGCCAAAATACGCGGACGGAAGAGAAGTGTGCGATGCAATCGTCATCTGCGGTGGTACGGCAATCCTAATCGAAGCGAAGATCGCAACTTGCAATATTGAGACCAAATACTCCGGCGATTACGAACTCATGAAGAAGTATCTGGAGTCAAAACTGGTCGGAACACCAACGAACAGAAAAGGTGTTTGGCAGCTGTTGAAGGCCATTGAGAATCTCAAAACCAAGCCGACAGCGTTCCTGCCTCCATGCCTTGCGAAGGTGGACAAAATCATTCCTCTCATCGTGACGAAAGACGAGATCGGATCGAGTTTCTTTATCAACACGTATTTGAATGAGCGCTTCGAGGCGCAGTTTAAAAGGAAAGATTACCGCCCGCTCGTCATTACGCCTTTGGTCACAATGAGCGCCGGGTCCATGGAACGTGCGATGAGTCCGCTGGCGAAGATGGCGTTTAACGCGATTCTCGAAAATCGCATCACCGCGGATCATCAATTGGGGCGTCCGTTCGAAGCCGCCAGCAAGTACGTTTTCAAAGGGACTGCCAAATGCCTGCCAAAGCATATGGAGCTGTTGACGGGTGCATTGGATGGCCTCATGAAGGCCTTTGGAATGAAGGAGGAAGACGGTTCTCCAGCAAAGATGACACCAGATTAGTACCGATATGTCGCCATGGCGACTGAAATCCCGCGCCCTGCCAACAGGCTGGGGTCCGAGGATGCTCCCGGAGCCTGGGGACTAATCAGGGCTCGGAGAGCAATTTTCACGTAAAATATCAAGCTGACTCTCCTACTCGACGGTTAAACGATGCCAGTGTCTCAGACGGATCAGGCTTTCATCTACGGCGGCGTCACAAACGTGAGCATGTCTGAGGATCAGTTCGACCTCGGGCACGGCTTACGTATCGTGCGTACATACGCGCACCTTTTTTCCACGAACATGATGGCGTTTTCTCCTCCCGGAGGACTGCTCGGGATCCACGGAGGTCCCTGGAAGGCTGCTAAAGGCGGCTTCGCATATGACATCTCGATTGAATTATGTGTACCCACAAATCAACCTCTTCCTGGAGCCCTCATGGCACAGGATGCAATCTGGCTAATCGCAGCTCTGCTACGCGTTTCCAAGTATCCCTATCTGATGGTGCCCGTAATTTCCACCCACTCATTCGGCGCGGTTGCGCAATCTACCGAAGAACCGAACCTGGAGCCGTTTGAAACCGTCCCGAGGATAATGAGAGCACCGGAGGAGAACCCTCCAGTGCTCGATGCGGACAGCCTAGGATGGCTCTATGATGTCTGGCCAAATACTGCGGAATTGATACGTAAGAACGAACAATTCCACACGGCGTTTCGTGCGTTCGACCAATCCACATTGAGGGGGAGAACATCTTCATCATTGCTAATGGTATGGGGTGCGTTGGAACAACTATTTGCGCCGAGTACCGCTGAACTGCGATATAGGGTGTCATCCAACATTGCTTCATATCTAAACCCGCCAGGTGAGCAACGCCTAAAAGCCTATCGTGAAATTCTAAAGCTTTATAGCGATCGCTCAACAGCAGCTCATACGGCGAAGATTATAGATCAGTCTGCGCTCATCCAGAGTTTCGTGCTGATGAGAAACTCACTCGTGCAAATGATTGACAGGAATCACGTACCAACACAAACGGAACTGGAGGAGATGATATTCGTCCCCCAAATAACCTAACTTTATCGTACGCGAGGCCAATGTGCGATGACGGATTTCAGTAACGGAAAGTCGCCATTTCGACTGGGATGCCGCGCTTTCCGGTCGGCTGATGGCTCCCGTCGCAAACGGCGTTTACGGGTATGAATCCCAGGAGCTTCTATCGGTGCGTTGGGTACAACACCGAATTAGGGCGGCTATAATAGGCAACTGAATCCACAATGAGCGCAACTCCGCAAAGCTTCGGACCTGTAGGAACCATTCAAGAGCTGCAATCGCTCGTGAATAAGATCGCATCAGATAACGCTGGGAGTTTGCTTCTTTTTCGGGGACAGACGACGCTGCACGACGCCGTGCGGTCTAGCTTGTCAAGGCCAAACGTCCGCTATGAGCCCGATGTAGAACGTGGTTTCAGTGCGATAGCAGGGCAAATCCTCGGCCACGAGTCCGTCACTGTCGGAAACGTACCGTTTCGGCGAGCAGTTCTTCAGCATTACGGTGTGAAGACGCAGTATGTGGATTTGACATCTGATCCAAAGATCGCCGCATGGTTTGCCACCAACACTCTTGAACCGCGAAATCTCGTGTATGGTGGGACACCCCTGCGTAAGCTTGACCAATCGCGTTATAAACGCCGCGTTGATGGCCTTGGATACATGCTTGTGTTTGGAATACCGAACGCTGCGGAGTTGCTTTCAAAACGACGCCTCTTTGATATCTCTAAGTTGTATCCGTTCCTCCGCCCATGCCGCCAGCAAGCTTGGCTTCTCTCCGACCGGCGTCCCTTACTTCCCGATCCAAATGATTTTTGGATCGCTACAATCACAATCAATTGCTCGGAGTTCGAGTCAGTCGAATCTTCCAAGAATCTCTTCCCCCTACCATCGGAGGATGCTGGGTATAAAGCTCTCCTCAACATTCCGTTTGTAGAGGTACCGAATGATTGGCTGTGCAAAGATGACACCGATTTGCTTGATCCGAAGCGGTTGAAAATAGTATTTGGTATGCGCGCTTTGCCTGTCCCTGAGTATGTCCATAACGAGAAAATAGACGAATACGACCACAAATGGTCAGACAGAACGCTCACTGAGCCTGAACCAATGCAAATGTGGGTACGCTGGCAGTTCGAGCTTGGCGATCAGCTTCTTGGAGTGCAAGGAAACGTGGCCAATGCGGTAAAGCTGACACTTTCCCCTCGTGCCAAACAAATCATTGATGAACCGTGGGACGATTTGCCCCTACGATGGCCAAGCCTGGGAAGTGACGAACTCCTCTTCACGTTCTCCCAATACGGTTACGACAAGGTCGACGAAATTGATTTTCCATATCAGGGAGTGTGGCTCCACCGTGACAAGGAGCTCATCATCGAACATCCGATGACCGCCGACAGAGATACCTTGAATGTCCACGCCGGTCACGTCTTCGAATTTATTGGACAAGACCTTCAGATGTACGATCTACCAACTTCGTGCGCCTGCGACTCACCGGAGAGTCACGAGACCAGGGTTAGGGCGATGTTGCGATTATCAACACTCATCGAAGCTGAGATGCTCGTTCTGATTCCACATCCCTTGCATATCCCAAACTGGTATATCGTTCTCTAGATCAAATAGAGCGGACACTTCGCGGACAGGCGCTCGAAACTCGGCGTCTAGTACTGGATTTCAAACGCGCTCTCGGTATGTAATCGAATGCACGGCATCTGGAAACTGCTTCCAGCGTTGGATTACTCCCATGAAGTCGCCTTCCCGCAAGTTTTCCTTGGTTACAGCACTGATCCGGGCGATTGACAGCAACTCGTCCCCGACACATTTGTGGATCGACGGGTCGCCATGATCGCACTCGGGGGCGTTTGCTGTTTTGCTTCATATGCTCTGGCCGATGTAGTCGCCGCCAAAGATAAAGGCCCTGAAGTCGATAACCTCGGGACCTTTATGCGTGTGCGTGAGTGCGGGTTACTTTGCTGCGGGGACAACCAAAGCTGCTTTAGCCGCTTTAGCTGCCTTGTTCTTTTCCCGCTTAACCTTGGCCCACCGCTTTTGCTGAGCAGCGGCGATCCTGGCTCGGCCCTCATCGCTCATGCCGCCCTTAGCTGCCTTTTTTGTTGGGGCCTTCGCTACCTTGGCGGTCTTAGCTGCGGTTGCCTTAGCCTTCGGTGCAACAGCCTCACTTTTCAAACACAGGACACGTGCCTTCTGCAAGGCATTGATGCCGCGTTCAATTTCTGCCAGTAGTTGTTTCGCGCTCATTCAAAATCCTCCCTTATGAGTCTACATGAGGTGCAAATATGGGCCGCAGTAAGGACACCAGTCGCCTGAGACCATGTGCGCCAATTGCCGGACGGAATGTTCGGCATATACCTCATCGGAGTCAATTGCGCAGCGAAGTGCCGTGAGCAGATGCGTCGAACAAGGAACGATAAAGCGCGGACCGCGCATAGAGCATTTCATGCCTGCCCATTTCGACAATCCTGCCGCGGTCCAGCAGTACGAAGCGGTCTACCCACGCAAGCGAGCTGATGCGATGCGAAATGAGGATCAGAGTCTGCCCCTCACGGAACTTGGAAACAGAAGACAGCACTGCGGATTCTGTCGGCGCATCGAGTGCAGAAGTTGATTCGTCGAGAATGAGCACGGGTGAGTTCCTCAGCAAGGAGCGAGCGATTGCCAAGCGCTGACGCTCGCCTCCCGATAGGCCGCCAGCCTCAGGGCCGAGAGGCGTATCGACGCCTTGCGGCAGTTGATTCACCACTGAAGTAAGCTGCGCCGTGGCCAGTGCTCGCTGCAATTCGGCTTCGGTCGCCGCAGGGTTTCCATAGAGAAGATTCTCGCGGATGCTTCCCTGGAAGAGCAGCGGCTGCTGCGGAACATATCCCACTGTGTGCCGCAAGGAGGCAAGCGCAAACTCCTTGATCGAATGATTTTCGAGTTGTATGTCGCCTGACTCCGGGTCTGCGGCGCGCACGAGAAGACGCGCCAGTGTGCTTTTGCCAGAACCGCTCATGCCAATCAATGCGATACGCTCACCCGCTTTAATTTTCAATGAAACGTGATTGAGAACAGAATTATTCGCGTAAGAAAAACAGACATCCTGAATCGCAAACCCGAACTTCAATGCGCCATCCGGGAAACGGCGTGTTCCGGTATCTTGCACTGTCGGCTCAAGGGCGAGCAATTGCCGCACCCGGCGAATGCTCGCTCCAACCGACTGCGTGCGCGCATAAAGGTCCATCGCCGAACTGACGGGTTCGAACACGCGCGTGATGTAGGCGGAGAACGCAACCAGTCCTCCGATGGTCAGGGCTCCATGAAACACCTTATAGGCGCCGGTGATGAAAACATCGAGGATGGCAAGTGCGAGTATTGCGCTCATCGACAGGCTGAAGCCGATCTGCGTGCGCCGCTGAACCCATTGTGCACGGAGCATCCCGTCCCACACCGACACAGCCCGCTGTGTGGTCGCCTCTTCCGCTCCCAGAAACTGAATCTGCGGAACCGCGCTCAGATGCTCATTGAGGGTGCTGGTCGCCGATCCAATCTCGGAGCGGGCGTCATCGGCGCGCTGTTTGAGTTGCGTGCGGTAGTGCCGTTGCACAAATGCGAATAAGGGAAAGAGCGGCAACAGGGTCAGCGTCATGGAGAGATTCAGCTTTGCCATCATCCCCAGGTAGAGGACGAAGAACAGAATGGCGCGGATACTCTGGTTGGCAGTGTCGGCTCCGAGGTTCGCAATCTCATCGACATCATGCTCCATACGGACCAGCTTCTCGCCTGTGGACGTCTGCTGGTGATAGTCCTCCGAAAGCCGGTTCATCTGGTCAAGCAGTTCGATACGCAACTCACGGATACAGCCCTGCGAGATCGAGAAATTGATGAGCGAACCGGCGCTATAGAGGACGGATCGCGCGAAAAAGCAGAGGCCGATTCCGAAAGCGAGTTCCAGCATCAGGGGTGCGTTGCGTTGCGGCCACGCCCGATCAATCAGCAACTGGAGAAACAGCGGATCGGCGGTGGCGGCGAATCCGGCAAGCGAAACACAGAGCAACCCAAGGACGATCCGCCACCGTGACGAACCGAGGCGCTGCAACAGCCAACTGAAATCGCTCATGGTTCGCATGGACGGGCGCTCCGTGATCGCAGGACAAAACTTGCCGCTACTTTAGCGCGGTACGCTTTCTCAATCAAGGTGAGCGTTCTTTGCAAACCGACGCGAGATGTATGAATGCCGCGCCAGATGCGTGTAAAAGCCGCCTAGAGTAAGTTTGGCCAAATGCGCAACTTCTGTTGCATTGTCCTATTGCCAGTGGCATGATTTCCACAAGCGGAGGCGTCGCAAGTCTCGTTCTCAGTTCGATCGGCAACGCCTCCTTTGTTGCGTAGTGCGAAGGGGGGCAATGTACGATTGGGCGGAGTTTCGTCACTTTCGGTATCTGCTCACGATCCTCGAAAAAGGAGGATTTCGCATTGCCGCGGATGAACTACATACTTCCCAGCCCAATCTCACGGTTCAAGCCCGGCAGTTTCAGGACAACGCCTCCATTTGCCTCTTCCGCAAATCCAAAAGCGGACGCATCTATCCAACCAGAACCGGCCAGGCATTCCTGGCATTGGCCCCTTTTCTCCTTGAAGTTCGCGACGAAATTATCGACATACTCATCGAGATCGAGCGGGGCGAAATCAACTCCGCGCGGTTCGGATCAACACCACTCGTCGACCAGGCACTGTTTCACGTCTTCTGTGAGTTCCATAAGGAACTGATGCCGAAATGCTCCATACGGCCGACCCATGGCGATACTGCCCAATTGGCCGAAGAGATCGCGGACGGCGTGATCGATGCCGCTATCGTAACTCTTCCTTTGAAGCATTCCGCACTTCACATTGAAGAAATCCGCCGCGACAGGCTTGTGGTGTGCCTGCGCAAGGACCATGTGCTTGCATCCAAAGCCGCTTTGAATGCGACCGATTTACAAAGCAATCTCGCAATTATCTATCACCCGCAAAGGCACCCTGACGCTCACCAAAAATTGCTGGAATTCCTGGCCGACGTCGGAGTCACTGTCGAAGAGTATTCGCGTGCCTCCCATCCCTCCGAAATGCTGACGCTAGTCAAGGAGGGGTACGGCTTCGCCTTGATCCGCGAAGGGACTCCGCTGGAGGAGGAGTTGACTACACGTCCTGTTGCCGGAGTTGACTGGACCGTGGACACTGCCGTCGTTTACCACAAAGAACGCTATCCCAAGACCATCCCCATTCTTGTAAAGAAGCTCCAAAGGCACATTGAGAAAAGCCTGCCACAGGGTGTCCCCGCTCCTCTTCTGAACATCCGGAAGCCCGTCGCAAGCATCAAGCAGCCAGTCGCAACAGCGAATAAGACCCCAGTCCAGTTATCGCTTCATCTCTGAATGTTGCTGAATTTGCACCAGATAACGGAGGCCGATAACTGCGAACTATCGGCCGATAAATAGAACGTATTGGACGA
>Ga0255352_1001670_pt1 | contig 10583 bp, 10 predicted proteins | sample HBST0metaG_FD_189939 | JGI IMG/M metagenome (GOLD analysis project Ga0255352, IMG submission 189939) | Peat soil microbial communities from Stordalen Mire, Sweden - H.B.S.T0 | ecosystem: Environmental > Terrestrial > Soil > Wetlands > Peat | place: Sweden: Norrbotten County, Stordalen Mire...
CGACGCAGATTGGGGTTCGATCCAGATTCTCATCTTTCCAGCAGGAACCGAGATACCGGCAAGCACATTGCCTCCGGCAAGTAATTCTTCCGAGACAGATCTCACCCGGCCGGCTCAAGTGCCTGTGGCGGCTAATCATCAGCCGTAATGCATCACGCCTAAGAGGGAATCAGAGAGTTTGCGCGTTGTAACCAATGCTATGCGGCAAAGGAGACAGATGACAGGGAACAAGCATAACTTTGAAGGTCATAGTAGTGACAGCGGAGAGCCCGACCCAGGTCCATATTGGAAGCGGATGCATCGTGACTGGCGCTTTTGGGTTGGCGCATTTCTTATGTTTGGCGCGATCTCCATTTATGTTCTGAGCGGAGATCTGGCGTGGGTGCCGCGTAGCCAACCCCATCAGCCTATGCCAGCAACTGCCGGAAGATAATGGAGCTTTCCCACTGTCCTGAATCCATCTCCGCAATCACTTTGCGTGTGCACTATAGCTCAGCAAATCGATCGTAGCTTTGGAAGAATATCTATGAGGTATGGCGGTTGTTTTTCTCCCTTTGCTGGTTCCTGAGCTAAGGCAGGCCATCGGGATCGTACCCTTACCCCTCTTAGACGCCCAGCTAGCGCAAACGCAAGTGGCAATAGCGTCCTTCTTCTGCAGGCCGCCGCGTTTGTTCTTTTCCTAGGCAGATGTCCATGGGAGCCGGGCAAACAGCAAGCGCATCAACGCGAGACTACTGATCAGCTTGAGGATTCCTTGAGAGTGGATCAAGTCCACACCATGATTGGAGAAAATGAAATGCCACTCGTCACTGTTGTAATCACGCTATTAGTAGTCGGCGTGTTGCTATGGCTGGTGAATCGCTACATTCCCATGCAAGGAACCATCAAGGGAATCCTGAATGCCGTTGTCGTAATCGTGATCGTTGTATGGCTTCTCAACGTCTTCGGGCTGCTTCATTACGTTACCCAATTCCGCGTAGGGCAGTGAAGCTTCAGCCTCCCGAGGCCCGAACGATTGTGCCGCTAAGAAACGAACGTCCAACGCAACGAGGCAGTCTTCTGCCTGTAGGAGGAATCTTGAAACGCATAGTTTTGTTCGCAATTGGAAGTACTCTCAGCCTGAGCGCATTTGCTCAGGCCAATCTGCAAACGACTACGGTCGTCGAAACAATAGGCCCTAAGTACACATACCGCGTGATCGAGACCAGTCGCTCGGTCCAGGCAGTCAACTATCAGCATCGCAGCGGGGCGACGGATGTGGATTTTGCCGGAACTGCCTTACTGCCTTCAGCCGACGGTAAAGCGAAGGTGCGAAGCAAGCGCGGCACTTTGGAAGTTGAGGCCGAATTTGGAAACCTCCAAAGTCCAACATCCTTTGGCGGCGAATATCTCACCTATGTCTTATGGGCGATTTCACCTGAAGGCAGAGCAGTGAATCTAGGGGAAGTGCTGGTAGGCGATAATAACCGGAGCAAGCTGACCGCAACCACCGACCTACAGGCATTTGCTCTGATCGTAACCGCGGAGCCGTACTATGCCGTCCGCCAGCCCAGCAACGTCGTTGTCCTCGAGAACGTCGTTCGCGCAGACACAAAGGGAACAACAGAGGCAGTAAATGCGAAGTACGAGTTGATGGAACGCGGCGGCTACATTCCCACCGGATACAAGTTCGACCCGGTCGTTCTGAGCGCCAGTCTTCCGCTGGAGTTTTACGAGGCGCGAAATGCTCTGCGGGTCGCCGAATCCGAGGGAGCTGAGACCTATGCAAACGCGAGCTACCAGCACGCTGTCCAGTTGATGAACAACGCCGACGCTATGAATAGGCATGGCGACAGAAAGCCGTTGATTGCTGTTTCCCGAGAGGTGGTACAGACTGCAGAAGATGCGCGGGAAATCGCGGTCAAGAAGATCGACGAGCAGCGTCAGGCTAACGATCTCCAGGCTTCCAGCGACGCGCAAGCAAGATCGCAAGCTCAAGCCGAAGACGCCACTCGTCTAAAGGAGCAAGCTCAGGCGAGCACGGCAATAGCTCAAGCTGACACTGCAAAGGCGCAAGCTGAAACAGTCGCCAACCAAACAGCATCGGCAGCTGCAATTTCCGCGGCCCAGGCTGACGCGGAGCAGGCTCGCATCGCAGCGCAGAATGCTCAGCAAGGTGAACATCAGGCAAACACCGATAAGGCCGCGATGCGCGCGCAACTTTCAGAACAACTAAACCGGGTTCTTGAGACTCGCGATAGCGCACGTGGACTGATTGTTAGCATGTCCGACGTATTGTTCGACACCGGACAGTATTCGTTGAAACCAGGCGCACGCGAGAAACTTGCAAAAGTCGCTGGAATACTGATCTCCTACCCTGGACTCAACATCCAGGTTGGAGGATATACCGATAACATCGGCGGCGATGACATGAATCAGAAGTTGTCAGAGAATCGTGCTGATACCGTGCTCAAGTATCTTGTGCAACAAGGTGTAACAACAAACTCAGTGAGCGCCAACGGCTTCGGCAACACATCGCCGGTGGCATCCAACGACACTTCCAGCGGCCGGCAGGAAAACCGAAGAGTTGAACTGGTTGTTTCTGGTGATGCAATTGGAAGTCCGCAATTGTAACAGCGGGCAACTCGCGCTAACACCACCCCCAAATACGCTGCGGTCTTAAAACCAGTCCGCAGCGTATATTGGGTAATCCTGTCCCCAAGCGGCAACGACAAGTGTGAGAAAGCTCGGAGTCATTCTGGTTGCATTTCCGATCCAGGCTCCCCGTACGCAGATCCCTCGGTAGCGGAGCGGCAGCAATGGGGATGTTACCCAAGCGGGGGAGTGGGTTAGCCTCTTGATCATTGTGGTCCCCGTAGTTCTCGACCGGATTTGAATGCGAAAAGAGGATATGATGTCGCTTCCTGATACGATTGATCCCGAAGAAGGTCCGGCGGACCGAACCGCTGAGGCAGATTCACATATTGGAATGAAGGCGCGCCAGCTACCTTTGCCAACTCGCATTGCATTTGTGGGAAACTACTTGCCTCGCGAGTGCGGCATTGCGACTTTCACAACCGACCTGTGCTCCGCCCTCTCGATCGAGTTCGGAGAAGAGCGCCTCTTTGCCATACCAGTGAACGATCCGGATTCGAGCTACGACTATCCCAAACAAGTTCGTTTGGAAATTACACAGGAGGACCTTGCCTCTTATGAGCGCGCTGCCGATTTTCTTAATTTTAATGGCAATGATCTTCTCTGCCTGCAGCACGAATATGGAATTTACGGCGGCAACGCAGGTTGCTACATCTTAACCTTGCTGCGCAAGTTGAAAATGCCGATTGTGACCACGCTTCACACGGTGTTGCGAGATCCCGACGCGAATCAGAGAATGGTACTCGATGAAATTGCACGCCTATCAGATCGAATGGTAGTGATGAGCGAGTTGGCGGCGCAACTGCTGAACGAAGTGTATGCGATTTCAAGAGAGAAAATCGATGTGATTCCACATGGTGTGCCTGATCTTCCCTTCATGGACCCAAATTACTTCAAGGACAAGTTCAGTACGGAGGGCAAATTCGTTCTCCTTACGTTCGGGTTGTTATCGCCGAACAAGGGTATTGAGAACGTCATTCAGGCGTTACCTGCGATTCTGGCAAAGCAGCCGAACGTTGTCTATATCGTCTCTGGAGTGACCCATCCGCATATTCGCCGGCACGAAGGTGAGCGTTATCGTGAGGAACTGCAAGCGCTGGCTGAACAGCTTGGCGTTTCCGATCACTTGATTTTCAACAATCGCTTTGTAAGCACGGAGGAACTTATAGAGCATGTCGGTGCGGCCGATATTTACATCACGCCCTACCGGCAGGAGGCGCAGGCTGTCTCTGGCACGCTCGCGATTGCCCTCGGCGCAGGAAAAGCGATTATCTCCACGCCTTATTGGCACGCCAAGGAGTTACTGGCGCAAAAGCGAGGCGTCATCGTTCCCTTCGAGGATCCCGGAGCAATTGCAGAGGCGGTTCTCGCACTATTGGAAAACCCTGCGGAGCGTCATGCGATGCGGAAGCGAGCTTATCTCTATTCACGCGAGACGACATGGGCTAAAACGGCGCGCGCTTACATGGCGAGCTTTCAACGGGCGCGCTTTGAGCGCTCGCTGCGGCCGAGAGCCGCCCAACAGGGTGATCTTGTGGTGGAATTGGCAGGTCCTTTGCCCACGCTCAATCCTGGTCATCTCTTGACCATGACTGACGACACGGGCATCTTGCAACATGCAATTTTCTCGGTGCCAAACACACTTGAGGGCTATACAACCGACGACAACGCACGCGCACTTATTGTGTCGATTCTTCTCGAGGAGAATGAGGCAGGTGTAGGCAGAAGTGAGTATCTGAATCTTTCCCGTCGCTATTTGTCCTTTTTATGGCTTGCTTTTCATGCCGACACAGGGAGGTTTAGAAACTTCCTCAATTACGACCGCAGGTGGCTCGAAGATATTGGATCAGATGACAGTCATGGGCGCGCGCTGTGGTCGCTGGGAAAGGTACTTGGGGTTTCACGAAATGCAGGCCTGAGAGGAGCGGCCGGAAGGCTCTTTGAAGCTGCGGTCCCTGCGACACTTGCGTTTACCAGTCCGCGCGCCTGGGCGTATTGCATTCTCGGCATGCAAGCCTATTTAGATTGGTTCCCGGGAGACAGAGCTATTCAGGGAGCGCGCAATATCCTCGCCAATCGGCTCCTCCACATCTATGATCGAAGCCATTCCGAGACTTGGAAGTGGTTCGAGAAGAGCCTGTCCTATTCAAATGCAAGACTTCCACAGGCCCTCATCCTGGCGGGATGGAGGAGCGACAACCAGAGAATGATTGAAGCTGGAATGGATTCTCTGAAATGGCTTGTGGGCGAGCAATATCGTGACGACAAAGATATTTTCGTGCCAATTGGGTCCAGCGGGTTCTTCATAGAGGGAAGTGACAAGGCGCGCTTTGATCAACAACCCGTGGAAGCCTGCGCAACAGTATCAGCTTGCCTTGAAGTGTATAAATTGACGGAAGAAGGCCAATGGCTTGAGGAAGCACGCAGGGTCTTTGGCTGGTTTCTCGGCAAGAACGATTTGCAGGTTCCGCTTTACGACACTGTGACTGGCGGGTGCAAAGATGGGCTTCACCCGGATCGCGTGAACGAAAATCAGGGAGCTGAATCTACGCTTTCCTTTCTCATGGCTCTGCTCGAAATGCAGGCGGCCAAAGTGTCAAGTGCAAACGAACTGAATCATGGAATGAGTGTTTCCTATTGAATCCAAACAACGCATTGGACGAATCGCGGGAATCGATTGCTCTAGAACAAGCGAAGGTCGACGCGTGCGCCGATTTGCCTTTGCTTAAACGTTACTCCGGCAATCCGCTCCTCAGCCGTAAGGACTGGCCATACCCGATTAACAGTGTCTTGAACGCTGCCGCTGTCCGGTTGGAAGATGGAGACACTTTGCTTCTTTGCCGCATTGAGGACCGGAGCGGTTTGTCGCACCTTTGCGCCGCCCGTTCTGCTAACGGGGTTGATAATTGGCGGATCGATCCTCACCCGACTTTAGTCCCGAATCCCCGGGAGTTTCCAGAAGAGATATGGGGCATCGAAGATCCCCGCATTACGTACGTCCCGGAGCTTGAGCAATACGCCGTGGCATATACATCCTTCGCGCGAGGAGGTCCGGGTGTCTCATTGGCGTTGACCAAGGATTTCCGCAGCTTTGAGAGATTTGGCGTCATCATGCCTCCAGAGGATAAAGATGCGGCACTATTGCCTCGCAGAATCGGCGGACGCTGGGCTATGATCCACAGGCCTATGACGGCGCTGGGCGCCCATATGTGGATATCCTACTCACCCGATTTGCGACATTGGGGAAGTCATAAGATTATTTTAGAAGCGCGGCGCGGCGGATGGTGGGATGCGAACAAGATTGGCCTCTGTTCTCCCCTTATTGAAACTGCCAATGGTTGGCTGGTGATCTACCACGGAGTGCGGCAAACCGCATCGGGCAGCATTTATCGCCTGGGCCTTGCGCTCTTCGATCTGGAGAGGCCGGAGGTTTGTTTGCAACGCGGAAATTCCTGGATATTCGGACCAGAGGCTCCCTATGAGCGTGTCGGAGATGTGAATGATGTCGTTTTCCCTTGCGGACAGACCATTGACGCGGACGGGGATACCATCAATCTCTATTACGGGGCAGCCGACACCTGTATCGCGCTTGCCAGGGGCAGCATCCGCTGTCTTCTCTCCTGGCTTGACAAAAACGCGAGCTTGCCGGAGAGACGGGCATTTTAGCTTGTACAGTAGTAAGACCCGGAAGGTTTGTCGATATGGTAACTGCAAGCCGGAATTGGCCCGATTGGCTGCCGCATCTTCTTTGGATACGGCGAAAGTGTCCGCGCTGCGATTCCGTGAAATTCAAACAAGCGGAGTTGCGCCCGCTTGACGGCCTTTTGGCCATGTTTGCGTTGAAACCTGTTCGCTGCATGTTCTGTTGGCGAAGGTATTACTGGATTACTTTACATGGGGTGGACGCAGGATAGATTTTCGGTTGCTGCGATTGGTTCCATATCATAGCATTCATGTGCAAGGGTAAGTTTGTATGAGCGTCCTTGTTCGACAACCAGCCCGGCTTGTGGCGCCGCACACAAATCACTCCCTCGCGCCGCACTGGCTTACGCACCTGGGAGCGCTGGGCCTCTTTTTTGTTGCGGTGGTAGATTCCTCGGTCATCCCACTTCCGCTGCCTGGCAGCACTGACCTGCTGCTGCTCTTGCTGGTTGCACACGGCGGTAATCCCTGGCTGCTGGCCATCTGTGCGATTGCAGGCAGCATTCTTGGCGGGTATACCACTTGGCACATTGGCCGCAGAGGCGGCGAAGAAGCCTTGCGCCGCTATGTGCCGGCGCGTCTTCTCGCGCGAGTCGTCGGATGGGTGGAGCGTCACCGAATCCTCGCAGTATTTCTTCCTGCCCTGCTTCCTCCGCCCATTCCGCTCTTGCCGTTTGCTCTTGCCTCCGGCGCGTTGGGCGTTTCGCGCCGTCGCTTCCTCACCGTCTTCGGCGCAGCTCGCAGCCTGCGCTATTCATTCGTTGCATGGCTAGGTGTCACCTACGGACGGAGGATTGTTCGCCTTTGGTCTGGAAGCCTCCAAAAGTGGTCGACTCCGCTGCTTTGCGTGTTTATGCTCCTTCTCGTTGTCGGCTTCTGTTATGGGATATGGAAGATTCGAAGTCTGCGCAAGATCGAGGCCGCCGAGAAACTTGCGTTGCATGACGAACCATCTCAGGCTATCTGAACTCTCCCGAGCCGCTTTGTCCTGTGTTCCATCTACACAACAAACATCGCAACGCCTGCCGCGAACATGGCTACGGTGGTAAAAGCAACAACAATCCATCCAAAGCGGGAACTCGGTTGGCCTTGCATCAGCTTCTTGTCTGCGGCGACAATGAGAATTGCCACGAGAAGAAAGGGCGCCAGCAATCCATTGATGACCGCAGTCAAGTAGAGCGCCTTTACAGGGTTTATGCCGATGAAGTCCAGTACAACGCCAACTGCTGTTGAAATCAGAATCAGAGCGTAAAACCATCGTGCCTGTCTCAGCTTCTTGTTCAGTCCCTGGCGCCACCCGAGAGTTTCAGCAAAGGCGTATGCGGCCGATCCAGCCAACGTGGGGATGGCGAGAAATCCAACGCCGACTATCCCCAATGTAAACAGGGTGGCAGCGAAGTTTCCTGCAAAAGGTCGCAGAGCTTCGGCCGCCTGGCGAGAGGTTTCGATCTTCGTGAGGCCGTGCCGATTGAGGGTGATAGCGGTTGTCAGGATGATGAAGAACATGACCATGTTCGAGAAAAAGGCGCCAACGCCAACATCGATGTTTCGCAGACCGAGCTCTTCGGTTGTGGCTCCTTTTCGTTGCGCAAGTGTATGCTGGCCAGCTGACTTTTCCTCTTCAACTTCCTCGCTCGCCTGCCAGAAAAACAAATATGGACTGATGGTAGTCCCAAGGATCGCCACCAGCATCGCCCACTCATCCCTGCTATGCGGCATCGACGGAACGAGAGTTTCGTGCAGCACCTGGCCCCAATCAGCCCCGACGACAAATGCTGTGATGGGATACGCGAAGAGAACGAGAACCAGCCACTTGAGCACGTTCGCAATCTGGTAATAGTGGAGGCGAACTGTTGCCCATGAAATAAGGAGCGCAAACACAACGACTAACCAGTGGGAGTTGATCCCGGATAGCATGGCAGCTGCATCTGCCATCCCGGCTAGGTCCGCACCGATGTTGATCGTGTTTGCCGCCAGAAGAGCAATAACGAAGAAGAGCAAAAGCCATTTAGGAAATCTTTGCTTGAAGTTTCCCGCAAGGCCCTGCCCTGTCACCTTGCCAATGCGGGCACACATCATTTGGACCGCGGCCATCAGCGGCCATGTTATAAGTGCGGTCCATAGCAACTTCGTTCCAAGCTGCGCGCCCGCAACAGAATAGGTGGCTATGCCGGAAGGGTCGTCGTCCGCGGCCCCGGTGATGATACCGGGCCCGATAGCGCTCAATAGTGATCTAATCCATCGAGATAGGCTCGGTGGACGAGACGTAACGCCTCCTTGTGTGGATGTTAATCTGCTTTTGTCGCACCCAGAGTGCGTCGTTGAGCTATTCGTGCCGGGCTTCACGTGCGTACCGACATGTACCTCGGCATTTTCAAAAGCACTATGAGCCGCCTCTTTTGCCTTGCCCCAGGCGCCTTCCATGTTGCCCTTGGCTTGCTGAGCCATGTCTCCAACCTGGAGTTTGGGATTCTCGGTCAACTCACCCGCCTTACGCTTGACGCTTCCTCCCACCTCGTCGATAGCTCCATTCACTCGATCTTTGTTCCTAAACCCACCTATTTTGATCTATCGCCTGTAGGATAGTGCGAAGCCCAATTCGCAGGAGTGTCATTCAATCCTTGCTTGCGCACTTCTGGATGAAATCAGCATTTCCTTAAGCATCGGCATAGCGCTCGCAAAGTCTGGATAGAGCGCGGCCGAACTTAGTGGAAGCCGTCTTTGCCGTGGAGCAACTGCGGAAGCCGCAGATTCATCGACGGAAGGCAGGATCGCATCGTGCTGAATGCGGAAGGGGCAGACGCTAACCCTGGCCAAAAAGAACCATGGATATTGCGTCAGCTCGATATGCTCCACTTCCGCGGCATTGAAGTGCTCGCTTATCCTGTGAAGAGCAAGTTTCAGAGCGCTGGCAACTGCTTCCTGCGATGTATCCCCTACACCGCATCTCGGCGAACTCTTGGAAATCTTCAAGCAACTCCACCCGCGCTTGACGATCTGCTCTTCCAGCCGCCGTGCATTGACAGTCGGTAAAAAGTTCCAGCCGTCGTGGAATTCATCGGTAGCCATTCTAAGGCCGTCGGGCAGTTCAGTTTGCGCTCGCAGAAGCATATTTGATTGGGAAATGGTACGCATCGTTCACACTCTCTCTGTTCTTTCGTTCAGTAGTTGAAGTTCGGCGAACTCCGGGCAAAGGGTGATGCCTCAGCGTTCTTCCTCGAAAAGGCCGGCCAAGGCATCCGATCTGCCGGCTGAACGATTGCGTAGTGAATCGAACAGTGGCAATAGATGCAATCTATCTCGCGCTTCAGATAGGCAGTGCCGAGAGTCTCTGGGAAAGTTCGCAGACATTCCGGGCAGGTGATAGTAACGCATGCATCCGGGGAAAAATCGTGAGTGTTGCGATAAATCCAGAGCGGCGCGTCGGGGCTAGTGGGTGGGTGTGCATTCCGTCCCAGCTGGGGCATCGTCTCCATGATACGGAGCAAGGCTGCGATACTGCTGCCCTTTTGGAAATACGCATCGGCGGCAACGCCGGAAGGCACCTCGTCGCCAGAGAAAGAACCACTCATCGCGATCGTCCGGATCGCTGGAAAGCGGCGCCGCACTATGGAGAGCAACTCGAAGCCGGACATACGCGGCATATTGAGATCAGAGAGAAGTAACTCTGGAACTTCATTTTGTATCTCGCGCAATGCAGAGAAACCGTCTTCGGCGGAGCGCACGCTATGCCCTATCTCAGTAAGCACTTGAGACAGCGACTCTCGAATGGAAGATTCATCGTCGACAATAAGCAGTGTTGCTTGCGGATTTGGCATCTTTGACCTCTTCTAAGAACCTCAAATAGAGCAGTGGAGCGAGTATGGCATTCGGCAAACTGTACTTCTGTTCAATTCCGCACAGACCTTGCTGAAGGCGTCCACCAGCTAAGACGGTCTCTTAGCTATCCCGATATCGTTGGCTTGTCAAAGAACTGCGTTGGCTCTAGCTGAACCATTCTTCGCTCCTGGCTAGCGTTGGCCAGAGAGGCAGCGGCATCGAACGCGCGGCGAAGAACAGTGGGTTGCGCCAGAGCGAGGGAGGTAAGCCGATCCATGGCACAAGCCTCCTTCGCACCGCACTCTTCGCACGATTAGATTGTTGAGGTGCCCGCTAGCCGCATAGTTTCTGCCTAGTAGTAAGACTGTGTTGATGAGCGCCAAGCCGTCGTTGGAGCGAGGCCCTGACCCAGCGGGAAAGATGCGTGA
>Ga0255352_1001674_pt1 | contig 10563 bp, 8 predicted proteins | sample HBST0metaG_FD_189939 | JGI IMG/M metagenome (GOLD analysis project Ga0255352, IMG submission 189939) | Peat soil microbial communities from Stordalen Mire, Sweden - H.B.S.T0 | ecosystem: Environmental > Terrestrial > Soil > Wetlands > Peat | place: Sweden: Norrbotten County, Stordalen Mire...
ACATAAAGACGCTGGGGTGGTTGCGGTCGCGCCGCACCAGGTTCTCAAACTGCGCCAGCCCCTCGGGGTTCGACGACATCATGCGCGTCTCGTCGAAGACCAACATGCCCAGCTCGTCGCAAGCCTGCAGCAGCTCCGGCGTGGGCGGATTGTGCGACGTGCGCAGGCCGTTCGAGCCCATCTCGATCAGCTTGCCGATGCGGAAGAACTGCACCGCGTCCGGCAATGCCGCGCCCAGGCCCGCATGGTCCTGATGGTTGCAGGTGCCCTTGATCTTGACCGGCTTGCCGTTGAGCAGCAGACCCTTCGAGGGGCTCATCTCAATCGTGCGAATGCCGAAGCGCGTCTCGCTACGGTCAACAATGTTGCCGCCCGAGCGGAGCTCTGTCACCAGCGTGTAGAGGTTGCGCTCTTCGAGCGACCAGAGCTTCGGCTGCGCCACGGGAATCTGCTGCTCGAAGGTGGCTTCGCCAACGGCGGCAATGGTGACGGGCGCGGTCACGTTCTTGCCCACTTCCTTGCCCGCAGGGTCCAGGATGGTGGAGACGACGCGCGCATCGGCTGCTGCTGCCGTGTTGTTTTCAAGCTCCGTACGCACCGCGAGCGTGGCCGCGCCGCCCTTGAGTTCAGAGCGGACAAAGGTACCCCACTGCTTCACGTGCACCGGGTTGGTCTTCACCAGCCACAGATGGCGGTAGATGCCGGCGCCCTCGTAAAACCAGCCATCGGAGCTGGTGGCGTCCACGCGCACCAGCAGCACGTTGCGCCCGCCGGGATTGGCAAAGTCGGTCACGTCAAAGTGGAAGGGGTCGTAGCCCCCGCTGTGACGGCCAATGTAAAAGCCGTTGAAGACGACCATGGTCTCGCGGTAAGCGCCGTCGAATTCGAGCGTGATGCGCTTGCCCTTGTCGGCCTCGTCGAGCGTAAAGACGCGGCGATACCAGCCCACGCTGGTCTCGGGATAGTTGCGGCCCAGCGGATAAAAACCCTTGCTCTGGAGCGCGGGATCGTTGGTGAAGGGCAGCTCGACGGCCCAGTCGTGGGGCAGATCGACGGGCTTCCAATCGGAGTCGTCAAAGGCCAGCGAGCCGGCGGGCAAAAAACCGCCCGTCTTCTGGAAGTTGCCGGAGCGTCCACTGCCAAAGCCGAAGTCCTTTTCGGCGTCGTTGGCATTGCCAAAGTGGAAGCGCCATCCGAAGTCGAGCAGCAGGCGTTCGCGGGCTGTTCCGGTGGATGCGGCTGCCGGAGCCTGGGCTCCAGAGGAGGGCAAAGGCCCGCTGGCAGGCGCGGTGGCGGCGTGGAGCGCGGCATCGACGGGGTGCAGCGGTTGAGCGGCAACTGCGGCGGCAGGAGCCAGCAGCGAAGTTTTCAGCAAGTCTCGGCGTGAAAAGGCTTTCATTTTTCAACCTTCATTCCACAGAACGCCAGCATTCACCGGCTCTGTTGTTTTTTGGGTGGCAAACTGCCCGACTTTCCAAGGCGCGGACAGTATACATGGGGCCGCTCTACGCCGGTCAGCCGGCCTTTGTGCCTGCCTGAAGCGTTCCTTGCAAAATTGCCTGCAGGCGGGTGGATAGCGTCAGGGCACGACTTCAGTCGTGCCGCAAAATGCTCAAAAGAGACCCCGGCTTTAGCCGCTGAGGAACTGCAAGCCATGGAAAAACAAGATGCAGGGGCTATTGATTCTGCCCTAAAATTGAAGCCCTGTGCCCCATCCATTTCGCAGGTTTTATCGCAAAATGGGTGGGAAGCCTAAACACTAATGAAGGGCCGGATCAATAAAGCCCTGAAACCTGTTATTGCTCGTTTCGGCACGACTGAAGTCGTGCCCTGACGCTTCTTGCCACCACGATGGAATTTTCAAGAGGCTCTGAAGACAAGCAAAAGCGGCTGCCCTGTGAAGGCAGCCGCTCGTGCTTGCAAACGAAGGTGATGTTATGCGTTCTTGCCGCGACCGCGAACCACTTCCTTGGCTTCAGCGGGGCCGGTGGGCGGGACGGGAGGAATATCAGCCTTGACGGTGCCGATGTTGAGCTTGGTGCGCAGCTCGGCGTCGAGCTTGGCGAAGATCTCCTTGTTCTCCTTGAGGAAGGTGCGGGTATTTTCGCGTCCCTGGCCGATGCGCTCGCCGGCGTAGCTGTACCATGCGCCGGATTTCTCGACGATGTTGTTGGCCACGGCCTGATCCAGCACGTCGCCCTCGCGGCTGATGCCCTCACCGTAGATGATGTCGAACTCGGCCTCGCGGAAGGGAGCGGCGACCTTGTTTTTGACGATCTTGACCTTGGTGCGGTTGCCCACGACGGCGTCCCCGTCCTTGATAGCGGCGACGCGGCGAATGTCCACGCGGACCGACGAATAAAACTTGAGGGCGCGGCCGCCAGTGGTGGTTTCCGGATTGCCGAACATGACGCCGATCTTCTCGCGAATTTGGTTGATGAAGATGAGGGCGGTGCGGGATTTGGAGACCGTGCCGGTGAGTTTGCGCAGCGCCTGCGACATGAGGCGGGCCTGCAGGCCCATGTGGGAGTCGCCCATTTCGCCGTCGAGCTCGGCCTTGGGGACGAGAGCGGCGACCGAATCAACCACCAGCACATCGATGGCGCCAGAGCGGACCAGGGTTTCAGTGATTTCGAGGGCCTGCTCGCCACTGTCGGGCTGCGAGACCAGCAGGTTGTCAATGTCTACGCCGAGCTTTTTGGCGTAGCTGGGGTCGAGGGCGTGCTCGACATCGACAAAAGCGGCCAGACCGCCCATTTTCTGGGCCTCGGCAATGATCTGGAGGGTGATGGTGGTTTTGCCCGAGGACTCAGGGCCATAGATTTCGACGACGCGGCCGCGGGGAATGCCACCTACGCCAAGAGCGGCGTCGAAGCTGATGGAGCCAGTGGAGATGACGGCGATCGGCATCAGGGCTTCGCGCGAACCGAGGCGCACAATGGAGCCTTTGCCAAACTGTTTTTCAATCTGTGCAAGGGCAAGTTCAACAGCTTTGGCGCGATCATCGGCGATGGCCATGGAAATCCTCCTGAGGGTGCGATCCAGCGCTTGGCCCGCTCCACAGAAAGCGTGAGAAAACCCTAAGCCTGGAATGTGTTTCGATGGGATTGTAGCAGGGTGGGAAAGACAAAGACAGTGGAAAATAGCGAAGAAACGGAGAAAGCATATTCTCCTGCTTCAACTGTTTGTTTTTATGAAGCTTAATGCGATCTTATGCCATATGTAACGTTCCTGGAGATATGGGATGCCAATATTTCAAAACCGGACGCACCAGATCGACACGGCGCATCACTATATATGAAGCGCATCAATAATAGACAGTTGCATCAAAGCAAAGCATGATGCACAGTTGAGCTATGCGCACCACTATATCCATGGATGACGATGTTCACGAGTTCGCCTCGATCTACGCTGCTGCCAGGGGTATTTCGCTCGGTGCTGCCATCGGCGAGTTGATCCGCAAGGCGCAAATTGCTCCTGCACCAAAACCGGAGATCTGTTTTTCACCGTTGAGCGGCTTGCCCATGTTCCCTCCCAGCGGCGGTACGGTCACTGCGGAGCTGATCAAGCAGATTGAGGCAGAAGAATATGACCCGAAGAATTTTGCTTGATCTGAATGTCTTGATCGCGCTGCTTGACTCCAGCCATCAGAACTATCAGAAGGCCCAGGATTGGTTTATCTCTTCCGGAGAAGATTACGTTGGTCTTTGCCCGCTGACGGAGATGGGTTTTCTTCGCGTCACAACCAGCCCCAGTTATCGGCCGGCGCCGCGCACTATGGAGCAAGCGATCGCCATCCTGCAGATGCTCAAAACACATCCTCGTTTTGCGCATCCACTCTTCGGTTACTTGGAGATGAATGAGAGCTGGGTTTCGCTCACCGCACCCTTCGCTCGCCGCATCCGTGGCCACCAGCAGGTGACGGATGCCTATCTGCTTGGCTTAGCGATCAAGAACGATGCCGTGCTTGTCACCTTCGGCAAGGGCATCGGCTATCTGGCAGACGCGGAATTTGCCCGGCATGTGCAGTTGCTGGCGGCGTGAGCTATTGATGCGGCCCTTAAATAGTGTGTAGGCCTCCCACCCATTTCGCGATAAAGCCTGCGCAATGGATGGGGCACGGTGCTTCGATGCCGGGGCCGGACCACTATTGGCCGTCTTAAGAGGCAAGAGCCGGATGCGGGAAATCCGCCTGTCCGGATCTGTGCGGGGGGCGGGCCGTAAGGTCCGTCCCTACCGCGACCCCCTATTCCGATGCGTAGCAGCGCGGGCTTCTGCCGGATGTGCCGACGCATTGGACGGAGGCCACTGACGCAAGCCAGCCGCCCCGGAGGACGGCTGGCGGTTTGCTTCGTACTCTGGAACGACTGGCCCGTGGTTCATGCCAGCCCACCCTTCCACGATAAAACTGTGGAAGGATGCGGCACCCCACTTTAGGGACTGCTTAAGGGTGGGCCACCCGCCTAGCCAGTCGACCAAAATTCACGGTCGCGTTGTGGGACGTCTGTATTCAGGTGTCACAAGTAACTGTGCTCGTCATCACAGCCATCCTCTTTATGCTGCCTAGAATCGCTTAGCAACTAGGACAATGCAGTCCTAATAGGCATGGCCTCAACCCCCTGAAGGAGGCACTCGATGCCACGACTGAAATTGCACGCTACTACTTTATCGTTCTACTGTGCTCGCTTATTGGCGTTTGTTGTGTGCATGACCTTTTGGACGTTGCCCATTACGCCGCAGGTTACGCGACAAGGTAACCCAAATTCTGGATCGATAGCCACGTCACAAATCAACCTTCTTATAGCAGAGGCGAAGGCAGCGGACACCGAAGAAGGAGATCAGCAATACGCGAAGCGCCTGTCAGACTGGTATGTCTCGAGGCGAGCGGGGGATGCCTATATTACGTCGTTCTCCCACCGTCTGGCTACAGCGGACCTTATGGCCAGGCATGGGAAGCGGAAGTGGATTCCTGAGAGCGTCATTGTCCAGGCATTCAACAGTTTGATGAAGCAGGTTACGTATCCTTCCAGCAAGCTGGTCCAGACGAACACGAACGTCGTGCATCGGTTGCGGGTTACCCTCTCTGAAGTTTCACCTGCGCTTAGCACTGTGAATTCGAGCAGCTCGGAGTGCTTACCCACTGAGGCGGTCAGTCTCATGATCCAGCTTCAGTTACATAACGGGTCTACCGAAGACCCATGTCCGCCTACACCGGACGCTAACGGACACCTCGTGCAGCTCGCGTGTAGTGAAAATGCGAACATTCTTGTCTTCAGCTATTTGCACTCGCATCCTGCTTCCGAGAGCGTGAAGATATTTGATCATGTCGCCAAACTCTTTGATATGTGAAAAGGATGTGTTATGCGGAGAGACAGACTTACCGTATTAGCGTCTTGTGTGGCTTGTATTGTGACCGTTTTCGCAATCTCCGGATGCCAATGGCTAACCGGTGGCGGGAGCACAAAATTCTGGATTTCAACCCAGGGGAGAGTGCTCCCAAACGCTGGATGCCCGCCTTCAGGCTGCGCGGGGTATCTCGCATATCCCGAGTCAGCAGTGGTTCAGGGGCATATGACCGAACTTGGAGGAAACCCGGTAGGTAACGCTTATATGTATGTCGGTCAAGCTGACGTCAGTGGTATAGGAGGCACAACTTCACTCTATGAAGTGGACTATCCTGTGGTGAATGCGTATTGGGAGCATGAGGTTACGTTTCCCCGTTATTGCCAGACTCCACCCGGCTCGGTTGTGAAGCAATATCACTACTGTCCGGCTACAAGTTGAACAGATTCAATTGGTTGCCATTATCGCCTAAGTCGTTATCGGAGTCGGAAGTCTGAAGTGCCCGTAAAATGGGGGTCTTCTCGAACAGAGTTAGGCTGAGAATCTGTAGGATTTGGTAGAGGCTGCCCTCGATTCCGAGCCGTTTTCGGACGATGGCGACGAGCACATACACGCTGACGGCGATCCAAATTTGGGTCTTCACCGCGTTCTCGCTGGTTCCGTAGAACGCCTTGATGCGCAAGTGCATCTTGATCCAGCGAAAGAAAAGTTCGACCTGCCAGCGCTGCTTGTAGATTTGTGCGATGGTCAATGCGGGCAGGGTGAAGTTGTTGGTCAGAAACACCAACCGCTTGCCGGTGACGGCATCGAAGTAACTCACGCGTCGCAGCGTATCCGGATATGCCGAGGCCGATCCGATGGTTGCCAGGACGACGGTCTGGTCCGAGCGCACGCCGGTGCTTTTGTCCACCGGATGCGAATAGCGGCGCCGCAGAAGTATGTTCTGTTTGGTGCGCACCACGAAGAAGGCCAGCGAGAGCGTGAACGCATGAAGCCTCTCGAAATCAATATAGCCACGGTCCATCACATAGAAAGCCCCAGCCTCTATCACCAATTCGTCGAGGATGTTGACGTCATGCACCTTGCCGTCGGTAACGCGAATGAATGTGGGAATGTTGCCGCGCAGGTCGAGCAGGGTGTGCATTTTCACCGCGCCCTTGTGCTTGCGGAACCTGGCCCACGGAAACACCGACAAACAAAGATCAATCGTTGTCGAATCCAGCGCATAAAGGGCCTGAACGAGGTCCACGCCGAGAGGATCGTCTGCGTACAGCGGCCGCGCAATGGCAATCAACACCTGAGCGAAGTCGGCAAAGATACGCCAATCGTGAGCCTCGTTGGCATCGCCCAGCGTCGAGCGCGTCACGCGCCCTCGAAAGCCCATGTGGTACAGCTTGCCGCGCATAGAGCCCAGGCAAGCTTCAATGTCGCGTAGGCTCTCGCGGTAGGTCAACTGAGCAAAGGCCATGGCCAGATACTGGTCACGGCAAGAGAAGCCCCGATGGTGCGCATCTCCTCTATAACGCTCGACACACTTTTGGAACTCGTAGGAGGGCAGGTGATCGATGAGTTGGGAGAAGACAGTCTGTCCGGCATTCATCCCTCATTGTCGAAAATCCGCGCCGCCAGCGGCCACCCGGCGCTTGCCCCCGGTTCCGCCGCCATCCAGTTCAAATCGAAAAATGAGAGTTATACCCTATCCCTTGTAATATGTGACTTCTACAGAGGGCGACCCGATTTTAGCCGGACACTACTGTGGCCCCATATACCCCCAATCATGAGGGTCGTCCTCCTCGGTAAATGTCTGTGACAAGCTGGCAGAAGGCGTATACTCTGGCAAGCTAAACCCATATGAGCCAGCAACCCCTATTTGCGGCGTTCCAAACCCAAATTGCACAACCCCAGTTTTGGAAGACGGGGAAACTCCGCCGCAACCTCCAACTATGTAGAAACCGCAACCACCACCGCTAAACCCAGTGACATAGTCAGTCGCCGAACCGTTAATAGTCCAACCAGCAGTCAAAGAAGCAGGAGGAAGGCTCTTTGTTCCGCCTCCGGGGCTGATGACCAATTCATTTGTTGATGGAATATAGTTTACCGACCCAGAGAAGTAGCCAGCTGATCCACTCAGGGAATAAAAATCCGGCAGGATTGTGTGAGTCACCGACTCCAGCATACCGTAGTTCCAGGAATGCCCATGAAGAAGGTTTCCCACATGGCTCCAGAAACTATGACCACTCGACGAAGAGCTTGAACTCTGCTGTTGGGCCTGCTTTTCTGCCGCGGTCTCCTACTCTATGGAATCATCGTGGATAAGAGTGCATGAGACAGGTTGGCCATCCAAAACACATGCATGTCCGTCCAGATCAACCCCTGTCAACGGGTTGTTCAGAACATAGCCGTACAGATTGAGGCTCTGCGGATTGCTTAGACTGGCATAGGGAACAGGTGCGATTTTGGCGCTCCAGTCCGGACTCAACCATCTCCCCATTGAGCTTGCGTAGTATCTGGCCCCGAAGTAGTCGTTGCCGGATTCAGAGTCCCGTTCTTTGCCGGTAAACTTATAAGGATCATTGGTTCCACTACCGTTGAACAGTTGGCCGAAAGGCGCATAGTCCTGAATACTGCCCTGTAACTGCCCCGTGCTCGAAACCATGCCTACGCCCGAACCCAAGTGATCCGTCATACTGTATACGCCCCAATCCGCGTTTCTTTCGCGGTCAGGTCGTCGCACTGGCGGTCGAGGGCCTCGTACTCCTGGTCGTGATCCTTGCGAAAGGCGCGGAAGTCGGCTTCGCTGGCCCAGCGGTCGATGGTCAAATACGTGCCCGGGATGTAGGCGTCGCGCAGCAACTCGGTGCCCTGGTAGCTGGGTGAGGTGCGGAAGAGCTGGGCCCAGGAGCCCTCAGGGCCGTAAGCCGCTTCAAAGGCGGCAATCTTCTCTTCGGCAATCTCGAACTGCCAGACAACAACAAACATGCGGCACCTGTCCTCTCCTCTGTATGGTAGCGCAGAGGGCGGCCTCGCGGTTCCCTGCGCGGCGCGGCAGACCGGCTTCGGCCTTTCGTCCCGGCAAGAAAACAGGGGCATCGTCTTCCCATCCTTTTCCGCAAAGGGCGCGGAAAAGGATGGGGCGCCCAGAAGGTATTTAGATACCGAACCAATAGAGAGAAGAAATCCCTTTGAGGACCGGGGACGAAGGCGGGAAAATAGTATCACCATATAAGACGATGTGCTATATCCCGATAGATATCACTGACCACTCCGGTGCATACTGGTATTCAGGCCGATTTTGCGGGTTTTACCTTCCCCTTAGGTTCCCTGCTGTCCTGATCGGCAATTACACTTGCAGCACGAAGGGCTCGTTCGCGCGCTTTGCCGCGCAGCCGGGCAGATGAAGACCATGCGGGTCGCTGGGCCGAGGGGGAGTTGCCTTGAGGCAAAACCGGCCATGACCGCTGCGTGGTGATGACATTGAGGCACGAACCGGGCTCACGGAGAAAAATCGAATGACTGTAGCTGCGCGTTTTCCTGGCATCCGCGTTACCGCGAACGGTAACCAGCTGGTTTCCTACCACACTGAAACCCGCATTGCAGATGCCGGTGTGTTTTACCCCATCACGCCTTCCACCGAAGGCGGTGAGCTCTTCCAGCAGGCCTATGCCGAAGGCCACATGAACGTCTTCGGCCACAACACCATCGCCATTGAGACGGAAGGCGAACACGCGGCCCAGGGCGGCGCCATTGCGCACTCTGTCTGTGGCAAGCGCGTGGTCAACTTCACCAGTGGCCAGGGTGTGGTCTACGGCGTTGAGCAGTATTACCACGCGCCCGGCAAGGGCTCGACCATGGTGATCGAGATTGGCGCGCGCGCTCTCACCAAACATGCGCTCAACGTGCACTGCGGCCACGACGATATCTATGCCGCGCTCGATACCGGCTGGATCATGCTCTTCGGCAAGGACGCGCAGCAGGCCGCCGACCAGGCGCTGATTCTGCGCTCTGTGACGGAGCTCTCGCTCACGCCCGGCATGAACATCATGGACGGCTTCCTCACCTCGCACCTGGAGCGCACGTTCTATAAACATGAATCGGAGCTGATTCGCGAATATCTCGGCGCGCCGGAAGACATCATCGAGTGTCCCACCGAGGCGCAGCGCGCTCTGTTCGGCGCCACCCGCCGCCGCGTGCCCAAGATGATGGATCTGGCCAACCCCATCCTGCTCGGCCCGGTGCAGAATCAGGAACACTATATGAACGGCATCGTGGCCCGGCGCAACAACTTTGCCGAGCCCATCCTCGCGTTCCTTGAGAAGGCCTACGAGCGCTTTGCCGAGCTGACCGGCCGCAACTACGGCCTCATCAGCAAGTACAAGACCGGGGCCCCCACGGACGGGTCTTCGTCCGTGGGGTCGAAGACGGACGACGCCGAGACGGTTTTCGTCTCCCTCGGTTCGGCGGCTGAGAACATTGAAGCCGGCGTCGACTATCTACGCCAGACGCGCGGAGCGAGCGTTGGCTCCATCCATGTCAACGTGATTCGTCCCTTCCCTGAAGCCGCGATTGTGGCCGCGCTCAAGGGCAAGAAGAACGTCATCATTCTCGAGCGCACGGACGAAGCTCTCTCCGGCGACAATCCGCTCGGCCGCGACATCCGCACCGCCTTCTCGAAGGCTCTGCAAGGCGTTGAGGGCTTGCCCAAGGTGTCGCTGGCTGAGACGCCGCGCATCTTCGGCGCAACCTACGGCCTTGGCTCGCGCGACTTCCGTCCCGAGCACATCATCGGCGCATATGAGTACGCAACCGCAGGCCGCGCCCGCAAAGACGGCAAAACGGCTGCGGACAACGAATCGTTCTTCGTGCTCGGCATCGACCATCCCTATGCGGTGGTTGCAGAAGAAACGCCTTCGCTGTTGCCCGCCGGCGCAGTGGCCGTGCGCTTCCACTCCATCGGCGGCTGGGGCGCTATCACCACCGGCAAAAACCTCGGCGCCATCCTCGGCGATCTGAACGACCTCATCTTCGAGCGCGACGGCGAGCGCGACGAACTGGGCAATCCCAAGGAAGTCATTCACGTCTCGGCCAACCCCAAGTACGGTTCCGAGAAGAAGGGCGCGCCCACCAGCTACTTCATGGTGGCCGCCAAGGATCGTATCCGCGTCAACTGCGATCTGCGCCATGTCAACGTGGTGCTCTGTTGCGACCCCAAGGCATTTACGC
>Ga0255352_1001681_pt1 | contig 10510 bp, 8 predicted proteins | sample HBST0metaG_FD_189939 | JGI IMG/M metagenome (GOLD analysis project Ga0255352, IMG submission 189939) | Peat soil microbial communities from Stordalen Mire, Sweden - H.B.S.T0 | ecosystem: Environmental > Terrestrial > Soil > Wetlands > Peat | place: Sweden: Norrbotten County, Stordalen Mire...
GATACGCGCTATACCAGCGAACACAAAGCAGAATCACATCCAGGGGGTAGTGCAAGCGCTTCAAGACCTTTGCCACCACCAAACTCAACGCCTGTCTCATCGCTTTGCACCTCGTTGTCAGTGCAAAGAATAGCAAACTCGCTCTATTGCGACAGAACCTTGTAAGGTCTTACTCGGCTGGTCCCATCATGACAATTCCTTCAGGATAATCGATTGGCAGTCGATGAACGTCAACAGAGACCGAGGGTTTTGCGTGATAGCGGTCGGAGGTGGCGGGGATGAGCCTCCCTTCATTTCGCGCGACTAGGTAGGTGCCCTTAAAGGAGCTAGCACAACTGCGAACACACTCCCGAAGACGTCTCGTTCTCGTCCTTCGCGTTGATGATATAGAAGAAGTTTAGCATGCCCTCCGCCACAGGAGTGCTACGGTGCGTTCTCGACGATCCTCTGACGCCTTAAAACGGCCGAGAGTATCCCTGCGCAAAGAAACTCGCTCAATCCCTACGCTGCGTCGCAGCGACTATAGGGTGTCGCGATAGGGATATGGATTTATTCGTACCCACTGGGTGGCCGGAGGCAGTCACCCGCCCCCGGCTCCCACAGAACCCAGCGTGCAGATTTCCCGCAATGGGCTCGTCAGACGTTGATTCACAGTATGGCGATAGCAGGCAGCTCATTATAGGAGTAATGCAGCTTTGGTCGAAGCAGCGGGAACTGTTGTTTGATCAGCTGGAACTACTCCCACCGGACCGGGCCGTGCCAGCTCCGGCTGCTCAACATCTTGCTCCAGTAATGTTCCACCGTCCTATGGACCCGCAGCAGTGCCCGAAGATTTCCGGCAACGTCGCAGTATGCATAGTGACCACGGAGCATTTGATTGAGGTGATTCACCTGCTCTCGCAGCAATTAAGTACCGCCGGGACATCCCTACGTCAGATATGCGGACGACTGTGTGCCACGAGCACAGAGAGTCGAACTTGGCTCGATGTGTGCAACTGCTTAACCGATGAGGGAGGGCCCCTCGGAACCGGCTTACAGGAGCAGGTTTCAAACCACCTTCGGCGGCTGAGGCCAAAAGCCTTGGTCGTGAGCACGGAAGGAAAAGGCTTGGCAAGGACCAAGTCAGGTGACAGGCAAGAAGAGGACCGCAAGGGAACCACTGTTGAAGTGTCGAAAGCGTAGGGACGATGTCAAAACCGCGGGGGAGTCGTTACTGCGGGACCAAGCTCCGACGAAACCTGTTTACGGGCGGAGTGGCATCCGGCATGAGAGGTGGCCTGAGCTTGCCAGCGAGGCGGTTAGGCGGAACGTGGGAACCTGAGACTTCGATGCAAACGGAGAAGCCACAAGTGGAAGCACCACGAGGGCGAGAGTACGGAAGCGAAGACTCAGGGGCGGAACAGCGCGTAGTAGTTATGAAGTCCCCGATAAAAGGATGGAGCGAAGGCGCTGTATCGAGGAGTCTGATTCAATGAGTCAACCAGAGATGGGAGGAACCCGATGAATGAGGCAAAGCCGTTTTGTATTTCGAGGATCGAGGTCCTGGAAGCGTACGAACGGGTAAAGGCGAATAAGGGAGCAGCAGGGGTTGATGGTCAATCGCTTGAGGATTTTGGAAAGAAGCTGAAAAAGAATCTTTACAAGATCTGGAATCGAATGTCATCAGGGAGCTACTTTCCACCACCGGTCAAGACAGTAATGATACCCAAAAAGAACGGTGGGGAAAGAAAACTCGGCATTCCTTCTGTGGCTGACCGAATTGCTCAACAGGTTGTGAAGGCTAGACTGGAACCGGTGCTGGACCCGATGTTCCATGTTGACTCATACGGTTATCGACCGGGTAAGTCAGCATTGGATGCCGTGGGACAGGCGCGACAGAGATGTTGGCGTTATGACTGGGTTTTAGACCTTGACATTCTCGGTTTCTTTGACAACCTGGATCAAAACCTACTGCTGCGGGCGGTGAAGCAATATGCGCCTGAGCCGTGGATGGTTCTCTACATCGAGCGTTGGCTGAAAGCGCCCATGCAAGAGGAGGACGGGCGATTGGTTCCACGCGAGAAAGGCACTCCGCAAGGTGGGGTGATTAGCCCACTTTTGTCTAATCTGTTTCTCCACTTTGCATTGGATCGATGGCTTGGCGTGAACTATCCTCAGGTTCCATTTGAGCGTTACGCTGATGATGTCATCGTGCACTGCGAGACAGAAAGGCAGGCCGAGGACGTGAGGCAAGCCATCGCTGCGCGATTGCGAGATTGTGGGCTGGAACTCCATCCGGAGAAGACGAAGATCGTCTATTGCAAGGACGACCTTCGGAAGGGAGGACATTCCAATGAGAAATTTGATTTTCTGGGGTATGAATTCAGACCACGCAGATCAAAGAATCGCAAAGGAAAGTTCTTCATCAACTTCAGCCCTGCGGTCTCCACCAAAGCAGCGAAGGCCATGAAAGACAAGATTCGTAGCTGGAATCTACCTAAACGTAGTGATAAGGCGATCGAAGATCTGTCTGGAATGTTCAATCCGATCATCCGGGGCTGGCTCCAGTACTATGGGCGCTATTACCGCTCAGCACTCTACCCAATCATGCGCGAACTTGACCGCGATCTTGCCTTTTGGGCCAAGCGCAAATACAAAAAGTTGCGTCACCATCTTCGGCGAGCAACACACTGGATCGATAGTATCTCCCGTCGCTCTCCAGAACTGTTTGCTCACTGGCAGATGGGTAGCGTGGCTCCTTGATGGGAGCTGTATGAGTCGAGAGGCTCACGTACAGTTCTGAGAGAGCCTCGGGGTGAGATTCTCCGGGGCTACTCACCGCAACATTTACGTTCGCAGCGAACGGCGGGTCAACGGGCGATGGAAAGTGTCATGCAATTCATCACAAGGGAACTCAAATTCAAGGTGAACGAGAAAAAGAGTGCGATGGCGCGACGGCAGGATCGGAAGTTTCTCGGGTTCAGCTTCGCGGTCGGTCCAGAGCCCAAGCCCGTCATTGCGCCAAAGGCTCTGGATCGGTTCAAGCAACGTATTTGAGAAATCCCGCTACTATCCAAGCGCGTTAGAATGCAGACAACAATAGACGAGTTGGCTCCATACATGCGGGGTTGGCGCAGCTATTCTGGCTTCTGTGAAACACCCGGGGCCTAGTATCGCTTACTCGCTGGGCTCAGTTGAGACTCAGGGCTGCAATGTGGCGACAATGGAAAACAGCCCGTTGCTGTCGTGCGGCTCAGATTGAACTTGGGGTGCGCGGTCGGCTGGTATGCAATACAACCAACAGCGGACTGGGACCTTGGCATCTTGCAAAGTCCGAAGCTCTGTCTGTAGGGCTTTCCAATACCTCTCGAACCGCTGTGTACGAACCCGTTCGCACTGTGGCGCGGCAGGGGTCAGCGGGCGACCGCTGCCCCTATGCCGATCAATTCGCACTTGGCGCAGCTGCGCCAAGTATGCTCAAATAACAGGGACTGTTGAGCGCTGCTTCACGAAGCAGGTTCGAAGGGAATTCATTCCTCTTGTCCTCGCGAGTGGTTTGAAAGCGAAGGCGGTATGTGACAGCGTTTGACCGGAAAAGAGTCAATGGGAGATATGGATACAAACGCGAATAGAGATGTGACCATAGCTCCTGCTCTCCGGTGCGCAAGAGTGTTGGTAGGACTTCTGATGCTGGCAACCATCGCAATCGTCGCTGAACAACCTGCCGCGGCCGACGGCAACGGTCAGTCGGCGAGTGAATCCAGTCGACCGACGATCGTTTGCGAAGGTTCCGGGCTAGGTTCGCCTTATATCCCAGTTGATAGCTGGGTCTATCCAGCCGTGCTGCGGCTTTACTCGATGGGCTATGGCGATCATGTCTACTTGGGCATGCGTCCTTGGACGCGCGCCAGTTTGAGCTACATGCTGGAAGACGTCGGCTCCCAGATAGAAGAGGCGAACGCTTATGAGGATTCAGCTGCTGGCGATGCACAGGATATTTACGTTGCTCTGAGCCGCTTGTTGCACTACAACGCCGAAATGCAATGCCTGACGCACCATGGCATTTCTCACGTCGAGTCGGTCTACTCAGTAGCCCGCGTCATCAGCGGCACACCTCTGCGGGATAGTTACCATCTTGGCTCGACGGTCATCAACGACTACGGCCGCCCCATTGCAAACGGATTCAGCAACTATTCCGGCGCCAGCGGCTATGCAACGTCTCGCCGTTTTTGTTTGTATGTACGCGGCGAGTTTCGCGGCACACCCTCGTTTACAGCCTATTCCCGATCACTGGCCCAGGCGCTCAGCGCGATTGACGGCACCACCTTCCTCAATACCTACACCGGTCTTCCTTATAGTCAAGCCACAATTCCGACGGGACAGATTGCCGCCAACACTGATGGGCGATTCATCGAAGCTTACCTCTCCGCCCACGTCTTTAATCACGAAATTTCCTTCGGCAAACAGGATGACTGGCTGGGCCCCGGGCTGGGGGGCGGCATGGCTTACTCCAACAATGCCGAGAACATATACTCCTTCCGCATCAACCGTGTCGAGCCGCTTCAAATTCCGCTGCTTTCCCAGGTCACTGGCCCCTTTCGCTACGAGTTTCTGATTGGATCGCTAAGAGGCCATACCTATATGCCCAATCCGGCTAATCCGGAGGGCACCAATTCGAATCTAGCAAACGTGATCAATCCCGGTGACCCATGGGTGCACCTTGAGAAAATCAGTTTCAGGCCAACGGCGAACCTCGAATTCGGCTTTGAGCGCACCGCGATCTGGGGTGGCCGCGGGCATGGCCCCATCACACTTCATAGCTTCATCAAGAGCTTTTTTAGCTTTGCCTCTCCCGGCGGCAACGGAAAACTCGGCCGCAACGATCCGGGCGCTCGCTTTGGTGCCTTCGATTTCTCCTATCGTCTACCTCTCGCCCGCAACTATCTCACACTCTACGCAGACTCGGAGGTGCATGACGATGTCTCACCAATTGACGCGCCTCACCGCGCTGCTTGGCGGCCGGGTATCTATCTGTCTCATTTCCCGGGATTCCCCAAGCTGGATATCCGCGCCGAAGCCGCCACCACCGACCCATCCAGTTCAAATGGTGCAAGCCAGTACGGTCGTTTCATGTACTACGAAGCCATCCAGAAGCAGGGCTATACCAACCAGGGGCAGCTCCTCGGCGACTGGATTGGGCGCGAGGACAAGGGCGGCCAAGGATGGATTACCTATCATCTGAGTGGCAACGAATGGCTACAATTAGCTATGCGCAATCAAAAAGCTACCACGTACTTCATTCCCGGAGGCACCACGCTGAATGAAATCAGCTTCCAGACAATCAAGCGCATCGGCAGGGACATCGAGATTAACGGAAACTTCTCTTATGGACGTTGGAAAGCTCCGATTTACCTATCTGGCCAGCAAACCGCGACGACAACCACAATTCGGGTGACTTGGTTTCCGGAGAAAGTGGGCCGTTAAGAGTCCAAGTTACATTCATTCCAGCCCTCGGTGTCGTAGGTCCATGGCGCGACGGGCGCTACTGCATGGGGTTTTCTTCGGCGTTGTTGGTCGTGTAAACCTCGGGTCACAGAGGATTTACTGTGGCACGTCTTCGGCGGCGGCGAACAAGTTATCAATTGTCGGGCGCGCTGCACCCACCCTTGGCATTCTTATTGTTTGTAACTCTGCAACTGCTGTTCGTCGGATAGGATATGTTTGCGATGCCGAAGTCAATCGATTTTCATTCTGTGATTCTTGCCGGCGGCAGCGGAACCCGCTTTTGGCCACGGTCCCGCCGCAATCATGCCAAGCAGCTTTTGGTCCTGGATGGCGAGCGGTCGATGATCCAGCAGACAGTGGAGCGGCTCAAACCGCTTGCCGCGCTGAATAACACCTGGATTATCACCAACGAATATCTGGCCGAGGAGATCGAAGAGCAATTGGAGGGCGTGCCCGCCGCGCAGATCATCCAAGAGCCGGTAGCTCGCAACACCGCTCCCGCCTGTGGCCTAGCCGCCCTGATCGTCGAGCGCCAGAACCCCGGTGCGGTTCTGGGCGTATTTCCCTCCGATCACGTGATTGCCGATGAACCGCGTTTTCTCAAAGCGCTCCAAAAGGGGATCGCGCTGGCTGCCGGCGGCGATAACATCGTGGTGCTGGGCATTGAGCCGACTCGCGCCGAAACCGGCTTCGGCTACATCGAAACCGGCGAGTACGCGCGTGATGAGTCCGCGCTCCGCGTGCGCCGCTTCACCGAAAAGCCCAATCAGAACCGCGCCAAGGAGTTCGTGGCCTCAGGCAACTACTACTGGAACTCAGGCATGTTCCTGTGGTCGGCGCGTACCCTTGCCAACGCAGTCCGCAAACACATGCCCGAAACCGCTCCGTCGCTTGAGAGCATTGCCGCCGCCTATGGAACGCCTCATTTTGATGAGGTCTTTAGAACCCTCTATCCGAAGTGTGAAAACATTTCCGTGGACTACGCTGTCCTTGAACCGCGCTCCAGCAAGGGCGAGCGCCTTTCCAATCTCTACTGCATCCCGGCAGAGTTCAGTTGGAACGATCTGGGCTCGTGGGCCTCGCTGTACGAGTACCAGCTTGAGACCAGGCTGCGCGGAGACGGCGAAGGGAACGTGACCGAAAGTGAAGGCTACATATCCCTCGACTCCGGCAACAACTACGTTTACAGCCCGAAAAAGTTTGTGGCCCTGGTGGGCGTAGAAAATCTGGTCATTGTGGACTCTGAGGACGCTCTGCTCATCGCCCACCGCGGCCACTCACAGGATGTGGGCAAGATAGTTAAGGAACTAGGGCTCACCGGCCGCACAAAGCTCGTATGAGCCACGGGTAAATGCAGAAAGTTAACCAGAGATCGTGCGTTGTTGCATGGATAGGGCTGAAATCGGCTACTCTTGGAGATATTCTTGTCATCAATCCTACGAAAAATAGCCATATTAACCGCTGGGAGTTGGTTTTCGGAGATCGGCCGGAATGGATGTGGGCGCAGCAGATTTGTGTGTGCATGTAATTCCGCGGAGCGCACATTTACACGGACGGCCGGGCCGTCGTTTAACCGGTGGCTCCAGAAGGGCAGGCATGAGTTCCGGTTCGACAACGGCGGAGGGCTCGGGTGGTCTGAAGCTGGTTGGCGGCGGTGCCGATGCGGGACAGAGCATCACCTTATAGCCAAGGCTGGTGAGACGATCCACGAGGCGGTTGACCACCTTGGGCTTGTTCTGGAGGTCGAAGTGGTTTCCGCCCTGCTCCCGGTAGTCTTCGTCCAGAATCAGCATCTGGTAGGCGACGATGAGAATCTGATGTGCAACCGCGAAGATGGCGCGGTTGTGCCCACGCCGTACAGCGAGGCGCCGGTATAGAGCCGCCAGGTATGTTCTTTTGGTGTGACTCGCTGCCCACGCCGCCTGACATAAGTCGCGCCGCAAATACGGATTGGCTTTTCGGGTTCGTCCGCTCATCTGTTTGCCTGCGCTCTCGCGATTTCCTGGGCACATCCCCACCCAACTGGCAGCATGGCGCGCGTCGGGAAACACGCGCATGTCGGGGCCGAGTTCGGCGATGATCGTGTAGGCCACCAGGCGATCCACCCCAGGAATTGTGATCAGGCGTCGAATCTGATGTTCGTAGGGGCACATCCGCTTTGCGATCTCTGCCTGCAGTTGGGCGAGCTGGCCCTCTAGGAATTCCAAATGAGTTAACTGCTGCCGCAGCGCCCACCGCTGGTAATGACTAAAGTCTCCTTCCAACGCCAACGATAATTCCTGCCGCTTTTGTCGCAGTCGTCCGCGAGCGCAATCGGCCATCGCGCCGACATCGCAATCACCGTCAGCCAAAGCACGCAGCATATGCCGGCCTGAAACCCCGAACAAATCCGTCGCCACGCTGGAGAGCTTGATGTTGCCGGCTTCGCATAGCGTCGACATGCGATTCTTGACGCGATTGATCTCCTCGACCAAATGGACCCGACCACGGGTTAGATCGCGTAATTCGCGAATCGGCCGCGGGGGAATGAAGCTGCCGACCAGTTCGCCCCGCTCCAAATAGCGGGCGAGCCGTTTGGCATCGATTCGATCCGTCTTTCGCCCGGCCAAGGCCTTGACGTGCTGTGGATTGACCAACATCAGGCCTTGGATCTCACCTTCCAGCACGTTCCAGATCGGGCGCCAATACTGTCCGGTTGCTTCCATAACCACGTCGCTGACGCCACATCCCTTCAGCCAATCTCGCAGTCCTCGGAGATCGCGCGTAAAAGTGCGAAACTCGCGTTCCAGCGGCTTGTCTTGCGATTCTCCCTGAGTCGGCAACACGTACACCGCGAGCTTCTTCTTGTGTACATCGATGCCGCAGCAACGGCGTGGAACAACTTCCATAAATCACCTCCGCCGCCGGGCGGAGGACGTTGGGGAAAATTACGTGACAATCCTACGCGTGTTCATCCGCCAGAGACGGAGACAACAATTCGTGATCCCACTGCACTCGTCCAGGCCACATTCATCTACGGGTTCCAAACTCCATCGCAATACCGGCCTCGGTTGCGCCCGGCGGTAGCTCATAGTTTGCCACTTGCTCGCAGCCTTTTTCATCTGCCGTGATGGCGCCGCACTGAGGCGCCATGTCCATTCATCTGAAAGCGTCGTTTTCTGATCAATTGCCGGTATAGAGAAGCTTGATCGGCATAGGGGGCAGCGTGAGCTGCTCCCCTGCCACACCACCCGGCATGCGGGTCCGCACCGGGCGGTTCGAAAAGTTGAGGTTATGTGAGACGTGGAAAGCCGTGTGTGTCGAAGTACTTGATCGTGAGGATCTGATTGAACCCCTTTTCGCTGTATCTCCACCAATGACCACCGCCGCAGGCCATTAATGCGGCTTGTTCATGAGTAGCGCCGAGACCGCGAAGACGGCCATAGACGGTCGTCCCTGTGCGCCACTGTTTGAGCAAGATGGCCCTGAGCCGATGACGAATCCATGAATCTAGGCTTTTGAACGTTTGCGGCGATTGAGCCAAGCGGAAATAGGCTTTCCAGCCAGGCAAATATCTTCGCATTTGTTCGGCCACCTGGGACATGCTCTTCCCGCCGACCCGTTTGGTGATTGTCTTGATGTGAGAGTGTGCAAAGTTGTGGGCAGGTCATACTGACATGACCTGAGGGGTCTGGTCAGCAACTGGCCGGAAGCCTTTGTGCCAATGACGGAATGCGTCTTCCAGAGTCCCATTGAGCACATGGATGCGAACGTCCAAGAACCTTTGGACGGTAAAACGGTTCCATCTCATTTGCTGCTTCTTGACCATCCGTTTAGCGATGATTTCATTGACCGCCGACTCGACAAACCCAGTGGAGATCCGTTTTCCGGCGCGGTACCGCTTACCATAATCGGGCATGGAGTCTGCGTTCAGTTCCAGATAGCGTATCGTCTCCGAAAGCATGTGCGCGAGTTTCTTCAAGGAGGGGATGTGCCCGAAACAGCTTGCCTCCGCCCATTGCCCAAGATCGATCAAGCCCACTATTCCTCGCTCGGTGAAGCCATTCCAAAGGCGCCACTTCGCTCGGTCGATCTCAGCCAGCGCATGGCTGCGAACCCCACCATCGGCAATAGCGATGATGCCCTTGGCAAGCTGCTCGAGGTTCTTGAATCTCATCGAGATGTGGAACCAATCCAATATATGGTCAGCATGTGGCGCAATCTGCTGATGAATAGCCCGCAATCCTGCATCGCCATCGGTGAGAACTGTGATCGAAGTGGCTTCGTTGACTCCGCAATGCCGGAGCGCAAGGCCGACAGCGATCACGGCCTCAGAACCTCCGCTTCGCACAAAGGCAAAGCGTGTAGCCTGCCCATCGCTATCCAATGCTTTGCCGGCGATGACCTCGAAGTTTCGTTCCGGCCGTTGGTGTCGATTTCTGACGTATCCTCCATCGAAGCCGACTACCAATTCCTTGCAGGGCTCGTTCGACGCAGGCATGGCCAGGGCTTCCGCCGATTTCTCAAGCCGTTTACCCACCTTCATTGTCCGGTTCCGAACGGTACTGGCAGTTGCCCGCGCGGACAAAGGAAGGAATTCGCCGAGGAAATCAGCGGCCTTTCGAAACGACAGCAGAGCAGCCATCTTGGCTGTGATATACCGCAACTCGGGCGTGATAGGGCTCTTGTTCGTGAACAGTGTTGAGAAACTCTGGGCCTGCGATCCGGAGCAAGGACATGGTCTCAGCCGCCGAATTCGCATGGCGACCGGGCCATATACAGAACGCAGAGTGGACTGGTAATGCCCTTCGTGCGAAATGCGCTGCCACATTGCGAACAAGACCTGATGGCTTCCACATGCTGTTGAATCTGCGCGGTCACCACTTGCTGCTGCAGGCTCGCAAGCAGAGCTTTGCCTTCTGCTAAAGTCAAGCCCGCCGTCGCCGGAGAGATTTCTTCCGACCGCTCGATGATCCCCAACTCGTGTTCGACAGGACAGCCTGGGATCGCCTCAAATACCAGCTTGATTGTCCATTTCATGTCCAGA
>Ga0255352_1001684_pt1 | contig 10500 bp, 8 predicted proteins | sample HBST0metaG_FD_189939 | JGI IMG/M metagenome (GOLD analysis project Ga0255352, IMG submission 189939) | Peat soil microbial communities from Stordalen Mire, Sweden - H.B.S.T0 | ecosystem: Environmental > Terrestrial > Soil > Wetlands > Peat | place: Sweden: Norrbotten County, Stordalen Mire...
CTCGCGACACACGCCTGTCAGCGCGCATCCCTACATGCGAGATCAGCTCTGAAACTGCCCGAGCCACGCCTGCAACAGCGCCGCCACCGGCTCCGGTTGCTCGTAGGCCGCGAAGTGCCCAGCGTCGGCGATTTGGTGAAAGCTGCACCCACCCGGCGCACGCTCAAAAACGCGCATCTCGTCGGCAGTCACGCCCGGGTCCTCACCGCCGGCCAGCGCAAAGATCGGCGCCGTGATCGTGGCCACCGTCGGCACCGAATCGGGTCGCGTAGCAAGACCGGCCTGCACGGCCACCAGCGCCTCGTCCGTGACGGCATTCATGCTCGCGCGCAGCACGGCGGCAAGTTCGGGATGTTTTTCCTGCGATGTCCGACCGGTCAATGTCCGCGTCATGCCGTCGAAGATCTCCGTCCTGTGGCCAGCACGCGCCTGAGCCATGGTTGCCGCGCGTTTGGGTGCGTTCGCCACCGCATCGGGCTGGGGCTTGGCGCAGACGAAGGCCAGCCCACGCACCCGCTCCGGCGCCTGCCGCCAGAGTTCGAGCAAAACATTACCGCCGATGGAACAGCCGACTAAAACCACCTGACGCAGGCCGAGGCCGTCCATCAGTTCCAGAACATCCGAGGCCAACTGCCCCATCGTCAACACCGGCGCATCGGGAACGAGAAGGAAGCCACCGACAGGAAGTCCTGTTCCCAAGGGCGAAAGCCCATGTCCGCGCAGATCGGGCCGGATCGTGCGCACGCCCGCGAGCCTCTCAGCCACCGGACGCCAATACTCGCGGTCCAAAGGCGTCGGATGCAGAAAGACCACCGACACGCCAGCGCCGGACTCGCTATAACTCAGATGAGTGCTCATGCTTTGCAGAATACTCTTCCCCGACCAGCGCAAGCTGCTCCTCGGGAATTCCGATCCAGGCAGCCAGATACGCAATTCCGACAAAGCCCGCGGAAAAGCACAGTCCGAGCACGGCCACGATGCGCACCACGGCCACATCCCAATTGTTGGCGCGCGCCAGCGCCAGACAAACACCGGCCACCTGACGACCGAAACGCGGCCGCTGCAAAGGCCGACCCGGAATCGGCTGCTGAGCCGGAATCGCCGCGCCGCAATGTGCGCAGAAACGCGCCCCCACCGGCTGAGCCACACCACACTGCGTGCAATAAATCGCCATCGTTCTACCCCCAGAAGATCAACACTATTCTCTTCTACGCAGCCCGCGCCGCCGCGGTTCCAAAGCAGTTCATAGTTCGGAGTTCATAGTTCACAGTGTTGATAAGCAGAAAGCGCCGTGAACTGTGAACTGTGAACTGTGAACTGCGTTTCTAGTTTTTATACGCTTCTCGCAGCAGCTTTCGCGCCGTATCGGCCCGCGAGGTGTGCGGTCCGGCATCGATGGACATCTGGTAGTCGCGCACGGCGGCTGGCCGCTCACCGAGCAGGTCGCGGCACTCGCCTGCCGAAAGCATCGAGCGCACCTTCAGCTCCGGTCCGGCACCTGGCGTTGCTGCCGCGCGTTCGTAGGTCTCGGCCGCCTCGCGGTAATGCTTCTGCCCGCGCAACGCATCACCCAACCCGAAGTAGGCCAGTTGCATGTGCGTCTCGGCAAAGAAGCCCGGCTTGGCATTCTGCGCCAGAATCTCGCGATAGGATTCGATGGCCACTTGGCCCTCGCCAGCATCCTTGCACAGATTCGCCTCCTCCAGCCAGAACAGGAAGTTGCGCGGATATTGCCGCTTCAGGCCGCGCACAATCTCGACGGCCTCGGAGTAGCGCGCCTCGCGACGCAGGAACAGCGCCTCTGCCGTGCGCGCCTCAATGCTGGTCACAGCGCCCCGGCTGCCGTCATCGCGCAGCATCGCAAGGCCGGTCGACTTCGATCCGGTCATGCCCGCAAAGCCGATCAGAATCTTGAACGGCAACGGCAGCGCGCCCACCACGTACTGATAAACACCGGCGATCAGCTTGGCATCGACGTACTCCGGATCAATCTTCAGCGCCCGCTGCGCGTCCTCGCGCGCCTTGTTGGCCAAGTGGAAACCGGCGCTATAACCACGCTCGACCATGGCCACATAAGTGCATTGCAGGCTGCGCGCCCAGGCACGGGAAAACAATGCATCGACGTCATTGGGATTCTTGCCCAGCCGCCAGTCCGCTTCGCGCACCGCCTCGTCGGCCAGCCCCAGAATGCGCGCCTTCACCTGAGGGTTCTCCTCGGTCGCGTGGTGGCCAGACAAGAATCCGTCGTTGGCATAGAAGGTCGTGTCCAACAGGTCTTCGCGGAAGAGCTCCTGAAAGATCAGTGTGTTCAGCAGATAGGTCGTTGCCTGCGGATCGCCCGAATGCTGCTGGCGATAGCGTTCGAAGCGGGCCACGGCCCCGGGGTAGTCGAGGCTGTAGTAGTGCTGATAGGCCTCGCGCACCTGCGGATCGTTGTTCATCGGGTTGGTGTGCGCCGGACCACCGGAGGCCACCGGACGCGCCGCTCCGGCCATCCGCACCGCCAACCAGCCCGTCATTCCCGCCAGAAAAACTCTTCTCCGCACCTTGGTTTGCATCCGTATCGATCCTCTCCGCCTAGCTTACACGGTGAAGCAGTGGGCAAAAAGGCAGGGAACAGGGAACAGGAAACAGGAAACAGAATCTTGCCCCCAGGTCAGGCTGCAGGGCTGGCAACCGCACAAACCATCCAGTCCCTGCCCCCCCCTAGCACCTTGTTCCCTATTCCCTGGTCCCTGGTCCCTGGATTTAACATAAAGACATGCAGATTCCCGCGCGCCTCAACCCCACCTTCACCAAGCCCGGTCCAGCGGAAAACGATCCTCTGGAAGAGGCACGCAGGCGGCTGATCGTTGCCCTCGACGTGCCCACCGCCAAGGCCGCGCTCGACCTCGTCAACCGTCTGGAGCGCACCTGCTGCTGGTTCAAGGTCGGACTTGAGTTGTTCACCTCAGCCGGCCCTGCCGCGCTTGAGCCGATCCTGGCGCGCGGCCACTCGGTCTTTCTCGATCTGAAGTTCAACGACATTCCAAACACCGTTGCCGGAGCCGTGCGCTCGGCCGCCGCGCTCGGCGTCCAGATGATGACCCTACATGCCTCGGGCGGCCCGGCCATGCTCTCGGCCGCGCAGAAGGCTCTGGACGGCCTGGAGAAGCCGCCGCAGTTGCTGGCGGTCACGGTGCTGACCAGCATGGATCAGGCGCAGGTCGAGGCCGTGGGCCTCGACCGCACGCCGGCCCAGCAGGTGGCCTTGCTGGCCAGGATGGGACAGGACGCGGGCGTCAACGGCTTCGTCTGCTCACCGCAGGAAGTTGCCACCCTGCGCGCCCTCGCCGGCCCGGAGGCGATTCTGGTGATCCCCGGCATTCGTCCGTCAGGGGCGACCGTGGGCGACCAGAAGCGCATCGCCACGCCCGCCGACGCTCTGCGACGGGGTGCGAGCTACCTTGTTGTGGGACGGCCGATTACGCAGGCCGCCGACCCGGCCGACGCCGCCGAAGCCATTCAAAAAGAGATGGCCGAGGCCCTGGCCGAGTAGCTTCCCCGCACGAAAAAGCTCGGGGGAACCGGTGCCTTCAGGTCCGGAAGCCCGCCGGCACAGATCCTTGAACAGGTTGTTGATCTGTTGCAGGACTTTACGCGGCGCACGAGACAGCTCTCCGTTCTCGCACGACAAAATTGACAAAAAAGAAAGCCCGGCCGAAGCCGGGCTTTCTTTTTTGTCTTGCACTGCAAGCGTTTGAGACTAGAGCTTCTCGTAGAAGTCGCAGGCCGAGCAGGAAATGTAGACGCCGCCGGGAACGCCGCGCTCGCGATCCTTGACGCGCTTGACGATGCGCGTCGGCTTGCCACACTTCGGGCAGTCGGTCGACTTGGTCGTGTCCATGACTTTCGCACGGTTTGCAATCTTAGCAATCTTTGCCATTGGTCGGGTGTTTCTCCTTGATGGGATTGTCTCTGCACACGCGCCAGAACGGCGCGGCTTCAACGGCGCGGTCACCGACTTCCCTTTTTTTGCAACGCATTGCACAAAGAGGGTGCGGGACTCGCTCTCATCAGTGTACATGAAGACCAAATTCTTTGTGCGGGTTTTGCTCGCGGCGGAAAAACCTCTGTCCGCCAAAGGTCAATCGTCACCCCGAAGCTTTTTCACTTTACCGCACGGAGAAGCAAAAGAATCAGGCCTTTTCCTCGGGCGGTGCCAGGTTTTCCGTCACGGCAGGAGCGGCGGGCAAAATCTGCACCAGCGGAGCCGCCGCAGGCTGCGCCGGAACCTGAGCCGCCTCGTGCTGTGCGCGGGCAATGCCATCGATGTCCACCGGAATACCGCCCGGGACAATCACCGGAGGATTGTAGCGCTCATCCAGATCTGCGGTGAGCCAGTAGACCAGCGGCAGAAAACCGAGTAGAAGCAGGCAGACAAACCAGCTTGCATCCAGCCCGAAGGAGCCACCCGTCAGCCAGAAGGAACCTAGCGGATTGCCCTGCACGACGGGCGAGTGGGAATTCACGCCGCTCACAGCCAGGCCGAAGAGCAGGGCGCGGCTGGCCTTCCAGCCAAAGTTGATTCCCCAGCTCACCCACAGCGCGCGGGTGCGCAGGTAGGCGGTGGAAAGCACGAAGCTGAAAAGGAGAGCGACGCAGACCGTCGCGCGGCTCGCACCCGGAATCCGGGACTGCAGAACGGCATAGAAGGCGGCAAAAAAGAGCGTGGCACCGAAGGGCCCCGTCGCTGCGGCGAACCTCTGGAAGGCGTAGCCGCGGAAGGCGATCTCCTCGGCCAGAGCGGCCAGCGCGAAGAAGGCCAACTCAGCCACAAACCAGCCCCACTGGGCCAGTTGTGGCGTAAGGCTGACGGCAATGCCGCCGAAGATCGCCAAAAACAGGACGCAGACCACGGCCAGTCCCCAACCGGCAGCCAGCCCCGAGGCGAACTCGCACCCCCAACCCGGACGGCAGGGCAGCCCCTGCTCGGCCACGGGCTTCTCCTGGCGGTCGAGCCAGAAGCCAAACGAGGAAAAGCCCAACACCAGCAACAGAACCAGCAGCGCCTGCTCGGCCAGTCCCACCCAGGGGGCGAAGACCAGTCCGGCAGCGCCGCGCGCGGCAACCGCGCGCGCCAGCACGATGTAAAGGACAGCGAGGAAGAACCGAAAATAGGCGCGGCCCCGGCCGCCCGTACTACTGATGCTCTGCGTCACTGCGAATGCGACCTCGTAGGCCCGGCGAGGGGAAGCCGCCACCGGGCGGTTGGTTACTCAGAGTAAAACTGCGCCATATTGCGAAACTTCTGCTGGCGCGTGGCGACCAGTTCGTCGGCAGAGAAGCCTTCGAGCTCGGCTAGGTGGCGGGCGATGACGTTGCCCAGCGCGGCGATGCCCGCCTCGCGGTCGGTGTGAATGCCCTCGGGCGGCTCGGGGACGATCTCGTCCACGCAGCCCAGCGCCTTGACCTCGGCGGCGGAGATGCGCATAGCCTCGGCAGCCAACTGCTTCTGCGCCGCGTCGCGCCACATGATGGCCGCGCAGGACTCGGGAGTGATGACGAAATAAAGCGCGTTTTCGAGGATCAGCACGCGGTCGGCCACGGCCAGAGCCAGTGCGCCGCCCGAGCCTCCCTCGCCGGTGATGATGGAAACGGTGGGCACGCGCAACCGCGACATCTCGCGGATGTTGCGGGCGATGGCCTCGGCCTGGCCGCGCTCCTCGGCTCCCAGGCCGGGATAGGCACCGGGCAGGTCGATAAAGCTGATAACCGGACGGCCAAACTTTTCGGCGATCTTCATCGCGCGCAGAGCCTTGCGATAACCCTCGGGGTTGGGCATGCCGAAGTTGCGCCGGACGCGCTCCTTGGTGGTGCCGCCCTTGCGGTTGCCGATGACCATGACCTCTTTGCCCGCCAGACGGGCCATGCCGCAGGCCACCGCCTCGTCGTCGGCAAAGGCGCGATCGCCGTGGATTTCGCTGAAATCGGTGAAGATCTGCTCGATGAAATCCATGGGGTAAGGTCGCTGCGGGTGACGTGCCCGCTCAATCTTGATCCAGGCCGGGGAGAGGACCGCCGGCGTGTTTGCTACTTCGAATTCGCTCATCGCATTTTTGGCCGGCCCCGAGGGGCGAAGGCTACTAGCACTGATTCTAAGGGCGCGGGGCTGAGGGGACAAAGCCCATTTCGCCTCGCGCGGCGGAAAACCGCAAACAAAAGATGCGGGACTACGATTTGCGCGACCGGGAAGCAGCCTTGGCGCTGGCGACGGATTTGGCGGACGACCGCTTGGCCGTGGCCTTGCCAGCAGGCTGTGGGGCCGGAGTTTTTTCCTTCGCCTTCGTTGCCGTTGCTTCCTTCGTTGCCTTTGCTTTCGGTGACGGAAGCTTTTTCTTCGCCTTCGGCGGCGTTTTCGCTGTCTTTGCCGAAGCCGTTTTCTTGGAAACCGTCTTCGCGGCAGATTTTTTTGCCGCCTCAGCCCGGGGCTTCTTCTTGGAAGTCGCGGGCTTCTTCAGCAAAAGATCGAGCCGATAGCCAACCGCCTCAGCAGTGGCGAGAGCGCGGGCGATGCGTTGCTCCAGCACGGCCAGTTCGGCAGACGTAGGACGCGTACGAACGGCCAGACGCAGCAACGCGGGCAGCAGCAACCACCAGAGCAGATCCTCGTAAGACTCGCGAACGAGATACGCGTGGCTCTCGGCCTCATGCACTCCGGCCAGCCAGCAGAGATCCGGATCGGACCAGAGCGCGGGCGGAAACAGCGGTGCATCGGTCGGAACTGCGGCCTTTTCGACGGCAGAAATCTCGACGAGTAACAAAATTTTGATGCGGGCAGCGGCACGCCAGCTCGCCTCCCCTTCCAAACCCAGCGCGGCGAAGGCCCGGGCCAGCGGCTCACGCAGGCGAAGACTATCGAAGAGGTCGAGGGCGACGCGCTCGGCGTGTACGGCATCGACCGACTCGGCCAACTGTTCCAGCGCACACCAGATGAGAACCGGTCCCCAGAGCGCGGCGGGGCCAGCCTCCGCGCCGGGCAATGTGCGGCCCGCGCCAGACTGTGGCCAGCGCGCGACCAGCAGGGGCAAACGCAGAGCCGCGTGCAATCGCTGACGATAGAGCGGGGCCAGCAGCACATGGTCGGGAGCCACATCGGCGGCCCTGCTGCTGATCCGTGCGTAGAGACTCTGCGCCGCGCCGAGCCACTGCTGGCAGCGCGGCCAGGCCTCGTCCAAAAAGGCGCGCACGCGAAAGGCGTTCTTTTCCTGCTCACTGGCAGCTGTCACGCAAAGGCCGACGAGCGCCGGATCGAGCAGGCGGCGCAGGGCCTCGTGCACGGGGCCGAGTTCGAGCGTGGCAAGGGCGTCATGCAAATGGGGCACGCCCCGGCCATCCAGTTCGTCGGCCAACCGATCCCATGGCTCGGCCCCGGTCGGATACAGTTCGCGCCAGTCGAGAAAAACGTGGCACTGGTAAGCATGGAGCGCGACGGTAAAGCCGTGATCGTACAAGGCGTTCGCGCGCAGCAAATATTCAAGGCCGGTAAGCGCATCGCGATAGGCCAGAATCGCCGAGCGGTCGCCCGAGAGGCCGAGGCCCTCGACGAGGCGGCGCTGGCACAGGCCTCCGGCGGCCTTGTCGGCGTAAGCCGCCGAGCGATCGAGAGTCCCGCGCGTCTCGGCATAGCGGTTGTGATAGACAACGAGCGCACGATCCTCCCCCGAGCGATTCGAATAGGCAAAGACATTCTCATCGACCACGCCCGAGCTGGTATAGAAGTCGTAGAGCAGAAATTGTGCGCTCTCGGCAAACAGGGCGCGGCGCCTGAGCAGCGGCGCAATCTGGAGCAGGTGGCGGTCCACCAGCGCCGGGTCGGGGTCCTCCTGCATCCGCGGCCAGCGGTATTCCATGCCGTACTTTTCCGTGAAGCCCTCGATCTGACCGTGCCCGAACATGGGCAGGCCGGGCAAAGTCGACATCATCACCGCAACGCCGAAGCACTTGTCGCCCGAGCCGAACTGGTCGATGGTGGTGCGCTCGTCGGGGTTCGACATGAAGTTGACGTAGCGCTTCATGATCTCGGGGTCGAACTCGAGGGTGTTGCGAATCGCCTGACGATACTTGGCGTTGTCCTCGTCGCGCAGCATGACCATGAAGGCCGAGTTGTAGACCCGATGCATGCCGAGGGTGCGGACGAAGTAGCCCTCCATGAACCAGAAGGCCTCGGCCAGCAGCAGCGTGCCGGGAACCTCCCGCGCGACGCGGTCGACGACCTCGCGCCAGAACTCCTGCGGCATGGCACGATCAAAAGCCGCCTGACTCATGCCGTACTCGGCCCGCGAGGGAATGGCACCCTCGGCACCGGGGCCGGGAAACCAGAGGCGGTGCACGTGACGCTTGGCCAGGGTCATCGCAGCATCGAAGCGAATCACCGGAAACAGGCGCGCGACGTGCAGAATCGTCTGGATGATCTGCTCGCGCACGGCCGGGTTCAGGTAATCGAGCTGAGCAGTATCATTCCACGGGAAGCTCGTGCCGTCGTTGCCGTGATATACATAGCGCGTCTCGCCCGTGGCACGATCGGCGCGGCGAAAGACGACGGCGGCATCGCTCTGGTCAAAATAGTGATCCTCGATCTTGATCTCGACCCGAGCGTCGGCCGACAGATCCGGCCCATTGAAGCTGTAGGTCGGGTAGGGACAATCGAGACGAGAGAGAAACCATTCCGGGTGCTCGACGACCCAGGGCGAATCTAGCCCCATGTGGTTGGGCACCATGTCGCTGGCCAGACGGATGCCGTGACGGAAGGCGCGGTCGCGCAGAATCACGTAGGCGCGGTCGCCGCCCAGATCCTCGGCGATGCGGTAATCGAAGAGCGAGTAGGCGCTGGCGACGGCGTCCTTGTTGCCGCAGATCTGCTTGATGGTGCGCGAGGCGCGGCTGCGCTCCCAGATGCCGATGAGCCAGAGGGTATCGAGGCCGCGCTCGGCCAGTGTGGCAAGCGCCTCGTCGGGAATCTCGTCGAGCCGGCCGATGTGCCTGCCGAATTGGCGGCTGAGTTGCGCCAGCCAGACGTAGGTGCTTTTGGCGATAAGCACCGCCGTCGGCATCCAAGCCTGATCGGGCGAGAATCTTTCGTACTCCAGCGCCTCGCCGGTGAAGTCGGGAACCTCGGCGGTGGCGGTGAGTCCGCCAAAGTGCTGCGGCCTGCGCCTCCCACTGCCCCGCGCGGCATCCCCGTCGCCAAGCGGATGGAACTGCATCCAGATGGCGATCTCTTCCTCGTGCAGAATCCCGACGGCCACCTCCAGCATGTGGTCGAGACTTTCGCCGAGCAGCGGCCGCCAGAGCTGGCGAATGCGCGCCAACTGATCGGCCAGCGAGACAGAAGCGCCGCGAGCACTCTTCGAGGGCGCTTCCAGCAGTTCAAGCAACGTGACCGGCTTTGCGCCGGGAATCTCGATGCGCGGACGCGTGGCAAAGTATTTTTGAAATTGCGCGGTCACCGCGCGATAGACGGTGCGTTCGGCAAGGCGCTTGTCCTCGAAGAGTTCGGCAAAGGGCTGGAAGGCGGCATTGCGATTGGCCATCCACAGCATCAAAAGCTCTTCAAGGGCGGCAGCACGATGCGGCGTGTTGCCGGTCTGGCCGGCGAGCCACTGCCGTGGCGTCTCGATGCCGCGGATCACACTCTGGCCGGGAAACTCTTCGACGAAGGCCAGCAGCAGAGCGTCGAGCTTTTCCTCGCCGACCTTCCGCGCGTACCAATCGAGCGCGGCGGTCATCACCAAGGGGTCGACCTGCTCGCGGTAGCGGGCCATGAGGATGTGGCTAGCCTCGTCGATCAGGCCCATGGCGTAGAGCTCGCCGGCGTGCACAACGCGTTCAGGATGGTGCTCGGCGTCGCGCACCTGATTCATGCGATGCGCAAATTCGCGGCAGGCGGAGAGGCTGGCGAAGACCACGTTGCCGGTGAAGGAAAACAGAGTGTCGACGAACCGGTAGCGTTCACGGACACTGCGCGCGATGTGGAATTCCATTCTCAAGCGACGGACTCCCCCCCTGCTCTCCCCTGTGCCGGAACGCCACGACGAGGACAGGCAAGTCCGCGCCACTGGTTCGAGGCAAACTATGAACGCACTTGAAACTGTGATTGTACCCCGAATCCAGACCAGAGGCTTGAGAAGGAATAAAGGCGCACGAACGTATCGTTCCAGAACCGACCCACCCACCTTCTGGTGAAAACAGTGGATGGCGGCAGCGCGGCAGGCAAGCCTTCTTCCATCGTGCGCGGCTACGGCCATGGAAGGTTTCCGTACCACCAGGAGAGCTTGCTTCTTTTCAAGGCGCAGTGTCGCCCTTTTGTCTTGAAAATTCGTCTACGGCAATGAGCTTTAATGCTAACGGCAACGAAGAGTAGAATCGTTTTTCCCGAGCTGCGGCTCGATTTCCTTTTTCTTTTCCTACACGGTATCCATCTTTCGTTGCACTTCAAAGAAAGGACAACCACCTTTTATC
>Ga0255352_1001686_pt1 | contig 10494 bp, 4 predicted proteins | sample HBST0metaG_FD_189939 | JGI IMG/M metagenome (GOLD analysis project Ga0255352, IMG submission 189939) | Peat soil microbial communities from Stordalen Mire, Sweden - H.B.S.T0 | ecosystem: Environmental > Terrestrial > Soil > Wetlands > Peat | place: Sweden: Norrbotten County, Stordalen Mire...
ATCGAAGACTTGAGGGCCGCTCTTGATCTTGCAGCTTGCGATGTCGCGCGCCTTGCTAGCCTTCCTGCCGATGATGTTTACTTTCCGTTCTCCAGGTCCAAAACTGACTTCAAGAGTCGCGTAAACAGTGCCTGCAAGGGATTCCCGCAAGAGATTAAAGACCTTTTCGCCAGCTATGAGCCTTACGCAGGTGGGAGTGATCTCCTTTTTGCAATTAACGTACAGTGTAATGCCTCCAAGCACCAAATCATCACCCCCGTTGTATCCGTAATCGGCACTCAGTTGCCCTACATCGAGAGTTCCGACATGAGGCACTCTCTTCCCATCATGCTGTATAGCCGCGGCCAAAATGAGATAACGTACGCAATCACAGAGCGAGGAATCAAGTGGAAGCACAAAGCCGAGTTTTCCTTCAGAATATGCTTTGGCAAAGTTGGAGCAATCGAAGGCCGAGATGTTCTGGACAACATCGACGGCATGATCCGGGCCGTCGATGCAATTGTTTACGAAATCGAAGCCGAATCGAGGAAGATTGGCCTTCTTGCGACATGATGCCTCCTTAGCGGGAATAGCACACAGTGCCATTCCCTACCAATACATCGTGGCATGCGTCGGCTAAGTATATCTATGCCATTGCAAATAAATGGAAACAAGAACCACAGGGGCTAAAGCCCAACATTATTTTCTTGCACTTCTGGCACGACTGAAGTCGTGCCCTGACACAGTGCCTGCTATTGGAACTTTTCTAAAACGCCTTCAAATCCACGATGGCTTTGAAGATGGTCTCCGGCTGGGGCAGGATGGCGTCTTCCAGAATCGGCTGGTAGGCGACGAAGGTGTCAAGTGCGCCGACGCGGCGGACCGGGGCGTCGAGATAGTCGAACAATTCATCGCCGATGCGGGCGGCGATCTCCGCACCGTAACCCCAACTGAGCATATCCTCGTGGGCCACGATTACGCGGCTGGTCTTTTTGACCGACTCGGCGATGGCCTCCCAGTCATAGGGATTCAGTGTCCGCAGGTCGATGATTTCCGTATCGATGTTGTGCTCTCGCTTGGCGCGCTCGGCGGCTTGCAAGGAGCGCGGGACTAGAGCGCCGTAGGTAATAAGCGTGAGGTCAGCGCCGGGACGAACGAGTCTGGCTTTGCCGAAGGGGATGGCGAACTCCGGGCCGGGATAGGGCGCGCGGTCGTGAGTCTCGCGATAGAGGCGCTTGTGTTCGAGAAACAGCACCGGGTCGTCGCAGCGAATGGCTGTGCGCAGCAGGCCGTTGGCGTCTAGCGCGTTTGACGGAAAGACGACGCGCAGGCCGGGAATGTGCGTGAAGAGGCTCTCGCCGGATTGCGAGTGATAGATGGCACCGCCGGTCAGGTAGCCGCCGATGGGCACGCGAATCACCACCGGGCAGGCCCACTCACCATTGGAGCGCCAGCGCATCAGGGCCAGCTCATTGTGGATTTGGTGATAGGCAGGCCAGATGTAATCGAAGAACTGAATCTCGACCACCGGCTTCATGCCGCGCACTGCGTAGCCGATGGCGCGGCCAACAATGTTTGCCTCAGCCAGCGGCGAGTTGAAGACGCGCTCGGAGCCGAATTCGGATTGCAGGCCGGCGGTGAGCTTGAAGACGCCGCCCTTGCCCTTGACCTCAGCCAAAACCTCTTCGCGGCTGGCATCGGCCACATCCTGGCCGTAGACAACGATGCGGGGATCGCGGCGCATCTCATCGTGGAGACAGCCGTTGATCAGGTCGGCCATGGTGCGCGGCTCGGCGCTTGGGGCGCGGCCCGCCTTGCCTCCGGCCACTGTTCCCGGCGCGGCTGCCTGTTCGGTGGCAAAGGCGGAGCTGGTGGGGTCCAGATCCTCGGAGTAAACGTGCCGGGTAATTTCTTCGACTACGGGCAGGGGCGCTTGAAGGGCGAGTTCGGCGGCCTCGGCGACTTGCTGGTCCAGCGACTGCTCCAATGCTGCGATTTCTTCGGCGGTCAGAATGCCCTCGCGCAACAGGCGCGCCCGCATCAGGACGAGCGGATCGCGCAAGGCGTCGGCCTCGAGTTCGGCCTGAGTGCGATAGAGCTGGTCGTCGTCGGAAAAGGCGTGGGAATAAGGCCGCACGCAGTGGCCATGCACAAACGCAGGCCCCAGTCCGGCGCGGCAGTGTGCCACGGCTGCTTGAAAGGCAAGGAAGCTGGCTTCCGCATCGGTACCATCCACTTCAGCGAAGTAGAAATTGGGGAAGTTGGCCACGAGGCGGGAGATGTTGCCACCGGGCGTATTCACCTCGACCGGCGTGCTGATGGCGTAGCCGTTGTCTTCCACGCAGAAGATCACGGGCAGTTTCCTGTTCGAGGCGGTATTCAATGCCTCCCAGAACTCTCCCTGAGAAGTGGAACCCTCGCCCAACGAGGCGTAGACCACTTCATCGCCGTGAAATTTCACCTCGCGGAAGGCTCGGTAGTCGCCCTCAGCTTTCGCGGCGGCTTCTGGATTTCTGCTGAAGTAGCGGCCGGCCTCGGCACAGCCAACGGCATGAAGCATTTGGGTGCTGGTGGCAGCCGAGAGGCTGACGATATTCAGTTCGCTGCTGCCATAGTGCGTGGGCATCTGGCGTCCGCCGCTGGCCGGATCAGTGGCCGCGCCCACGGCTTGCAGCAGCATCTCGGTCGGCGTAACGCCCAGCGCCAGGCAGAGCGCGCGATCACGATAGTAGGGGAAGAACCAGTCATAACCGGGACGCATGGCCAGGGCCGCGCCCACGCCCAGCGCCTCGTGGCCCGCGCCGGAGATCTGGAAGTAGATTTTCTGCTGGCGCTTGAGCAAGATCTCGCGGTCATCCACGCGGCGGGAAAGGACCATCCACCGGTAGATATCGACCAATTGCCGGGAACTCAGGCTGCCGGAGCCGGCCGACACAGACTCACGGACGCTGGAAGCTAGCAGTTCCATTTCCTTGACTCCTCAAAATAGTCTGTTTTTTCGGTTGCTGGGATTTTCAACGTACTTCCTTGATTGTACCAACCCAAACGCCTCTGGCAATCTAATCTAGAGCGAGGAGTTCTGCGATGCATCCAGTTTTGTTGGCAATGAGGACGGGCATTTTCGCGGAAGAGCGATTTTTGGGCAAAGTGCTGGACGAATGGGCTGTGGACGCTCAGGAATTCATCCGCATCAAGCTGCCGCACCTGCTCGTCATTGCACTAATCGCTTATATTCTCAGCCGTTTGCTTCGTCTGTTGACGGCACGGATGATTCACGTCGCTGAGCAGCACGCGGCTGAACCGGGCCGTGTCTCGCAGGTGAAGACTCTCTCAGGAGTGATTCACGCCACGGGTCTGGCAATCATCGGACTGATCGCCGGATTACAGATTCTGGACGCCTTTGGGGTCAATCTCGCGCCGCTGCTGGCCTCAGCCGGAGTGGCCGGAGTGGCGATTGGCCTGGCGGCGCAGAACATTGTTCGCGACATGCTCAACGGTATGCTGATCCTCATAGAAGACCAGTTCAGCGTGGGAGACACGGTGCGTCTGGCGGGCCTGGCGGGAACTGTGGAGGCGATGACCCTGCGCAAGACCACGGTCCGCGACAGCGATGGGACGCTGTACATTATTCCCAATTCGCAAATCACCACGGTGGCCAACCTGAGCGTGGGCTACTCGGTGGCCACCGTCAACGTGAGCGTGGATTTTTCTGCCAACCCGGACAAGGTGCTGGAACTGTTGAAGGGCATTGCCATGGAGATCCGCAACAGCGCCGAGTTCCGAGAGGTCTTTGTGGATGACCCGCAGATTCTTGGCGTGGATGCCATCAAAGGCTCGGAGCTGATCTTCCCGGTGGTCTTCAAGACGCTGGCCACGCAGCAGTACGCTCCTGTGCGGGAGTTTCGCCGGCGCGTTCGGCTGGCGCTCGAAGAACAAGGACTGTTGCCCGGCGACCCCAACCGGGTCTTCAACACGTTTCTGGATAAAGCGACGCGTGGCCGCAACCTGCCAGCCGCGGAGGCCGCGCCGGAACACGATCCAACCACGCTCAAACCAAAAGAGGGCAATCCATTCAGCAGTGAGTGAAGGAGCGAGGGGTCGGCAAGTTAACTGACTTTGCGCGAGCTAATCATTCGGCAAATTAGTACTGTTTTCGTGCTATCCCACCCTAGCCACAAAAACAAAGACGTGGCGAGGGTGGGCACCCGGTGTGAGATTGAAATCCATTCCCAGGTGCCCAAATGCGAGGCACCTGGGGCACCCCGTCTTTAGTGGTTGTGCATTGTTGGTATTTAATTGCCGGATCAATAATCATTATCTTGATTGGGGCCGATTCCTGAGGCTTGCTCCTTGACCGGAAACTGGGAGTTCTCGCCGGAGCCTGAGGAGCCGGCAAGGCGCAAGACGACGCGATTGCGTCCCGCGGCTTTGGCGGCATATAAAGCATCGTCGGCGATCGAGAGCAGCGACTCGACGGTCGCGGTTCCATCGGATGGGTCAAATACGGTGGCGCCCATACTGCAGTTGAGTGTGAACTCGGAACCGCGAGCGCAGATTTTCAGGTTGGAGATCGAATTCTGGAGGCTGACCAATCTCTGCTCGACAGCTTCCCGCGGAACCTCTGCCAGGGTGAGCAGGAACTCCTCGCCGCCGTACCGGCCCGCGTTATCATAGGCGCGGATGGCGGCTCCGACCGCCGCGGCGAACCAGCGCAGCGCCTCATCGCCGGCCAAGTGCCCGTAGCGATCGTTGATGCGCTTGAAATGGTCCAGATCAACCAGCGCCACAACGATAGTACGGTTCTCCCGCAGAGCGCGGTCTGTCTCCGCCGTCAGAGCGCGCAAAATGGCCACGCGATTCAACATTCCGGTGAGCCCGTCGTGGGTCGCCTGAATGCGCAACTGCTCACGGCTGGCCTCCAACTCCCTGGTGCGCTCGCTGACCAGCGTCTCCAGACGAAGGCTTCTTGCGCGCAACTGCCGGGAGTAAAGATGAATGGAGGCGGCCAGGAAAAGCAGAAGAGCCAGCGCACATAACCCATAAAACCAGTAGGTTCTCCACCAGGGCGGAAGAACCTCGAAGTCAACCTTCAACGGATCGGAACAGGCATTCAGGCTCGGATTGCAGGCCATCGCCATAAACGTAAACTTCCCTGGTGGAAGGCTGGCGAAAGTTGCTTTGCCGGTCTGGGTTTCCATCCACTCCGGCTGATACCCAACCATGCGTATCTTCAAAACCAGCTCGCTCAGGTTGCGCATCGTGGGCGAAGAGATACGAAAGCGAAGCGGCGAACCACCCCATGGCATAGTAGGCTGCTGAACACCGAGGTAATTCGTTTCGCCGCGATTAAACTCCGTCAGCGAAATGGTCAGTGGGATCGTGTCGAAGACCCGCTCGGGATGCAGCAGGTGACTGACACCACTGCTGGTTCCAATCCATAGCGATCCGTCGGCGACTTCCCGCAGCATCCCTTCATCGACATCGTTCCAGATCAACCCGCTCTCCTGCGTGAGGTGGCGCCAGTTCTGGCCGTTCCATACCACCAGCCCCATATCGGTCCCCAACCAGACCCATCCACGATGGTCCACCAGGATAGATAGTGGAGCAAGGGTGCGCAGTTCCGAAGGGAGTTCCAGTTGCGAGGCTTGCATCCGTACTCCGTCTGCCGCCAGACGCCATGTACCGGTCTGATCGCCGGTAATCCAGATCGCGCCATCCCGCGCGCAGGAAACGGCCAGCAATTCACCCCGCAGCACGGGCAGTCCATCGATCGGCGGCGCGGTCCACGCTCCGTCCTTGAAGCGCACCAGCCGATTATTACCCAGAAACCAGGCAGCGCCGTCGGGTGAAATGCAGGCGCCTAAGACCTTGCTGGAATTGCCCAGCAGCGAATCCACTGCCGTAACCTTGGAGAAGGTGGTCGAAGGAGTCCCTGGGTCGCGGAGATAGACACCCTCAAATGTTTCAAGGAATACGCGACCGGCGAAATCCTCAACCGCACCGACAATACGCGCTGGGACTTTGCCCTTTTGCTCGACGCGGCCCGTCTTGGGATCGATGCGCAGGATGACGCCTGAAGCTGTCCCCGCCAACAAAGAGCCGTCACGCTCGGTAAGCATTCCGTTCGTCTGGCCCAGGGTCCATCGCCGCTGGTTTGACAGCGAACCGGCCAAACCACTGCGCGGGTCGATCCATGCAGGTCCGCGGTCCGTTCCCAGGAAGACCCGGTCAGCGTTTGCCGGGGTGATGGCCCAGATAGATCTGGAAGGCAAGCCCTGCTGGTCTTCCCAACCTTCCCAGTTCCCATAACCAACCCACTCGTAAAGTCCATCTCCCCGGCAGGCAATCCACAGGTCGCCGGCCGAGTCGAAGGCAAGCCTCATAATGTGACTGGCGCGCTCTAACCCATTTGCCCGGCCAATAATCTGCCATTCGTTCCCATTCCAGCGGGCGATTCCCTCTTCTGTGGGAGCCAGTATTCGGCCTTGCCGATCCTGGATCAGGGGTGCGTGGCTGTATGGGTTTTCCAAGGCGGAGCCAGGGATGGAGCGATCGGCAAAGCGCGTAGACCGAGGCAGCAGGACAGCCACGTGAGCCGCGCCCGCAGCCCAGAGTGTACCAGCGCTATCCAGGAGAACCCCGCCCCAATGATCGGCGGCAAGGCCCTTGTCCGTGCCCCATTCGGTCACCGGGCTCTCGCGCAGTTGAACAGGCGCGCCGGTCGCCGACCCTTGCAATATAGACCACTCGCCAGCAGCGCCGGTCTCGTGTTCCAGCCAGGAACAGAGGCCCTTGCCGCAGCCGGCCCAGAGGCGAATGTCACCTCCGGATTCCCGTACTATACTCAGGCTGGTCACATGAGCCAGATCCGGCAGAGAAGCCAGCACACGGCCCGAAAACAGCGGCAGAAAAGAGAGCATCTTCCCTTCGGCATCATGCTCCAACCGGTAGGGCTGCCCATTTTCCACGACCAAGAGGTGACGCGTATCCTCTACAACAATGCGCCGCGCGCCCGCGACCACGATTGGATCTCGTCCGGCGGAAATAAACCGTTGACCGTCCCAGTGGTAAAGATTCCAGTCGGTGGCAACCCAGATGGTGCCGTTCGGATCCGAAACTACGTCCCGGACATCAAGTTCAGCAATCCCCTGTCCCGCGCCGAATCGCTCAAATCCGGTGCCCAGAAAGCGGTAAACACCACTCTCAGTACCCATCCACAGAAAGCCGGAACGGTCGGTCGCCAGCGAGCTGATTGAAAGGTTCTTGAGTCCTTCGGCCTGACGAAAAGCGCGAAAGACATACTGCTGCGCCTGCATGGTTGCTGAAAAAGCCAACAAACATGCCAGAACCCGGACTAAACTAACCCGCCTCATGAGTTCCTTTTACGATACAACCCTCGGAGATGAGTTCGACACAGGTATTATCGGCCCTTTGGAATGAAAGGGCTAGTTGGAGCGCGAAGGCTCTATCCGCTCCCTTGCCGGCCACGGAAGGCTTGTCCGGGCATCAGCGCGCCGGATTCCATTCACTAAACAGGGCTATTCAGCGCCTCTTCGAGCGCCTCGGCATCGGAAACCGGCGGCAAGCACGTGCGTCCGCGGCAAACGATTGCCCAGGCTGCTGCTCCGCTCGGCTTTGGAACTTCCAGCAGGACTTCAGCCAGCACTTCGGGAATGCCTCCGGGAACCAGCCGTTCCGGATCGACGCGCATCACGGCCTTGCTGACGGCAAAGCGGGCGAGTCCTCGCGCTTCGAGGCGTTCGGCGTGAGGGCCTGAACCGATTACCACAACCTGCACAGGATCGAGCAATAACCGCTCCAGAGCCAGCCCATAAGAGCCTGCATAGAGGCCGAAATGCTCCACAATCCCGGCAAAAGAGGCGAGCGTCTCCTCGGCGATTTCGCGATACTCCCTGCGTCCGCTCAACGCTTCAAGGCGCAGCAGGGCGGAAGCGGCTGTGGGATTGCCCGCCGGAGTGGGCGTGTCCTGCAACGGCTTGCGTCGCGCGGCCAGTGCGCCCAGCGGCGCAACCCCGTCCGCAGGCGCGGCGGCGTCAAAAAACGCTCCCGCTTGCCGGTCGTTGAAACGGGCGATCATCGCATCGGCCAGCTTGACAGCGGCATGGTAGTAGCTCATCTCGCCAGTCGAAAACCACGCGTCAACGCAGGCATGAACTGTGAAGGCATAGTCGTCGAGCGTGGCAGGCGGCCGCGGTTCCTGGCTCTGCTCATCGCCATAGGCAATGACGTGGCTCAAACTCTGGTCGCCATCCCAGGCTTCGGCGAGCAAACGGTTCAAAGTGAGTAAGGCCAGCTCACGCGTCGAATCTCTGCCGAGTACCCGCGCCGTCTCCAGACAGGCCGTCACCGCCATCGCGTTCCAGCCCGTGTAGAGCGTGCGATCGATGAACGGCGTGGGCCGTTCTGCGCGTGCCGCAAGCAGTGTACGCCGGGCAGCATCCGCCAGCGGGCGCAAATCGTTCAAGCTACGGCCCGTTTCAGCAGCCATTTCCTCCAGAGTATGGTCAATGTGGAGCACGTTCTTGGCGGGGTTGTGGTGCATATCGCCCACTTCTCTGACGCCCCAGTAGCGCAGGGCAATCTTCGAGTCGTCCGGGGAGAATTCCGCTGCCTGCAACGCGTCGCGTGCCTCGGCCAGCGTCCAGGTGAAGTAGTCGCCGTCGTCGTCCAGGTTGATGTCCGCGTCCTGCGAGGCATAGAAGCCGCCGCGCTCGCGTTCGCTCATCGTTTCTTCCAGCCAACCCACAATCTCTCTGGCGGTGAGAAGAAAATCCTCGCGTCCCAGGCTTTGGTAGCCATGCAGATAGTTGCGCAGCAGTTCGGTGTTATCGTAGAGCATCTTCTCGAAGTGCGGAACGCGCCAGTGTTCATCCACGCTGTAGCGGTGAAAGCCGCCGGCCAGATGATCGTAGACGCCGCCCCGCGCCATCTTTTCCATCGTTGTGGAGAAAGCATCAACGGCTTGCTGGTTGGCGCGATTGATGCCCACTTCCAGCAGCAGGTCGAGGGCTGCCGGGTGAGGAAACTTGGGCTGGGAGCCAAAGCCGCCATTGCGCGAATCGAACTGCGCCAAAATCGAGCCGGCAATCTTGTCCACCAGCGCCAGCGTCAGCTCTCCGCCACGGCCGGAGAAAGACTCGTTGTGCTCGATGGCGGCCATGACGCTGGCGGCTGTTTCCAACGCCTCGTCGCGCCGCTCCCGCCACACCTGGGAAAGAGCTGTGAGCACGCGCCCAAATCCTGGCCGCCCATAGCGATCGTCAGGCGGAATATAGGTACCACCAAAGTAAGGCCGTCCATCGGGAGTGAGAAAGGCCGTCAGCGGCCAACCACCCTGCCCGCTGATGGCCGAAACCGCGGCCTGATAGCGCGCATCGATGTCGGGCCGCTCGTCGCGGTCCACTTTCACAGCCACAAAATGCTCGTTGATCAGCGCTGCGATCTCAGGGTTTTCATACGACTCCCGGTCCATCACGTGGCACCAGTGGCACCAGACGGCGCCAATGTCGAGCAGGATGGGCTTGTCCTCGGCCTGGGCGAGTGCGAAGGCGTCCTCGCCCCATGGATGCCACCGGACCGGCTGATGGCGCGCCGAACGCAGATAAGAACTGGCTGAGTGTTCCAGCAGGTTGACGTGGCTGGCTGCAGATTCAGCAGGAGTGGGGAAAATATCCTCGGGCATGGGGTGAGAATACATCGGTCGCGCCCAGGGCGGCTATATTGGCTATGAAACTTCTATCGGAGCACACCATGAAACGACTCCTTTTCTTGATTTGCTTTTCTCTTACGGCAGTTCCCTGCGTGACAGCCGCACCGCCCGTGGCGCTTTTTTACATGACCAGGTCTCCGGACTCCATCCGTTCGTTCCTGGCGCACTCCTCGCAGATCGATCTGCTGGTGCCTACCTGGTACCAGGTGGACGAGAATGGGCTGGTCACCGGCGCTCCCGACCCGGCCGTCCTCAAGCGCGCGCACGACGAAAAGCTGCCCGTGATGCCCATTGTCTCCCTGATGAACAAGAAGGAGTTTCACTCTCTGCTCATCAGCGCCGTTGCCCAGGCTCACATGAACGAGGCGATGATCCGCGAATCCCGGCTCAACGGCTACACCGGCTTCCAGTTCGATTTTGAGGAGATCGACTGGACGGACCGCGATCTGTTGACGGCGCTGGTGAGGACTTCGGCGGAGGCGATGCACGCGGCAAGCTTGCAATTGACCATCGCCACCGTGCCGAATGCGCCCGGCTACCCAGGCCAGGGTGGTTATTCCAAGTGGATGTTCACGGACTGGCGCGGCGCTTATGACATTGCTGCTCTGGCCAGGTATGTAGACCTGATCTGCCTGATGACCTACGATCAGCACACTAGCGGCACGGCCCCCGGCCCCGTCGCAGGCTGGCAGTGGACCGTGGACAATATCAACTACGCCCTCAAGACCGTCCCCAAAGAGAAGCTCTCGCTGGGCATTCCCCTCTACGGCTATCACTGGTACACC
>Ga0255352_1001694_pt1 | contig 10426 bp, 7 predicted proteins | sample HBST0metaG_FD_189939 | JGI IMG/M metagenome (GOLD analysis project Ga0255352, IMG submission 189939) | Peat soil microbial communities from Stordalen Mire, Sweden - H.B.S.T0 | ecosystem: Environmental > Terrestrial > Soil > Wetlands > Peat | place: Sweden: Norrbotten County, Stordalen Mire...
AAGTTGCTCTGTACTGTCCGCCCTCTTGCCATGCGCAAGGCGGTGTTTTTTTCTCTCATATGGATGACCGCCGCGGTTGGGGTGGGTGTCGCTCCGGCGGCGCTGGCCAAAACCCACGGACATGCTGCGCCCGCAAAGACGCAGGAGGCGGCCCCGAGTTCTTCGGTCCCGACCGGACGCGCGCGTAAATCCGCGCCGAAGGCCGCGCAGGACGAGGACGCGCAGGTGCCGGCTCCAAAACGCGGCAAGCACGGTCGTGTCGCGGCACAGAAGCAGGCGGACGATACGCCTGTGCCAGCGCGTTCCACGGCCCCAGCCAAACGCGGTCGGGCTGCCGCGCAGAAGTCGGCGCAGGCAGACGATACCCCAGCTCCCACCTTGAAGCGCGATCAACACGGCCGTGTTGTGGCGCAGAAGCCGGCGCCGGACGACGATGCCGCTCTCCGCGCCTCAGCACGTGTTTCAGCGCGTGCTTCAGGCCGCACCAAGCACGGACGCAATGCAGCCGCAAAGGCTGCCCCGGACGATACGACGGCCGATGCTCCGGCTCCGCGCCAGACCCGCAGCAAACATGGCCACGCCTTGGCGCAGGTCCAGCAGACCCCTGCCGCCGATGCGCTCGCCGCCGGTGCGCAAACGCGTTCGCGCGAGCCGCGTGCTGAGTGCCGGTACCTACGATGACGGCTACAGAGACGGCTTTGCCGCCGCTCTTGCGCAGATGCGCGCCAGCCCGGCGGCGAGCGCAATGGCGTTGCCGATGCCCTTGCCACGCAGTAGCCGGGCGGCGCAGCACGCGCTGGTCGAAGACGCGGGGATTCCCAGCGGACCGACCTCGGGCACGGAACTGCTTGAAAAGGCATCCTACGATCTGCGCGGTGCCATGCCGGCTCCGCTCAAGGGCTCGACCGCTTCGCTGGTGCGCCAGAATACACGGCTGTCCGACGATGGCCTCGAACGGATTGAGGACGAGCACGATCTGGAGGGCCGCATCGCACATAAGCTGCTGGTGCCGGTGCCCGTTTCTTCGATGCTGTCCATCAATCAGGATCTGCCCCTGCCGCGCCGCTATTGCCGGCCCTGGACGGCACGGTTTCTGGCCGACATCGCGCGGTTGCACTATGAAACCTTTCACCGCCCGCTGATCGTCAGCTCGGCGGTGCGCACTGTCGATTACCAGAAGCGCCTGATGGGCGTGAACGGCAACGCGGCGCAGGCGGTGGGCGACATCGTCAGCCCGCATCTGACCGGCGCGGCCGTCGATCTTCCCAAGGATAATCTGAGTCGCCAGGAGATGGCCTGGATGCGTCGCAAGCTGCAGGCGCTGCAGGAGGCCGGAAAGATCGACGTGGAGGAGGAGTTCCAGCAACCCTGCTTCCACATCTCGGTCTACAAGGAGTATCTGGAGCTGCCCGGAGCGGCTTCCGACATCCTCGCGCATGCTGCGCAGAAGAACGCCACAGCCGTGCAGACGTCCTTCGACACCAGCAGCGCTGCGGGCAAGGGTGGCCAATAGAGCCGTCTCGATAGAGGTAGATACAGAAAGCCCGTTCACGGCAGCCGTTTACCGGCTTTCCTGAACGGGTTCTTCTTGTGCCGCGATAGCTGCCGACGGTCAGGCTGCGCGTCGACGGCTGCGTGGGATGGAATCGAAGATTGGACCAGAAGAAAATCGCACTCTGGAAATGATTTTCCATGGGGTGTTTGGCGCGAGCAGGAAGGGTCTTTCCGGGCGGCAGCCGGTCCAATTTTTTTGGCGAACTCCGCCTTGTCGAACTTTTTTGAGGCGGAATGTTGCGGAAGAAATTTTTACGGCGGAACGGCGCGTCTCGCGCTACAATCGCGGGCAAGGCCTGTAAGCGGCCTTCTATGAGGTATATCGAGATGAGTGAACCCGTCGTAGCGGCTCCGGTGGTCGAAGCCCAGGGCTTGAACCAGTGGCAACGCGTGGGCAACACCTTGACCGCACCGGCAAAGACCTTTGCCGAGATTCAAGGCGGGCGCAAAAGCTGGTGGCTGCCCTTTGTGATTCTGACCGTGGTCACCTACATTCTGTTTGCCGCGATTGCGCTGAAGGTTGGCTGGCATCAGGTGGCCGAGAACGCCATCACCCAGAATCCGAAGGCTGTCGAGAAGCTGGCGCAAGCCACTCCGGCGCAGCGCGATTCGACCATTCAGGTCACCGAGGTCATGCTGAAGGGCAGCTTCGCGGCCACGCCGGTCATCATTTTGCTGAGCGCCGCGGTGGTGGCCGCCGTGCTGTTGGCGACAATCAACTTTGTCTTTGCGGGCAAGGCGAGCTTTGGCGCGATCTTTACCGTCTGGATGTACGCCTCGCTGCCGAGCGCGATCAAATCGCTGCTGGGGGTGGCCGTAGCCTGGTTCACCGCGCCCGAGTCCTTCAACATCAAGCTGCTGGCACCAACCAACATCGCGGCATTTCTGAGTCCGACCGAGACCAACGCGGCGGTGTACGCGCTGCTGAGTTCGATCGACGTGATCACGATCTGGAGCCTGATTCTGCTTGGCATCGGACTGTCTGCCGTGGCCGGAGTCAAGCGCAGTGCGGGCTACATTGCCGTCTTCGGCTGGTGGGCGTTGATCGTGCTGGCGAGTGTGGGCTATGCGGCAATTGCGGGATGAGACGGGCTTTTTCCTATGCTTGTTTTAGGCTGTGCCAAGACAATAAAAAACGCGCATCTCTCGCGAGATGCGCGTTTTAATAGCTCCAGCTAAGCTCGACATACAAAGAGCTGGAAGCTAATCGCTAAAGGCTGCCTTGCTCCTGCCAGCGGCGCAGAATCAGCGTGGCGTTGATGCCGCCGAAGCCGAAGGAGTTCGACAGGGCATACTCAAAGCTGCAGTCGATGGCCTTGTTGGGCACATAATCGAGCCTGCAATCGGGAGAGGCCTCGACGAGATTGACCGTCGGGGGCAGCTTCTGATTTTCCAGCGCCATTACGGTGATGCCTGCTTCCAGACCGCCCGCGCCACCCAGCAGATGCCCGTGCATCGACTTGGTGCCGGAGATCTTCAGCTTGTGGCTGGTGGCGTGCTCACCGAAGACCGCCTCGATGGCCTGCGATTCGTTGCTGTCGGCCTGGGTCGAAGTGGCGTGCGCATTGATGTAGCCGACCTGCTCGGGGCTGATTCCGGCGTCCTTCAGTGCGGCACGCATGGCGCGCTGAGCGCCCTTGCCCTCGGGGGCAACGGAGGTCATGTGATACGCGTCTGCGCTCATGCCGTAGCCGACAATCTCGGCCAGAATCTTGGCTCCGCGGGCCTTGGCGTGCTCCAGTTCCTCAAGAATCAGGATGCCGGCGCCTTCGCCGATGACGAAGCCGTCGCGATCCTTGTCGAAGGGGCGGCAGGCATGCGTCGGGTCGTCGTTGCGCGTCGACAGTGCCTTCATTGAAGCGAATCCGCCCACGGACATGGGCGTTACCGCGGCTTCCGCACCGCCGGCAATCATCACATCGGCATCGCCGTGCTGGATCAGCCGCATCGAATCGCCGATGGAGTTCGAACTGGTGGCGCAAGCCGTCGCAGTGGCAGAAATCGGACCCTGCGCGCCGTAGCGGATGCTGATTTGCCCGGCAGCCATGTTGACGATGGTGGCGGGAATGAAGAAGGGAGAGATCTTGCGCGGGCCACCGTTCATCAGGTTGGTGTGCTCGCGTTCGATGATCTCGAAACCGCCGATGCCGGAACCGATGAAGACGCCAACGCGCTCGGCATTCTCCGGAGTGATCTGGAGACCGGATTGCGCCAGTGCTTCCTGGGTTGCGGCGAAGGCAAAATGGATAAAGCGGCCCATCTTGCGGGCCTCTTTCTTCTCCAGGAACTGCAGCGGATCGAAGTTCTTGACTTCGGCGGCGAAGGTGACCGGAAAGCCAGTGGCATCGAAGCCCTGGATGGGCGCCATACCGCTGACGCCGTCCAGCAGATTCTTCCACACCTCAGGCGCGGTGTGACCTACACCGCACACCAGCCCCTGGCCGGTGATAACGACTCGGCGTGCCAAGGGCTACTTGCCGCCTTTCGCGTCTTTACTCGCGGGCTTCGCGTTCTTTTCGATGTAGTCGACGGCGTCCTTGACGGTCTTGATCTTCTCGGCGTCTTCGTCGGGAATCTCAAGGTCAAAAGCCTCTTCGAACTGCATTACCAGCTCGACCACATCGAGCGAATCGGCACCCAGGTCTTCCTGGAAGCTCGCGCCGGGGGTTACCTCGGCCTCGTCCACCTGCAACTGCTCGACGATGATCTGCTTGACTTTTTCCTCAACGGCCATGCGTGGTTCTCCTCTTGAATTCTTCTAAAACCGGAATGTTGGGGCTGGGCAAACGGCCTGCCCCGAATCGTCAGCCTACGCTACCGGCCGGGGCTGGGGCAAGGGTCCAGAGCGCAAAAAATCCGCGCATCTCCCCGAAGATTTTAGTCTAATGGGCGCCCCCCGTCATGTAAAGGCGGCGCCGGGGGTGCAGCCCAGGTTTTTTTAGGGAGTGGGGCCGTCCTGCGCGTGCAATCCACAGCCAGATCCGCTGCGTGAGGTTTTACAGTAGCCCCAGGGCATTCATGCCCGGAGGAAGTCACCGTTGACCCTAGCGACAATTCTCGGAGTTTTCATCGTAGCCCTGTGCGCGGGCTTTCTGCTCAGCAAGCTGGCATCCAAGGGCGAGGTGGCCGCGCGACAGCTTCTCGACCAGCAGAACCTCGCGCTGGGCGATCAGAACCGCGCGTTGACCGACGAATTGGCCGCCGTGCGTCAGCAGTTGGACGCGGCCCGGGGCGAACTGGATCGTCGCGCCGGCTTCGAGCGGTTGGCCGAGGAGCGCGGCGCGGCGCTTGGTCAGACGGCGACGCAACTGGCCCAGGTGCGCAACGAACTGGCCGCCAAGTCCGAAGCCGAGGCGGCGGCGCGAACCCAGATCAGCCGTCTCGATGCCGAGTTGAAGGCCGAGCGGGCCAGCCTGCAGGAAAAGGTTGCGCTGCTCGAATCCTCGAAAAAAACTCTCTCTGACCAGTTCGAGGCTCTCGCCGGCAAGATTCTCGACGAAAAATCGAAGAGTTTTTCCGAGAGCACGCAGAAGGATCTGGGCGGGCTGTTGTCGCCGCTGCGCACGCAGATTGACGAGTTCCGCAAGAAGGTCGAGGAGTCGCAGTCGGACGCGAAGACCGGCGTGGCCAAACTCGAAGGGCTGATCGGCAACCTGGGCGGGCTCAACCAGCAACTGGCCGCCGAGGCCAAAAATCTGGCGACGGCGCTGCGCGGCTCGGCCAAGACGCAGGGCGACTGGGGCGAGTTTATTTTGCGCGATCTGCTGGAAAAGGCCGGGTTGCGCGAGGGCGAGCAGTACAGCTTCCAGCAGGCGTTCACTGGGGTTGTCGGCGACGACGGCAAGGAAAAGACGGCCCGCACCGACGTGATTCTTTATCTGCCCGGCGGACGCAATCTGGTCATCGATTCCAAGGTATCGCTCACGGCTTACAGCGACTACGCGAGCGCCGAGACCGACGAGGCGCGCAAGGCTGCGCTGAAGCTGCATCTGACCAGCGTGCGCGGCCACGTCACGGAAATCGCCAAGTCCGGCTATCACAAGCTGCCGGGGGTTGAAGCGCCGGACTTCGTGGTGATGTTCGTGCCTGTGGAACCCGCGTTTTTGCTGGCCTTGCAGGCTGAGGGCGAACTGTGGGCCGAGGCCTACAAACAAGGCATTCTGCTGGTGGGTCCGACCACGCTGCTCTACGTGATCCGCATCGTCAACGTGCTTTGGCAGCAGGAGTCGCAGGCGCGCAACGTGCGCGAGGTGATGGACCGGGGCGCGGAACTCTACGACAAGTTCGTCAACTTTGTGGCCGATCTTGAAAAGGTGGGCACGAGCCTGCGCTCGCTCGATACGAATTACACCAATGCGATGAAGAAACTCTCGCAGGGCCGCGGCAATCTGGTGCGGCAGGCCGAGATGCTCAAGGAACTGGGTGTGCGCAGCACGAAATCGCTGCCGAAGACGCTCGTGGATCAGGCCGAAGAACCGGCGCTGGAGTTGGCTGCTGCGGCGGAAGAACCGAAGCCGTAGCCGCTACTCGCAGTCCCACTCATTCTCGATGGCCGCAATCGCTTCCCGGATCTTCTTCCGCGTGATGGCGAGTTCCTCAGGAATGACGCGGGTTTCGGCGATGGTGGTCATGAAGTTGGTGTCGCCGGTCCAGCGCGGCAGTCCGTGCATGTGCAGGTGACCGGCAACGCCGGCACCGGCGGCGCGGCCCACGTTGAGGCCGAAGTTGAAGCCGTGGGCGTGGTAGACGCGATCGAGGGCGCGCTCGGTCAACTGCGCCAGATCCATCAGCTCATGCGCGGTTTCCCGTGGCAGCTTCGCCAGCCGGTCCAGATGCGCGTAGGGCATCACCAGCACATGGCCATTCGAGTAGGGAAAGGCGTTGAGGCAGATAAAACAGTGCTGGCCGCGCAGGACAACGTTGCCGGCCTCTTCGGCCTTTTCGCGCTCCATGCCCTGCGCCACCGACCAGTCCACGGCGGCAATCAGGTTGCAGAAGACGCAGTGATGGTCGCCGGGCCAGTCCGCAAGGGCGGAAGGAACGCCGGGCCGGGCATCGGAGTCGACCGTCGAAATGTAGTTGTAACGCCAGGGAGACCAGAGGTAATCCATAGAATTTGAACCGTCTGCAACAGTATAGAGGCCTTGCGGGCCAGCGCGTGGAGAGAACCGCGCACCTCTTCGTGCGCACCAATGGCACTTTTCACCAAAAATAGCGGCACGCTTTGATTGACGCTTGAAAGTGTGCGTTGCTACACTCAAGGAGTAGCTTCCTGCGCGGATTCCAGCAGTGAGTTGCGGCCGCCCTCCCATCGAGCCGCCGCCTGCGGGGTAATTTCCTAGGAAACTCGTTCCATACCTATACATCCGGTCTCTGGACCGGGAGGAACGCGTATCCGCCAAGAGATTGCCTAAACAGGCACGACTTCCATGGCGTAATCCGGTCGAATATGGCGTAAGCCGTTCGACGGTCCTACGGTCAAGGGTCACCGCTGTTTGGAAGCCAGGAGTCCCGGAGCTGTCCGTAATGGCAAACGTCCTTAATTCCGAAACCGAGAGCACAACCCTGAACACCGAATTGGAAACCCCTACGCCCACACCTGCGACGGAGGCTGAGAAGCCGTCGCCCGAATCCACGTCCACCATTGAGACCCCCGTAACCGTCACTCTGGACGCCGATGCCTCAACCACGCCTGAACCCGAGGCGGTTGTGCCTGCCGCAGCAGAAGTAGAAGCTGCGCCGGCACCGGAAACCGCAGCCGATGCGGAATCCGACCATGCTCTAGACGCCGTCGACTTTTCGGCCGCCCTCGAAGCTTTCGAGCGCGAGCAGGCCGCCGAAGCCGCTGCCGTCGAGGCGTATGGCGACAAGATTGTTTCCGGCACCGTGATCAAGCAGACGGAGAAGTTCCTGGTCGTCGATGTGGGCCTGAAGTCGGAGGGCATGGTGCCCCTCGAGCAGGTGCAGGATCATACGGGCGTCGTGAAGTACGTTGCCGGCGACGTGATCGACGTGGTGATCGAGCGCGAGGAGCCGGAAGGCGGCTATCTGGTCAGCTACGAAAAGGCCCAGAGACTGCGCGTGTGGGATTCGATTGAGAAGGCGGCCGCTGAAAAGACGACGCTGCTTGGCACGGTCGTCAGCCGCGTCAAGGGTGGTCTGACCGTCGATATCGGCATGAAGGCCTTCCTGCCCGGTTCGCAGCTTGAGATTCGCCCGGTCCGCAATCTGGACGGCTATCTCGGCCAGCAGATCGAAGTCCGCGTCATCAAGCTGAACAAGAAGCGCGGCAATGTGGTGGTCAGTCGCAAGGAAATCCTCGAAGAAGAGCAGACGGCGCGCCGTTCGGCGACGCTTGAGCATCTGTTCGAGGGCGCGGTGCTGACCGGCACGGTCAAGAACCTCACCGATTACGGTGCGTTTGTTGACATGGGCGGCATCGATGGCCTGCTGCACATCACCGATATGAGCTGGGGCCGCCTGACGCATCCGCGCGACCTGGTCAACGTCGGCGACGAGATTCAGGTCAAGGTTCTGAAGTTCGACAAGGATAAACAGCGCGTTTCGCTTGGCTTCAAGCAGTTGACGCCTGATCCGTGGCTGGATGCCGCCGAGCGTTACCCGGTGGGTGCCCGCGTCAAGGGTCGCGTCCTGTCGGTCACCGATTACGGTGCGTTTGTTGAGCTCGAGCAGGGCATTGAGGGTCTGGTTCACCTCTCCGAGATGACCTGGTCGAAGCGCCTCAAGCACCCCTCCAAGCTGGTCAAGCCCAGTGATGAAGTGGAGACCGTGGTTCTGAACGTGAATCCGGCCGACCGCCGCATCTCGCTCGGCATGAAGCAGTTGATGGAGAACCCCTGGGAGAACTTGGCGGATCGCTATCCGGCTGGCACCATCGTCGAGGGTCGCGTACGCAACCTGACCGACTTCGGCGCCTTCATCGAGATCGAGGACGGCATCGACGGACTGGTACACGTCTCGAACCTGAGCTGGACCAAGCGCGTCAAGCATCCTTCCGAGATCGTCAAGAAGGGTGAGAAGGTCAAGGCTGTTGTTCTCGGCGTCGAGCCGCAGAACCGCCGCCTCTCGCTCGGCATCAAGCAGTTGCAGCCTGATGTCTGGGAGAGCTTCTTTGCCACTCATCGCATTGGCGACGTGGTGCACGGCAAGGTTCTGCGCATGGCGCAGTTCGGTGCCTTTGTCGAGATTGCCGAGGGAGTTGAGGGCCTGTGCCACATCTCCGAGGCGGGCGACGACGAAGTGAGCCGCGCGAAGCTGGATGTTGGCTTCGAGAGCGACTTCAAGATGATCAAGATCAACGTCGAAGAGAAGAAGGTGGGCTTGAGCCTGCGCGCCATCGGCCAAGAGGCCACGCGTGCTCAGGTGGAAAGCTACAAGGCCGAGCACAAGCACCCGGTCTCCAGCGCCACCACGACCTTGGGCGATTTGATCAACTGGAAGAGCGAACGCGAGTAACAGTCTCGCAGTTTGGCACTTTCAAGGATGGCCACCTCTTCGGAGGTGGCCATTTTTGTTGGCAATTCTATGGTGGTAAAAGGTTTACAGAATTAGAAAAAGCCTAGAAGATTTCGTTCCCGTTAGCGATAACGAAAATCCTTGACGAGGATGTCTTGATCGCCTGATAATTCCAGAGTTCACCGATGTGAATAATTTTTCAATTGAATTTTTGTGCGGGGCGGTGGGTGCCGAAAGATAGGTCCCGCAAGTGTTCCGCGAGAGTGAGAAAAGAATTTCTCTCGGGTTTTTCTCTGCATTGTCGCGGAGGGCAATAAGTGAAGACTGACGAACGCCGGAGATGAGTACGAGTCCAGGCGGCAAGCCTTCACCCATGAAATCGATGAGCGGCTGAGCACGAAAAAGGCCAAAAGGCCCAGAAAAAGGTGCGTGCCTTCATCGAAAAACTGGCTGTTTGACGGCGCGGAAGATGTAAAGATTTTCAGCGCGGCGAACGAGGAGGCCACGGAATGAATTTCTCCAAAGTAGCGAGGCTCTTTTCTTGTCTCGTATTGTTTTTATTGCTTGTGATACAGCTACGTGCACAGACAGGTAGCGGCGGCTCAATCCGTGGCACGATCACGGATGCCTCGCACGCGGTGATTGCCAAGGCCAAGATAACGGCGCTGAATACCAGCACGGGCATGACGACCGAGGCGAGCAGCAGCTCGTCTGGCTACTATGTGATTCTGTCGCTGGCTCCTGGCGCCTACCGCGTGACGGCGGAGATGGACGGCTTCGAGACCTATACGCAGGACAACGTCACGGTCAACGCCCTGCAAGACGTGGGCATTAACATTACGCTGAGCGTCGGTAGCGCCAGCGAAGTGGTTACGGTTACGGCGGCTCCTCCCGAGCTGCGCACGGAAAACGCGACGCAGACGGCGACGGTGGAAAACGAAACCTACACGGCATTGCCGTTGAACATGGGATCGGGCGCGCAGCGCGATCCGACCGCCTTTGCTGCACTGACGCCTGGCTACTCGGGCGGCGGCCGTTCGGGCACCTTCAATGGCGCCGGTGGTTCAAGCAACTCCAGCAATGATTCCGGCGCTGTGACCTACATTGATGGTTTGGCTGTTTCGCAGGGCGATAACCGACAGGTTTCGTTGTCGGTTTCCGTCGACGCGGTCGATCAGTTCCAGGTGACCAGCAGTGGCGCCAATGCGGCGCAGACCGGCATGGGTTCGCAGAACTACAACGTCAAGCATGGTACCAACAACTTCCATGGTTCGGCCTACGACTTCATGCGCAACACGGCCTTCGACAGTTGGCAGTTTTTGACCAAGGGCTCGACCTATACCAAGTCCGACGGCACCACGGCGCGGGTGCCGAAGCCGGCCGAGCATCAGACCGA
>Ga0255352_1001704_pt1 | contig 10366 bp, 7 predicted proteins | sample HBST0metaG_FD_189939 | JGI IMG/M metagenome (GOLD analysis project Ga0255352, IMG submission 189939) | Peat soil microbial communities from Stordalen Mire, Sweden - H.B.S.T0 | ecosystem: Environmental > Terrestrial > Soil > Wetlands > Peat | place: Sweden: Norrbotten County, Stordalen Mire...
TGCAGAAGTTGCCGCAACTCCACACGGCGATTACAGAAAATAGAAAGAGCAAAAATCCGCTCGTGTTGGGCTTCCAGGGCAAGGCTCAGCTTGAAGTCACCTATGGCCATCTGGCCGAAGTAATGCTCTCGCAACCGGCCACGAAAATCTTCATGAAGACCACCGAACCGAAGGCGTCTGAGTGGATCTCGGAGACAATCGGCAAGGTCGAAATCGAGCGGCTGAAAGAGACCAAGTTCGACGGAACTAGGTCTGGCAAGAACTTCACCGTGGAACGCCAGATCGAGCCGCTGGTCATGGGGTCGGAAATCGCCGGACTCGATGACCGGCACGCCTACCTGAAGCTTGGCAACAACGTTGCCCGCTTCGCCTTCGATTACCTTGATCTGCCGACGCCGACGGTCGATTTCATTCCGCGCAAGATGGCCGATGGCGGCTTGAGTTTCGATCCCGATACGTTGGAGCCAATTCAGACGAAGAGTGAAGAGAAGCAAGAAAGCACGAATTCCGAACCTGTGGCTACGGTCTCCGGGGACGCGCCGATTGTTCAGGAAAAGTCGCCTCGTCCGATTCCGTGGCCGGTGCAGCAAGTGATGGAACAGGTCGAGGTTGCTCCGGTAAATCCGTCCACACCCGTCCAGGAGATTGCCCATTCTTTACCTTCTTCGGATGCTCCCGATGCGCAAGAGCACTCCGAGGACGAACAGATTTCCTTTGAACTGAGGCCTTCGTAATCCTATGCTGACACTTTCCAAATCGCTCAGCGCAAGCCAAGCGCAGACCTATCACAAGCTGGACTTCGCCTCCGAAACGCAGAGCTATTACCGGCAAGGCGACACCGTGCAGAGCGAGTGGCAGGGGCAACTCGCCGCGCCGTTTGGTCTCTCCGGCGCAGTCACGCCGCTTGAGTTTCAGCGCCTCTCCGAAGGACTGCATCCGGAAACGGAAAAACCAATGGTCCGTTCCCGCGCCGCTTTCGAATACAAAAATGCCGATGGCGAAACGATTAAAAACATCGAACATCGTGCCGGGTGGGATGCGACCTTTTCGGCACCCAAGTCGGTTTCGCTCACCGCGCTCGTCGGCAGCGATGACCGGGTCCGGGAAGCGCATTGCGCTGCGGTCGCGGAAGCCCTGAACGAACTGGAGCGGTATACCCAGGCGCGGATCGGTGGCAATCATCCCGCCGAGACGACAGGTAAATTCATCGCCGCCAAATTCGAACACGATACGGCGCGGCCTGTCGATGGCTATGCCGCGCCGCAGCTTCATACCCACGCCGTGATCTTCAATGTCACCGAGCGGGCCGATGGCTCGACGCGCGCTCTGCAACCGCATTCGCTCTTCGAGAGCCAGCAGTATGCGACGGCAGTCTACCAGTCGGAATTGATGTACCGGCTGCGCAATCTCGGCTACGAGATCGAGCGCGGCAAGAGCGGCGCGCCCGAGATCAAAGGCTACACGCAGGAGTATCTCGACGCTTCGAGCCCACGCTCCCGGCAGATACGGGAGCAGCTCGAAAAAACGGGCCGCGCCGGTGCGGAAGCTGCCGAGATTGCGGCGCACTCGACCCGCGACCGCAAACAGAATCTCACTGCCGAGCAGGTTCTCGACGCCCACAGGAAGATGGCCGGAGAGTTCGGCAATCAACCGGAAAAGGTTGTTGCCGCCGCGCGGGAACAGGCCCAACAGCGGCATGTTCAACCGGAGAGTAATGCCCATGCCAGGGAAGCCGTCACCTTTGCCCGCCAAAGCGTCTTCGAGCGGGAGGCGGTTGTCGATGAGCGCAGAATCCTGCGCGACGCCATGCGCCGGGGGATGGGAGAGACAACGTACCGGGAGATTCGTTCGGAGTTCGAGACGCGGCGCGCGGCAGGTGATTTTCAGATGGTAGACAGCCCGAAATATGCTTCCGGGCGTAGGTTCACTACACCGGAGACCATTGCCGCCGAGCGCGCCAATGTCGAATTCATGCTTGGCGGTCGCAATGCCGTTGAGCCAATTATGAGCGCGGAGCTGGCACAGGAACAGGCGCGTTCACGCGACTTTCTAAATGACGCGCAACGGCGCGTCATCGAGGAAACACTCAATTCGACAGATCGCGTTCATGGCCTGCAAGGCCGGGCCGGCACCGGCAAGACGACCGTGCTCCAGAGCATCCGGGAAGGCGCGGAAAAGAGTGGGTATACTGTCGAAGGTTTTGCGCCCACCTCCCGCGCTGCGGCCCAGCTCCGCGAGGCCGGCATCGACGCAAGCACGCTGCAAAGTTTCCTCGCCCGTGGCGAAAACCATCCCAGCGCGAACCCGGAGTTGCGCCACCTCTATATGCTGGACGAGTCCAGTTTGGCGAGCACACGGCAGATGCGAGCCTTTCTCGAAAAGCTGAAACCCCAGGACCGGGTGCTTGTCATCGGCGATACCAGCCAGCATCAAGCGGTCGATGCGGGACGGCCCTTCGAGCAGATGCAGCAGGCCGGAATGCGGACCTCGCAGCTCGACCAAATTATGCGCCAGAAAGACCCGGAGTTGCGACACGCGGTCGAGCTTCTCGCCAACAACGAAACCGAAAAGGGTGTCGCTCTGCTTTCCGAACAGGGCCGGGTGACGGAAATTGCGGGCGCCAATGAACGCATCGCCGCCATTGCCAGAGACTATGCGGCGCAGCCTGAAAACACCATCATCGTCTCTCCCGACAATCGCAGCCGCCGCCAGATCAATGAAGCCGTGCGTAGCGAACTGCGGCGCAACGGAATGCTGGAGGCCGATGGGCATGAACTGCGCGTGCTCGATCATCGCTCCGATATGACCGGAGCCGACCGGACCTGGGCGGCGCGGTACAACGTGGGCGACGTGCTGCATTACCACACCGGCAGCAAATCGGAAGGAATCGAGCGCAACAGCTTTGCACGGGTTCAGGAAGTGGACGCCCGCGCCAATACACTCACAGTCGAACTCGAAAACGGTGCCTCTGTCACCTACGACCCGCGCCGATTGCGCGGCGTGAATGTCTTTACGGAAGCAGTGCGCGAATTCTCAACTGGCGACCGGATTCAATTCACCGAACCCAGTAAGACACTCGGCGTCGCCAACCGGGATCTTGGCACAATCACTGCTATCGACAATGGACAAATGACAGTGCGCCCGGAGGGTAAGCAGCCGCGCGAGATCACCTTCGACACCTCCCGGTTTCGTCAGTTCGACCACGGCTATGCGATTACCAGCCACAGTTCCCAGGGATTGACGGCGGGTCGCGTACTCGCCAACATCGACACCGAATCGAGCCGGATGCTCATCAACACCCGGCTCGCTTACGTCGCCGTCTCCCGCGCCTCGGAAGATGCCCGTATCTACACCAACAACGCTGAAACTCTGGGCCAGAGGCTCGCAGCCGACATCTCGAAGACCGCCGCGGTGGACTTTCGTCCTCCCAGCACGACCGAGCAGGCGCGCGAGGCCGTTCAGCATTTCCGCAAGCATCAGCCAGATGCGGCGACCGAACGGCTTCAGCAGCAGGGCCGGGTCCACGAGTACCAGAGCCCGGGCCATCGCCTTGCGGCGGTTGCTCTGGATTACACGGAGCGTCCGGATCGAGCAGTCATCGTTGCTCCCGATGCGGCGGAGCGCCTGGAATTGACGCAGCTGATTCGCGCTGAGTTGCAGAGCGAGGGGAAGCTTGCACGAGAAAGCCATTCACTTCCGATTCTGGTCGAGCAGAAGTTCCCCAATCCTCGTTTCGCCGGGAACTACCGGACCGGTGACGAAATTCACTTTCGCACTGGCAGCCCTGCACTTAAAGGCATTCCACATAACAGTACGGTCCGTGTTCTCGAAGTCGATGCAGACAGAAACACGCTCACCATCGAGACCGCCGATGGCGGGCAGATGACCTACAACCCCGCCCAGCTTCGGAGTCAGACTCGCCAAAGCAAGGTTTACCGGGAAGAGGTGCGGGAGATGGCCATGGGAGAGCGCATCCGGTTTACCGCTATCGATCAAGAGCATCACATCCGCACTGGCGACTTCGCCGCCGTGGAGCGGGTCGGACAGGATCTTTCCGTCCGGCTCGACAACGGCAAGACCGCTGATCTCGACGCCGAAGCGGCCCGCCATATCGACTACGGCTATGCCGTCGAGACCGCAGGGAACCTTGCTGCCGACCGGGTGATTCTGACTGGCCAGGCCCCGCAACTTGCCGGTCTCGAAAAAGATCTGGCGCGCCTCAATCCCAGCATCCGCGAGCTTTCCATCTACACATCAGATGCTTCTCATAGGCTTCAGGTTGAACTTGCGCAAACTCCCGCCGCAGCCGAAACGCTATCGAAGTCTCTTGCTGACACTGCGAATCTCGGCGTCGCGGAGGCCATCATCGAGGAAATTGGGCTGCATCTCTGAGAAAAGCTTGTGTGCAGCGACCTACTTCAAACGCCGTAGCGCCATGTCATTCTGTTGCTTAAGGCGCATCGGACAGATTCCATTACGCTTGGTGACATATCAGAACTAGTCAATCTTATCTTTGCTGTTGCGCGGCAGAGGTATGGAACACAAATCGCCGGTTTGATGCAATTCAGAGTGTTCAAAAGGGTGCTGGAATGACGTTTAGGTGCCGCCTTGCTGAAGTGCGTTGTCATGCCCGAACCGCCGCGCCTAGGAACGTGCCTCGGCTATTTTGCGTAAAGCCAGAATTCATTCTGACGCAATCGGCGTTTACCGCTCCTCAAATACCTCATACACCAACAGCTCCGGCTCCTTGACCGGGGGAAATCCGAATCCAACATGGAGTTCTCCCTGCAACACTCCGTTCAGTACGCCACCGGTAAGCCAGCTCTCGTATTCGATCCGTACATCGTTCCGCTGTTCAAGCCAGACGTGTTTGATCACGTCGATAAGGCGAGGATGTAGGAACGTGGAATAGCCTACAAAGAGACGATTGTTTTGTAGTTTTACGTGGGGCTTCACAAGGTCCAGCCCCATCCTGGCATACAAAATGGATTGAGACGCCTTCGGTGCAAAGAGCCTGCCCTCCTCATTCAATACCCACCGATCGAAAAGCGGTGCGCCGACCTCTGCTTCTACGATACCAACGTGCTTACCAACCGCTGACCTGCCCAAGCCCAGAACTTTTCCGGTCCGCTCAAGATTTCCCTCCTGGGCGACAGTTACAACCGCGATAAGTCCTTCCATCGATAGGTTGAGTTGGCGCATGTCGCACCCGTTCAAACTTCTGAATCACAACAATCCTCGGTACCGAGTGTCATTCAAGTAAAGGTCTCGGCAGCATTCACCGCATTGCCATTCTCGGCCACCTGCTTTGAAGTTCTGCCCGTCCGACGATGAAGTGGTGTCATCGCTCCAATAGGTGGAAATGGCAGCGCGCCAGCCTTCATCCGTGCGAGGCGTCGTAACAAAGAGCCCGCAAAGAGTGCTCGACTTGCTCGCTTGCATCGCTCCAGGGAGCACAAAAACGGAGCGGAACAGAAATGCCGTCATCGCGCTCCGGCATGATACTGGCGCGCAGCACATCTGATCGCAAGCTCTGTCAGAAGATTCTCGACACCATGGCCGAAGCAGTTCCTGCTAGCGTTAGGCACTAAACTCGCGACTTGGAGCTTGGATGAATGCGCCGAGTGCTGCTCTGTTAAAGACAAACGTTGGCAGTTTGAATCAATGAGGTGATGGCATTCTTATGATCCATTCCTAGTCCTAGTTTTATACCACCTGATTCAGTAAGGATTGGCCTCTCCTCAGACGCTCAATGTTGGCGGCGACTGCGTCGGCAATATCGATGAACGACTCTTCTGTCACTCCGGCTATATGGGGAGTGGCGATTACGTTAGGCAAGGTCAAGATGGGATCGTCAACCGGCAGAGGCTCTTGCCAGAATACGTCAAGACCTGCACCGGCAAGCTGTCCGCGCCTGAGGGCGTCATAGAGCGCATGGTTGTCGAGCAAGCCGCCCCTTGCGATGTTAATAAGGTAAGCTCCGGAGCGAAGGCTACCTAATTCATGTGCACCAATTGTGCCGCGCATCTCCTCGGAGTAGCGCATCGAGAGCACCAAGATGTCTGTTTCGGTGAATGCCTGATCGCGGTTACTGATTGCAAAGCAACGGTCTAGACCAAAGTCCGCTACCTTGGGCGAGGATGGATCGTGCGTAATTCCGATAAGTCGCACGCCGAAGGTTTGCAGTCGCTTTGCCAGCGGCAGTGCGATGGCACCGAGGCCATAGATACAAACGGTGCGCCCCATCAGCATCTTCCCAATGGGAGCACCCAGAACACCGGTGCGCACGTTAGCCTGTGCTTTCGGCAGATCACGAAGAAGCGCGAGTATGAGCAGCAATGCATGTTCCGCCACGGATTCGGCATTGCCTCCAGTGGCCGGGACGTTTGCTACATGGACGCCTTTCTCGCGAGCGGCCTCGATGTCAACTCCTTCAAGACCCGCGCCCCACTGCTGCACCAGACGGAAAGTTCCCAGTTCCATCTCATGACGGCCAACTCGCTGCATCTTCGGTATAACCACATCGACGCCATCGAGCATTCGGCAAATATCCGGGGCGGGACAAACGATCAATTCATCGTGCGCATCGACCGGAAGCCGCTGGCGCAAATACTCAGGCCCGTCCGGAAATGTGTCTCCGCAGAACAGGATGCGCATTAGTTGCTCCCTTCATCTTCGGAATCTGCGTGGAGATACAATTCGGGTTCGGCGGAGTGGAGACGGTCGCGGCCTTCGCTCCGGTCATCACTTAACGTCATCATCGTGGCGCTAGACCTTGCGATGAGTCTGCCTTCTCCATCCTCCACGTTGCATTCGAAGAAGCTGAGAGTGCGCCCATGCTTTACACATCGCGCATGTGCACGCAGTTGGCCGCTCAAGGCCGGGCGAAGGAAGTTAATCGTCGATCCCACAGTGGTGGCCGTCTGATGAGGTTGGAGGGAGGCAATGTGTGCCAGACCCATTGCCGTATCGGCAAGGGAGAAGATGGCACCGCCGTGGGTGTAGCCGAAGATGTTGTGCAACTTCTGGCGGCACGGCATCACCACAACGGCTTCTCCGGAGACGACGCGCTCAACCTCGAAACCCAAGGTATTTCCGAAGGGCATCATCGCGGCGTCGGCCTCCTGGAGTCTTTGTAGACGGGACTGAAATGTTTCGGCGTCCAGAATGTTCGTCATCATCTTCTCTACTCCCAATTTCAAGCTAGGGTATTATGCTTCATATTGTCCAATATATTAATCGATTGCATGTAATATTATTTTGGATATGAATGGATCGATCGATTTTCGCCAGATGCGATATTTCTTGGCTGTTGCGGAGACGCTGCACTTTGGCAGAGCTGCAAGCAAGCTGGGGATTGCTCAACCAAATCTGAGTCTGCAGATCAAGAGAACGGAAGAAGTGCTCGGGTATCCGTTGTTCGAGCGGAGCACGCGCGGAGTGACTCTTACCCCGGTCGGTGCATATCTTGCCAAACGGGCCGAGGTGCTGCAGGCCAATTTTGAGGAGGCGATCCGCACTGCACAGCAGATTGGCCGCGGCGAAGAGGGAACCCTGTCGATTAGCTTCAGCGGATCTGCGATGTATAGCCGCCTGCCTTTGGCGCTCGAACGGTTCCGACGGCAACACCCCAGAATTGTGGTGCAGTTGAGAGAGATGTACGCACACGAACAGATGCCACTTCTACTGGATGGCACGTTGGATGTTGGGTTCATCCGCGATGGCTCGCCCACACCGGGGCTGCGGATGACGCAGTTGATGCGGGAACCGTTCAATGCGGTATTTCCTCAATCACACCCAATGGCAAAGAAGAAAGAGCCAATCTGGCCTAAAGTTCTGCGAGACGAGCAGTTTGTCCTTTTCTCACCACGTATCGCACGGCTCGCCTTTCATCGCACGGTGGGTGTATGCCAAGCTGACGGATTTACGCCAGAAATTTCGCTGGAAGCTCCGCAATGGGTAACCATCGTGAGCCTAGTGGCCGCTGGCATGGGTATTTCGCTGGCGCCGGCCTGTGTGGCAAAATTGAATATCCCTGGAGTTGTTTTTCGCCCGCTTCGCTCAAAATGCTGGTCATCCATTGATGTGTGGACGAAGACCAACCTAGTCAATCCGGCAGCCAAATCGCTGCTGGAGATTGCGCAAGAGGAATTCTCCAAATAGCGCAAACGGCGGCCGGATAAGTTTAGCTGGCGCATGAGGCACCCGTTCAAACTCGTAAATCACAAACAATCCACGGATGCTGCGTGTTGTTTCCAGTTCTCAAAGAATCTCACGACGCATCTCCGTCTCGTGAGGTCGGTGGCACATGGCGGGGCGTGTAATCTCCTGGCGTGCCTAGAAAGGTATTCGAAATGAATGCTGGTTCGCTCTGGTGCAAAGCATGGCCGGTGACCCCTGAGCCCAGATGAGGTTTGAGCACCTGAACATCGTCATAATCTCCGCCATTCTGTGACCTGAACGGAATTGGATCAACAGATTGAATATTCAGCAGCCGTTCAATATACGTCTGCGTCATTGACTCGACAGCTTCCGCATTCGCGTGTCCGACTTCATAAAAGATCGTCGGGGGCACGACATCCATGCCTGGGTAGAAGAGAACCCCGTGTTGAATGGGCCAAAGGACATCGTCTATCGCGCCATTGACTCCGCGCGGTCCGTAATGCGTCATACGGCCACCGACCGTCATCGCAACCATGGAGCGCCGCCCTTTGAGAGCGCCCTCACCAAACCGATCGCTCCACCTTCCGCCGCCGTGTACTCCGACGCCGTATGCAAACCCATAGGCATACACGCGATCCACCCAACCTTTGAGTATGGCTGGCATGGCATACCACCACATTGGAAACTGCAGAATAACGGCGTCCGCCCAGAGCAGTTTGCGCTGCTCCTCTGCAACATCCGCCGCCTGCGTTCCTGTCTTAAATGCTTCACCGGATGCCTTGCCGTAATCGAGCGGAGCACTGTCGTTACGTTCTGGAAAGTCCTTGGCATCAGCGACCGCCTTCCATTCCATGGCGTAAAGATCGGAAACGATGACCTCATGTCCAGCGGCTTCGAGCGCGGCAACTGCACGGTTCCTGAGGTGGCCTGAAAGCGACATGGGTTCTGGGTGTGCATAGACAATGAAATATTTCATGACCGAGGTATCTCCCTATTGAATTTGGCGGAAAACGCGGGCGAGCTTAGAAAGGGCCTCGCCGTACCTTCCTCTCGGGCTACAAGAATAAGATGGCGTGACTTGCAATTAAGGTTCATATATTTGTTGTACTTACATTTTAAGCATATACTAACATTTAGGATAGTGATATGAAACAACGACGCTACAAGTCCTACGAGCTCGGTACTGGATGTGGAGTGGAAGCCTGCCTTGAAGTGATAGGCGGCAAGTGGAAAGGCGTCATCATGCATTACCTGATGGAGCATGGTGTTCTGCGGTTTAGTGAGATACAACGGCTCAAACCGGACCTTAGTCCTCGCATTCTTACGGCACAGTTACGAGGACTGGAGAAGGATGGCGTCATCGTTCGCAAGGTCTACCCGGTTGTTCCGCCGAAGGTCGAGTACTCACTCTCTAAAACCGGCGAATCACTGACGCCGCTGATTCAGGCTATGCAGGATTGGGGCGATGAGCATTTGCTTCGCACAAATGCGCCAGTGAAACAACGCTCTAATACTACAGTTGCAGATAAAAAAGCCCTTTGATGGAAGGGCCTGTAAACCACTGACTCTTTTTTTATGGCTGTACCTGCTCATCTATGATGAGTACGAGGGTGAGCGGTTGCAGGCGAGATGTTCATCATCCATCAACTTCTTTGTAGGCTGCTGTTCTAGAAAGCTTTTGTTAAGCTCAGGGAATGATCTTCTCAGCGCGAAGACGCTCTGCGAGTTCAAAGAAGCGAGACGGTGGTTTTCTTGAACTCCACAAACCCGAGCGCCCTGCTTCTTGACATGCCTCCTGGCGTCTCGAAACGGAATCTATGAGGTCGCAGATTTATGGAACTCCACGATCCGGGTTGTGATCCATTCCGGCTTTTCGTCGGGAATCCAGTGGCCACACTCTTCGATTACGCCCCCGCTTACGTTCTCAGCAACCCGTTGCATGGATCGAAAGGGGATCTCTCCCATGCAGTGGGAGCCTCCATAAGCGAGTACGGGGATGGTGAGCTTCTTCTGGGCATAAACCCGGTTTTGCGCACCCGACTCAGGAAAAGCGCGATAGTATTCGAATCCAGCGCGCATCCCCCCAAGAGAGGAATAGCACCGCACATATTCGTCGATTTCTTCTTCCGAAATGGAGCGAGGGTCGAAGGCATAGTGCCGGTAAAACCAGCTCAGGTAAATACGTTCTCGGCCAGCGAGCCGC
>Ga0255352_1001709_pt1 | contig 10347 bp, 8 predicted proteins | sample HBST0metaG_FD_189939 | JGI IMG/M metagenome (GOLD analysis project Ga0255352, IMG submission 189939) | Peat soil microbial communities from Stordalen Mire, Sweden - H.B.S.T0 | ecosystem: Environmental > Terrestrial > Soil > Wetlands > Peat | place: Sweden: Norrbotten County, Stordalen Mire...
CTTGTACAGACTCTTGGAGATGTTTTGAAATGCGTTTGCCCTGGTCATTCACCGGATTGGCATTGAAGTTTTCAGCAAATTCGCCTATGCTAAGGATGCAGACGAATTTGTCCGCCTGGTTTGCCGTGGGTACGCCGGCTGGCGGAGAGATGAGTGGGCTTACAGCCCACTTTTTATTTGGCTTAAATTCACTGCAAAATGACCGCCTCAAGGCGGGGTTTGGTGCCGCGTTTTAGGCGGCTTTTTTGGAGAAAATGGCAGTAAAACTGGAAGAAATTCGGAGCGCGGCGCAAAGGGTGGCGACCTCCCATGGGCTCGATGTTGTGGAGATTGAATTCGTCGGACCAGCCAAGGAGCGCGTGCTGCGGGTGTTTCTCGAGAAGAACGCCGAGGGCCGCGAACGTCTGAAGGCAGCAGTGGCAGTCGGTGCGGAAGGACTGCCGGAGGCGTTGGTCGAGGGCACGTTGAGTCCCGAACAGCTTTCCGGCATCACACATGAGGATTGTGCCGAGTTCAGCCGGGATTTCGGTGTGTTGCTCGACGTTGAAGACCTGGTTCCGGGGGCCGAATATACCTTGGAGGCCAGCTCTCCGGGTTTGGATCGCAAGTTGACCAAGCCGGAGGAGTTTCAGCGGTTTATGGACAGTTTGGTGAAGGTGCAAACCTTCGAAGCGATTCGCAATAACCGGCATTGGCAGGGTCGGCTCACCAGCATGAACGGCGAGACGATTACGCTCGACCTTGCCGCCGTGAAGCAAAACAGCAAGAGCCGGAAGGCCGGCGTGGACGTCGTGGAGATTGCGCTGGGAAATATCGAGAAGGCGCAGCTAATTCCGGAGATCTAGTTGGTCTCCTGTACGGGCTGGTGCTCGTATCCTCCAACCATTAAACAACTTAACCGGCTGCGGGCAGTATTCCGGGTCGAGCCGAACAAAACCAGAGAGAGTCCGTTAGCATGGCCAGCGCTTTATATCAGAGCATCGAGCTGTTAAGTCGGGAGAAGGGCATCGAGCCCGAGATCGTTGTCGGGGCCGTCGAGGAGGCCATCGCCCTGGCTACGCGCAAGTTCTACAAGACACAAGAGAATATGCGCGGCGAGCTGAATAAGGAAACGGGCGAGATTACCGCCTATGTTTACAAGACAGTTGTCGGTGATGAAGAGGAGATTGAAGATCCGGTCAACCAGATCCCGCTGACGGAGGCCACGGAACTGGCCCCCGGGGTTGAGGTTGGCAGCGAGATCCGTCTCTATCGCGACACCAGTCCGTTGGGCCGCATTGCCGCGCAATTGGCGAAGCAGGTCATTTTCCAGAAGGTGCGCGAAGCCGAGCGCGACACGGTCTTCCAGGAATACGCTCACCGCGAAAAGGAAGTGCTGAACGCTACGGTGAAGCGCATCGAAGGCCAGGACATCATTTTTGACGTGGGCAAGGCTGAGGCGCGGTGCCCGAAGCGGGAGCAGTCGCGGCTGGAGCAGTTCAGCATCGGCGAGCGAATTCGCGTGGTGCTGCTCAAGGTGGATCGGGCCGCCAAGGGACCGCAAGTGATTGTTTCGAGAGCCGCTCCTGAGCTGGTTTCGAACCTGTTCCAATCGGAAGTACCGGAAATTTACGACAATACCGTGGTGATTCGTGCGATTGCGCGCGAAGCCGGAGAGCGTACCAAGATTGCGGTCATGAGCCGCGACAAGGACGTCGATCCGGTGGGCGCCTGCGTGGGTATGAAGGGCATGCGCGTGCAGTCGATCATTCGCGAGCTGCGCGGCGAAAAGATCGACATCATCGAATACAGCGAAGAGATAACGACCTTTGCTGAGAAGGCTTTGCAGCCTGCCAAGGTTAGCCGTGTTTCGATTTCGGACTTGGGCGAAAAGCAGCTTGAAGTGATCGTGGACGACACGCAGCTTTCGCTGGCGATCGGCAAAAAGGGCCAGAACGTGCGTCTGGCGGCTAAACTCCTGGGCTGGAAGATCGATATCAAGAGTGAGGAAGAGAAGCGCCAGGAAGTCGAACAGCAGATGCAGGCGATGGCGGGTGGAGCAACGACTCCGATCGAGCAGGTTGCGGAACTGGGCGACACGATCATCCAGAAGTTGGTAGCGGCGGGCATCACAACGGTGGAAACGCTGGCTGATATGACGCCGGAACAGTTGGAAGAAATTCCAGGAATCGGCGAAAAGACGCTGGAGCGGATCAGTGTAGCTGTGCGACACTATTTCGGCCACTTCGAAGAGGGTGAGGAAGGATTCATCCCCGAAGAGCCTACGGAAGGCGCTGCGGCTGAAACGGCTGCAGCCGATACGGAGAATGCCGGAACCGGCGAGCGGGAGGTCGAAACCGCTGACGCCGTGGCAGATACCGCCGAGGCCGAGCTCGAAAACTCCGCTGAAGTTCTTGAAGAAGCTGAACAAAGTCGCTCCGCCGAAGCGGAAACCGATGACCTTGAGGCGTCGGTTTCCGGCACAGAGGCCCTGGCCGAAGCCGAGGCTGAAACCGAAAGCGAGACTGCGGAAGAGCTAGCCGTCGAGAACGTGCCACTGGCGGATGAGACCGAATTGGACGAGTTGGACTCGCCTGACGCGGAAGAGATTGAAGCAGACGAAATTGAAAAAGACGAAGCATCCAGTGAGGGCGGCGCGTAGATGTACCGCGCTTTTATTGGACATTCAAGTAATAATGGAATTGAAAGCAGCAGCCATTGCCATGAGGTAGCTATGAGCGACTAAGGGCTTTGGGTAGCACAATCTGAAAAGAGGCGGATGAGTAAGGTTCGAATCAACGATCTCGCGCGCGAGATGGAAGTCAAGAGCCGGCAGATTCTTGACGTATTGGCGGAGCTTGGCCTGGCTGCCGGCAAGACCCACTCCAGTTCTCTGGAATCAGACGAGGCGGACAAAGTCCGCGCGCAATTTGAACGCGGCTCTCGTGCTGCAGGCTACGGGAGCAGCGCTTCATCGCGCGCCTCTGCGGGCATTCAACCCAAGATTGATCTTTCCCATGTTTCCAAGCCCGGCGATGTGATGAAGGCCATTTTGGCCAAGAAGCAGGAAGAGGAAGATCAAGCTCGCAGGAGTCACGCTCCGGTGCGGCCGCCGCAAGCGACACCGCCGCCGGTTGCATCCAGGCCGGCTCCTCCGGTGGTGCATGTTGCAGCGCCTCCCCCAGCCGCCGTTCGCCCCGAGCCGCGCAGGATTATGCCTCCGGTGCGACAGGCTCCGCAGATTATCTCTGTGCCGCCAACGCAGCCCGCGATTGCCTCAAGGCCGCCGGCGAATCCAGTGATTGCCAAGGCGCCTATCGGTGCTCCAAGCGTAGTGCGTTCCGCAGTTGCGGTGGCGCCGCCGAGCGCGGTCGTCGTCAAGCCGCCGGTTGCTCCAGTCGTGCGCGAGGCACAACCGCGTCCGATCGAGCCTGCGGCCGCGCCGGTCAAGCCTGTGGTAGCAGTGGCTCCGCCTCAACCAGCCGTGGTGCCAGCGCCTGTTCAGGCTGCTCCAGCGGCTCCGGTTGTTGCTCCGCCTCCAGTTCCCGCAGCGGTACCAGTGGTAGCCGTCGAGCCAGTAGCAGCTGCGCCGGTCGTTGTTCCTGAGCTTAAGGCGGAGACGCCTCAGCCCGCGCCGGTGATCGAGCCCGCAGCGCCAGTAGCGTCCGCGCCCATCGCGGCCTCAACCCCGCAGGCGGCACCACGTCCCCAGGAGCGCCACATTCCAGAAACGCCCGTAGCACCCGCACCACCAGCGCGTCGCATCGTCATGCCGCAAACCGGTCCAAGGCCCGTTTACAAGGCACCCATTATCGTTGCTCCTCCGCCTCCCCCACCCGGGGCTTCGACGTTGCCTGGTGCCGGAATTCAGCGTGGGCGTCCTATCTTCGATCGCAGGCCGAGCAGTGGTCCCGGTGGTGGTCCAGGCAGTTATAGCCAGCGCACTCCGGGCGGAGTGCCAGGCCAGGGTCAGTTCCCCGGCGCTGGACCTCGCCCGAAGCATCCTACTCGTACCACGCCCGGCGGATTTGCAGGAGCCGGTGGCCCAGGCGCACCCGGAGCACGTCCGGGATTTGGCGCACGGCCAGGTTTTGGACCACCGCGCCCCGGTGGTTTTGGTGGACCGCGTCCCGGCCCTGGCGGCGCACCGCCGACTGGAGAAGCGCCTCGTCCGCAGCGTAATAACGCGCCTAAGGGCCGTGGCGGACGCCAGCAGTATCCGAAGACCAAGGAAGGTCCGATGAAGGGGTTTGTGCCGCCGCCACGTTTTGGCGGTGCCAGCCACTTCACCACGGAACCACTGCCGATCACGCGCGAAATCACTGTAACTGAGGGCATTAGCGTTAAGGATCTGGCAGAGAAGCTGGAAATCCGCGCCAAGGATTTGATTGCCACGCTGCTTATGCGGGGTGTGTTTGTCACGGTGAACCAGTCTCTCGACGCGGAGATGGTCAAAGACGTTGCCGCCAAGTTTGGCGCCGGCGCCACGGTCATCAGTTACGAAGAAGAGATTGCCAACCAGGCTATCGAAGAAGTGCTTGAGGCCGACAACACAGGTGAGCTCGAAGTTCCGCGTTCACCTGTGGTTACGGTCATGGGTCACGTCGATCACGGCAAGACGTCACTGCTTGACGCCATCCGCGAAACCGACGTAGCAGCAGGCGAAGCCGGCGGCATCACCCAGCACATCGGCGCATACAAGGTGAAGTTCTCGAAGGAAGGTTCACCGGCATCTGGCCGCGAGATCGTATTCCTCGATACCCCAGGCCACGAGGCGTTTACCCGCATGAGAGCCCGTGGCGCCAAGGTGACAGATATCGTAGTGATCGTGGTGGCGGCGGACGACGGTGTCATGCCGCAGACGCTCGAAGCCATCGATCATGCCAAGGCTGCTGATGTTCCGATCATCGTTGCGGTCAACAAGATCGATAAGCCTGAAGCCAATCCCGATCGCGTCAAGAAGCAGTTGGCCGACCGCGGATTGATTCCCGAAGAATGGGCCGGCGCGGGTCAGGAAGGCACCGTGTTCGTCGAAGTTTCTGCCAAAAAGCGGATCAACCTTGACCTGTTGCTGGAAATGATCTGCCTGGTTTCGGACATCAAAGCCCCCAAGGCAACCCCCGGACGCAAGGCAGTCGGTTCGGTCCTCGAAGCCAAGCTCGATCGCGGCCGTGGTGCCGTGGCTACCGTGCTTATCCAAGACGGAACTCTGCGCTTGAACGACAGCTACATTGTCGGCAACACATTCGGCAAGGTTCGCGCCATGTTTGACGATCGTGGCCGCGCCCTTGAAGAAGCCGGCCCTTCGACGCCGATCGAAGTGCTCGGTCTCGAAGCCATGCCGGACTCAGGCGATACCTTCCTCGTCGTAGCTGATCGCGACAAGGCCAAGGGCATCGCGCAGTACCGCAAGATGAAGGAACGCGAGGCGCAGTTGGCCAAGAGTTCCCGCGTGTCTCTCGAAGGACTTGCCGAGCAGATTCGCCAAGCCGGCGTGAAGGATCTGGCGTTGATCATCAAGGGCGACGTGACTGGCTCTGTCGAAGTGCTGGCCGATTCGCTGGTGCGGATGTCGACCGAAAAGGTGCGCGTCAAGGTCATCCACTCAGGCGTCGGTTCCATCACGGAAAGCGACGTGCTGCTGGCCACTGCTTCGAACGCGATCATCATTGGATTCAACGTTCGCCCGGAGCGCAAGGCGGCCGAACTGGCGCAACAGGAGAACGTGGAAATCCGACTGCACTCAATCATTTATGAGTTGCAGGACGAAATGCATCTGGCCATGATGGGTCTTCTCGAACCAACGTTCAAGGAGAACTACGTGGGACGGGCGGAAGTCATCAACGTGTTCCGCATTCCCAAGGTGGGCACAATTGCCGGCTGCCGAGTCTTGGACGGAGTGATCCGACGCGATGCAGAAGTCAAGGTGATGCGTGGCGAAGAACAGGTGTACAAGGGCAAGCTCGGTTCGCTCAAGCGGTTCAAGGACGATGCGCGCGAAGTGACGAATGGCATGGAGTGCGGTATCGGGTTGGGCGGATTCAGCGATCTGAAGGAAGGCGACATTGTGGAAGCCTTCTCGACAGAGAAACTGGCTGCCGACTTGGGTGCGCTGACGACAGCCAAGGCGTAAGACAGATGTAAGACACGATCGAAAGCAACGAAAAGGCCCGCATTTCATTCCGAGATGCGGGCATTTTACGTGCTGAAGACGTCTTGGCGTCCGCGGGACTAGAGGATTGTGTCGAGCCGTTGGTAACTGATTTCCATGCCACCCTCCATGCCGGTCGCGAGCATGGAATCACGCGTTTGGGTGTCAGGCAAGGTCATCCGGATGTGCATCAGGGTTCCGGCATCTTCGGCAACGAAGGTTGTTTCGACGTGGTTTTCGGGTGTGGGATCGGGCAGGTGCATGCGCTCGACATGCTCGATTCGAGTGTGCGGTTCGAGTTGCTGATACTCACCGGTAATCGAAAAGCTACGGCCCTTTCCGTTGGTCCACTCGTAGCGGAATGTGCCGCCGGGTTGGGGATCAACGACGCAAACGGGCATGGTCCAGCCGTCGGGGCCGAGCAGCCACTGTTGGATCAATTCAGGATCGATATGGGCGCGGTAAACGGCTTCGGGTGGGGCTGCGAATCGTCTCTCCGCCACGATGTGAGTATCGCCTTCAGTCTGGAGTGTGAGCTTGCTCATTGTTTTCTCCTTCCCAGGTGGGTCGGTTTTTATGCCTGCCGGAACGGGACCGAGGCGGTCGTAATTGATCGCCCGAAGCCGGCACTGGCCAGTATTATCTCCGCATGGAGTGGCTGCACGAACATCGATTTTCGATCGGCGCCAAGCGGCGCTTACGCTTCCTGCGGAACTGCTAGAGCAACTGCAGGTTCCCGAGCGTGGCGAGTTGATGGTTGAGGTGACCGGGGATCACGCGGTGATGACCCCCATGGTCAGCATGCCGCGGAGGTATGGCAATTCGCCCAAGTGATTTCGTCGCCTCGGCGGGAGGAGTTTGCTGCGATGGGGCGCATGTCCTGCGTCCTCGATGTGGATCGGCACCTCAAGGCCGAAACTCTCCACCATTTGCCGGAAGTCCGCAACCAGATTGGCAGCGACTGTCCAGCAGATCATTTCGGAGATTCCATTCCCGCACCCAAAATGCGCACCGTGCAAATCGTCTCGAGACTTGGCTGTCCCGCACGCAGTTGATGAATTTCCGCAAATGATCTATTTGCAATTGTTTGCCTGTTGACGTCAGTTTGTGCCTGTTGGGCTCCCCACGTATTGCGCTTAAGGGGCCGGAGCGGGCACAGTTGAAGCATGGAGCAGCGGTGGTCAGCCTTGAGACTGGTAGGGATTGGCATTTCGGGCGTTTTGATGGCGCTCGCGTGCGGCGTTTCTCGGGCTGAACAGCCGTCAGAGAAAGCCGTTGCAGGGTTCAATACATATATTGGTACGCTCGAAGTGCGGCTCGCGGCAAAGCACACGCATAATGGGTGCTTGGTCGTGCCGGCTGAGGCCGAAATCCGCCTCCGCCGAGGTGAGCTGATCGTCGAGAACCTGTCACCGGCGAAAGCCGATCTGCCCGGCGCCACGCTTTACCACTGGCGTGGTACGGAGTTTCTGCCGGGCGTGAAAGCGGTCGATTTCGAACGGCTGTCTCGCGATTTTGCCGAATATCCGCGCATTTACGCACCCGAGGTCGTTTCGGCCAAAGTGTTGTCGCAGAATGGCGACCGATATCAAGCGACTTTGCGCGTTAAGCAGAAGCACGTGATCACGGTCGTGATGGACACTGCTTACGACATCGAGTTCGGCCGGATTGACGCTGGCCACGGCTGGAGCATTTCGCGCAGCACGCAGATTGACGAGGTTGAAAACGCTGGGACGAAGAAAGAGCACGTACTTAGCCCAGCCGATCAGCACGGCTTTTTGTGGCGTCTTAACTCGTATTGGACGTTTGAAGAGCGCGACGGCGGGCTCTACATCCAGGTTGAGTCGGTTTCACTTACGCGATCGATCCCGAGTGGTCTCGGCTGGGTGATTGGACCATTCGTCGAGAGCGTTCCGCGAGAATCGCTGGAGTTCACTCTGCGCGCCACACGCAATGCGCTACACAGATAACGCGTACTAATTCAATGCGGTTACACGGCGAAGATGGGCACTCATAAGTTGATTGGATAACCGCAGGGTTGGCGTGTGGCGGCGCGGAGGGGGACGCGCCGTTTCACGAAGAGACAAGCTTAGGCGCGGGCGCCACCGGAAGCCTTGATGAATTGGCCGGTGACCCAATAGGAGTCGTCGGAGGCGAGGAAGGCGGCGACGTCGGCGATGTCCTGGGGCTGGCCGATGCGGCCGAGTGGGGTATCGGCGACAGCCTTCTTTTGGAAATCGGTGCCGATGATGCCGGCGGCGTGGACGCCTTCAGTTTCTACCATGCCGGGGTTGAGGGAATTGACGCGGATCTTGCGGGGGCCGAGTTCCTGCGAGAGGGCGACGGTGATGGAGTCGAGTGCGCCCTTGGTGGCGCTGTAGACCGACGCAGTGCCGATGCCGGCCGCTGCAACTGAGCCGATGTTGATGATGCTGCCGCCGTTGGGGCTGAAGTGCTGGAGGGCTGCCTGAGTGGTGAGCAGGAGGCCGAGCACGTTGACGTTGAACTGCTTGTGGAAGTGGTCGGCGGTGACGGCTTCGATGGGCGCGAATTCGTAGACGCCGGCGTTGTTGACGAGGATGTCGATGGGGCCGAGTTCGCTTGCCACTTTGGCGATGAGGGGAGCGATGGAATCGGTGTCGGCGAGGTTGGCCTGGACGGCGATGGCTTTGCCGCCGGCGGCTTTGATTTCAGAGGCGATGGCGTCTGCGCCGGCTTTGCCGCCGGAATAGTTGACGGCTACGGCTGCGCCGCGGGATGCGAGTTCGCGGGCGATGGCTGCGCCGATGCCTTTGGAAGCGCCGGTGACGAGTGCGACTTTACCTTGAAGATTGCTCATGTTGCTGCTCCGTTTGAAATGCCATCGGTTCGACATTTCGACAACTATCGAATTGATTAGGGGAGCGGGGGATTCGATTCAGGATGATTGCGAATATTTGTGGGGATCGTTGCGGAAGGGGAATGAGGACTTGCAGGGGTGTGCTTGGATTGGACGGTGATTTTTGGGAGGAAAAGTCGGGGTTAGACGCTAGTTGACGTCGTTGGCGATGACGACGTTGACGGGGGGATTGCTGGTGAGCTGGCTGTCGACCATGACGACGGTTCGGACTTCGCCGCCGGTGAGGGCGATGGGCGCGGAGGTGTATTTGGGGGTGGCGAGGCCGGTGGGAACGACGACCATGGTGACGGTTTGGGAGGCGAAGGTGGTGTAGGGCGAGGCTGCTCCGGCGGCGAGGTCGGTGATGAGCGGGATGGAGTTAGCGATGGTCACGTCGGCGGGAATCATGTAGACATCGACGGCGCCGGTGCGCGGGGCCTGATTGAGGAAGCGGAAGGTGGAGTGGCCGCTGGGAGCAGGAGTCTGCTGATCGGCGAGGATCGTGACGGTGTAGCTGATGGGCGAGGCGGCGTTATCGGTGAGGAACACGGAATGTTGCTGGCCGGCGAGCAGAGAGCCAGTGGTGGAGAAGAGAGGGGCTCCGCCGTTGGCTGCCGCGATTTGAATGGGGGCAGCTGCGGAGGGAGTGACGGTGCCGTAGTTGGAGATGTATCCCTCGCCGGTGTTGGCGGCGAGAAGCGACTTTTCTACGTAGATATTGACGCCTGGGGCGAGATAAGAAGCGTCGATTACGCGAACCAGGCTGGGCTGGGAGAATCCGGCGACGTTAGTGCAGGAAGAGAGCGCGAGGGACAGAGAGAGAGAGGCTGCGGCGGCTGAGACCAGGCGCAGGGGCGTGAGGGCTGTCAAAGTTCGCCGGTGGGGGGCGATGTTGGTTTGCGGCAAGGGAGCGGTGTCTTTCACGCGGTCAGCGAACTCCTATTGCAAGTGGTAGTAGGAAGTTTATGCCTTTTTGTTGACTTTGGCGGTGTGGGATTTGAGGCGTTTGACGGGGGTGACGGGTTAAATGCTGGCTAGCTTGCGCCGAGGTAGATAAAGCGGGCGAGGAAGAGGGCGGCGAGGGTGTAGAGAAGCCAGTCCTGCTTGCGAAATTTGCCGGTGACTATGTGGAGGATGGCCCAGGAGATGATGCCGAATCCGAGACCGTTGGCGATGGAGTAGGTAAGGGGGATGAGGACGAGGGTGAGGAAGGCGGGGACAGCGACGACGGGCTCGTTCCAGCGGATTTCCGTGATGGTCGCGAGCATGAGGGAGCCGACCAGGATTAGCGCGGGCGCGGTGGCGGCGGGCGGCACGATGCCGATGAACGGGGCTGCAC
>Ga0255352_1001711_pt1 | contig 10339 bp, 7 predicted proteins | sample HBST0metaG_FD_189939 | JGI IMG/M metagenome (GOLD analysis project Ga0255352, IMG submission 189939) | Peat soil microbial communities from Stordalen Mire, Sweden - H.B.S.T0 | ecosystem: Environmental > Terrestrial > Soil > Wetlands > Peat | place: Sweden: Norrbotten County, Stordalen Mire...
CAGTTCCATTATGGGACGTTTTTACCCCTGGAGCGGCCCTCATCTTCATCAACAACTTCACTGAGAAATTTGGGGTCCTATGATATCCACCGTTCCGTCTGGTTCCCCAATTGCTAGCGAAATTCCGGATTTCGCCGTAAATCTCAACGAAGTTCCGCAATCTTCCGCCGACTTCCGGCCCCAGGGCTCCGCCCCGGAGACTCTGGCCGATATCCTTCCGTTCGCAGATAAGGAGGCCCGCAGGCGCTGGAAAAAGGCCTTCGACCTCATCGCGGAGTGGAAGGGAAGCGACGTCCCGCTCCGCGAGCTGTTCATGCGCTCGACCATGAATGGCTTCCGGCCATTCCTCAAGACGTGCGGCGGAAAACTAGGCTACCTCGAGAACACGATTCAACATCACCGCAAGGGCCTCACCTACTTGCGCGATCTGGCCGCCTCGCGCGGAGTGCCGGTCGAGCCGGTCTACAAGCTGTCTTGGCGCGGCGTAATGGCACTGGCCATGGCGAACTATTGTCTGGCGATGGCCGAACCCTTGGAGGCGGCCTTCGCATCTCCGGCTGACGTCTCACTGGACGACGTGGAAGACCTGGTCGACGAGATGGTGAAGACGCGCCAGAAGCGCCTGGCGGGGGCGCGGAAAGTAAAGTTCGTCTTTCTGGCGGTGATGCATGAATGTGGTTTCGACCTGCATCCGGTCAATTCCGCCCGCAAAGAAGATTACATCGTGCCGATCTCCGAACTCCCTCAGCCACTCCAATCACAGGTGGAAAGGCTTGACACGTGGATGCGAGGGGGAGAAAAACCCGAACCGCGCTGGTCGAAAGGATGGAAGAAGCAGGAGTCAAAAATCCAGAAGAAGGTCAAGGCGCGCCGAGGCGTAACGACAGACAAAACCATAGCGGACATATGCCGCATGTTCGGGTACCTGCGGAAATTTGATCCGGACGGCGACGGAGGGATCGACTCCCTGGAGACACTGTTTCAGATCCCGGTCTTGGGCGCGTATGCCGACTGGCTCGAGGATGTCCGCCATATGAATCCGGGCTCAACTCGCAACATGTTTGGCGGGATGATCGCGGCGCTGCGGTATTTCCCGTTCGCGAATGTCGATCTCTCATCTTCCACCGACTTTATGGCCGCGCTGCCCGAATACAGCCGCAATGACCGCAACGCGCGCAAGCTTCCACGCATGCTTCCGCTCAGCACACTGGACAAAGTGCCCGATCTGTTGTGCGAAGAGGGGGACAAGCTCATCACCCGTCACAGGAAAGCCGATATGGCGGAATCGACACGCCGGCGCCGTAAAGCGCTGGGCGTGACGACGTCCACGGATGTAAAGCTCGCCAAGGCCCGTGCTACTCGCCTGACAAGGATCGCCGCGATCGCCCTCCAGGATCTGGTGATCGACTGGCTGATTACGCTGGCATGGCGAAATGAAAATATGATTGGGCTCCGCCTCGAAGAAGTCGTCGAAGAGGGCAAAATCAAACCCGCCAACCTTCTCCACATCCCGGCATGTGAAGTCGCTGGGGCGGACCAAGACGACTGGGTTGACGACCTTCAGAAGAACGCGCCGCAGACGTTAGTCTGGATGGTGAACTTTACCGCGGAAGAAACAAAAGCGGGCAGGCCTGTCCGCGCGATTTTGCCGCGCCCTCTCAGCACGAAGCTGGATAAGTTCGTGGAACTTAACTCTTACCGCGACACTCTGTTGGCCGGGAACAAATCCGGCTACTTGCTTGTGAACCAGTGGGGCAATCGAATGTCAGCTCAACAGCTTGAGGAAGCGGTAGAAGAGGCGACCGCCATTTATGCTGGACGCGCAATTAACCCTCATCTTTTCAGAGATATAATCGCTCTTGCCTTTCTTAAGGAGCCCAAACACAACGGAGACTTTCTGACTCTTTCTAAGATTTTGTGGCACAAAAACCACATGGTAACCATCATGGAGTACGCCTGGATGTACGACGAGTCCGTCGGCGTCAATGTCGCCGCCAAGTGGAGCGAGGAGCGGAGGGGCGGAAGGAAGCAGCTTGAAGCCGCTCTCTCTCATGCCCAGAAGCCCCAAAACTGGATGGGCGCCGTTACAGGATGGAACGCCGCAAGAAGAGGAGGGAACCGATAGAGGACGGCTACCATCCGAATTCAGCATGGAGAGTCACGGGGAGCTTCGGCGCCCAATTTTTTGAAAGGAGAAGATCGCGCCCTTTGGGATCTACATCATTCTGCCGGAGGGGAAGAACTGCACTATCTCAATTCACAACCGGCCACACTGCCCGCCGCATCGTTGCCCAAAAGCATCGAGGCGGCGGGCCGTTTTGCCTTTGGAGGACCAACGCACACCATGAAGGGGCTGTAAGGTCTTAACCGACGAAATTTCCTGACGGCAAATCAAGCCTCGCCATGACCGCATCCAGGTCGACAGGTTTTCCGATGTGCAACTAGGCTGAACAGGCCACTTCAATTCACAACCCCAACCCTCAGCCGCGGCGATCCCTGTAAAGGATCGGCGCGGCTGTTTTATTGCAAGACACAAGGAGCACAACCATGAAGTCCGTCCCGACTTTTCTGTCTTCACTGAAACAGGGCAATCTTGCCTCTCGCACGGAGTCCGTATTCGTCAGCGAATCCGCAAGCGATCCTTTTGAAATTTCCTCCGAGCTTCTCATTGCAGTCAGCCGCGGCTTGCTCGTGTTTCCCGTCATCGGGTACTCAAAGTACGCCGCGACCAGAGCTGCCATCGAGACCGCGACAAGCGATCTTGCCCAGATCGGATACTGGATCCGCCATCACCACGGGGATCCCCTCAATTGGCATACTGCAAAGGGGCATCAGCCGGAGATGGCGTGGCCGCGCTGGAAGTACGTGGCGATCATGGCCGAGGTGCACTTTGCCAGGCATGCCAGGATGACTGGGATTGGATCGACACCCTGAGATCGCAGGCGAGCGATTGCACACGATACCTCTTCTTCCGCTGGCCCGCGGCCTTGATGATGCGCCGCTCAGTCATGCAGATCGGGCCTGGTTTGATCCTCCATGGTGCGGGCAGCTCCGTGCCAATCCCACCCGGCCGGTCGGCCTCCGGCATCGACCATGTTTACCTCTCACCGCAGGCGGCTTTGGCGCCCACGCCAGGGTGGTTGATCCGCGTCGCGCTCCAAGGAAACGATGCCGCTGCCGGCTTTCGGAAGGACTCGACCTGTGATTGGGATGCAAGCTCCGCCGCATAGTGCGCAGCCTGAGGAACGGCATCAATCGAGCGGGCAAAGCCGTGGTTACCTCGTTGTGGTCAGGCCCCTCCAACGCGTTAGAAAGGAGAACTTATGAAAAACCAAGAAGCCGTTGTCCACGCGGGCGACGGGATATCGGCGGCCAAACTGGAGAGCCCGGTCAGGGAAACCTGTCGCCGTTGCAATATCCCACTGCGGGCATTTCGTTCCTCGACGCCAACGTACTGTGTGCTTTGCAGCCCGGTAACGAGGTTTAGTGTCTACGTCCATTTCAAATTGAGCGATGGGCGGTGGCACTGCGTATTTCGTCCGTGGCACTTAACATCCATACTGCGGGTGGTGACCTTCCGCGAGTCCACCAAAATCCTTGAGATGGCGCGGATGGGTAATGCCATGCTGACGGATATGGCAAAGCGCTCTCTCGATCGCGAGATTGCGAGCGGCAGCGGCTCCATCAAGCTGCACCTCGATTCTGAGCAGTATCAGCGGCTTTGTGGCCCAAAACCCAGAGCATAGCGATCAGCGGTCATCCGCCCTTCCTGCAGTCTCCACCATCCCCCAGGCTCGTGGCTGCGAGCTCGGCGGTATCGCGTATAAGGCGCTTTCCTTGCCCTTCAGTCGCGCTCTCTTCATGCCGGAAAACCAATTTTCACCCATTCCGCCATAGGCGCAGGCGCGCGGGAGCGTGTCTGCCCTGCGCCGATCATTTGTTCACCACACACCCAACCATGCCAAGGAGGCATTCCATGAACCCCAACGACTTTGTGGCCTTTTCCAACAGCAGCCCGGCTGGATTGCCGGGCTGCACCCATATTTACGCTCCGGCCGGCCAGGCCGGTGAATACGCGGCTCTGGCCACAAACCCGTACCGCGGCTGCTCAAATTGCTGCTCGTACTGCTTTGTTCCGGGCGTTATCCGGGAGAGCTGCAAGATTTTTGATGCCGGCGCCGTTCCACGTCCCGCATTTCTGGATCATTTGCGCCGCGATGCCAGCAAATACCAGGCTGCCGGCATTCGCGAGCAGGTGATGCTCTCTTTCACCTCTGATCCTTATCACCCCGGCGATACCACGCTCACCCGTCAGACCCTCGAGGTTCTGAGGGATCATGGGATGCGTTTCTGTACTCTGACCAAGGGAGGCACTAAGAGCCTCAGGGACCTGAGCCTGTTCCGCGCTCACAGCGATGCGTTTGCAGCGACGCTTACCAGCCTCGACGACGCATTTTCCAAGAAGTGGGAGCGTCGCGCTGCTCTCCCAGGGGACCGTATTGCGGCGCTCAAGGCCTATAACACCAAGGGCATTTTCACCTGGGTCAGCCTGGAGCCGGTTCTGGACGTTGAGGCCAGCCTGGCCATCGTCGAGGCGACGCATGGCTTCGTGGATCTATTCAAGATCGGCCGTATCAACTACAGCTCGTTGACCAGGTCGATTGACTGGCAGAGCTTCACCGAGCGGATGATTGAGCTCTGCGATCGTCTTGGCGCCCGCCACTACATAAAGCGAGACCTCGCGTGCTACCTGCCCGCGGGCTATCCCAACCCGGTGCGGGTTCCGCAGCACCATGGAAGCGGAGACTCACGGTAATTCATTCGGGGGCTGGCATCTCTCGGTCAAACAACTAGCCCAAGAATTGACGCAAGGCGCCGCGCAGCGAGAGTGTCGGGGCCGGAGTCCCTCCCGCTCAAGCAGCCGACGGCTGACCAGGATGATACTTTGCCGTTTTTTCGGCCTTCGCTAGGTTAAGGCCATCATCGCGGCCGTGCGCCTGGCGCGGATGATCCTCGAGAAGGTCGTGCGTTAGGGTGGCGCCGGTCCGGCGGCCGCTTTATGCTGATGAACTATGTGCGGGCGATACGGCAGACGGGCGGACAAGCAGCGCATCGCGGAGTGGTTCGATACCCACAACACAGATGTCTTTGATGACTCCTATCTCGAGCCCTCCTATAACGTCGCCCCGCAAAGTCTGCAGCCCGTGATCAGGCTGGACAGTGAGACGGGGGAGCGCGAGCTGGCCATCATGCGCTGGGGCCTGATTCCGTTCTGGGCGAAGGACGCGAAGATCGCCTATTCGACGATCAACGCCAAGGCGGAAACGGTCACCACGAGCCCGGCCTACCGCGAGGCCGTCAAACGCCGCCGCTGTCTTGTCCCCGCGGATTTCTTTCTTGAGTGGCAGAAGATCGATGCGAAGACGAAGCAGCCGTACGCCATCGCTCTCAGGGATGATTCGCTGTTCGCCCTCGGCGGCCTCTGGGATACCTGGAAAGACAAGGTTTCGGGGCAGACGATAGACACCTACACCGTCATTACCACGGATCCCAACGAACTCATGGAACCGCTCCACAACCGGATGCCGGTGATTCTCCATAGACGGGACTATGAGAGATGGCTGGCTCCGGCCGAGGCGTCAAACCTGCCCGTAGACCTGCTGCGGCCATTTCCAGCGGAGAAAATGAAGGCCTGGAAGGTGAGCCCGGCGGTTGGCAATGTGAGGAACAACAGCCCGGAATTGATAGCCCCGGCCAGTTGAATTTGACCCAAACCCAACATGGGGTATGGTAACGATTCGGTATTATGCCGAGCTCTGCAATCCTTACCGTGGGTGTACTCGGCCAACAGGAGGCTTGCGACAACTCGCTCCGAGCCGGATTGCCGACAAAGAGATTATCGAAGCTATTCACGAACAGGAGTTCCATCACGCTTCGATTTTGCTATTTGGACGTGTGAAATCGGCGTGTTCTTCGCGGTTGTAGTGATTTGTTTCGTGATAAACCATTGCGGAGAAAAGGCTTAGGCATAGATTCTCGCTGTCGACCAATGAGCATGAGCTAGTAATAGTCGTCGCTGGCTTGCGCCGTTGTTTTTTAGGGAAGGGAATGGCCGTGCATCACGCTGCCGTCTCCGCGACCCTAGCTGATTGATGTATACTATGTGTTATAAGAGACGACGTGAACCTGGAGGAATTGTGAAACGCATTTTGCTCCGCGTTTTTGACTGGCTTTTCTCGTGGTACCCGGCAGTGCACCGCTGCGATGTCTATGACCTCTGGTAAGCAGCAGACCGAGGGCACTTCTTCCCAACGAACCATGTGATGGCCGATCTGTGGGGCGTTGTCGCGTCGATCAGACGATTGCTAGGTCTGCCTTCTTCCAACCTGCGTTCCACCGCAATTTCCACCCGCCAGCCCTGCTGTTCTCAATTTGCGGCCGACACAGTGTGCCGGTATAGCGTCCCTAATAGGGTCGCGTTAAATTTGTGGCTACTGGGACGATGTTTCAGGACTGCTCTTCGGCATCGCGGCTTTGAGTGTGTCTCTCACCGCCCAGGGTTGGCTGAAATGCGTCGAAGACCGCCAGATTGCGGTGGCAGTGACCGTGTGGTACTGGCACACCATGGACTTGGCATGGACTCTGCTGTTCACGCTGCTGGCGAGGGAAGAAAGATGAGACTTCGAAAAGAGGCCCCGTGGCAAGCCTTGTCCCTACTTGAAACCGAGCAGCGCTTGGCAGCGCTCGCCGAATGTCGGCACTTCCGGGCAATTGAAGTACACCTGACGGTTGAGCGCCATCAGCAACTGCACAGCCTGCACTTGGGCGTCGTTTGAAGAAAGCGCCGCGCCCTGATGAATGAACTCGTCCGTCAAGTATTCAATGGCGTGTCCCAGAATCTCCAGAGCACGCCCCGACTGCCGGTCGATCCGACGGCGGCGCTTGACGCCCACACGGGGCACAGATATGGCGGGGACGGGTGCGGGTGCGGGAATCGCAAAACTGGAGTTCGTGCTGGTAGCCATGCTGTCTTTCCTCGAGTTGTCTTTCGGCACTTTTGATTTCTCAATTCAGATGACTTACGTACCGTGCCAACGGAAGCTCAAGATTAGGACCCCACTGCAAGTTGTTGAAAATACATTCAAGACACTGCGGAATGCAAGCCAATCAAACCAACTCAGATTATGCCCCTTTTCTGGTTCTGTCGAGATAAGGATGTTTGAACGATCAAGGGCCGATCGAGTCTAGCCGGTTATGCGGCCAAGGTCTAGAAAAGGTCTGCGGGAGTTTGTCCTGCGCCGCCGCTTTTCATTTGCCCTTTCTTGATCATGTGCATGAGTTCGATTCCGGAGAGAAGTATGCGGGCGCAACGAAAATCCTTGAAGCCGAGCATCGGTCTGGTTCGGCGTTTAATGGCACGACGGTCTTGCTCGACGATGTTGTTCAGGTATTTGATCTGACGCACGACGATTCGCTGCCCGAGTTCGGCATTACTGGGCGTTGTTGCATGGATCGTGCAAAGGTCGAGTTCTCCCTCTTCCCAGCAGGTTTACGCAGCGATGTCTCGGCGGCGAATGGAGTCCGGACGTCCCGCCTCCAGCATGCGGTTGAGGATTGCCACGCCGACCTCCGCTTCAGCCTGCTGACCAGAGAAACTGCGCGCTCTAAGGCGAGGACCGATGATGGCCTTGTATCGGCCCATCGTAGTTTCAACAAGAGCGCGTCTGCCGTAGTCGGCATCCTTCTGCCAGCCCAGCCTTCCCCGTGCAGCAATCAGGAGAATGTGCTTGTCGCGTTGAGATGGGTTGTCCCCTGCTTCGTGACAGAGCACTGCTGTCACGTGAGGCGGAATGATCACACGGATGTCTTCATCGCGGGCGGCCACAACGTCGTAGGTAGGCATGCCATCATAAGCACCATCGGCTGTGACGCTGGCTAATGTTGCTACTATTTGATCCAGCAGTGGCGCCACTTGTGAGGGATCTCCAACATCGTTTCGGGCCAGGGGCGAGGCCATGATCATTCCCATGTTTGCGTCCACGGCCAAGTGCAGCTTTTTCCAAGTGCGACGCGCCTTTGCGCCATGTTTCTCCTGAAGCCACTCACCGGCGCCGAACACTTTCAGACCCGTGCTATCGATCAACAAGTTGATCGGACCGTCAGGCAGAATACAGCCATCGGAAATTGACTTCATCTTCCTTGCCCTTCGGCTCAATGTGCTGTGATCAGGCGTGCTCAGCGGCACATTCATTAGGTCAAAGATGGAGGCCATCAGCCCTTCGGTTTGACGCAACGCCAGGTGAAATGCCAGGCGCAGCATGAGGCCCGTCTCGATTGCGAGCTCGGAATAGCTGGACTGTCCGCCAGGAGTCATCCGACGAGCCGCTTGCCAACCACCCAGTACTTCCGGCGTGATCCATAGCGTAAGACTGCCGCGACGCCGAAGTCCTGCATCGTACTCCGCCCAGTTCTTCACCCTGAACTTCATCCTGGGATGTGCTGACGGCGCGACGCGTTGTGCTTGTTCGGCATTGAATTGGAAGCCTTTCTGGATTCTCCCCAGACTACCCGATTACGACGCCATCCGTGCAACAACGCCTAGCCTAGTGGGTTGATCTCCTCCCGGGATGAATTCCGAGGATTCCTGATATGGAGTGCGCCGTCAACCTCCGAATGTCTGACTAAAGTCCTTTCAATTAATGGGATGGTCCGCCGCCTTTATTTCACAGACAGTGAGGTATAAGGGAGGAACGGAGGAGGAATCCCATTAACCTAAAAACGGCAGTTACCCTGCCAACAGGGCACAGGTTTCGAGCAACTTCTGGGGTCGTCGGGGGATGATTTTCGCCACGATGTAGTCCAGCAGGGTCTTCCACCTGTCTGCCGTCGGAGACTGCTCCGCAACTCTTCTTACATGGCTTAAGGCCGCTCGGATATTGGCGATCAGCAACATCAGGGTGGTCTTGGCCGCGTGCATTGGCGTCAGGTAGAGCGTCGTTTGGCCGGCATGCTTGGTGGCTCTGCCCACGGCGGCCAGCAACAACGCCCGGCTGGTGATGGCTTCCATCCTGGCCTCCGGCTTGGCCGCGCGGCAGTACCAACTCCACCAGTTGTACACCAATGCCACGGCGCGGGCGCTGGTCTGGCAACGTTCGATGTCTTGGGTGGTAAAACCGCCCCAGCCCCACTGGTTCTTCAGCTCGTCGAAGCCGTTTTCCGCGTCCGCCCGGTCGCGGTAGAGTTGCGCCATCGACTCCAGCGCGTAGCCGCTGTTGGTCACCAGCACCGCGTACTCCCACAGTTCCACATCCTGATCGGGAAGCAGTAACTCCATCTGTCCTTCGGCGACGTTCCTGGTGAGCGCCACATCGGACTTGGCCTTCCGGCGCAGGATCACGACCCGCCGCGACTTATCCCATCCGGCCAACTGCAAGGTATCTTCCACCGCGCTCCAGCCTTGGTCGCTGGGGCCGGGCGTCGTCCAGTCCTTGCGGGCAAACTGGCGCATCAGCAGCTTCTTGACGCCGCCGGTCTGGCGCAGCTTGAACAGATATGGCTGGCCGCGCGTCTCCAACTCGGCGATGAACGGCTCGTTGCCGAAGCCGCAGTCGCCACGCACCAGGGCGGGCCGTTGCCCCTGGTTCAAGCTGTCCAGAATGTCGCTCAATCCAGGCCGTGCGTGGGCCGCCGAATGCTGCTTGCCGGGGCTGACAACAACATCGAGGACCATGCGCAAGTTACTCACAAAGTAAGTGTGAAAGGCATGGCTTGGACGACCCGGCTTGTGCGGGTTGTAACTGACCTCGGCCCCGCTCTGTTGGCCAAACAGCGTCTTGATGGTGGTGTCGATATCCAGGATCCACGGCGAATCGAGCGCCGCCCGTACGCTGGTCAGCAACTGCGGCCTCAGCCAGTCCCGGCTCTCGTCCGCGCTCATCCGCGCCAGCGCCCGACGCAGCGTGTCCTCGCTGACGATCTTGCTCATGCCGAGAATCTGCGGGCTGACCCCGTCGCCGCGCAGCGCGGTGATGTGCGCGTAGCGGTGCTGACCGGCCAAGATCGACAAGAACCAGGTTCCCAACACATCGCGCTTGCGGGACGCGTTGCCGGGACCGTAGGTCAGCGGGCAACTGTTCACCCACGACTCGTACACCTCGGTGGTGGAAAGAAACTCGGCGAAAAAGGCCAGTTGCGCGTTCGGCGTGGCGCTGGCTTCCAAATCCCACCGGATCTGGATCCGACCGCCCGGCGTCTCAACGGAAAACGACTCCAACTCCGAACCAAAAACGGAAATCTCTGCCCCTGGCGACTCACCCATCCGGTGACACCCCCATTGAAT
>Ga0255352_1001714_pt1 | contig 10317 bp, 10 predicted proteins | sample HBST0metaG_FD_189939 | JGI IMG/M metagenome (GOLD analysis project Ga0255352, IMG submission 189939) | Peat soil microbial communities from Stordalen Mire, Sweden - H.B.S.T0 | ecosystem: Environmental > Terrestrial > Soil > Wetlands > Peat | place: Sweden: Norrbotten County, Stordalen Mire...
GGCGACATCATGACCAAGAAAAACCTGATCACCGTCCCGGTTGGCACCACGCTTGAGGAAGCCGAGCAGATTCTGCACGAGAATCGCGTGGAAAAGCTGCTGGTGGTCGACGATCAGTACAACCTGAAGGGCCTCATCACCGTCAAGGACATCCAGAAAAAGCTGAAATATCCCAGCGCCTGCAAGGACGAAAAGGGCCGGCTGCGCGTGGGCGGCGCCATCGGAGCCACGGGTGACTACCTGGAGCGTGCAGCTGAAATGGTCCGCATGCGAGTTGATGTACTGGCCATCGACTCGGCGCACGCCCACTCTTCGCGTGTGCTCGAAGCTGTTCGAGAAGTCAAGAAGCACTTTCCCCATATCGGCCTGCTGGCAGGCAATGTGGTCACCTACGAGGGGACGCTGGCCTTGATCGACGCCGGAGCTGACGCCATCAAGGTGGGTATCGGGCCGGGTTCCATCTGTACCACACGCATGGTCACTGGCGCGGGCATGCCGCAGATTACCGCCATCTCCGAAGCATGGCGTGCCGCCCACGAACGCGGCATCCCCGTCATCGCCGACGGCGGCATCAAGTATTCCGGCGAAATCACCAAAGCCATCGCAGCGGGCGCAAGCTCGGTGATGATTGGCTCCCTGTTTGCCGGCGTGGACGAGAGCCCAGGCGAAACCATCCTCTACCAGGGACGCACCTTCAAGACCTATCGCGGCATGGGCTCACTGAGCGCCATGAACCAGGGCTCCGGTGAGCGCTACTTCCAGAGTTCGACCGACCTAGACAGCGCTGAGATGGGAATCCAGGGTGTCGTCCAGCGTGAGCACAGCAACAAGAACCGCTTGGCCAAGTTCGTCCCCGAAGGCATTGAGGGCCGCGTCCCCTACCGCGGGCCTCTCGAGTCCATGGTCTACCAGCTCGTCGGCGGCCTGCGCTCTGGCATGGGATACCTGGGCTGCGGCACCATCGCTGAACTGCAAGAGAAAGCGCATTTCGTCCGTATCTCCGGCGCAGGCCTGCGCGAGAGTCACGTCCACGACGTGATCATCACACGAGAGGCACCCAACTACCATGTCGAGTAGTTCTCGCGGCCTGAAGTTCTGGATAAGTGCATGGCTGCCCGTGGTTCTGGGAATTGCCGTCATTGTGTTGGAGTCGACCGAGTGGTTCGGCTCCGACAACACCTCACACTCACTGCGCTTGCTCTTTGAAGCGCTTTTCGGCCACGTAAACGATACCGCTTGGCAGTTTCTCCATCACCTGATCCGCAAGTCTGGCCACTTCCTCGGCTATGGGACGATTGGTCTGCTATGGCTGCGCGCCTGGTGGATGACGCTATCCCACTCGCATTTCCTAGTGGACGCATTGCTCGCGTTTCTGGGAACAGCGCTGGTCGCTAGCGCTGACGAGTTCCATCAATCCTTTCTCCCAGACAGGACCGGAACCCCGTGGGACGTGTTGCTGGACTGCTGCGGCGCCATCACTCTGCAACTCGTCGTCTACATCTTTCTCCGCGCCTTCCGCCCCAAGCGCCTGACTCACGCGGATTGATGCAGGTGGCAGCCTGTGAAATACGTTCAAATTCGTGAGCAAGCTAGGTCTTTGACCAGATGAAGAAGTTTCATTGAGTTCGTGCTTTCCCAGGTCTCAAAATCGAGACCTGGGGCACCCAGCGGTGGTACAAAATCAAGCTGCCAGTGATCTAGTGATTTGACGTAGCTGGGCAGAAACGCCTGTTTATTCATTCCTCCTTCCCTACCCCTTGACATTCGACAGGTATATGCGTAAGGCTATTGTCGAACGTCGTGGGGAGATATGCCTACATCAACAGACCTCTTGCAAGGGACACTCGATCTACTCATTTTGCAGACACTCGCTCCTGAGCCGATGCATGGCTGGGGCATTGCCTTGCGCATCCAGCAAGTCTCGAAAGAAGTGTTGCAGGTTGGGCAGGGGTCCCTTTATCCAGCACTGCATCGATTGGAATACAAGGGATGGATTCGGTCGACCTGGGGAAATTCAGAGAACAACCGGCGGGCAAAGTTTTACGAGTTAACGGCCACGGGGAGGAAGCAACTCAAAACTGAGCTTGAAACCTGGGAGCGCTTGTCGACTGCAATTGCGCTTGTGTTGGGCGGAAAGGCAGAGGCATCCATATGATTACTGAGCTGCTGACTCGGCTGCGCTTTCTGATTTTTCGCAAAGGACAGGACGAGTTGGATGAGGAACTGCAATTTCATCTGGAGCAATCTGTGTTGGCAAAGGTTGCTATGGGCATGACGGCCGAGGAAGCCCGCAGACAAGCGCTGATTGAATTTGGCGGCATGGAACAGACACGGGAACAATGCCACGAACAGCGGCCTGGGCATTGGTTGGATACGGTCGCTCAGGATGTGCGTTATGCGTTGCGCGGCTTTCGCCGCGATGCTGTTTTTACGATCACCGTCATCGCCACGCTTGCTCTTGCCATCGGCGCAACCACGGCAGTCTTCAGCGTAGTGGATCGTATTCTCTTTCGTCCTTTGCCTTTTGCGCACGACGACCGGCTGGTATCCGTCGGACTGGTGCAGTCGCTTGAGAAGCAGGAGTTCACGCTTGGCGGATTCTTCTACGATTGGCGCGACAATCAGAAACCATTTGAAGCCATCGCCTCGCAAGGAACCATGCTGCACGCCTGCGACTTGATCGAAAACAATCCGGCGCAGCTCAACTGCATCCATGCGCAAGCTGGCTTTCTGCCGCTGTTGGGAATTTCGCCGGTGCTGGGCCGCAACTTTCTGCCGGAAGAGGATCGCCCCGACGGTCCCCGCGTCGTGCTAATTTCCTACGGCTTGTGGATGAATCACTATAACCGCGATCCTGGCATTTTGAATCGGCTCATCGACGTGGATGGAACTTCTGCCCGCGTGATCGGCGTATTGCCCAAGGATTTTCAATTGCCCTCCTTGCAAGCGCCAGACCTCATGTTCCCTATGGCGCTGAACGAAACTCTGGAACGCCAGGGTAAACCCGGCACTCCAATGCGCACTTTTGCCCGCCTCCGGCCTGGATTGAGCTTGGCGCAGGCCAGTGCGGAGCTGAATCCGCTCTTCGTGCATACGCGAGACACCATCATTCCCGCCCCAATTCGCAAGGACTTTCACCTTAGCATTCGTTCGCTGCGCGACCTTGAAACCAAGGATGTGCGGCTGACAGCATGGATTCTGCTTGGCGCGGTATTTGCGGTACTGTTGATCGCCTGTGCCAACGTGACCAGCCTCATGATGGCTCGTAGTGCGGCGCGGGAACGGGAACTCGCCGTGCGCTCGGCGCTCGGTGCAAGCCGCGGCCGGCTCATCCAGCAATCGCTCATCGAGGCCGGACTGCTGTCCCTGGCTGGAACTGCCACAGGCCTTGCGCTTGCCGCAGGATTGTTGCGCGTTTTCCTGGCGCTTGCGCCCTCTGGCATTCCATTCCTGAGCCGCTCCAGCCTCGACCTGCGGATTGCGCTTTTCACTGCTTTTGTTTCACTCGTTTGCGGCGTTATCTTCGGACTGCTACCCGCACTGCAAACTCCACGCGCCACGGCGCTCTCAGTCCGCGCCGAGCAAACCCGTAGTCACACAACTCTGCGGCACACCTTGGTCGTCGCACAAATCGCCATCAGCATGATCCTGCTCTCCAGCGCGGCATTGCTGCTGCGCAGCTTCCAGAATATGTTGCAGCAGCCTCTGGGCATGGAGTCCCAGGGCGTTTTAACCGCGCAGATCGCGTTGCCCGGCTTTCGCTACAACAGCGGTCAGAAGAAGATGGAGTTCTATCTGCAATTGGAAGCTTCGCTCCGCCGTCTACCTGGGATTCGAGCGGTGAGTTTTACGGATTCGCTGCCCCCGGGAGGCTGGAACAGCGGCTTCCGCTTTTCGGATCTGGCAGTCGCCGGAAGGCCGTTGCTGGTTCCTGGAACAGGCGGCACGGTTACCACTCGCCTCGTCACGCCTGACTACTTTCGAGCGCTGAATATACCAATTGTGCGCGGACGCAGTTTTGCGGAAACAGAACGCGGCTCAAGCGCGCATGAAGTCATTCTCAGCCGGTTGCTGGCGGCAAAGTTATTTCCCGGAGAAGATCCGCTCGGCAAGACCGTTCAGTTGGGGCACACCGTTAGCTGGAGTACGGTGGTGGGCATGGCCGAGGACGTGAAAAATAATGGTCTGACGGAACAGAGCAATCCAGAAGTTTACGCGCTTCGCAGAAACGCGGCGGAAGACTGGGGAGTGAGAGCGCCCATTCTGATTGTCGACTCCGTCCAGCCTCCGGCTACCATTGCGCCATGGTTGCGTTCGCAGATTGCCGGCATCGATCCAACGGTTCCGGTCGAGATGGAAACTCTTCGCCAGAACGTGAACAAGCTCGCCAACCGGCAGCGCTTTGAGACCGCGCTTGTGAGCTTTTTTGCATTCTGCGGGCTATTGCTCGCAGTGGTTGGGCTCTACGGCGTGATTTCGTTTGTAGCCGCGCAGCGAACCCAGGAGATTGGAATACGAATGGCTTTGGGAGCTACACGGATGAACGTCCTACTGCTAATCGCCGGAGAGGGAGTGCGGCTGATCGTACTCGGCGGAATACTCGGTTTGGCCGCAGCGCTGGCAGCGGCGCGATTGCTAAGGAGCCTGCTCTACAATGTAGGGCCATACGATCCGAAAGCCTATGTAGCAGTCACGCTGCTGCTGGTCCTGGTTGCCTTGATTGCGACGCTGGTTCCTGCACGCGCCGCAATGCGAGTTGAACCCGTTGTAGCGCTTCGCAACGAATAAGGACTATTTCCACTTCCGGGTTCCCGGCGAACGGTTTCTTCCCTGGAATGGAAATACAAACCACTCCGGGCACTACCGACAAAGGCACTTCCACTGGAGAACCTCAAAAAACAACACGGGCGCATCCCTCGTGGGGATGCGCCCGTGCTCGCCTTCTCTGTGAAGGGTTCAGACCGTCAGAGCCTCCGCTTACGCGGTCTCTGTGCCGCCTTCGTCCTTCTTCTCTTCCTTAGCTGCTTCTTCCTTCGCCTCGTCCATCTGCTTTTCCAGATCGGCGCGCTTCTTGGCCAGCAGGTCGGTGCGCTTCTGGCGCTTGGCATCCAACTGCTTCTCCGCGCCCAACAGCTCGATGAACGCCTTTTCGGCCCCGTCACCCTGCTGGAAGCCGGTGCGAATGATGCGCAGATAGCCGCCCTGGCGGTCGCCGTAGCGCGGAGCCACGGTGTCAAACAGCCGCGTGACAGACTTGTCGGTCATCATGAAGCTGAGCGCCTGACGGCGGCTGTGCAGATCGCCCTTCTTGCCGAGGGTGATCATCTTTTCCACGAGCGGACGTACGGCCTTGGCCTTCGCCAAAGTGGTCTCCACGCGATCTTCAATGATGACGGATGTCGTCAGATTCCGCAGCAGCGCGCGGCGGTGGCTGGTATTACGTCCAAGCTTGTTTCCTGCATTGCGATGGCGCATGATGCAACTCTCTTTCGGAATATTCTCGTGCCGCCAATCAGATTACGCTCAGCGGCTGTCTGCGTACGGGCGGCGGACCGGTTTGCTACCGGAACCGCCGCTGGCCTGCTTTAGAAGGTTCTCAGTCTCGGTGGGCAACTGCAAGTCCACGGAATCCAGAGGCTCATCTTCGTCGTCGAAGTGGGTATAGTTGGCAGCCAAGGCTGTGGCGGGCGCAATGCTCGTCGGACCCGGTACCGCGTTCCCGTTTTCGTCGATCTTCATGCCCAGCGAGAGACCCATCTGCGCCAGGATTTCCTTGATCTCATTCAAACTCTTGCGGCCGAAGTTCTTGGTCTTCAGCATCTCGGCTTCTGTCTTCTGAACCAGCTCGCCGATCGACTGAATGTTGGCGTTCTTCAGGCAGTTGTAGCTCCGAACCGATAGCTCCAGCTCTTCCACCGAACGATTGAGGTTGTCGTTGCGGAGCAGAGTGCGGCCTTCTTCGCCGCGTGCTTCCGATTCGATCTCCTCCTCAAAGTTGATGAAGATATTCATGTGGTCCTTCAGCAGCTTTGCTGCCAGACCAACGGCGTCGGCGGGCAGAACAGCCCCGTTCGTCCAAACTTCCAGCGTCAGCTTGTCATAGTCTGTGATCTGTCCCAGACGAGCGGCTTCCACCACGTAGTTCACGCGGCGCACCGGCGAGTGGACCGAATCCACGGGAATAAAGCCAAGCCCCAGATCGGCATCGAAGTTCTTGTCAGCTGAAATATAGCCGCGCCCCTTCTTCAGGCGCATCTCCATATCCAGCTTGCCGCCTTCTGAAACCGTGGCGATATAGATGTTCTTGTCCAGAATTTCCACGTCGCCGTCGGCTTCGATCATGCCGGAGGTGATCACGCCCGGCTGGTCAGAACGCAGATACAGCGCCTTGGGACCTTCGCCTGACAACTTGAAGGGAATCTGCTTCAGGTTCAGGATAATGTCGGTGGCATCCTCGACCACGCCGGTGATCGACTGGAACTCGTGCAGCACACCCTCGATGCGAACCGCGGTAACTGCGGCGCCCTCGATGGAACTCAGCAGGGAGCGGCGCAATGCGTTGCCGATTGTGGTGCCAAAGCCGCGCTCAAAGGGCTGCGCGCTGAACTTGCCGTATGTGTCTGTAAGCGTCTCGGCATCAACTGCCAGCCGCTTCGGCTTCTGAAATCCTCTCCAAAGCATATCCGTCTCACGTTTCCCGCGCGGCATGTACGTCGCGATGCATTTTGCGGCGGCCGCACAAGTTCTCCTTCGTTTGGAATTCCAGCTTCCAGTAGTCAGTAATCAGTTGTCAGGAATAAACCGCGACGCGGCTACTCACTGACAACTGAAAACTGATCACTGACAACTGACTACCGTTCAACTTACTTCGAGTACAATTCGACGATCAACTGCTCGTTGACCGGCAGGTTCACGTCCTTGCGCAATGGCAGTGACAGTACACGGCCCGAAAGGTTCTCGTAGCTCACTTCAAGCCAGGCGGGCACCGGGTTGGCAGCGGCATACTGCGTCGCCTGCTCCACGATGATCAGCTTCTTGGAGTTCTCGCGAACTGCAATCTCGTCACCCACCTTCACTTCATAAGAAGGAATATTGACCTTGCGACCATTGATCTGAATATGGTCGTGACGAACTATCTGGCGAGCCTGACGGCGCGAGATGGCGAAGCCCAGCCGATAGATCACGTTGTCCAGGCGCCGCTCCAAGTGCTGAATCAGCAATTCGCCCGTAACGCCGTTGGCGCGGTTGGATTCCTCATAGTACGAACGGAATTTGCTTTCCAGCGTGAAGTAGATGCGCTTGGCCTTCTGCTTCTCGTGCAGTTGCAGACCGTAGCCCACGATCTTGGCTCTGCGGTCCTTGCCGTGCTGGCCGGGAGGAAAGTTGCGCTTCTCCAGCGGGCAACGGTCGGAGGCGCACTTCACGCCCTTCAAAAATAGCTTGGTGCCTTCGCGACGGCAAAGGCGGCAGACTGGTCCGGTATAACGTGCCATTTCTTCTCCTACTTCGGATGACGGCCGGTTTACATGTACGGAGAACATTTCCTCCCGGCCCTGATTCAGTTTTCAGCAATCAGTCGTCAGTGCCGGTTGATGCTGCTTTTGCGAGCAGGATACAACCGACAACTGACCACTGACGACTAGCTTCTCATTACACCCTGCGCCGCTTCGGCGGACGGCAGCCGTTGTGCGGAACCGGCGTTACGTCGCGGATGGAGCGCACTTCGACACCTGCCGCAGCCAAGGCGCGGATGGCCGACTCGCGACCCGAACCCGGACCTGCGACACGGACATCGACCGCACGCAAGCCGTGATCGCGTGCCATGCTGGCGGCATTCGAGGCCGCCTGCTGCGCCGCGAACGGCGTGCCCTTGCGCGATCCCCGGAACCCCAGCGATCCCGAGCTCTTCCAGCTCAGCGTGTTGCCCACCTGGTCGGTGATGGTAACGATGGTGTTGTTGAACGTCGCTTGAATGTGGCAAATACCAAATGGCACATTCTTGCGCTCGCGCTTCTTGAACTTCTTGTTCTTGCCAGCCTTTCCGACGCCGGCCTTCTGCTCTGGTTTCGCCATTAGGTCTTCGCCGTCGCTTTCTTCTTGCTCGCCACAGTGCCCTTACGGGGTCCCTTGCGGGTGCGGGCGTTGGTATGGGTGCGCTGTCCGCGCACTGGCAGCCCCCGCCGATGACGGTTGCCTCGATAGCTCTGAATGTCGATCAGACGCTTGATGTGCATCTGAATGTCCTTGCGCAGGTCGCCCTCGACATCCCCTTCGTCTTCAATCACCTGACGGATGCGACCCGCCTCGTCCTCGCCCAGATCCTGGACCTTCTTGAAGGGATCAACATTCGCCTTCTCCAGAATCTTGCGCGCACGCGGATCACCGATCCCGTAGATGTATGTAAGCGCAATCTGTATCTGCTTTTCGCGGGGCAGATCGACGCCAGCAATACGTGCCATTTGAATTCCTTTGCTGCTTCTGTTGTGTGCCCCCGGCCTTAACCGGTTCGCACTGGTTACGCGGGCGCCTCCTGGGGTTCATCGCAAGCCTCAACTCAGGCTAACTAGCCCCTCGCCATTTACGGCTGTAAGAGGGTTCCGCCGGTGCCAAAGGCCTTAGCCCTGGCGCTGCTTGTGCTTTGCGTTCTCGCAGATCACACGAACCACACCGTGGCGCGTGATCACCTTGCACTTATCGCAAATCTTTTTTACTGATGCTCGGACCTTCATGATTACTGCCCTTCTCCACGCTCGAAATTTTGACGCGGGTTATAAAAGCTCACTTGTAGCGGTACACAATCCGTCCACGATTCAGATCGTAGGGACTCAGTTCCACGGCCACACGGTCGCCTGGCAAGATACGGATGAAGTTCTTCCGCATCCTTCCTGAAACATGAGTCAACACCTCGTGGTTGTTCTCGAGCTTGACCTTGAACATGGCATTGGGCAGCGTCTCTATAACTACTGCCATTACCTCAATCGCGTCTTCCTTCGACAAACTGTGTCCTGCTTCTGCCGGCCGTGTTTTCTTCCGCCTCCGGCTTGTTGATCCGAGCCTGTTACTCGGTTAAAATTCTTGCCCCGTTGGCGGTCACAGCCACCGTGTGCTCAAAATGCGCGCTCATACTGCCGTCCGTCGTAATCGTCGTCCAGCCATCGCGCAGCACTTCAACATCCGGTCCGCCAGCATTCACCATCGGCTCGATGGCAATCACCATTCCGGCGCGCAGTTTCATGCCGCGGCCCGGTGTGCCATAATTCGGCACCTGCGGATCCTCGTGCATGTGGACCCCAATGCCGTGCCCTACAAAATCCCGTACCACCGAGAACCCCTCGGCCTCTACCAACGTCTGTACCGCGGAGCCTACATCTCCCAGGGTCGCCCCCGGCCTCACCACGGCAATGGCCGCATGCAGCGACGCTTCAGTCGCCTTCAGCAGCTTTGCCGTTTCGGCGCTCACCGTGCCCACCGGCACCGTAATCGCCGAATCACCACAGTAGCCATCCACAAATACTCCAAAGTCGAGCGAAACGATATCGCCGTCCTTCAGTATCCGCTTCGGCGACGGTATCCCGTGCACCACTTCGCTGTTTACCGAGGCACACAACACACAGGGATAACCACTATATCCCTTGAAAGCAGCCTTGCTTCCCTGTTCCTTGATCCGGGCTGCGGCTATCTCTTCCAGGTCCATAGTCGTCATGCCCGGCTTAATGCTACTGCGCAGAACTTCCAGTATCTCGCGAGTTGCGATGCCCGCGCGGCGCATCTTCTCGATCTCTTTCGGCGACTTCAGTATGACTGCCAACCTGTTAGCCAGCTTTCAATTTTCAGCTATCAGTCTTCGATTACCGGTTTCGCCCTCTCGAGCTCACAACTGAAGACTGACAACTATCTTCCGACACGCAAACACGCCGCTCGGCTGCGCTATTTCCGCAACCGCTCCACGGCGGTAACTATTCCGGCCGCAATCTCAGCGATTGCGCCGTCTCCATCCACTTCCGCGAATCGTCCCAAGCCCCGATAATGCTCGACAACAGGCGCGGTCAAAGCTTCATACGCACGCATGCGTTCCTTGAAAACCTCTTCCGTGTCATCGGCTCGCAGAACCAGCGCTGCATGATCCACATCGCAGAATCCATCTTTCTTCGGAGGATTCACGTAGACGTTGTAGATGGTCTGGCAGACAGGACAATTCCGGCGCCCCGTAATGCGGCGCAATAGCTGATTATAGTTCACCTTGATACTGACAGCAACCACGGGAAGCGACCCGGCCAGTGCAGCCAACCGCTCGTCCAGCCACCCGGCCTGCCCCAG
>Ga0255352_1001722_pt1 | contig 10281 bp, 8 predicted proteins | sample HBST0metaG_FD_189939 | JGI IMG/M metagenome (GOLD analysis project Ga0255352, IMG submission 189939) | Peat soil microbial communities from Stordalen Mire, Sweden - H.B.S.T0 | ecosystem: Environmental > Terrestrial > Soil > Wetlands > Peat | place: Sweden: Norrbotten County, Stordalen Mire...
GGGAGTTCCGCTGGCCAAGGCTGCGGCGGTGCTCTCCGCGTGGATGCCGCTCTGATGGAATAGTTGAGAACTTGGTCGCCTCGAGAATCCATGGCGTGATCCGGGTGTTTACTTGCCGGTGCCAGATACGGCAGGTTGTGGCCTCGTCGCGTGCTGAATGGGAGCCGTGTTGCGCTCGAACCACAGCGCGAGCTGCTCCTGGGAGATCTCACCCGCCGCCAGGCCCCAGAAGGTGAGAACCCGAACCTCTTTCGTCGCAGTCAATTCGAGACCGTTCAACTTCAGGAAGGTGAGGGAAACGGTGAAGGCGATGCGTTTATTGCCGTCCACAAATGGATGATTGGCGACAATTCCCTTGGCGTAAGCGGCCGCAAACCTCACGATCGAAATATCCTGCTCGGAATATGCCAGCAGATTCCTGGGACGCGCCAGGGCAGACTCCAGCAGCCCAGGGTCGCGCACGCCTTCCGGGCCGCCGTGGAGCATCAGCAGCTCCTCGTGCATCCTCAGGACGACGTCGAGCCTGATCCAGACCGGCTCCTTCATTCAGCAAGCCGCTGCAGGACGTCCCGGTTTTCGCGCATGACCTCACGCGCCGTCTCCATCTGGGCAGCGAATTCCGTGTCGAACGGGAGCAGGCGAATGCCCTGGGAGCCCTCGGTAATGTAGAGCGTGTCGCCCTTCCGAACATTGAGCCGCGCCAGCGTCTCCTTGGGCAGAATGATGCCTGCGGAGTTGCCGATGGCGATGATTTTGGCGGTCGTGGCCATGGAGAGCCTCACTTTGTTCTTCAGTCTAACATAAGTTATAACGTCCGGTTTTGGGGAGCGCGAGGAGGCAAGCTCGGTGCAACGAAAAAGGCCCAGCCGCGAGGGCTGGGCCTTTTCTGTTGCCGAATACGCCGCGGCTACGGAGTGACCGACTGAAGGGAATGGTTGCCGTGGGGAACCGAAACCAGGGCAGTGGGCTTCACCAGCGAGGTGGTCGGATACGGCGTGGCCTGCGTGGTTTCCAGGGTGCCGGTATTGGGGTTCAAACGGAAGCCCGATACCGAGTTTCCGAGGAAGTTCGCCGTGTAGACGAACCGTCCCAGGGCCGGGTCCACAATAATGTCGACCGGCTGGGTATCCGTGGAGTTGGTGGCGCTTCCGGTGGTATTGACCACGGTGGTGGGAGTGCCGGTGGAAAGTTCGATGGAATAGGCCGTAATCGAGGAATCGAGCGCGTTGGCAACGTAGATGTACTTGCCGCGCGGGTCGATGGCCAGAGAGGCGGGCTCGTTTCCGGTCCGGAAGGGGCCGTTTTGCAGGAAGTTCAGGACGTAGCCCGACTGGACCGAGTAGCCGATCAGCTGGTTCGAGGCGAAATCGGTGACATAGACGAAGCGGAAGGTGGGATCGGAGACGATCGCCGTCGGCTTGACGCCTGCCTTGTAGGGGCTGTTGGGCGCAGGGGTGAGCGTGCCGCCGGAGCCGGTGGCGAAGCTGAAGACCCAGCCCGGATTGGCGGTGCTGGAGACGGTTCCGCCCGGATTGTAGGCGGACTGGTCATAGGCCGTGACAAAGACAGCGTCGCTGTTGCCCAGAACCCTCAGGCCGGTGGCAACCAGGGTATCGCCCGTGTAGCCGGGGATGGAGAGCGGCTGCGGCGTACCCGCGGCGCCGATGGTCCCCGAAGAGAGAGGGTAGGCCGTGAGTGTGGGGATGCTGGAGCCGGAGACCACGTACAGGGTGGCATTGGCTGCATCCACGGCCACCGCGACCGGAGCGGCAGGCAGGGTCACGGTATCTTTCACGGTCAGGGCGCCGTTGAGCGCGATGGTGAAGTGGGATACCGAATTGCTGCCGGCGTTGGCGACGTACAGATTCGCATAGTCCGAGGTGAGGGCCATGGAAACCGGGTTGACACCGCCGGAAGCGACGGTCGCGCCGCCGGCGCGCAATGCGCCGGACTCGGAGTCCACCGCGTAGGTTTCGATCTGTCCGGTGCTACCGGTTCCCGAGCCCTCGGAACCGGCCACGAAAACATAGTCGATGGTAACGATCTGGCAGGCAGTCAGGAGGGTGGCCACTAGAAGGCCGATGGCAGAGACCAGAAAAAGCTGGCTCAATTTGCTGAACTTCATGCGCTTCCTTCGTCGTGGGCGATTGAGTCGGAGCCCAAAGAAAACTGGTTAAGTTGCCCCGTAAGTATTGTAAAAGCGTGGTACGGGGTGCTGCGACAGTGGACGGCTGCTTGCCGTTCCCGCAATTACTTTTTGTTGCCGTGCGGGATGGCGGCTACAGCCGTGGGCTGTGCGTTGGAGGTGTAGGGCGAATATTGCGAATTCAGGAGCGTGCCGTCGACGGTGCTCAATTCAAAGCCCGAGACGGTGCTGCCCAGGAAATTGGCGGTATACAGAAAGTGCTTGGCCGAGGGGTCGATGCCGATAGCGACCGGCTGCGTGCCGGTAGCATACGTCCCCAGGAAGGTAAGCGCTCCACCGCTGACGGTATAGGCGGTGAGGTTGGAATCCAGGGAGTTGGCGACGTAGGCGTATTTGCCCGACGGATCGACAACCATGGCCATGGGCTCATCGCCGGCTGCGAAGGGGCTGCCGCTGAGCGGAGCCAGATCGCCGGATGCCGAAGCAACCGAATAGCCCCAGACTTTGCCCTGGGCGTAGTCGGTGACGTAGACATGGGAGCCGGTTGGATCGCTGGTGATGGAAGAAGGATTGGTTCCGGCCGGGAAAGGCACGCCGCCGTTGAGCGGAGTGAGCGCGCCGCCGGAGCCGACCGCGAAGCCGAAGACGTAGCCGGTATTGGCGGTGGTGTCGTAGGCCGAGACATAGACGTCCGCGCCCGATGCCAGGACGCTGACGCCGGTGGGCAGCAGGATGTCCTTGGGGCTGGAAGGCAGGCTCAAGGGCCAGTAGTTGAGGTTGCCGTTGGCAACCGCGGTGCCCAACTGGTCATTGGTGCCGATGGGCAGCACAGCCACCGAGCCGGAACAAGGCGCTGCACTGGAGCATTGCGGCAACGGCTGGTAGGTGTCCGCAACAAAAAGATTCGATCCATTGACGGCGACAGCGACCGGGAAGATGCCCGGGGTATTCACGGTGTTCTGCGGGTAGAGCTTGCCGTCGCTGCCGATGACGAACTGGACGATGGAGTTGTCGTCATGATTGACGACATAGAGATTGGTGTTGTCGGACGAGACAGCTTCGGCCACGGGGTTGCGTCCGCCCGAAGGAAAGGGCGAGGTGGGAATCTGGCGCATGCGGCCGGACTCGGAGTTCACCTCAAAGACGTCAATCTCTCCGTAGCTATTGGCTCCGGCGGCCTTGGAACTGGCGACGAAAACAAAATCCACGGTGAGCGTGCCACAAGCGGTCACAAGTCCGGCCACGAGGAGGCTGGCCGCGGAGACCAGCAGAAGCTGGCCCGATTTGTTGAACTTCATGCGCATCTTTCGTCAGCGGGCCCGGAACCTTCGGCCCGAAAAAGCAAGTTTGGAATCGAATTCCGGGAGCTCAGGGAAACTCTGCGCCCGGCATTCGGCTACGTTCTTGGAGACTTCAGGAATCCGGCTGCCTGGGAGGTTGAGCCGACCAGCCGGCCGGCTCAACCTCCCAGGCGAAAAGCAATACAGTCGCGCTCTAGCTGGTACGTCCATCCACCAGGCACCAGGTAGCGGGACCGGTGAGCGGATACGTACCGTTGCCGGTTACGCGCAGATCGGTGAGCACGCCGGCGTTCTGGTCGATCACCCGGCCCGTAACCGTTGAGTCGTTGAAATTCGCGGTGTAGATGAATTGGTTGGAGGGGTCCTCGACAATGCACTGAGGGCCGGATCCTGCACCGAAGGGCAGTCCAGGCATTTGCGTGAGCGTGTACGGGCTGGTGACGAGGACGAAGCCGGTAATGCCGTTCTGGGTCACGCCAGTGGAGGTGTTGTTGTTGCCCTGGTTGGCCACATAGATCCACTTGCCCTTGGTCTCAAGCAGCATTTGGGTGGGGTTGGCCTGATTGGCGTCATCTGGCACCGGCCCGCTGGTGGCCGCCTGCAGAGAGCCGCCCGTTCCGATGGAGTAGGGAAGAATCTGGCTTTGCGAGGCAACGGTTCCGTTGACGGTGATGGGCTCATTGTCGAGCACGTACACGTAGGTGGAGCCGTTGATGATGGCCGTAGCCTGCTTGATGTTGAGCGGCTGCGAGCCGTTCTGGCTGATGGTCAACTGGCCGTTGCCGCCATTGTAGGCATACGGGAAGACCGAGTCGCCGGTCGTGGGGGTTCCGCTCACCGTGAGGATGGTCGAGCTGTTCAGCACGAAGTCGATGGGATTGGCGGGCACCGGGAAGTACGGCAGCGGCGAACCACTGGCCGAAGTCACCTGGGCATTGACGACCAACTGCAGGCGGCCGGTGGTCTGGTTCACCTGGAATGCGGTGATGTCGCCGCAGGTTGAGGTCCCAAACGCATTCTTGCAGGCCTGGTTGGAATTATTGGAGCCTGCATCCGCCGGGGCGTCGTGGTCCAGAACATAAAGGTAGTTGCCCGAGGCGTCGGCGATGATGCGGAACGGGTTCAGACCCTGCGTGGGGAAGGTCTCCTGCGGGGTAAGGACGCCGTTGCCGCCAACTGCGAACTGGGTGATGATGGCGTTCGAGCAAGCCTCGGCGCCCGTGCCGGTGCAGGCAGTGCCGGAGGCGTTGTAGCCCCGGTTCAGGACATAAATGAAGCGGCTTCCGTTCAGCAGGAGGGCGCGTACCGGATTGGCTCCGCCGGTAGAGACAGGCAGCCCGTTGATCTGAGTCAGCTTGCCCGTATTATGGTCGATTTTGAAACCGGTGATAATGCCGTCAGCGTCGGGCTTGGCCGTCACTGTGCTCGTTACATACAAAAAGCCCACAGAATAACTTTGGACGCAAGACGTAATGCTGAGGACAACGCCAGCAGAGAGGGCGCTCATCAGAAGGGCCTTGCCGAATTTCGTAAACTTCATGCGATTCCTTCATCCTGGTCAGGCGTGCGCCGCCAAGTTTGCTAGTTCCACAGCAGAGCTGGGTTGGGACGGGTCCCTGATGCATTGTAAAAGCCGAGGGCAGGTTGTGCCTAGTTTCAGTTGCAGACTGGGCAAAACAGCGCATTTTCCAAGCGTCCTCTGTGGAGCGCAACGGACAAGCGGCGAGCCCCACACAGGTTGATTCCAAAAACGGTGCTCTTGCGGTTTGGACGGCTTGAGCGCGGGAAACGTCAACCCGCAGCAGCCAGGAAAAGATGCATTCCGGCCGAAGCCTGCCGCCTCTTGGAGCGGGAAGGCCCTGGAGCCGCAACCATGAATGGCTGCGACTCCAGACCAGGAAGGCGGCCTACCAGACGCGGCAGGAGCTGGCGGGGTACATGGGCTGGCCCTTGGTGCAGGCAAAGGCCTTGCCGAATTCGTCAAAGTTCTGCACCGTGCCGTTGACGCGCCAGCGGCCAGGGGAGTGCGGATCGGTCAGCGCCGACTGGCGAGCCGACTGGTCGGTCTGGTTCTGGCACCACACCTGGGCGAAGCCCAGGAAGTAGCGCTGTTTCTCGGTATACCCGTCGATCTTGTCGTCGATGGTTTTCCCTTGCGCGGCCAGCGTGTCCAGCAGGGCCAGGTAGGCGATGCGCAGGCCGCCATTGTCGGCCGTGTTCTCGCCCAGGGTGAGCTTGCCATTCAGCTTCTGCACCGGGGTGTCGCCCTGCGCCGGAGCGGCTTCGAAGTTGCCATATTCGGCCACTTCGCAGTCGGTGCGCTCGGTGAATTTCTTGCGGTCCTCGGCGGTCTGCCACTCGCGCAGATTGCCCTTGCCGTCGTATTTCGAGCCTTCGTCGTCGAAGCCATGGGTCATTTCATGGCCGATGACCACGCCGATGCCGCCGAAGTTGACCGCCGGATCGATGGTGAAATCAAAGAACGGCGGCTGCAGAATGCCGGCAGGGAAGTTGATGTCGTTGAACGACGGGTTGTAGTAGGCGTTGACGGTGGGCGGCGTCATGCCCCACTCCTTCTCGTCCACCGGCTTGCCCAGCTTGGCATATTCATAGTTGCGCTCGTAGACAGTGGAATGTCCGACATTCCCGACCAGGTCGGTGCGATCCACCTTCACGCTGGAGTAGTCGCGCCACTTCTCCGGGTAGCCGATCTTGTTGCGGATCATGGCCAGTTTTTCTTCGGCGGCCTTCTTGGTGTCTTCGCTCATCCACGGCAGGGTCTTGATGTCGTCGCCCAGCGACTTTTCAAGGGCGGCGACCAGCTTGTCCATGCTCTCCTTGGCGGCCGGCGGGAAGTTCTGCTTCACCCAGTCCTGGCCCACCGCTTCGCCGAGCGCGCGGTCTGTCATGGAGGAGCACTGCTTCCAGCGCGCCTCGGGCTCCTTCTGTCCCTGCAGGGCCTTGCCGTAAAAGTCGAAATTCTCGTCGAAGACGGCCTTTTGCAGGTGGGTGGCCTGCCCGTGCAATACGTGCCAGCGCAGATAGCTCTTCCAGGCGCCGACGGGCTCGCTCTGAATGAGGCCGCTGAGGGCCTTGAAATAATCCGGCGTGGCCACATTCAGGCTGTCGAAATGGCCGATGCCGATGGCGTGGAAGTAGGCGTTCCAGTCGTACGCGGGCGCCAGCTTCTCAAAATCCGCAACGGTGTAGATGTGGTAGCGGTTCTCCGGCTCGCGCAGGTCCGTGCGGCTGGTGGAGGCCTTGGCCATCGCGGTCTCGATCTCCATCACCGCGGCGGCTTCCTGGGCGGCCTGTGCGGGCGTATCGCCGCCCAGCACGAACATCTTCTTCACATGCTCGATGTACTGGGCGCGAATCGTCTTGAAGCGCGGGGAGTCCACGATGTAGTAATCGCGGTCGGGCAGCGAAAGACCGCCCTGAAAGATGACAGCAATCTGTTGTGATGAGTCCTTGTCGTCCTGGCTGACGCCAAACTCGAAGAAACCGTCCGGAGTGCCTTCATTCTCAAGCTGGCCGAGCAGGGCGGGCAATTGCTTGGCGTCGCTCAGGCTGCCAATAGCCTTCCAGGCCGGCTGGATGGGCGCCAGGCCCAGCTTTTCCACGGTGGCCGTGTCCATACAGGCGGCATAGTAGTCGCCGAACTGCTTCTGCAGGGGAGAGGCGGGGTTCTTGGCGGCCGCATCCAACTCCTGCCAGAGCAGGTAGCGGTTGCGCTCCCTGAGCAGCGAGAACGACCGCGCCCAGCGCACCTGGTCGCCCGGGATGGGGTTCGTCTTGACCCAGTTGCCGCATGCGTATTGGTAGAAATCCGTGCAGGGATCGGCGGTCTTGTCGATGGCGGTCAGATCGAAGCTCCGGATGGGCGCGGGAGGCGCGGGCTTGTCGGAGCCGGACTGCGAGGCCGGTAGGGTTTGTGCAACAGCCGTTCCGGCCGCGAGCAGCAGGATAGAGACGAGGCGGAAACAATTCATGAGATGTCCTTTGGTCAAGCGGGTCAACCGGCCGGGTCCGTAGGTGAGAGAACTGCCTGCGGGGCAGGCCGGGATGGAGTTTGGGACAGCGACTGCGGTGCTTGCTGTGTTGCCTAGCAGGCTATCACGCAGGGCAGACGCAGATACAGCCAAGACGTCCGGGGTGCGGACGGCCGCATCTTGAGCGTTGCCTTGAAGTGCGATCGTGTCCCACCCTGGGCGCAAAGACAAAGACGCGCCTCGGGGGTACCCGGAGTTGCTGGAAGAATAAACAGTCAGAGACTTAATGAGAATGGGAGCGACGAGCTAGGCAGAGCGTCGTTTGTCGGCTTCGAGGTCGGAAATGCGCTTGTCGAAGGCGAAGGATTGCTGGATCGTTTCCAGGCGCTGGACGATGCTCTCGAAGCGAATGCGGTGGACCTCTTCCATCGCATCCATCCGTTGGCCCATGGACGCGAGCTGGCAGCGAATCTCCCGCATCTCGGGTGCGAAATCCTGCCGGAGGTCTTCGACGACTCCCATGGAAGGCATCACTCCTCGCGGAGATTCTACACCGGTTTGGCGGAGAGGCCGTTCTGAGCCAACTTGTTCAGAGAACCTTGAGTTCTAGGCTAAGGTGGAGTTCGCGGCGAAGCCCGGCAATAGCCGCTCGAATTCATCCACCGGCAGAGGCCGGCTGCAAAGAAAGCCCTGGAAGGAATGGCAGCCGAGATCGGCCAGGATCACGCGCTGTTCCTCCGTCTCCACGCCCTCGGCAATCACCGGCAGGCCCATCGCCCGGCTCAGGGAGATGATGCTGTGCGCGATGGCGGCGCTGCTGGCATCGCCGAGTATGTCGCTGATGAACGAGCGATCGATCTTCACCTGGTCCAGGGGCAGGCGCTTCAGGTAGGTCAGTGAGGAGTAGCCGGTGCCGAAGTCGTCCAGGGAGAACTTGAGCCCCAGGGCCTTCAGCGCGGCCATCTTGACGATGACGTCCTCGATATTGTCCAACAGAATGGACTCGGTCAGCTCCAGCCGGAGGTTGCGCGGATTGGCGCCGGTGCGCTCAATCATCTGCATCACCCCTTCCACGAAATCGGGCTTCCGAAACTGTACCGCGCTTATATTGACGGCGACGGCAATGGAGGCGGTCTGTTCGTTGTCTCCCCAAGCGGCGATCCGTTTGCATGCAGATTCAAGCACCCACTTGCCCAGGGGAAGAATCAGCCGGGTTTCCTCGGCCATGGGAATGAAATCGTTGGGAGGAAGCAGTCCGAGCCGGGGATGATCCCAGCGCAGCAGCGCCTCGACGCCAATCAAACGGCCGTTTTCCACCTGGGGCTGATAGAAGAGCAGGAACTGCTTGGCTTTGATGCCCTGGCGGAGATCCTCTTCCAGGGCGGCGCGAGAGTTGACGGCGGTCTGCAGGGCCGGGGCAAAAAAGCGCACCGTATTACGTCCCGCGGCCTTGGCCTGGTACATGGCAATATCGGCCTGCTGCAGAACCTGGCTGATGTTTTCGTGCTCGTCGCCGAAGATGGTAATGCCGATGCTGCAGGAGCTGACGCACTCGCGGCCATCCAACTCATAGGGCTCGGCAATCTTCAGCAGTATTTTCTCGGCGATGGCCTCTGCCTGGGCCGCGGCCGCTTCCGCGGGGCCGCTCAGATCCTCGATCAGCAGTACAAATTCATCGCCGCCCAGCCGGCCCACGGTATCCATGTCGCGGACGCAGGCGGTCAGGCGCTGGGCCACTTCCCGCAACAGAAGGTCGCCGGTCTGATGGCCGAGCGTGTCGTTCAGCTGCTTGAAATCGTCCAGGTCGACAAAAAACAGCGCCCGTTTGCGGTGAGTCCTGGCGCTGAAAACCATGCTTTTGCGCAACTGCTCCAGCAGCAGGCGGCGGTTGGCCAAGCCGGTCAGCGGATCGAAAAAGGCAAGATTCCTGATCTCTTCCTCGGCCAGCTTGGACTGAGTGATGTCGCGCATGACGGAGAGAATGCAGGTGTCTCCGTCCAGTTCCGTCAGCGATGCCGAGACGGTTCCCCAGAAGAGCTTCCCGCCCTTGCTCCTGAACTGGGCCTGAAAATCCTGGCAATTTGATTGCACGCGCAGAATTTTGCACAGCCTCTCCCGCTCCCGGGGATCCGCCCATACATCCAGCTCCAGCGCGGTCTTTCCCAGAACTTCGCGGGATTCATAACCCATGATCGAGTGGAAGGAGGGATTGACGTCGAGATAAGATCCATCGCTGAAACGGCTGATGGCAATGGCGTCGATGCTGGTCTGGAATGCAATGCGGTAGCGGGCCTCGCTGGCGCGCAGAGCTTGTTCTTTCTCCAGCGCCGCGACCCGCCGCACATTCCGCCGAAGGCGCTCCGCCATCACGCTGATGAACGCGCCGATGAACAGAAAGAGAGCCAGCACGATGAGGTCGGAGGGTTTGTCGACTCTGGCATGTCCAACGGGCGGAAAAATCCAAATGTATGCAAGAACGGCGGCCAGGCCTGCGGCCAGCAAGCCGGACCAAAGGCCAAAAAGCAGAGCTGCTGAGATCACTGCGGGATAGAAAAGGATGAAAGTGGGCAGAACGAGGCCGAAATGCGCCGTCAACGTGAGGTGCAGCAGCAACGACGCAACTACCATAAGTATGGAAAGAACTATACGAAGTATAGGTTGAAACAGATTGCGCATTTTGCCCCGAGACCTGAAACCTTCCCCCCGAGGCATCTATACCGCGTTTCAGGGGCAGCCGCACAGACGGCTGAACCAGCGGTGGCGAAGCGACTGCATTGGGTGGTCTGTATCGCTCAATATATGGGAGCGTTGACCCTCTCGTCAACGCGCTCGCCGAGCCTGC
>Ga0255352_1001724_pt1 | contig 10266 bp, 10 predicted proteins | sample HBST0metaG_FD_189939 | JGI IMG/M metagenome (GOLD analysis project Ga0255352, IMG submission 189939) | Peat soil microbial communities from Stordalen Mire, Sweden - H.B.S.T0 | ecosystem: Environmental > Terrestrial > Soil > Wetlands > Peat | place: Sweden: Norrbotten County, Stordalen Mire...
GTCTTCGCCTACACGAGCGCGACGATCAAGGCGATGCGGAAGAATCACGCGATGCCCGATATGGTGCAGGTGGGCAACGAGGTGACCTCAGGCATGATGTGGCCGGATGGACGACTGCCGGAGCAGTGGCAGAACTTTGCCGACCTCCTGCTGGCCGGCATTCATGGCGTGGATAAAGGGCGCGGCTGGGGCAAACGCCCTGCAATCATGATCCACATCGACCGGGGTGGAGATCAGGCGGAGACCAAGTGGTTTCTCGACCATCTAGCGCAGTACCATGTTCCATACGACGTGCTGGGACAGTCGTATTACCCCTGGTGGCAGGGCAGTCTGAACGATTTGCGGGGAAATCTTGCGTTTGTCTGGAACACCTATCACAAGGATGTTGTGGTGGTAGAGACGGCCTACGACTGGCGAACCGGAGAGAACTTCAAGGGCAAAGCCGAGCCGTATCCGCAGACGCCGGAGGGACAGCGAGACTTTCTGGCCGCGCTGGATCGCGTGGTGCGAGAGGCTCCGGGAGGCAAGATGCGAGGCATCTTCTGGTGGGAGCCGATGGCTGGAGGAGCCATCGCGAGACGCGCTCTCTTCGACGACCAGCACAATGCGCTTCCGGCGATTCACGTCTTCGACACGGCTCCGCGCGCCAACTCCGCAGAAACGGCAAGGTGACACAGGCTGCGGGAATCTGGCGCTGCTCCTGATTTACAACGGGCCTCTGCCCGCTGGCAAAGTTGTTGCAACTTCATCCGCGTCGCATGCCGCGATCCATGGCCTGATTGGCCAGACGGTCAGCGTCTTTGTTCTTGTGACGCAGGGCGTGGGTGATCTCGAAGCCATCCAGTTGCGCGATCTTCTTCTTGGCCTGATCGTAGAGTGGACGCAGGATCGGACTCTTTACCTGATACTTGCCCTGAATCTGCTTAACCATCAACTCGGAGTCGGAGACGACGCGCAGGCGGCGGTGACCGTGAGCCAGCGCGTAGTCGATCGAGGCCAGCAGGCCGGAGTACTCGGCATAATTATTGGTCTGGATGCCGAGGAACTCCGAAAGCTCGGCAAGTACCGCTCCGTCGGCGTCCTGAACCAGCGCGCCGAAGCCCGACGGACCGGGATTGCCACGCGCGCCACCGTCGCAGTGCGCGGAGATCCATGGCCCGGAGGCAGGCTTGGCAGATGGCTTGGAGGCTGGGACGGGAAAGAGGCTGAGAGTGGTCGGACTTGGTGACATAGGAAGAGTTTATCGGTTTCAACTCGGATCGTCAGCAGCCGCGGAAAACAAATCAGCTTGGCCGAGACAAGACGCTGTTGTATGCGTCCATCGTCCTCTCGGCAATGGAGATCCAGGATTGATCGCCGAAGTTCATTGCGCGCACCTTTCCTGCGAGTCGCTCGCGCAACGCGGCATCCTGACTCAGCGTAATCAGAGCGCCAGCCAGTGCATCGTAGTCCAGTGGCGCAACCAGCAGTGCGTTCTCCGCGTCCGTCAGCAGTTCGCGAAAGACCGGAAGATCGCTGGCGACGATCGTCTTGCCCAGAGCCAACCCGGTCGCCAACGCTCCGCTGGTCGTAATCGCGCGGTAGGGATACACGACGACGTCCGCTGCACGATACAGCGTTACCAACTCTTCGCTGGAGATGAAGCGGAAGTGCATCTTCACGCGCTTCAAACCGAGTTGCAGAACCTGCTCGCGAATCTCTTCCAGTAAATCAGGCGCACCAGTGCCGGCAATCACCAGACAAACATTCGCAACCTTCGCTTCGACCTGTTGCCAGGCGCGCAACAACAGATCAATTCCCTTGTACGGAAAGATGATTCCCTGCCACAACACCATCGTCTGTCCCGGATCAATCGCAAAGCTCTGCAATATATCTTCGGAGCCAACCAGCGGAAGATCATAGAAGAATGGCCCGTGCGGAATCACCGAAACTTTTTCCTCTGGCACCGAGAACTCTGCGGCAAGCCTTGCGCGAATCGCATCGGAGTGGCAGATGAGCGCGTCTGCACTGCGGTATAACGCGTCAAACGTCGCGCGGTATGTCTCGCCTGTATCGTGAGGAAGCAGGTCGTGAACCGTCAGTACAATCTTCGCGCCACGCCAGCGACAAAGATTCACAAACCAGAGATCCAGAGGAAGCCAGGTCTTCAGCATCGGCAGATATTGCACATGAATAATATCTGGCACAGAGACAAGAAACCGTACCGCGAGCGCAGATAGATTAATAATCCCTTCCAGCAACTTTAGAACTCTGCGCGGCAGACGTGACAGGCGGAATTTCCCAACTATATCCAGCAACCCCGGATCGATATTAATTGCGCGGCTAGTAAAGCAGGCTGGATCGAGATAATAAGTAATTGAGCCGGTCGTTAGATCGACGGGCTGCTTGAGCAGAGCCTTCGAGAGATAGGCCGTGTAGTAAGGCACTGTCGCCCACAGATCCATCATGAAGACGCGGGGACGCTGGCCACGCGCGCTCATTTTGCACTTCCTTCTAAATTGGCAGACGAGGTATCGCGGCAAGCTGCAATCGCCTCTTCGTACACGCATAGATAATCCGCCGTCATCCGCGCAGCAGAATATTGTTCTTCAATAAGTTTCCGAGCCGCCATTCCTAGCCGCGTTCGCCTAGCGGGATCGCGCAGTAATTCAAGAATCCTTGTGGCAAGTAACTCCACATTCTCGGCAGGAACAAGGATGCCCGTGCAGTCATCAATAACTACAGTAGGAACTTCACCCACTGTAGTTGCAATCAACGGCAGCGCGCTCGCCATGCCCTCCAGAATCGCCATCGGCAAACCCTCCTGCCGCGATGACGAGACCATCACGTCCAGCGAGGCATAGACCGAAGGCATATCGTCCCGTTGCCCCAATATCGTTACACTCTCGCGTATCTTCAACTCATCGATTAGCTGCTCCAGCTTCTCCCGATCCGGCCCATCGCCAACAACTACAAACTTGGTCTCTGGAGCTTCCACTAGTACGCGGGATGCCGCCCGAAGAAAAGTATCGACGCCCTTCTCCCAAGCCAACCGCCCGACCAAGCCAACAACTAGTCCTTGCTTTGCCGCTGGACGAAGCGTTCCAGCAAAGGGGCGCAGATCAATTCCATTGCGAACGATGCGAATCTTTTCTGCATGTACGCCAGCCTTCAATAATCTCTGCTTCACTTCATCGGAGACAGCCACAACCCGCGAATATTTTCGCAGCACAAGCCGATCCAGACGACCGTACAGAGAGACGACCCAATCGGTGTCGTACCATGTGTGGCAGGTCGAAACCAACGGCACGCCCAACCCGCGTAGCGCCAGATAAACATAAATATCCGACTTATAGCCATGCGCGTGGACTACATCCGCAGCAGTGCTGACAACTAACTCCCGAATGCTAGTAACCGCAGCGGGATCTATCTGCCCCTTGCAGTAGATCAGATGGGACTCGAAGCCTTCCTTCAAAGCGTTTTCGTGAAGCTGTAGATTTGGATTCGAGGAGTTAGAGAAGGCACACAATGCGAAGCTATGCGGCCCATCGTGGAGCGAGCGCGCCAGATTCAAAATGACCGCCTCCGCTCCATACATTCCGCTGCTGCTGATGATGTGAAGTACCTTCATTCCGCACCTCTCTCAACCCCATCGCCCTCAGGTTCCTGACGATTGACCAGCGCCCAGAGCTTTTCGTAAAACCGATCTCCGAGCAGCGACTTGGCGGCCTCTTTCATCCGATGCTTGCGACCTAAGCTAGCCAGCACAGAACTATCCGGCTGAAATAATTTTGCAATCCACTCAGGCTGCATACTGCCAAGAATATTCAGTCGTCCGATCATCGTGCCAAGCGGAAGCGATTCAACCCTTGGCGCGGAGGTATAAATCTGCGCATAACCAGCCTGCGCACAGGCAGCAAGAACGCGACGATTAAATCGGCCACCCGGTAGCGACATCGTGGTGATGGATATTCCCAACTTATCTTCTAGAGTAAGTCGCGCCTTCTCTAGTTCTATCTGTAGTTCGTCGTCGCTACAGTGAGTCAGCAGAGTATGCGTCCAGCCATGCGCACCAATCGAGAATCCAGCCCGCTGCAAGGCTCGCAACTCCGTCCATCCCATGTAGCCAGACTTCGTTCCCGTCCAGCCTACCGTGATAAAAAACTGTGCGGCCATCTCTCGCGATTGCAGGATGGGCGCGGCTAATTCATAGTTGGAGATATGTCCGTCATCAAAGGTCAGCTCAGGCCAGAATATAGAACTATCTGCCTTGCGCAACTGGGAGAATAAATCCAGATGCCTCTTGAAGAGTTGGGCCTCAGTAACATACGAATACTGGCTCTGGCTCGCGCGCAGTTCATGATAGAGAAGGTAGAGCCTTCGCTGCGGATTCCGCTCCTGCACCTTCGAGATGGATTCAACGCGCAAAGTCCGGCCTCGCTCACCCAGCATTATTCAACCGCTTTGGACTCTACCAGCTCGAACAATTGCCGCGAGCGTGTATAAATCCATGCAATTCTTCGTCCCTGAAAAGCCACGGCCGGGACCGGCGTAGAGACCACAATACAGCCATTCTTTTTGGCGTGATCCAACGCGCTATCCAGATTACTCGTCTCAAAGCAGAAGTGGTAAGCTCCTCCTCCACTCTTCGCCAGCATCGACTGAATCGGAGAATCCTCACTGAGCGGCGCGATTAGTTCTATCTCCGCTACATCCTGTTCAGACTTAGCTAGAAAATTCACCTTGACCTTTTGAATCGGATCATCAAACGGCCCGGAAACGACTCTATATCCGAATAAGCTGGAGAGCATCTCGGTCGTCGGATCCAAGGATGGAACAGCAACTCCGACATGTAGCAACTTGAAATCCAGACCGGCAGGCAGATCAGGCGTCAAAGCGTTGCTCCCTTCTTTTGCAACTCCTCCAGCAGCAGATTAACACTGGAAAGTTCGGGGATACGCTGCGGATCGAATTGCACCCCATACTCTCCTTCAATCGCCAGAATCACCTGTAGATGGCGAAAAGAGTCCCAGTTTTCAACCGCTGTCATATTGAGTTCTGGAGTAATCTGCTCAGGAGTAATCTCGAAGATGTCGGCGAGAAGTTCTCGCAGGGAAGCGGGTACAAGATCATTGCTCATGATATTAATTTCCTTCCACAGAGATCCACTTGGGAGTCGTTAGTTTCGATGCGGTTAGATCGAGTTCATAAAATATAGAATCTGAGATTGTTTCTTGCGACGAAATAATTTTTGTAAATCCATGCTCCGAGTAAAATTCCGCGCAGGGAGTATTCTTTTTACTTGCAATAAATTCACCGACTAGACGCGTTGCGCCAGTCCGCAGCGCCTGATCGCCGAGATAAGCCAAGAGTGCAGTTTCGATTCCGCGACCGATCACACGGCACGATAATAGCAGCGAATCGATCACGCAGGCGTCTCCCTGATTCCGCGCGAGAGCCAGTCCAACCACCCCGGCATCGCCAAAACGGTCGCGCACACGAACAACAACGGCCTGCCCTCCCACCGCAGAGGAGAACTCCTCCACCTCCGCAGCCGAACGGCGACGCGTCGTCAGATTGAACTGGTTCGTCTTGGCAAGCAACTGCACGGCCCGCGCGAGCGGCGCCAGCAACGCACTCTGGAAGGTACAAACAATTCCAAGCGAAGCTAGAAATTCATCGCGACTATTTACGCTATTAGCCAGTTCGGCCCGCTGCGCCTGCGCTTTATACTCTTTCACGCGGTTAACGTCATCGTCGGTCACTACCGCGGCATCGAAAAATGGCTGCTGCGATAGAACTTCAACCAATCTCCACGGCTCTAAAACAGGAGCTTCGACGACAGCCACATCAGGCAACTGCTGGCGAATCGCCGCACACTCCACGGGGTTGTCATCTACAAAGACAAAGGAATCGAGGCCTAGAGATAGTTCCTTCGCTAGCTCACGAATTGAAGTCGCTTTCTCGTTCCAACTAATTTTGTGTGCAACAAAACTATCCAGACCAAGCGCAAGGTCGGCAGAGCGAAGGCTGAAGGCCTCACGAACGTCTGCCTCATTATTTTTGGAGACGATAGCAAGCAATATTCCCCGGGCGGATAACTGCTTCAGATATTCCTGATATTCAAGATAACAATTACCGGGAAAAGCACTGCCGGTAGCGATTCCCTCTGCCCCGTCTTCTCCAAGTATTCCGCCCCACAGCGTGTTATCAAGATCCGTGCAAAGCACCTTGCGCGACGCGCGAAACAGAGTCGAGAACGAGCGAACCAATCCGCGAGAGTATTCCCGAAAGAACTGCGCAGAGACGGGCAAACGGGAAGCCAGATACATGCGCGCATCGCACCAGTTGACGCGTCCATGACGCGCAGCAAGTCGATCTACATCGAAGAAGACACAGTCGGAGATCGTTCCGCAGAGCGCAGCCATCCGTTGATTCAGCCGCTGAATACTATTCGGCAGACTGTTCGCCAGATTCGCATCCCCAACATCGCCAAGCGAGGTGCAGTCGGGGACGACCAAGCCTTGTAGGAGTATCCGCGCGGAGCTGCTCGAACGATAGCTCTGGAGTAGTTGCGCCATCCGCGCGACACACTCGTCGATCTCCTGGTCTACTTCTGCGCCGATTCCGTCTGCACATAACTCCGGCAGCCGACCGGCGATCTCTTCCTGATCGAGAATAATTAAAACAAGGTCGGGATGAAATGCAGCGAGCGCGCTTGCTGAATTAAGTAACTCGTCCACATAGGAGCCATACCCTCCCACCTGTAGATCGAGAACAAAGTTCGATAGAACAGCTTCTGTCGCCAAAAACGGAATCAATGGCTCGACCGTTACCGAGCGAACGACGTAGGTCTTCAAGCTACGAGCGCCAAGCTGGCTGTTCAGCGACGCGGAGATTGCAGCGAAGGTAGAGGCGCAGAACATCACGTCCGCCGGCTTGCCGGAAGAAGCAAGAAGTCGCCGTCCGAAATCTACCACGGCGGCGGCGTCCTGCCGGACGACGGCGTCTTTCATGCAGCGGCGTAGTTCCAACCGTTCCGAGTCACTTTGCATCGACTCTCTCCATTACAGCTTCAGTTTGCGGTTCTGCGGGCTTCGGCGCTCGCATGATAATTCTGCCCGGTACGCCCATCACCGTCGCGCCCGCAGGAATATTGCTTATCACCAAAGTATTGGCGGCGATCTTTGCTCCGTTGCCAATCTTGATCTTGCCGATCAGGGTCGCGCCTGTGCCGATGTAGACGTCGTCGCCCAGCGCCGGCGAGCCCTCGCGCCCCATGGCCGAGGCTCCAATCGTCACGCGATGCGCCAGATTGCAGTTGCTGCCCAGAACAGCCTGTGGGTTGATGTGGACTCCACCGATGTGTCCGATATATAGCCCTGGCCCGATCGTCGCCTGCGGGTCAATGCACATCTCCAGAATGATTTCGCAGAATTTATTTGCCACATACGAGACGATCTTTAATGGGATGCGGACCAGCACAAAAGGCTTCGCAACATGCAGCCAATTCCCCAGCCGATAACAGGCAATCGCCCATAACGCCGGATCCAGCCACAACTCTTTTCCGCGATAGCCATTGGCCCTGTAACGCGCTACGTCTGCGGCAAATGCACTCATGCACTCTTCCCCTATGCAGCCACCCCTCGCCGACATCCTGCGGTGGCTGTAGAGGTAATCGTATCAGTCCTCGCAAGATTCTGAAGCGACGGAAACAGTAACTTGCAGAATATGATGTACGGTCGTCACATCCTATTTTGCACCTTGGTATACAGTCGTTTGCGATCGGCGCAGTTCAAACGAAATGGGCGACACCATCGTTCAAACGATGCTGTCGCCCCTACTTCATTAGCAGTGCGAGATTATCTTCGCGTCTAGCTCTTTGCTGCGGAAGCAAGTACGACCAGATAGACCGTCGAATCCATTGTTTCAAACCTTTCACGCAGCCAAAATTCCAACGCGCCCAGCATACACTACGCGTTGCGCGAGCTCGGTTAGCGACTTAGATTCGAAAAGCTCGTCCTGCCTTTACATGCTGCGGAAAACTCGATTCTGGTGCGCGAACATTACCTCGGGGGCTAAAGCCTCCATTGGAAATAGACGATTTACGGCGCGGCTAAAGCCGCTCCCTTTCAAAACAGGGAGTTTTTCCGCAGCCTGTTTAGCCGAGCACGCGGGCGGCTTCTTTGGCGAAGTAGGTGACGATGAAGTCGACTCCGGCGCGACGGATCGAGAGGAGCGACTCCATCATGGCGCGCTCCGGCTCCAGCCAGCCTTTGGCGAAGGCGGCTTGCAGCATGGCGTACTCGCCGGAGACTTGATACGCACCCAGTGGCAGGTCGTAACGCTCACGGGCCTCGCGGATCACGTCGAGATACGGCATCGCGGGCTTCATCAGAATCATGTCTGCGCCCTCGGCAATGTCCTGATCGATCTCGCGCATGGCCTCGCGCAGGTTCGCGCCGTCCATCTGATAGCTGCGGCGGTCGCCAAACTGCGGAGCCGAATCCGCCGCCTCGCGGAAGGGCCCGTAGAAGGCGCTGGCAAACTTCGCGGCGTAGCTGAGGATCGGCGTGTTCTGGCACGATGCTGCGTCGAGGGCCGCGCGCATCGCTTCCACGCGCCCGTCCATCATGTCGCTGGGCGCGACGATGTCCGCGCCAGCCTGCGCCAGCGAGACCGCAGCCTTGGCCAGCAGAGCTACGCTGGAGTCGTTCTCGATCTCGTACCGGTCGCCATCGCGGGCGACGATGCCGCAGTGTCCGTGCGACATATATTCGCAGAGACAGACGTCGGCGATCAGCACCAACGAGTCCAGCGACCGCTCGCGCTTCAACGCGCGCAGGCCTTGTTGCACGATGCCGTCAGACGCCCAGGCTCCGGTCGCCTGTTCGTCCTTCTCTGCGGGCAGGCCGAAGAGAAGCAGACCTCCGATGCCAAGCTCGGCGCAGGCTTTAGCCTCTTTGACCGCCTCGTCGACGGAGAGGTTGAAGACTCCGGGCATGGAACTAATCTCTTTGCGTACGCCCTCGCCGGGGCAGAGAAAAAGCGGGTAGATGAGCGCACTAGATTCCAGATGCGTCTCGCGCACCAACGAGCGCAGGGCCGGAGTTCGCCGCAAACGCCGCATTCTTGTCGCAGGAAAGTTCATGCGATTAGTCTACGTCGAGCGGGCCGCGTTGCGCAGGCATCTTGCAATTACGTGGGGTCGGCGAGAGCGGTGTACTCCATCGCCGAGGTGGCGGGAAGCAGTGTCCAGAGAGTGTAGACGCCGAGAGCGGTCCCAAAGGGAATACTGACGAGCGAGAGAAAGCCCGCGATAAGGGCGAGGACTCTACCCCAGGGTCTGCGCGTGAGCAGTGCGATGCCGACGATCAGAGAGAATATGGCAATGATTGCGATGACCACGAGCATCACTCCTCCCAGAAGAGGAAAGAAGAGAGGCAACGATGGATGATGCATCGAGCCATTGAAGCTGTAGACAAGATCGTGGGTTGGTCCGAGGCTAAAGAGGAGTCCTGGCGAAAGGATGCCCCGCATAAAGAGAAGCGCAAGGACTCCCGACGAGAGGAGACGGTAGCCGCTGAAGACGCACCAGAGTATGCCCAGCGTCCGCAGACGGCTCTGCACACGAGAGTCAACCGGCAGAGTTGGAGGCGCACCAACAAAGGCCAACGGGGGGTGCAGGGGCACACCGCACTTGGAGCAAAAGGCGCCTTCTACAGGAGAGCCGCAGGACGGACAGTACATGGATCGCCTCCCTCTACGCTAGAACTATACCCTGCAATACGCAGCTCTGGCAGAGATGTTCCTTTTTAAGGCGCAAAAGATTCTGTCCTGCCGGACGGGCGCCGCGCGCGCGGGGCGGCCGTCCGGCAGGACATGGGGTTAAGCAGCTAACATAGCAGGGTGAGTCTTCTGCCAGAAGTTCCGTTGCCTTTGGTCGAGAGCAGCTCGGCTGCGCTTGAGTGGCCGCGTCTGCGCGAGAGTATTGCGGGCCGGGCGCAGTCGCCGCTGGGCCGGGATTGGGTGCTGGCGCTTGAGCCGTCGACCGATGCCGCGTGGATCGAGTGCCAGCAGCAGAGGACGGAAGAGATCCGCGACCTGCTGGCCGGGGGCGGCGGCTTCGAGTGCACGGGACTCTTCGATCCGACCGAGCGGTTGGAGCAGGCGCGGCTGGAGGGAGCGGCACTCGATGGGCTGGAGATCAACGCGCTGCTGGGGCTGATCGAGCGGGTGGCGGCCTGGCGGGCGTTGCTGCTCTCGCCGGCGGGCCGAGGCCGCCAC
>Ga0255352_1001725_pt1 | contig 10264 bp, 9 predicted proteins | sample HBST0metaG_FD_189939 | JGI IMG/M metagenome (GOLD analysis project Ga0255352, IMG submission 189939) | Peat soil microbial communities from Stordalen Mire, Sweden - H.B.S.T0 | ecosystem: Environmental > Terrestrial > Soil > Wetlands > Peat | place: Sweden: Norrbotten County, Stordalen Mire...
AACACCGTGTCGCGGTAAAATCGTTCAAGCGAAGGGCCTTTCCAATGCTATAAGTGCTGTTTCGTCAACACATTTTTAGCACAGAAGTCCTTCGCTTTTTATGCCTTCATGCATAATCCGGGCTAACGGTTGAATAGAAGCTACGACCTCTCGGCCACTTCTCTGTAGAGCTACCGGCCCCCACGAAGAGAACGCAATTTTCATCTGCGATCTCCTTACCAATTCGGTCTATGACCTCATGCAGTGGGCCTCGAATTTGGGTGCCCTTGCCAACAGGCTTGTCTCGATCTTTGCGACGCGTACCGCTCACCATTCGTCATGGAGAACCTTGTTCTGAGAACCGTGGCCGGTGCTACGGGAAACTGGATATCGACCTTTCTCCAGAAGGGCGAAGACAATTGCAGGCTGTTGCAGGCAAGCTAAGCGGAGAGCCAATATGCGCAATCTACTCCAATCCACGCCGAAGAGCACTGGAAAGTGCTGCAATCCTGACGGAACAATTACGTTGTCCTGTTATAACCGAAGAACGATTTTGCGAAATAGACTTTGGCGAATTTGAAGGCAAGCTTTACGGAGATATTCCTCGGGAATATCCGGACATCTATCGTCAATGGATGGAAGATCCGACCAAAGCACAGTTTCCGAACGGCGAGAACTTTGCATAGATGCAGGCGCGAGTTCTTGACGCCTCAAGCGAACTCTTCGCTCAGCATCGAGGGGAAACGAATGCAACTGTCTCTCATAGCGGCGTGAACCGCATTCTGCTTGCCGCTGCATTGGGAGTCTCAAATGCAAACATCTTTCGCATCGCTCAACGCTATGCGGCAATAAACCTGCTAACTCTTATCGGTGATTATCCTTCAATTGATCTTATGAACACTTGAACAATATTTCGTTTGTATTCGGGTGTCGTCCAATTTAATTGCAAGAATAACAACTTCTTGTGGGGAGGTTTGGGGCGAATGTTCTTGCCTGTCACTTCCGATTGTGCCGCCGGTTCCACAAAAAGAGGACTTTTGCCAGTACCAGCGTGAGCCAGAAGACAACGATTCCCAGCGCTTGATACGCATAGTGCACTGTTGCGTGCGTGCCAATAAACGCTCCAGTAAAGAAACTGAAACTGATCGTGCCCAGTAGAAAGGCATCGTGATAGGCCTTTTCATCGCGGCGCAGGGGTAAAAAACCATCGAAGAATCTCTTCGTTGCACACCGCAAATTACCTGTCGTCATTACCGACGAATACGTGATTCCTTCCAGATGAGTAAAGGAAAGCGTTTGGAGGGTTGCCGTAAATGAGATGCCTGGGATTAACAACGTGTCCGAAATACGAAAGATCGCGGCAGCAATCAGAAAACCAATTTCAAGAAGCAGGCACGCGAGCGCCGGCCGTGGAATCCGGCGCTCAACCTTGGGCATGCTGAGAATATGGATGACCAATACGGTCAGAATAAAGGCAACCAATGGAGGAATACGATGCGCACCTGTTCCCGGTTTCCTGAGGCAAGGGACACACCGAGGAGAGCTATATTGCTGTCATGGTGTTGGCGAATACACGATTATGCCCGACATAGGTGAACGCATCAAGAAATCCTCCAGACAACGGAAGCAACACGCAACGCTTATTGTCTGGCCGCCTTCTTCAAAATGCATGAAAACTCCACTGTCGGCATAGATGTATATAGAAGTCGGACAATCTTCTACGCAAAAAGATCGCTGCTCCGCCGTTTTTATGTTCCCTCTGCTGCCGAACGAAAGTCCGCTGACAGAGGTATTTCTTAAATCGTTTGCTGGATCTGATAGGTAGAAAACATTCCTATCTGCTGTATGTCGCCGAAGACCGATCCGTTTCGTATATTGTGCATCGCTTCACTGCTATTCGGTTCGCAGTTGTCTTCACAACCCGACCATCTATTTCATCAAAAAAATATAGCGCCAAATTCTCTGCGGACGGATTCAGATCGGTAAACAATGGAATATCATTGATCATCTGATGATCAAGTCCGTCTACGACGGGCTTAATCATCATTTTGATCTGTTTGAAATCCAGCAATATTCCATTCTCCTGCAACTCTTCTCCAACAAGAGTGATGCACACACGGTAATTGTGACCGTGTGGGTTTTCACAGCGCCCCGTGATAATTGTGCAGGTAATGACCAGAAGAAAAATGGTCCTCAACAGTAATCTCAAACATGTGCTTTTATTTTGTCTCCATGCAACACGCAACAGAATTGCGCAATTTCACTGCGGTTTGAACCATTTTTGTCAAAGCCTGCTGCACTTCTGGCCAGTCTCTCGTTTTGAGCCCACAATCAGGATTGATCCACAGTTGCTCCGGCTTAAGAACTTCCAGGGCACGACGGAGTAATGTTTCAATTTCTTTGTCTTCCGGAACGCGTGGCGAATGGATGTCATACACACCAGGACCAATTTCATTCGGATAATGCACGCGGATAAATGCGTCAAGTAATTCCATGTGCGAACGCGAGCACTCAATCGAGATTACGTCTGCGTCCATGCGTACAATTGATTCGATGATGTCGTTGAATTCGGAGTAGCACATGTGCGTGTGAATCTGCGTACGGTCTTCGACCCCAGAGGACGCAAGCCGAAATGCGTTAACGCTCCACTCAAGGTATTGCGGCCAGTCGGCCCGGCGCAGAGGAAGCCCTTCGCGAATTGCAGGCTCATCGATCTGGATAACGCGTAAACCGGCAGCTTCAAGATCCCTAACTTCGTCGCGAATGGCAAGGGCTATCTGTCGGCAAGTTTCCGAGCGAGGTTGATCGTCGCGCACAAAGGACCATTGCAGAATCGTAACCGGCCCCGTGAGCATCCCCTTGACTGGTTTCTTTGTAAGAGACTGCGCATATTGAGCCCAGTAGACCGTCATCGGTTCCGGACGTGATACATCGCCATAGATGATGGGAGGTTTCACGCAGCGAGAGCCGTAGCTCTGTACCCACCCATTCTCGCTGAAGACAAATCCATCGAGCTGCTCGCCAAAATATTCAACCATGTCGTTGCGCTCGAATTCCCCATGTACCAGCACATCGAGCCCGACTTCTTCTTGGAACTGGATGCAGCGCTTCGTTTCCTCTTGCAGGAAGCCTTCATAGATTTTTTGATGGATCTTTCCATTACGATAAGCAGATCGCATTTTACGTACCTCTGCCGTTTGCGGAAACGATCCAATGGTGGTTGTAGGAAACTTTGGAAGAGAAAGGAATTGGACCTGCTCCCGATGTCGTTCAGGATAGGGACTCCGTCGATGCAGCATCGAATCATCGATCGCTGCCATGCTGCGTTTTATACTGGACTGATGAATGCGGGTAGATGCGTGACGCGATTTCATGACGCGTGCATTCTCGGCAAGTTCCTTTTCAATTCCGGCTCTTCCTTCTATTCCCCTGGAAAGAATCGAAATCTCCTCCAGCTTTTGTTTGGCAAACGCCATCCAACTTCGAATCTCCGCATCGATTTTCGTCTCTGCATCGAGGTCGAAGGGAGAGTGCAGCAGAGAGCAAGACGGTGCAATCTCAACCCGGTTTGCTCCGAACGCATGAACTGCGGTCTCTACGCTCTTCAATGCGTTTGCCAAATCCGTGCGCCATACGTTGCGTCCGTCGACCAGACCGAGTGAAATTCTAAGATTGGGAATCTGCCTTGCCAACAAGACACCGAGTTGTTCCGGAGCGCGCACCAAGTCAAGATGCAGGCCAGCAGCGCCAAGCTCTAGCGCCAAGTCCAGGTTCGCGTCGAGACCGCCGAAATAGGTTGTGAGCATGAACTTGGGCAGGGAGGCCGTGTCGCTCAATTCCGCGTAGGTATCGCGATACATGGATCGTGCCGTGGCATCGAGATCAAGACACAGGCAGGGTTCGTCGAGTTGAATCCACTCCGCCCCCTCCGCTGATAAGCGCTGTAAAAGCTCCCTGTAAATGGGCAGGATCTGTTTCAAAACCAGCGGACGAGTCACGCTGGAATTGGTAGGTTTGCCGAGCAGCACGAAGGAAACCGGCCCGAGCACGACAGGACGAGTTTCAATACCCAGAGCTTTGGCCTCCAGATATTCATCGACAACTTTAGTCGAGCGTAAAGAGTATTGGCGTCCCGGTTCGAATTCAGGCACGACATAGTGATAGTTCGTATCGAACCACTTCGTCATTTCGAGCGCCGGCGTGTCCTTCGCCCCACGCGCCATAGCAAAATAAGTACGTAGGCTCACTGGGGTATCAGGACATTTGAAGCGGCGTGGAATGGCCCCGACCGTTACTGCCATGTCGAGCACATGATCGTAGAGAGAAAAATCATTTGACGGCGGGAGGCCGATTCCAGCATCCACCTGCAATTGCCAATGCTCTTTACGCAGAATCTGTGCCGTTGTGAGGAGAACTCCTTCATCCGACTCGCCTTTCCAATACTTCTCCAGCGCAAACTTCAATTCGCGCCGTTTACCCATGCGCGGGAAGCCAAGATTGCTTGCAGACACTAAACTCATTCATTGCTCCTTGAAAGGTGTTAAATACTTCGGTAGAAATTGTCGTTTAGTAAGCAAGGTTGCCTGTTCAAGCCAAGCAATCCTGTACACAGTTCCACCCTGATTCCATGCGCCCGCGCATCTTTTGATCGATACCACTCAGCAAACGCGAGAGAACATCAGCGGCGCTGTAGGTATTAGCCCCCGAAATAATAAATTGGACAATTCCCGCTAAATCGTCGCCTGCGGTAATCACACCAGGCTCAAGAAAACCACTCACCCTGGTCTGGGTCTGCCCGATAGCCGCCAATAACGCATTGCAAAGGCATTTCCGGCGCTCGGTTTTCTCCTTGGCGCCGCCTTTGGTAACATATGCCGAAACCGGCTCTGCAGGGCAACGATAGGCGATTTGTCCGTCAGTCTCCCTGTATGCTTCCCGCATGAGACCCAAATCGCAGATTCTTGGCCGTGCACGAAAGACGTCTTCTTCCGAGATGGTTCCTTCGAGACTCGCAACCACATTACTCCTCGCAAATTCTTGCCAGGAGCAAAGCACGACGATGCCAAGTGGAAACTAGAGACACCCAAGCATCACCGGCACGCTCCCTCGGCGGCTTGTGATTACGGCGCATATTGCGCCTACGATCGGCAGGTCTTCGGACTTGCAGGCTGCCTACTTGCTCCAGCTTCCCAGTCCATGGCTGAACCAGTGCTTAGGTCGGAGCGTTCGTTCCTGCTTACCGCTGCGGGGCAGTTCCGGATTTTCACCGGATTCCCTTTTAAGCCTGATCCAACGGATCAGACACCAGAAAGTATGTTCAATATAGTGCAGTAGCTCCATCGAGGTCAATGAACGAGTCAGGAATGTCAGATCAATCTGGAAGTTGAAGGGAGCGGCAGCACGCTTTGCTGCTTTTTGCGATTTTCCACACGGCCTTCCTAGATCGCCTTGACAGGGAAGCGCAATCGGGATACATTCAGTAGCGTTACGGTTCCCCGGAGACCCAATATCTGGGGCCAAGAGAGAAGTTGGTCAAAGCCAACGCTGCCCCCGCAACTGTAAGCGAAGAGCTGCCATCCGCTCATGCCACTGTCCCTTTGGGGCGGGAAGGTTGGATGGCTGCTGCGACTCGCGAGCCAGGAGACCTGCCGTAATCAGTTGAACGTCCACGGGCGGGGTGTACCGGCGGGTCGCTTGGCCGGGTTCCTTGGCACTTCGCCATCCTCCTCCTCGCAAGGCGTCCTTCCCGAGACATCGCTGATCCGATTTAAGGAGCTTCGATGTCAGACGTTACCATTCATCCGCCTTCATCCGTTGCCAAACGCAGTGGCACCACCGTTCCCTTTGATAGCGACAAAATTCGTTCGGCAATTGAGCGTGCCGGTAAAGCCACCGGCTCCTTCGATGCCGCCGAGGCCCAGTTGCTCACGATTCAGGCCCTGAAGGTCATTGCTCACCGCTTCCATGACAGGTCGCCGCACATCGAGCAAATCCAGGACATCGTTGAGCAGGTGCTGATCTCCGCGAACCACTTTTCCACTGCGCGCGCCTACATCATCTACCGCGAGCAGCGCTCCCGTCTGCGCCGTGACCAGCGCACCATTATTGACGTTGCCTCGTCGATGAATGAATACCTCAACCGTGCAGACTGGCGCGTCAATGCCAATGCCAATCAGGGGTATTCGCTCGGCGGACTGATCCTGAACGTCTCCGGAAAAGTTGTGGCCAACTACTGGCTCTCACACGTTTATACGCCCGAAATAGGACGTGCTCATCGAGAGGGCGATATTCATATCCACGACCTCGACATGCTCGCGGGCTATTGCGCTGGATGGTCCTTGCGCACATTTCTGTTGGAGGGCCTCAACGGTGTTCCCGGCAAGGTCGAGGCTGGTCCACCGAAGCACTTGTCAAGCGCCACAGGCCAGATCGTCAACTTTCTTGGGACTCTTCAGAATGAGTGGGCCGGGGCACAGGCTTTCAGTTCCTTCGATACCTATATGGCGCCTTTCATACGCAAGGACCATCTACCCTATAGCGAAGTTCGCCAGTGCATTCAGGAACTGGTCTATAACCTCAATGTGCCTTCGCGCTGGGGCACGCAGACGCCCTTCACGAATCTCACTTTCGACTGGACCTGCCCGGAAGATCTGCGCGAGCAGCGGCCCGTCATCGGCGGCGCAACCATGCCCTTCACCTACGGCGATCTGCAGCCGGAAATGGACATGATCAACCGCGCCTACATCGAAGTGATGACCGCAGGCGATGCAAAGGGGCGTGTCTTTACTTTCCCGATTCCGACTTACAACATCACACCCGATTTTCCATGGGAAAGCGAGAACACCAATCTGTTATTTGAGATGACGGCCAAGTACGGTTTGCCCTACTTTCAGAATTTCCTGAACTCCGATCTGAAACCGAACATGGTCCGCTCGATGTGCTGCCGCCTCCAGCTTGATCTGACCGAACTGCTCAAGCGCGGAAATGGTCTCTTCGGCTCTGCCGAGCAGACCGGTTCGATTGGCGTCGTTACCCTCAACTGCGCGCGTCTCGGCTATCTGCACCATGGCGATGAGGTGGCGCTCCTCGGTCGCCTCGATGAATTGTTAGAGATTGCCCGCACAAGCCTTGAGATCAAGCGTAAGGAGATTCAGCGCCATATGGACAATGGCCTTTTCCCCTACACCAAGCGCTACCTTGGCACGCTGCGGAATTTCTTCTCGACAGTCGGCGTGAACGGCATCAACGAAATGATCCGCAACTTCAGCGCGGATGCCGACAACATCACTACCGAAGCCGGTCGCGCCCTCGCCATTCGTTTTCTCGATCATGTGCGTGCGCGCATTGTGAAGTTTCAGGAAGAGACCGGCCACATGTACAACCTGGAAGCCACGCCAGCCGAGGGCACGACCTATCGCTTCGCTCGCGAAGACCGCAAGCGCTTCCCGGATATTTTGCAGGCAGGCACACCGGACGAGCCATATTACACCAACTCCAGCCAGCTTCCTGTCGGCTATACCGACGATCCGTTCGATGCTCTTCAGCTACAGGAAGAGCTGCAAAAGAAGTACACGGGGGGAACCGTGCTGCACCTCTACATGGGCGAGCGCATCTCTTCGGCTGAGGCTTGCAAAAAGCTCGTCCGCCGCGCTCTCGAAAACTTCCGTCTGCCTTACATCACCATTACACCGACGTTTTCCATCTGCCCCAAACACGGCTATCTCTCTGGCGAGCACACATTCTGTCCCAAGTGTGACGCTGAACTGCTAACCCGCAAACAACAAGCCGCCCAGGCATAACCCGCTGATTCACCCAAAGGAGCCTCATGCAAACCGCATCTTCTACGCTCGATGAACAAGGAATCGCCACTCTTGCCGACTCGGAACGCCAGCCCTGCGAAGTCTGGACCCGCGTCATGGGATACTTTCGTCCGCTTTCATCCTTCAATCGCGGCAAACAGGGCGAGTATCACGAACGGAAGTGCTTCCTTGAATCGAAGTGCAAGTAACCTGAAGGTCGGCGGGCTCACGCGCCTCTCCACTTGCGACTGGCCGGGCCAACTTGCCGCCACAGTCTTCTGTCAGGGTTGCGCCTGGGATTGTCCTTACTGCCACAATCCCGGGTTACGCCCAGCGCAAGGCGACCAGTTGGTCTCCTGGTCTTCGATTCTCGATTTTCTTGCCAGTCGCCGCGGCTTGCTCGATGCCGTTGTTTTCTCGGGGGGCGAGCCCACGCTCCAACCCGCCATTCTTGATGCTGTCAAGGATGCCTGCAAACTCGGCTTTCGCGTCGGTCTACATACGGCGGGCATGAATCCAGAATGTTTTGTGCAATTGCTGCCCTTGCTCGACTGGGTCGGTTTCGATGTGAAGGCATCCTTTGCGGATTACGCGCATGTCACCGGCATCGAGCGCAGTGGAGATAAGGCTCTGGCAAGCCTGCGTAGCCTGCTTGCCAGTGACGTTCCTTACGAGGTTCGCACCACGGTGCACCCGGCTCTGCTCTCTCTTGACGATATGCACAAACTCAAAGAAGAACTTCTGTCTCTCGGAGTCACGCATTATGTCATTCAATGTTTTCGTTCCCAAGGCGCACGTCCTGAACTTTTGCCATCGGCCTCAGAGTTTTTTGTCCCGCGCACACACGGCGTCGATTTTTTGCACTTTGATATTCGTTGAACATTCCAACAAGCTGATTAACCAATATCGCTTTGGGCCTTGAGGCTATGAACAGGCCAGTTGCAAGAGGCAACAACGAATAACGAAGCGGCTCTGATCGTCCCCATTCTGTTTTCTTACGAAGATATAACAAACTGCGCAAGCGTTTGAATGGGTTGACTTACCACATACCACTGCAGATTTGGTTAGGCTAACAGATTTTGTACCCACTTCAGAACGCGGAGGACTGACGTCGTGCCAATCGATCCTAAGAAAACCAAGCACTTCCTGTTGCATGTTCATGTGTGTGTTAACTGTGGGAGCGCCATTCGCCGAGAAGAACTTGAAGGCCGGGCACACGCAATCGGAATCTTTACCTGTCCAAAATGCGGCTTCGAAGGACCACTGAACCTTGAAATCCGCGAGATAGAGGATTCCGATTTTTCCTTATCTACGGGTGAATGAATCATGCTGAAAGCGGGAGATTCCTTTGTACCCTTCGACCGATACCGACGAGTTTCTTACCCGTGGCTTTGACAAATTCATTTATAAGGCGGGATTTACTGTCGGCATGTACTGCAAGGCAAGTGATAAGACGGAGGCGATCTTCCGCCAGAGGCCGCACCGTCAAGCCATCGCGAGCAATCTTCCATGCCGCTGCTCGTGGTAAAAAGGCAAGACCCTGATGTTCACGAACCAACTCCGATGCTTCGTCAGGGCTTGTGAAATGGTAAATATCAGAAGGATGGATGCCCTTATCCGCTCCGACGGACAGAATTGTATGGTACATGTGGGCGTGCTGACTGAGAAGTATCCAATTTCGTTCGTCCATCTGCTCCAGGTGAATCTCCCGATACGCCGACAATTCATCGTCCATCGACATGACGATATAAAACGGATCATCCGTAATTTTCATCTGGCTGAGTTTAGGCTTGTGGGGCACTCCGGTAATCATCGCCAGATCGAGAGCACCAACAATGACATTTTGTGCAAGCTCATTGGAGTAGTTACTCCATAGCTTGATTTTCATGTCAGGGAATAGTGGAAGCTGGATAGATAAAATGGTTGAAACCAAAAAGGGATCTGTATAGGACGATTTGCCGATATTCAAAACCTCAACAGGACCATTAAGGACAGCTCGCGCCAACAGAATAGATCGTTCCGCGTGTGCTATAACTTCGCGCGCTTCAGTGATGAATACCTGCCCTGCATTTGTGAGTTCCGCGGCCTGATGATTATGTCTGAAAACCTGGAGGCCGATGCCGCGCTCCAGTCTCAAAATCTGCTTACTGAGGGTCGGCTGGCTCATGTTCAATCTGTCTGCGGCTCTTGAGAAGTGTAGTTCTTCAGCAAGTACAATCGCCGCCTGCAGTAACCGGATCTCTGGCAGGAACATGACCATCCTCCAAGTCGGGGGAACTCTGGGAAGGACAGCAAGCACGCTTGTATTGGCGCGCTAAACCTTGAATGGACATAATTGTAACCCCGCATGACTGCCACTTGAGTTCGCTCGTCTGATTTGGCCCACTTCGCTCATCTAAACTGGCCCACCTGTACAAGCCCGGATGTAAAGATTCGGGGATGGACAGGAGGCAAAAAGTGGAACTATTTGAAGTGATTCGGCGGGG
>Ga0255352_1001729_pt1 | contig 10259 bp, 7 predicted proteins | sample HBST0metaG_FD_189939 | JGI IMG/M metagenome (GOLD analysis project Ga0255352, IMG submission 189939) | Peat soil microbial communities from Stordalen Mire, Sweden - H.B.S.T0 | ecosystem: Environmental > Terrestrial > Soil > Wetlands > Peat | place: Sweden: Norrbotten County, Stordalen Mire...
GCCGCGTTAAAGCCCTGTCCGTTGGGGCCTTCAATCTCCGGATGCACGGAGACGGTAGCCACCGTCTGCACCGCGCCCACGTAGCCCAGCTCCTGCCGGAAGCCGAGCATCGACTCCATGCCCGCATCGCTGTTCGGCGCAAAGTCTACCCGCGCCAGCAACTCGCGGCTACCGGGCGGCGTATCTTCCACCATCGCCGAGAAGCGCTCGCCGCTTTCGCCAAAGCTGCCATCCTGGCCTGAGGCCACCAGGCGCGCCTTCAACCGGCGCGCAGAACCCTTATTGCCCTCGACAACCACCAGCGGCCCGTCCTCAAGCCAGCGCAGCAGCGGGCGGTTGGCCGCCGAGCGCAGCGTCCAAACCCAGTCATCCTTCTGCGCGCTGCTTTTGCGCGGCTCGGAGGGCAGCCACTGGATGGCCTCGTAGAGCGTGCTCATGGTCAGGTTCACGACCGTGCCCGTATGCACGCGGACATTTTCACGCAAGGTTGGCAGAAAAGACTGGCAGACGGCTTTGAGCGCATAGCGGCCGGGCACGACCGAGGCAAACTGATAGCGGCCCTTGCTGTCGGAGACGACCACCGAGGCCACGCTCAGGTCGGCGCGCAACAACTCGACCTGCGCACCCATCTGCGGCACACCGGCCACATCGCGCACCACGCCTGAAACCGTGGCGGGCGCGGCCAAGCACGCGCTGGTGCACGCCAATGCCACCAGCACTGCAACTCCGACGAAATGGGTTCTGCGCTTTATCACTGTTTGCTGTGATCCGGCGTCTACCCTGGCCAAATGTTCAGCAATGGGAAATCCGCGCGGGGTGCCAAATCTTGAAGTCCGGCTACGCACCGCGCGGGATCTGTTCTTATTATTCCACGACAAAGGGGGCCGATTGCACAATCTCTTGCTTGGAAATTGCATCGTTGACCTTGATCGTCACCTTGTATTTTCCCGGCTGAAGACCAGCAATCGGCAAACCTTTCGCCACCGTCAACTGGTCGCTGTGCTCCTCGCCAAGCTCCTTCGAATTGACCTGCTTTTCGAGCAGCACCGCGCCGGAAGCCCCATCGAGAATCTGATAGGTTACCTGCGCCTGGTTGCTCTTGGTCGCTTCGTCGATGCCCAGGTTGTACACCTGCATCCAGAAGTTCAGCTCCTGAGTGCGTTTGAACTTGACCGGTGCCGACGGGGTATCGCTCACGCGAGGCCGTACAAAGGTGTTGCCCAGGATGAAGTTTCCGTTGCCGATCTCACGCGAGGAAACCGTATGCATCGAATCCGCCAGAATCAGCGACGAGGTGCCCAGCTTTTCATCGTGGAAGGTCGGAACCTCGATGCCACGGCCGTAGATGCCGACGTGGTCCGGGTTGTTCACGTCCTTGATGGCGATGTCGAGCCGGTAGAGACCCGGCTGCAACGGCAGCGCCTTCCAGTAGACGCGCTGCTGATCGCGCACCTTGTCGAGCAACTCGGCCGGTTCACTAACCTCGACGGTATCCTCGAAGGTCTGCACGGTCTTATGCGCAATCGTCGTCACCTTGCCAAGGATGTTGACCACGCCCTTGGAGACGCCATCCTTGGTCACGAAGGTAATATCGCGAATCTTCATCTGGACGGTGATCGGCACCGTGTCCATGTTCTCGGTCACACGCACGTAATCGGTGCGCACGTCGAAGGGAAAGACCGGGCCGGTGAGCACCTTGTGCTCGGAGACGAAGGCTTCCAGATCCTTGAACTTGACCGGAGGAGGCGCGAAGAGCTTGGAGGCCAGCTCGATGCGATCGAATTCCTTGCCGCTGGCGCTGTCGCCCATCGGACCACCGCCCAGGTTCTCCAGGCCGTTGCCCTTGAAGCGATCACTCTTGTCCTTGTGGTTCATCTCTTCGTACTGGGTCAGGCCCGCGCCCGGCACGTGCAGCAGAGCGTCCTTCTCGCTGCGATCGATGGTGAAGTGATAATCGCCGCACTGGCAGGTATCGACAAACTCGATGTCGATGTTTTCGCCGACGCCTTCCAGATAGCGGTAGTGCCAGGTCTCGAAGGGAAAGGTCGAGGTCGAGCCGCCGCCCTCTTCCGGCGTGCGCTCATAGGTGCCGCCCGAAGGATGCGAATCGATGTTGTCCGGCTTGCCCCAAGAGATATAAATGCGGCCGCGGTCAGTCTTCCACCCCGGCTTGCCGGCGGCATAGTGCTCGTTGGCATATTGAATGCGCCGGTAGTGTTCTTCGCGGAACTCGTTCTCCGGAGAATCCGCATTCGGGTTGCGCCGCTGCCAGAAGCTTTCGATGAAGGCGTCGCGCTCTTCGTCGTTCGACAGGCTCATGAACGCCTTGCGCTCTTCGTCGCTGATGATGTACGTGACTTCCTGATTCAACCAGGTTTTGTATGTACCCTTCAACTCCTGCCGCAAGGCCTTCTGCGCCTGATAGCGCTCCTTGGCTCCGCGCTGGCGTTTGCGAGGATCGACCGTGGTCTCCTCGCTGGTTCCGTTGCTCTGCTGTTGGGCCTGCGGCTGAGACTGCGCCCGCACCACCGACCGCTGCATAAGAGCCGGAACCATCACCAGCCCGCTACCCAGCGCTGCGAATAAGATCTTGCGTCCGTTGAGCATCATTTACTTTCACAAACTCCTGCGAACCTCTATTTTACGGGTCCGGTAAGGGCTGAGCAACCGCTGAGGCACAGTGCGCTTTGCAAGCTTGGACGCACCGAGCAGGCGAAAGTCACCCATGGCCGCCATAACCCCGGCAAAAACCTGCCTTCGGCAAATTTCGCCTCGACGTCGGTGGCCTTTTTCCCCCACAATCAAGGTACGCCTACAAAACCACTTCGCCCAGGGAACACCAAAAGCCGGCACCGAGGTTCTTTCCCTCTTCGCCGGGAACCATGCGCGCACGGATTGCGTACACTGGAAAAAGACTGATGGGGGAGCACGCGCACCTTATGAAGATAAAGAAGATTCTCCTGATCTCCACCGGAGTTCTGGTCGCCGCCGGACTTGTGACCTTCATGATCGTCAAGCAGCAGTCAGGCTACACCAAGGTTCTTACCGCCAAGGCCACCCGGCAGGAGCTTTCGACCGTCGTCAGCGGCACCGGACAGGTCAAGCCGAAGACCTATGCCAACCTTGGCGCCACCGCCATGGGGCGCATCACCCACCTTTACGTGCATGAGGGCGATCACGTCAAGAAGGGGCAGGTCGTCGCCTCGGTCGAAAACGTGCAGCAGTCGGCCAACGTCAACGGGCAGAAGGCGACCATCGCCGCCGCACACACCGACGTGGCCAGCTATATTGCCAACGAAAAGACCCAGGAAGCCAATCTGGAGCACGCCAGGGCCGATCTGGAGCAGAAGCGCCTCGACTGGGATCGCGCGCAGGCCCTCTACAAGGCCGGCATCCTCTCCAAGCAGGACTACGACTCGAAGAAGGCGGCCTTTGCCACCGACGCAGCCAGCGAGAACGAGGCACAGGCCCAGTTCAATCAAGCCAAGGCTCAGACCGACTCGGCCCGCGCCAAGGTCAACACCCAGAAGGCCACCCTGCGCTATAACCAGGATCTGCTCGACCGCACCACCGCCGTCGCGCCCTTCGACGGTGTGGTGACCAACGAGCCGGTCCGCGAGGGTGAAACCGTCGTTGAGGGCATCCAGAACACCGAAGGCTCGACCTTCATGACCATCGCCGACATGAGCGTGGTCACCGCCGAGGTCAAGGTCGACGAGACCGACATCATCAACATCAAGATCGGACAGGCCGCCGAGATCACCGTCGACGCGCTGCCCGGCCGGGTCTTCAAGGGCCACGTCACCCTGGTCGGCGATCAGGCGCTGCTGCGCTCGACCGGCATTGCCACCTCGCAGTCGACCACCGGCACCGAAGAGGCCAAGGACTTCAAGGTCGTCGTCACGCTCGACACCCCCAGCGACGAACTGCGCCCGGGCCTGTCCTGCACCGCCAAGGTCACCACTGCCCACAAGAACAGTATCCTCACGCTGCCCATCCAGGCATTGACCCTCTACAGTCCCGTCACCGACAAGAACAGCGTGCAGGCCGCCACCACGAAATCCGGCCCCGTGCAGGGCGTCTTCCTCGTCGACAAGGATGCCAAGGGCCGTATGCGTGCCAAGTTCGTCCCCGTGACAACCGGCATTACCGGCGCCACCGACATCGAAGTGCTCACCGGCCTGAACGAAGGGCAGGAACTCGTCACCGGTCCCTACAAAATTCTGCGCGCACTGAAGGACGGATCGCTGCTCAAACACGACACGCGCAAGGTCGAGCTGAGTTCGAGCGGGACGTAGGGACGAATGCGGATGCGAGGGGCTAGGTTCTTTGGACCAGGTTATAAGTGCTAGGGAACAGGGACTAGGGAACAGAGAATAGAAGCTGGGAGAGCCAAGGCTAAAGGCTTCCTCTGGCGGGTGCAACTTGGCACGGAAAGGACACCGCGAAAGGATCTGCGGAAAACTCGGCTGCAAACACGTTTTGTAAAAGGGCACGGCTTCAGCCGGGCCGTAACAGCCGCGAAATAAGGGCGGGGCTTTAGCCCCGGCTGAACTTTCCTTCTTGAACAAGGCTGGTTCAACCCCTTTTCCGCATCCTCTTTCGCCATGCCGCAACAAGGCTCGGGTACTAAAAGCGAGACGCTCGAAGCTGTTCCCCGGCGTCTAAAAAACAGATTTGTGCGTAGACGGCGCAAGAAGGATGAAGACAGATGGCAGTCAATGAAACGGAAACCGAACAAGCGGCAGCCGCGGCAGCTCCCGCCGCCGACGAGGTCATTGTCGTCGACAATCTCTGGCGCACTTACGACATGGGACTCGAACAGCAGGTTCACGCCCTGCGCGGCGTTTCCCTGCGGATCAAACACAACGAGTACGTGGCCATCATGGGTCCGTCCGGCTCGGGCAAGTCCACGCTGATGAACCTGATCGGCTGCCTCGACACGCCCTCGCAGGGCCGCTACTGGCTCAATGGCCAGCTCGTCAGCGAACTGGACGACGACCAGCTCGCCCGCATCCGCAACAAGGAGATCGGCTTCGTCTTCCAGACCTTCAACCTGCTCTCCCGCGCCTCCTCGCTGCACAATGTCGAACTGCCCATGATCTACAACGGCACGCCCGCCGACGAGCGCATCGAACGCGCCAAGCAGGCGCTCATCAATGTCGGACTCGAGTCCCGCATGTACCACAAGCCCAACGAGCTTTCCGGCGGCCAGCGCCAGCGCGTCGCCGTCGCCCGCGCTCTGGTCAACAATCCCTCGATCATCCTCGCCGACGAGCCCACCGGCAACCTCGACACCAAGACCGGCGACGAGATCATGGCCCTGTTCGACGAACTGCACGCCAAGGGCAACACCATTGTGCTCGTCACCCACGAGCCGGATATCGCCGAGTTCGCCCATCGCGTCGTCCACATCCGCGATGGACAGATCTTCTCTGATCAGCCCTCCAAGCGCTTCCGCAGCTAAAGCAAAAAGCCCCCGGAGTCTCCGGGGGCTTTTTCAGTTCACAGTTCATAGTTCGCAGTTCATAGTTCATGGCGTGCTTGGCATCGATCCACGCCACACACGATTCAAGCCCCCATCGGCAGCGTTCCCTCAATGCGCAGCATACGGCATCTCTCTCCCCCCCACCCCAACGCAGCGTAACCTGCAAGGCCGACGCGGTCTGCTGGAAGACCAGGGGCGCGGTCTTCACGCCCATCCGCGTGAGGAGCCAACCGCAGCGAGGCCACAGCCGTCGTCATGGCCGCGCATAACAGGAAACCGCGGCGCGACCAGTGCATCCACTCTTTCGCAATCATGTGAGTTCTTTTTGTTCGACCCGAGGATCTTATCGCTTCTTTCCGTGGAACGAAAACCCGTGTCCCGGCACCTTCAATGAACTACCCCGCCGCAAGCAGCGGGGAATACGTCCCGAAGGGATTCCTTCCTCGAATGGTCCGTTCCGCGCTCAAATTTTCATCGGACTATTATTCTTTTCTCACATGCAGACAACACTTGCTGGCATAATGTCGTCTATAGAAATGCAGGAGGAAGGCAGGTCACGCGGTCGAGCAGGTTTCAGCCACCGCCGCCCACATTGACTTCCTTTTGGCAGAAGCAGCCTCATCCCTCGCAGGATGGGAGGTATTCATGGTCCCAACGACGCTGTGCTTCACAACCCGCGCTTGCCAGTTTTCCGCTGGCCCACAAGTTGCACTTCGTGCTTGTTGTGCGGAGGGCTTTCCCGCATACCGACTCGACTTTTTCCGACATTGTCCGATGTTTACCGGTATGCGCACAGCAGCGTAATCCAAGCATTTCCTTGGAAAAATCTTACTTCCCTTACAGCCTTCGCGCCGCACGGTAGAGCTGTCCGCGAAGCCCTCCCCAAGGAGTCTGACATGAAACCCCATTCCGTCCCCGCGGTATCCGCGCGCCGGGCCTCGGAGGCCCTGATTGCCCTGCTCGGCCAAATCTCCTCCATGCGCCAGCAGAACGTACGCATCGACTTTCCCAAGGCCGAACCTCCCATTGACCTGCTGGCACGCGTCACCGTCTTCGGTCGCAGCTACACGCTGGCCTGCGCGCTTTGGAACAACAGCCTAGACACCGTTCTGCTCACCCTCCACGGCACGGCACGCGCGCGCGACAACGCCGCCCGTGCGGTGCTGATCGCCCCCCACCTCTCCCCGGAGTCCCAGGACCTCTGCCGCCAAAGCGGCATCGATTACCTTGACCTGACCGGTAACGCCCGGCTCGAACTCGACGAGGTCTTCCTGGCCCACGAAAGTTTGCCAGAGCTTCATGCGTCCCTGCCTTCGGCAAACCTGCTGCCACCCGAGTTCGCTGTCCGCTCGGCCGGCCTCTCCGGCGCCGCCGCCTGAGTCTTCCCGCGACGACGCAAGCCATTCAACACACAAAAAACGGCGGAAGCTCGAAAGCCTCCGCCGTTTTTCTGCCGCTCTTGGGTGCGACGCCTACATTTCCAGAATCACCGGCATGATCATCGGACGTCGGCCAGTGGTCTTCTGCACCAGACGCTTCAGGTCCGCGCGGACCTTTTCCTTCACCATGCCATAATCGGCCTTCTGCTCGCTATTCAGGCTGTCGAGGGTCTTCAGCACGGTCTTGCGCGCTTCCTCGGTAATGTCCGCGCCGCCAAAGCCGCGCATCACCACCTCGGGAGCCTGCTCCACATGGCCCGTCCGCTTGTTGATCGCCATCACCGCCATCACGATGCCGTCTTCCGACAGAATGCGGCGGTCGCGGATCACCAACTCCTCGACCACATCGATCGACGAGCCGGAATCGATCAGCACGCGGCCCGACTGCACGCGGTCGGTCTTGCGCGCGTCGTTCGGCCCCAACTCGAGCACGTCGCCATCCTCGATGATGACCGTGTGCTCCACCGCGCCGGTTTCCATCGCTATTTGCGCGTGCTTGCGCAAATAACGGTAGTCGCCGTGCACCGGGATGAAGAACTTGGGCCGCACCAGATTGATCATCAGGCGCAACTCTTCCTGGCTGCCGTGGCCGCTGACGTGAATCGGCCCTTGCGTGCCGTCGTCATAGATCACGTTGGCCTCGCGGCGGCTCAGGTGATCGATCACCCGATAAATGCCCTTTTCGTTGCCCGGAATCACGCGCGAGCTGAGCACCACGGTGTCGCCCACGTCGATCTTGGCGTGCTTGTGGTTGTCGACCGCGGCGCGGCTCAGCGCGCTCATCGGCTCGCCCTGCGTGCCGCTGATCAGCACCATCAACTGCTCGGGCGGGATGTCGCGCATCTGCCCCAGGCTGACGATCAGGCCCGTGGGAATATCCAGATAGCCCAGGTCCTGCGCAATTTCGGTGCTCTCAACCATCGACCGGCCGATGACCGCGACCTTGCGCCCGTGCTTGCGCGCCAGTTCCAGTGCGATCTTGATCCGGTAGACCGACGACGAAAAGCAACTGAAGAACAGTTTCTTTTTGGTCTGCGAAAACACCTCGTCGAGGCGCGGGATCACCGTGCGCTCGCTCGGCGTAAAGCCCTTGCGCTCGACATTGGTCGAATCCTGCAGCAGAGCCAACACGCCCCGCTTGCCGTACTCGGCAAAGGTGTGCAGATCGAAGGCCTTGTCGTCGAGCGGCGAAAGGTCGACCTTGAAGTCGCCGGTATGGATGATCACGCCCACCGGCGTCTGAATCGCCAGCGACACGCAATCGGCCATCGAGTGCGTCACCCGGATCGGCTCGACCGTAAACGGGCCGACGGTGACCTTCTCTTTGGGACGGATCTCGATAAGTTCAGCCTCGTCGAGCATCTGGTTTTCGTCGAGGGCGTTTTCGGCATAGGCCAGCGTGAATTCGGTGCCGTAAACGGGCACCTTCAACTCGCTGAGCAACCAGGGAAGACCGCCAATATGGTCCTGGTGGCCGTGCGTGAGGAAGATACCGCGCACGTGCTCTTTGTTTTCGACCAGATAGGTGATATCCGGCACCACCACGTCCACACCCAGCAGCTCCGACTCGGGGAACATCAGCCCGGCGTCGAGCACGATGATGTCGTCTTCCCAGCGGATAGCCATGCAGTTCATACCGAACTCGCCCAGCCCGCCCAGGGGAATGATCTTTAGTTTTTTACTCTGCATCACCTTAAATGCTATCACCAGCACGGCCAGTCCGGGCGACTGTCTTACGTCAAACTCATCCTCACGTGCCTTCTGCGCAGGACGGATGGGCCACAGATACCGCGCTCCACACCGACATGCGCTGCTCCCATGGAAAAAATCTGCGGTAGAAACGCACTCCGTCGCAGAATATAGGTATCTTTTATGGTACTATTCTTCCGTGATCGAACTCCGCCAGTACATCGACCGGCTGGGGCGTAACCCCTTCGACCTCTGGTTCGACAAACGGGACGAAGTGACGCAGGCGCGTGTGATGATCGCGCTCGACCGGCTCGAACGGGGCAATGTCGGAGCGCTCAAGAGCGTGGGCGCTGGCGTGCAGGAGTTGCGCCTCGACTTCGGTCCCGGTTATCGCATCTATCTGGCCCGCGATGGAGACCGGCTCGTGATTCTGCTCTGTGGCGGAAGCAAGAAACGCCAGCAAACGGATATTGTTGCCGCGCAGGCACTTTGGAAGGAATACAAGCAGCGCAAGCAGGAGGCCTGATGGCACTGACGAAAAGTTTTACCGAAACCGTGAAGAACAAGCTACAACAAAGCGCGCCCTTCCGCCGTGCGCTTCTGCGCGAGGCGGTCGGCTGCATGATCGCCGGCGACGTGGAAACCGGCAAATCCGTGCTGCGCAAATACATCAACGGCACCATCGGCTTTGTGCAACTCGGAGCCGACCTCGACCGCTCGCCCAAGACGCTGATGCGCATGTTTTCAGCCACAGGAAATCCGCAGGCGAAAAACCTCTTCGAGATTGTCGCTTACCTGCAAAAGCTGGAAGGCACCGTACTCGAAGTCGTCGACCGGGCCGCGTAATTTTGTCTTACCCCTCCACCGTCCGCTTCAACTGGCCGCAGGCAGCGTAGATGTCGCGGCCGCGCGGGCGGCGCAGATAGGCCGAAACGCCCTGCTGGACGAGCGATTGTTTGAATTTTTCGACCGACCGTGGCTCTGGAGAGGCAAAGGAAATCCCCGGGCCGGCATTCCAGGCGATCAGATTCACCTTGGCGGAGAGGCCAGTGCGGCGCACCAACCGCGCCAGTTCGCGCGCGTCCTCGGCGCGGTCGGTCACCCCGCCCAGCAGCACGTACTCGAAGGTAATCCGCTCCTTGGGCCGTAGCGGGATGCGCTGGAGGGCGGCGATGAGCGTCTCGATGGGCCATTTGCGATTGATGGGCATGATCTCGCCGCGCACCCGGTCATTGGGCGCGTTCAGGCTCAGGGCCAGGTGGGGACGCAGTTCCAGCGGTTCGGCGGCAAACTGCTCGATTCCCGTCACGATGCCCGAGGTGGACACCGTCATGCGCCGCGGACTCAGCCCGGCCTCTTCCACCAGCAGGCGCACGGCGGCCATGAAGTTGGCGTAGTTCAGGAACGGCTCGCCCATGCCCATGAAGACCAGATTCACGCGGTCGCGGCCCACCTCGACCCGATGTCGCGCCAGCACCGCGAGCACCTGACCGGCAATCTCACCGGCCGTGAGGTTTCTCTCGAAGCCCAGCCGCGCCGTCAGGCAAAATTGGCAGTCGACCGCGCAGCCCACCTGGCTGGAGACGCAGATCGTCGCGCGTTGCGTCTTTTGGCTACTTTTTTCTTGGTTTTGGTTGCTGGTG
>Ga0255352_1001732_pt1 | contig 10249 bp, 9 predicted proteins | sample HBST0metaG_FD_189939 | JGI IMG/M metagenome (GOLD analysis project Ga0255352, IMG submission 189939) | Peat soil microbial communities from Stordalen Mire, Sweden - H.B.S.T0 | ecosystem: Environmental > Terrestrial > Soil > Wetlands > Peat | place: Sweden: Norrbotten County, Stordalen Mire...
TCGTCCGATACCGTCCACGACTTGATCTGTGCCATCCTGAACCGTATCTTCACCCAACTTGCACCCTCTGCTTCCGGCTATTTGCCTGCACGTATCAGGTTCGACACTATTTACGGATAAGTTCTTACAAGGAGATTCTAGGTGGAAACTGATGATGGAGTCCGACCGAAGATTTTGATCACCGGTGGAAGTGGCACTCTGGGCTACAACATTCTGAAGCGGCTTGCGAATGACGAGCGATATCACGTCGTGGCTCCGGTGCGGAATATCAACTCTGATGCGGTTCGGACTCTATCTGGCAAGGTTCAGTTCATTGAGCATGATTTGAGCGATGCTATTCATACGGCACAGATATTTGAGCGAGTGAGTCCGGCAGTGATTGTGCATTGTGCGGCGAGCGGATTGAGGCCACCTAGGGGCTCGTGGTTTGACCTCATGCAGTTCAATGTCGTGTCCACGATGCGTTTATTTCAGATGAACTGCAGGTTAGATCACCCATCGCACTTTATTTATCTGAGTACTGGGCTGGTGTACCGTGAACAAGGACGGCCGCTGACCGAAGAAGACCCCATTGAGACGCTACACCCGTACGGATCAAGCAAGGCCGCGAGCGATTTGATGCTGCAAGCAGCTTCGGCGGAGTTTAAACGGGAGCTAACGATTTTACGGCCGTTTGCGTTTACGGGGCTGCATGATGGCGGGAAGCGGTTGTTTCCGCTCATTTTGGAGGCTGCGGCCGAGGGACGGCGACTTGGACTGACGGTGGGAACGCAGATTCGAGATTTCTGCTCAGTGAACGATATCGCCGCTGCGGTTATTCAGGTGATTGAGCGTGAGCAGAAGCCACTGATTGAGAAATTCAACCTTGGGAGCGGTCTCAGTCTGCCTTTGCGAAGTGTCATTGAGAATGTGTGCGAGGAACTTGAACTGAAGGTTGATCTGGCGTTTGGCGAAAACCGTATGCATCCTTATGAGCCGCACTATTCAGTTGCTAATACTGCCCGTGCCAAGGCGAAACTTGGCTGGAAGCCACGGACGAACTTGGCATATGCGGTATGGGAATTGGCACAGGAGATTGCGCCCTCGCTGAAAGTGAAACGCCCTAAGAGGGATTATGGAAAACTGTGAGTTATCTGTTATCATGCCTGCGTATCGCGAGGCCGATGCGCTGCGGCAACTGTTACCTCTGCTTGTGCCCGTCGTGAAAACCTTGAGCGAGCGATCGGAAATCATCGTCGCGGATTCGATGGAGCCGCTGGACGATACTGTAGCGGTATGCGCGGAGCATGGTGCCCGCCACATCTATCGCACGGGCGGGAACGCGTATGGAGATGCTGTACGGACGGGGATTCGCAATTCGGCGGGCGAATATGTGCTCCTGATGGATGCGGATGGATCGCATAATCCAAGGGATATGGAGTGTTTGTGGGCTGAGCGGAAAAGCCATGATATCGTGATTGGGTCGCGCTATGTGAAGGGCGGGAGTACGGAGAATCCGGCGATGTTGATCTGGATGAGCCGCATTCTGAACTACATGTACAAGTTTGCGTTCAGCCTACCTGTAAGCGATGTCAGTAATAGCTTTCGCTTATACCGCGGAGCGCAACTGCGGTCGGTCAATTTGGTATCGAGCGACTTCGACATTGTGGAAGAGATACTCATCCGACTGACCTTTGGACCGACGAAGGCGACGGTAACCGAGGTACCGGTGACGTTTGAGCAACGCAAGGCTGGAGAGAGCAAGCGAAATCTGCCTGTATTTATGCTGAGCTACCTGGGTTCTATCATGACGATGCGGAAGTTTCGCGCGGCTGAATTGGACAAAGAAAAGCGGAGAGCATGACATGGCTTATTTGGTGACTGGTGGATGCGGTTTTGTTGGAAGCAACCTGACGGCCGAGTTGATTCGGCGGGGAAAGCACGTGCTGGTTGTGGATAACTTCACGCGTCCGGGCACACCGGCAAATCTGGCATGGTTGCGCGAACTCGGAGAGTTTGAGTTCTTCCATGCAGATACACGCAATGGCCATGAACTGGAGCCGATCTTTCGCAAATATGATATTGAGTGCGTTTTCCACCTCGCGGGGCAGGTGGCGATGACGACCTCGTTGGAGAACCCACGGCGCGACTTTGAGGTAAACGTGCTAGGTTCGATCAATGTACTGGAGTGCGTGCGTCTGCTGGCGCCGGAAGCGACGGTTGTGTATGCGTCAAGCAACAAGGTATATGGTGGGTTGGATGAGGCGGACCTGGTAGAGAAGGCGACACGGTATGAGCCTGCGGGCAAAAAAGGGATTGATGAACGGGCGCGGCTCGAATTCTTTACGCCGTACGGCTGCTCGAAGGGTGCAGCCGACCAGTATATGCAGGAATATGCGCGTAATTTTGGGCTGAATACGGTGGTTTTCAGGCACTCGACGATCTATGGCGGGCGGCAGATATCGACGTTCGACCAGGGCTGGGTAGGGTGGTTCTGCCAGAAGGCGCTGGATACGCTGGAAGATCCCACTACAAGCTTCACAATCAACGGAGATGGCAAGCAGGTGCGAGACTTGCTGCATGTGTCCGATGCCGTGGTATGCTATCTGGCGGCGCATGAACACGTCGCGGAGGCGAGAGGACAGGTGTTCAATATTGGCGGCGGCTATGAGAACAGCATGTCCTTGCGAGAGCTCTTTCTCCACCTGGAACATGAAATTGGAGTGAAGATGAATCCGCGGGAAATTCCGTGGAGAGCGAACGATCAAAAGTATTTCGTGGCAGACAATTCAAAAGCAGGGAAGTACATCGATTGGTCACCGAGGACGTGCAAGGAACAGGGAATAGCTGACGCAATTGCGTGGGAACGGTCGCGCAGAGCAATGGGGAGGGGCATTAAATGAAGGAGAAAGTGAGCCTAAGCATGCCACTTAAGAGATTTCTTCAAGTGCTATTTCTCCTCTGGTTCTTGACACTCCTTTTCGGATGGATTGAAAAGGAAATTCTTCATTTGCCTGGGGGGGATTGGTACCCATTGTTTTTGAGACAGGCGCGTTTCAGCGATTTTACAATATTTCAAGAAAGGTTCAGGTACTTTCACGAGGCAACCTTCTTTCAATTGCCTGGTTTCCCCTTTACCTATCCGGCTCCCGTAGCGGTTGTCTTCGACGGTTTCTTTCAATTTGGGGCGTATGCGCTTAGTGCATTTATTTCCTTTTGTTTTCTCGTGTTTATAGGCGCATGTTTTGCGCTCGGACGTGCAATGCTCCATCGCGGTCTGGGGATGGCGCAGATGGTTGCTTTCATTGGGTCAAGTATGCTGCTCTCCTATCCGTTCTGGTTTTCGGTTGATCGCGCCAATATAGAAATATTGAATTGGCTGCTGGTAGCGCTCGGCGTGACAGCTTATTGGCACAAGAGATGGTACCTCGCGGCGGCGTTCTTTGGCGTTGCCATTTCATTCAAAATATTCCCCTTTGTGTTTCTTGGACTACTGTTGAGCGCTCGCAAATATTGGGCGGTTGCATGGGGAATTGTTATTTGCACATTGATGACCCTTGTTTCAACTTGGTTTATGGGACCAACTTATCAGACTGCTTCGGCAGGGATAGCCAACGGGTTGGACTTCTTCAGGGTGCAATATATGTTGCAGGTGCATCCGAGTGAGATAGGATTTGACCATTCCGTCTTCGCTATCGTAAAAGAACTGACATTCAGGCCTCATATTGCACACGGACTATACTATCTCCCATGGTTATATGGATACATGGCCGTCTGTGCCGTTGTGGGCGTGATCCTGTACTTTTTGAGAATCAGAACGCTGCCACGTGCGAATCAGATTCTTGCGCTAGCGGTGGTCTCCATTCTGCTGCCGCCCGTTTCTAGTGACTACACACTGGTGTATCTTTATATTCCATGGGGTGTGCTTGTACTTGTCTCAATCTCGTTGAACAACGTGCGAAAAGTGCGGGGACTAGTTTTCTGTTTTGTTTGCATGGCCTTTTTGATGGCGCCGGAAAGCTTCGCCGTAATTCATGGCATAAGAATTGCGGGCCAGTTAAAAGCAATTGTTTTGCTGATACTCTTTATTGTGTCGATTACCTACCCGTTTGAAGATCCTGCCTCTGATGGTGATGACCAACGGTTAATCGCGGCCGTAGTTTGAGAGGTACCTGCTGTACCACGCGGCGGTACGCCGAATTGACTCTTCGAGGGTGGTAATCTCGCGCAACCCAAGTAATTGCTCGGCGCGATCGACTGAAGGGACATAGCGTGCAAGCGCAGCTCCGGGAACGGCCTTGCGGGCTACATGGATATCAGTGTCCGGGCTGAGCGTTGCGGCCACTACCTTGGCGAGTTCGAGAATGCTGACGTCGTGTGCCGAGCCGACGTTAAACGGCACGAGTGGAGGCGCCTGAAACAGAATAGTCCATAGCCAAATGACAAGGTCGGCAGCGTACAGATAGGAACGCCTCGGCGTGCCATCGCCCTGAATCTGAATGGGACGGCCTGCAAGCACATCACCAATGAAGTTTCCGATGGCAAAATGCTCGTCGAGGGGAAGATGCGGTCCGCAAAAAGCCCAGCAACGCGCAATCTTGCACTCCAACCCCGTTCTCTTCTGATAGATAGCGCACAAAAGTTCCGAAATCCGTTTGCCCTCCGCGTAAACACTAGCGGGCTTCAACGGATCAGGAGCGCCTTCATAGTCTTCAGGGACGTGCGTCATCCCATCAGGCTGCTTGCCGTATACCGCGCCGGAACTCGTCAGAAGGAATTTCTTGGCTCCATGCGTCGCGGCAAACTCGAGAGTACGCTCTGTACCGGCAATAATGGTCGAAAGCATCTCAAGAGGCGCTTCCTCGGCCTGTCTCGCCCGAGCTTCTGTTGCAGCGTGGATGACGTATTGGTATTCTCCGTCGGGAAACGCGTAATTGCGAACGTCGCCGACGTGGAGAGTCACCGCAGGATTGGATGCCAGATGCGGGCACTTTTTGGAAAATGCCTCTGGATTCCGCGTAAGAATCGTCATCTCGGCACCCAAGCTGAGCATTTGATTCACATGGCAAAAGCTCTCAACCAGCCAGCAACCGAAGAACCCCGTGCCGCCTGTCAGAAAAAGACGTTGTCCGCGCGCCTCGTACCAGATATCTCGCGTGTCCGCCAATATCAGGTCCATATCTACTGTCGATAGAGGAGAAGCCATTTCATTACTCCAAGTACCTTCCTCGGTCATTCCGGCATAAGCCTTTATCTCGCAAGACTAGGACACTTGCAAGTACCTAATCCAAAAGGGAGATCCCCCGGCTCTGCCGGGGTGGCAGTCGAACTTTGAGAATTCCGGGAGTATGTTCTCCCTCGAATTGCCCGTGCTGCGGCAGTGAAGACAGCAGTACGAGGTTTTTGCTTTTGTTCTTGCTTTTGCTTCGGACGGTTGCGAAAAGGCCCCTTTGAGGGGCCAGCAACCGTAAAGCCACCGGCTCTGCCGGTGGATACTTACAGACTTTCGCGGCTACTTCGGCAGGTAGTTCTGGAGACATAAGATGCAACGGGTTGGATTCCATAGCCCCATCCGGCCCCACTCTGCTACTAATCTTTGGGAAATAAGTCTGGTTGGGATCGATCTTTACCAGGAATGCGGCCGGCCCCGTAGATTCGAAGAGGCGCAAAAAGCTCTCATCTTCCTGATAGCCAACACCGATGGGCATGACTGGAATTCCGTAGGCGGCAAAGAGATGTTCCCAATTAGGAATGCCAAGACCTGTCTCCCTATCACATCCCACATAGTGTCCGCCAAAATAATTTTTCTGGGTCATGCGAATCGAGGCATAGCCATTATTGTCAAAAAGAAATATTTTCAGATTCAGGTGATTCGCGCTTACAGTTCCCAACTCTTGGAGGTTCTGCGTGAACCCGCCATCGCCTTCGACCAGGATTGTCCTGCGCCCATTTGCCGCAAACGCCGCACCAATAGCCCCGCACAATCCATACCCCATAGCGGCAAGGCCACCGCTGTTAAACGCTCGCTGCCCTTGCTTCACTTGGAACGCCTGCTGCATCACCGTGTTCGCGCCTCCGCTGCTGCATGGCACTACCACATCGTGATTCGTAGAAAGCTCCGACAGCCTCAGGCAGAACTGATAAGGCGAGATAAATCCATCTCCGCAACAATTCTGCGGATCGTCCAATGGAATCAACGCCCTCACCTCGCGACAGAAACCTACCCACTCGTTGTAATTTCCATAACCAGATTGCTCTGTGATGAACTCAAGAACTGTGTTCGCATCGCCACAGATCGGGAGATTTACTCTTGGATGTCCCTTCTGCAACTCCGTTGGATCGCAGTCAACCTGCACGACTTTGCCCACAGGAATGAACTGTTTCCAGTTGAACCCCGTCTGCTGCATGCCTAGTCGTGTCCCCAGCGCTACCAGCAGGTCTGCTTGTTGCAACAAGTGCGTATTCCAGTGAAGTGGTCCGGTGATTCCGGTGATGTGGGCCAGAGTCGGAGCGAAGCGACGCTGGTTGGTTTTTAGATTAGTCAGGTGGCCCACATCAGTCAAGAAAAGGGTAAATAAACATCAAGGAGCATCATTTCGTTTCTTGCCCTGCGGAGTGGCACGATTTTGGATTCCATTCGATATGGTCCATCGTTCCGTTTCATGTGGGCCAGCATTCCGGTGGATGTGGGCCACCGTTCCATTCGATGTCGTCCGGCATTCCGGTGAAGTGGGCCGGTGTTCCTGTGGTGCGGGGCAGCCTGGGCTGCCCCGCAGGTTTCGGCATCAAGGTCTTGCTTGATTTCCCTTCAGCCATTGTTGTTCCATCCGCGTCATCTTCGATCGAAGCGGTTCCCAGTAGCTTTCCGGTATCGCCGACTCGTTCACTTCCTCGACGATGTCGGCGAAGTATTGCAGGCTGGTGATCGGGGTTCGGGTTCCGGCGTTGAGCATGGCGACATACTTGCGGGCACATCCCAGCAGGATGGCCCGCGTGATCTGTTCCATGGAGATGCCCCGTCGATACATACCGAGCGCCAGCCTTTCATCGGCTGCTGAGAAGCTGGCCTGAACACAAGCCGGGGCTAGGAACAGCCCGCGGACTCTCTCGACGAACTCTGTCTCTGGGCTAAGAGCGCGTTCAGGTGTTTGCTGCCTCTGGTACGGCCAGAAGCGGTCTAGGATTTCAAGCATGAGCTGCGGGCTTTGGTCTCTTCGTACGCAACAGACGGCCCGCTCTTCCAGTTCCTCCATATTGATTGCGATCAGTTCCGGCGACCTTTTCATCGCCCGCGCCAACTCGTCAACCGTTGCGCGGAGGCAACCGGTGTGGCGACCGGCACGCAGACAGGCATAGACGTAGAGCTTGAACGCGCCATCGGAGAGCAGCGTGAGGGCCTGCGCAAATTCCTGCCCGGCAGCGAACCAGCCGGTGGGCTGTTTGAGGATCAACCGAGGGGTGCTCATGAGCGGCCTCCGTTTGCTTCCACCGCCGCGACTTTGTTCTTCTTCCGCATCGACTCGCCATTCATCTCGATGCGATAGGCGTTGTGGACCAGCCGGTCCAGGATGCTGTCGGCGATGGTTGGATCGCCGATCTGCGCGTGCCAACTGGCGACGGGCAACTGACTGGTCAGCACCGTGGAGCGCCGGCCATAGCGGTCATCGCAGATCTCCAGGAAGTTGCGCCGCTCCCCATCGTTCAACGGCGCCATGGCGAAGTCATCCACCAACAAGACATCGGTGCGGGCGATGCTCTCCAGCAACCGGCCCAGACTGCCGTCGGCCCGCGCCTCGGCCAAGTCGCGGAACAGCTTGGCCGCGGATCTGTACAAGACGCTGTATCCATCGCGACAAGCCTTCTGTGCCACGGCTTGCGCCAGCCACGTCTTGCCGATTCCGGTTGGTCCGGTAAACAGCACACTGAGATGCTGTACGACCCATTGCGAACTGGCCAGGCCGCGCACCGTGGCCGGGTCCATCTGCCGCGGATAGCGGTAGTTGATATCCTCGACGCAGGGCTCGGCAGAGAGCTTCGATTTCTTCAAGCGGCGCGTGAGAGCCTGGTTTTCGCGCCACGTCCAGTGGCAGTCCACCAACATGCCGAAGCGTTCTTCGAAGCTGAGGCCGCGAGCTTCCGGCTCCTCCAACTGCTTTTGGTAGGCAGCCGCCATGCCCGTCAGGCGTAAGGCGTAGAGCTTGTCCATCGTGGCTTGATTCAGCATTGGCCAGCCTCCCGACGAGTCTCTTCGGTGGCATAGTAATCAGGGCCACGCAGGTTTTCATGCGTCACCGGAGAAGGCATCAACACCAACTCAGGCAACGGCTGACGGTCCAGACCGCTTTCCAGCATCGACTTCACGCTTTGGAAGCGATATAGCTTCATCCGTACGGCCCGTGTGCAGGCCGCTTCGAGCCGCTCAGCGCCATACTTGCGGTCTAACCGAATCACCCCCCAGAGCCGAGCGATATCCCATCTCCGGATGCGGCTTGCTGGTCAGGATGCTTTCCACCAACTGCGCCGTGAAGGGACCAACCTTGCCTGCCCACTCGATGATGCGCGTGGGAGTCCACTGCAGATATTCTTGATGCGACTTCGGCCGATGCGCCGCATTCGTGCTGGCTACATGCGGCTTGCTGCTGCGCACATGGCTGGCAACGCGCTTGCCTTGATGGAAGATCTCCACCGTCCCGCTCGTGCTGCGGACATCCACTTCCTTGCCGACCAGTTGATACGGCGTGCTGTAGTAATGCCCGCCCAGCTCGATGTGATAATCCAGATTCACACGCGCCTTCTTCCACTCCGCAAACACGAACGGATGCAGCGGCAACGGCTGCAGCGCCGGAAGATCGATACTCCTATATAGCTCAGCACGCGAACCGGCGAGCTTGCGAAATGGCCGCTGGTTCAGCTTGTGCACCAACTCCAGGATGGCCTCGTTCAACTCCGCCAGACTGAAGAACTGACGCTTGCGCAACGCCGCCAACACCCAGCGCTGAACGATCTGAACTCCGACCTCCGCCTTGGCTTTATCCCGTGGATGGTACGGCCGCGCGGGCAGGATGCCAACGCCATAGTGGATCGCCAGATCGCCATAGGTGCGATTCAACTCCGGCTCGTAATAGCAGGGCTTCTTCACGCCGGACTTCAAGTTGTCAGGGATCACCAGGCGGCTCGCGCCCGCGAAGAACTCCAAGGCCCGCACATGCGAGTGGGTGCAGTCCCACAGATTCTGCGTCCAGGTGGCTTCAGCATAGGTGTAGTTGCTGGCGCCCAGCACCGCGACGAACACTTGCGCCTGACGAACCTCGCCAGTCTTGGGGTCCGTCGCCGGCACCGTCTGCCCGGCATAATCCACGAACGTCTTTTCGCCGGCGCGATGTTCATGCCGCAGAACCACGTCCAGACGGCGCTGCCATTGACGGTAAAATTCACAGTACCAACTGTAGGCGTAGCCCTCCGGATGAGCCTGCCGGTACTCTTCCCACAGCAGTTGCAGGGTGACGTTCTTGCGGCTCTTCAGCTCTTTGTGGACGACCGCGCAGTCGGGCAGGAAACGATCCTGCGACGACGCGACCGGAGGCGGCGGAAACAGGCGCCGCTCCAGCACGACATCATCCAGATCCGCGGGCAACGGCCAACTCAACCCTGCCGCTTTCAGACGCCCAAAATAGCGCTGGACCGTTCCTTTGCCCACGTTGCAGATCGCTGCAATCTGCCAAGGGCTGAGTTGAGATTCAAAGTTCAGGCGCAGGATTTCCCGTATCTTTCGCATTGGCAATCTCTTTTCTGGCAAAATGTTCTCCTAGATTTCAGGAAAACACCCGCCTGGGATTACCAACGCCGCTCCTCACCATCCAGCCCCGAATTCACCGATTCCATTCCATGTGGTCCACGATTCCGGTGAAAACCAAAATGCGGACCGCTTCACAACGGAATCCTGGACCGCTTCCCGTGGAATCAGTGGACCACTTCGACCGGAATACGCACATCAGCAGGATATTTGCCGATCTCTGTCCCCATGTATTAGGCCGCCCAAAGAACATCGGGTGGTTATCCGGAACTCGGTCGAGACCATTCCAAGTCACCATGACTGGCACACCGAGTGCCCCTAGTACCATGACCGCATGTATAGGTAACCAGTCTAGGCACTTGTAGCAGGCCATATCTGGCTGTATAGCTGAGGTATGGGCAGAGGCAAACGACTTCAGATTGAGCTCAAACAGCGAGAACGGCAGCAGGTAGAGCAACTGTTGGGTGGCGGATTGCA
>Ga0255352_1001734_pt1 | contig 10239 bp, 7 predicted proteins | sample HBST0metaG_FD_189939 | JGI IMG/M metagenome (GOLD analysis project Ga0255352, IMG submission 189939) | Peat soil microbial communities from Stordalen Mire, Sweden - H.B.S.T0 | ecosystem: Environmental > Terrestrial > Soil > Wetlands > Peat | place: Sweden: Norrbotten County, Stordalen Mire...
GCTCCGAAGCTGCCAACGCAGCGGAAGAAGAACCGGTTTTGCTCATGCTTATCAAGGTGAGATTTCTTTCCCCGCCCTACAGTAATTGTTGAAGGGATACTTGTCTCACTCATGTTGGCACAGAGGGCGGAGGCTTTTTTGTTTGTGAAAGAATCAGAGTACGATGCGATTGCGATTGGCTACGGAAGCTGACCTTGATCCGATTCTCGCGCTGGTGCGCCGCGTGGTTCCCCTCATGCGCGCCAGTGGAAATTTGCAGTGGAACGAGACGTATCCGAACAGCGCGATTTTTGCGCGCGATCTTTCTCTTGATCAACTGTGGGTGGCAGAAAACGAAGAAAAAATTGTCGGAGTGGCGGCGCTCACGCGCGATCAGTCGCCCGAGTATGCGCAGGTGGGTTGGTCGCTCGACGAGCCGGCCATTGTCGTGCACCGGCTGGCGGTTGATCCGGCGCAACGTGGCCAGGGAATCGCGCGCGCGTTGATGCAGCAGGCAGAGGTCGTTGCGGGCCACGCCAGCATCGCGATTCTGCGCGTCGATACGAACTCGGAAAACTGCGTCATGCAGCGATTGATTCTTTCGCTCGGCTACGATTTCTCTGGTGCGTTCGCCTTCGATAGCCGGCCCGGGCTGCGTTTTTATGCCTATGAAAAACGCACGACAGAATCGGCCTGAAGGGCTTAGAGCATTTTCGGAATACATATAGACTTTTTGAGCGGCGTGCAAGGTGGTTTTTTCTTGATGAAAAAGCCACTTAGCATCGTGCTTTCGGTCTATACCAATTCCGAAAATGCTCTATGCGATTTGTTTGCGCGACGAAGCGACCGCCTTTGTTGCCGATTTTTTCTGTCGGATGGGCAAGTCCTCCGGCAGCGCGACGCTGAAGGCGAAGGGCTGCGGCGTGGCCTGCGCCTTCGCGATGGCCAGATCGGCGACGCTGTCTACCAGCCATCTGAAGTGTTCTTCGCCGACGGATTGTGGGTCGGCTTCGGGCGCGGGATCGATGTCGATCACAAACGGCGTCGCTTCAACCAGCGCGAACTCGACGCGATTGATTGCGTAGCCGAGGGTGCGGCTGAACAGCAGAGCCTCGCTCTCCATGCGCTTGAGCGCGGCCTTGGGGAGTTTTGGCAATGCGTCGAGCGCCTTGCCGGTGGTGGCATCCCAGGCAAAGACGCGCACGCCTTTTTCTCCGACCACATCGCAGCGGAAGGTGAACTCGGCCTCGATAGCTTGTTGGTAGATCATGCACAGATCGCGCGTCCGGTCGTAGGCCGTGAAGAATTCCTCGCGGTTGTGGACCTCATAGACATCCGCGCCGCCGTTGCCGCGAATCGGTTTCAAAAATCCATGCTCGCCGACCGTGGCAAAAACCGCGTCCCAGTCGAGCGGATACTCGAAGTTGCGCAGCGCCTCGCCGCCGAGGCTGTTGGGTCGCTCCTTGTGCGGCAACATCACCGTCGGCGGCACGGCGAGGCCGAGCCGGGAGGCTAGCGAGAACTCGAAGAATTTGTCGTTCGACGATTGTCGCAAGGGATCGTTCAGCACCGCCGTGCCCGCTAGCGCGAGTTGCTTGAGCCACGCGCTGTAGAAGGGAACGCGGTGCGCAATGCGATCGATGACGGCGGCGTAGCGCGGCCCATGCGCGGCCAGCTCCGCCGAGGGCGCGCCGAGCTGAATGAACTCGGCTTCGATGCCGTTGAGCGCGCGCGTGTTGATTTGCTCAACCAGCGCGCCGGGAAAACTGTCTTCGTTGCCGAAGAGAATGCCGATCCGCTTCATGCCAAAGCCTCCGGTCATGAGGTCTGAGAGCAACGAGAACGTTGCGAGCGTCTTTCGGCTTCAGTGTATGCGCAAAATCGTGTTCTGAGGCCGAAAGAATGTGCCTCTGCGCGGCAGAAAGTGCAAAAGTGGAACGGTGATCGGCTACTGTGCGCGCAGGGCACGCATGTTGTAATCGGCCACGGCGCGGGCCACCTCGATGGCCGGACGACGAAGTTCGGGGCTTTCTTCGAGCCAGCAGCAAAGCGCCTCGTAGACGGCGCCGACCAGGCACTGCGCGGCGATGGTCAGATCGGCGACGGAAAAGATCTCTGGCGTTGCCAGCATATCCTTGCGCGTCTCCTCGACGTGGCGGTGCAGGATGGCGCGGCGCACCTTTTCAAGGCGTGGGCTCAGTCCCGAGGACTCGATAATGAGAATCTTCGCCTGCTCTGGATTCTCGGCCAGGAAGACAAACAGCGACTCCAGGCAATGCTCGATGGACAACAGGGGATTAGGCTCTCTGTTCTCGATCTCCTCGAAGAGCGCGGCGATCTGTTCGCCGAGTCCTTCGAGCACGGCGGCAAAGATGTCTTCCTTGTTGCGAAAGTGCAGGTAGAAGCTGCCGACCGAACTGCCTGCCTCGGCGACGATCATCGGTACAGTCGCGGCGTGGTAACCGTGCGCGCCAAACATGCGCACGGCCGCCTCGAGCAGCTTTTTGCGGCGGGCGTCTTTGCGGGCCTCGGTGACGGGCGTCTTACGGTAAACCATCATGTTGAGTCTAGAGCATTTCTCCAATACACGTGCAGCGTTGAGTGGCGTGCAAGGAGTCTTTTTCTTAAGGAAAAAGACCCTCGGCGTCCTGCTTTCGCTCTACCGCAATTGGAGAAATGCTCTAACGTCCTTGACAAGAAAAGAATGATGCGTCATTCTTTTCTTGTCAAGGATGAAAATCATGATCCGTTCTCGATTCATCACTGAAATGAATCTGCCGCAGGGGTTGCGCTGCGGTGTTGCGGCAGGGGTTTTGCTGGCCCTGCTTCCGTTGTCCGCCTGCGGTCCCAAGGCGCCGACGGCGGTGGACCAACCTGTGGTTGTGAAGCTGCGTGAGGTGAGGCAAGTGGTTCAGCCGGTGTCGGTTGCAGCCAGTGGCGAGGTAGAGGCGAACGTGACCTCGCTGTGCGCCTTTCAGGTCGGTGGCCGGGTGAGCCGCGTGTTGGTGGAAGAGGGCCAGCCGGTGCGCAAGGGGCAGACTCTTGCGGTTCTCGATGCCGCCGACTACCAACATGCCCTCGATGCGGCCGAAGGGCAGGCCCATTCCGCCCAGGCTGTCGCGCACAAGGCGCAGGCCGGACCGCGCGCGCAGGAACTGGAGCAGGCGCGGATCGACTATGAGCAGCAGAAGGACCAGTACACGCGCATGAAGTATCTGTTTGACCACAAGAGCCTGCCCGCGGTCGATTTTCACAAGACCGAGGCGGCTTATCAGGCAGCCGAACAGCGTTACCGGATGGCGCAGGAAGGCTCTCGCGTCGAGGACAAGGCCGAGGCTGCCGGACAGAGTCAGGCGGCCAGGGCGCAGATGCGCGAGGCGGCCAAGCGGCTGGGCGATACGCGTCTGGTGGCGCCGGTGGCGGGTTTTGTCGGCATGAAGAAGGCGGAGGTGGGCAACACGGTGGAAGCCGGGTCGGCGGTCTTTTCGGTACTCGATCTTGATCCGGTGAAGGTGCGGGTGGCGATTCCCGAATCCGAAATCGGCAAGGTCCACATGGGTGCGCGGGCGCAGGTGGTGATTCCTTCGCTGGGTGGTCGCAGCTTCGAGGGCAAGGTCGAGGCGGTGGGCGTTTCTGCCGATGCGGCCTCGCGCAGTTACACGGTGAAGATCGCCGTGGCCAATCACGACCACGTGCTGCGCGCCGGCATGATCGCCGAGGCGCACATCCTCGCTGACAAGCAGACGGTGCAGGCATTGACGCTGCCCGGCGATGCGATTGTGCATGACGCCAAGGGCGTAACGCTGGTCTATGTCTTCGACGGCTCGCGGGGGCGGGTCTACGGACGCCGGGTGGCGCCGGGAGAACTGATTGCCAATGAGGTCGAGATTCGCTCCGGCTTGAGTGCCAGCGATCAGGTGGTGGTGGCCGGGCAGCAGAATGTGCGCGAAGGCGCGCTGGTCACGGGAGGGGGTCGATGAATCCCGTACGGCTTTCGCTTCGCTATCCGCAGGTCACGCTGGTGCTGGCCGCGATGATGTTTCTGATCGGTGTGGGCGCGCTGGTGAACATGCCGCGCCGTGAAGATCCGAAGATCACCATTCGTACCGGTCTGGTGATTGCGTTTTATCCGGGGGCGACCGCCGATCAGGTTGAGGATCAGGTGACGCGCAAGCTTGAGGAGCGGCTCTTCCACTTCGAGGAGGTGCGTCGCGCCAAAACCTATTCGACCACGCGCAATGGCGTGGTGACGATCAACGTCGAGTTGAACGAGTCGGTGCAGGATGCCGACAAGTTCTGGTCGAAGCTGCGGCTCGATATGGCGCAGGCCAAGCAGACGGATCTGCCCAAGGGTGTGCGCGGACCGATCGTCGATTCGGACTTCGGCGATACGGTCGCCGTGCTGATCGCGATTCATGGCAATGGCTACGGCTATCGCGAACTGACCGACTACGCCAAGACCGTAGAGGATCATCTGCGCGCCATTCCCGCGGTCTCGAAGATCCATCGCATCGGCGATCAGCAGGAGGAGATCGACGTCGCGACCAGCTCCGAACGACTGTCGCAGTACGGCGTGAATCCGCAGCGGATGGCGCAGGCACTGGCCGGGCGCAACACCGTCGAATATGCGGGCGGGGTGCCGGCGGGGCAGAACAAGTCGCCGATCATGGCCAGCGGAACGCTGAAGACCGAGGATGAGATTCGCAACGCCATCGTCGACGTGACGCCGTCGGGCCAGCCCGTGCATGTGGGCGATCTGGCGCAGGTCAACCGCACTTATGCCGATCCTACTGACTATGTGCGTGTCGGTGGTGAGCGCGCCATTCTGCTTTCGGTGGAGATGCATGAGGGCTACAACATCGTCACCTTTGGCCATCATTTGAACAAGACGCTCGACGAGGTGCGGACGCTGCTGCCGCCGGGCATCAAGATGGACATGGTGGCCGATCAGCCGCAGGTGGTCTCCGAGCGCGTGATGGGCTTCTTCCGCGAGTTCGGTATCGCCATTGTGGCCGTGATTCTGGTGACGATGCTGCTGCTGCCGATGCGCGTGGCGCTGGTGGCTGCGGTGGCCATTCCCGTCACGGTGATGGCGACCTTCGGCCTGTTGGACATGATCGGCGTCGAGTTGCACCAGGTTTCGATTGCCGCGTTGATCGTGGTGCTCGGCATGGTGGTCGATGACGCCATCGTGATTGCCGACAACTACGTGGAACTGCTGGACCGCGGCCTGGATCGCGACGAGGCCGCCTGGCGCAGCGCCTCCGAGATGGCCGTGCCGGTGTTGACGGCGACCCTGACCATCATCGCCTCCTTCGCGCCGATGATGGCGCTGAGTGGCTCGGTCGGCGAGTTCATTCGCGCGCTGCCCATTGCCGTGACCATCGCATTGGCAACCTCGTTTGTGGTGGCCATGCTGCTGACGCCGATGACCGCGCGGCTGTTCATCCAGAAGGGGCTCGTCGATCACAAGAACAAGGACGAAAGCGCGCCGGAGCACTTCACGCTGCTCGGCTGGATGCAGACGCAATACAATCGCCTGATCACCTATGCGATGCGCCACAAAAAGCTCGCGCTGGCCAGCGGTGCCGTGGTCTTTGTGCTCGGCATTCTGGTTTTGAACATGGTGCCGCAGCAGTTTTTTCCGCTGGCCGAACGCAATCAGTTCGTGATGGATGTCTGGCTACCGGAGGGCGCGCGGATTGAGGCGACCGATGCGGCGGTGAAAAAGATCGAGACGGTGCTCAAGTCGGAGCCTCTGGTGGCGATGACGGCCAGCTTCGTCGGTTCGAGCGCGCCGCGCTTTTATTACAACGTGGACCCCGAGACGCCCGCGACCAACTATGCGCAACTGCTGGTGAATACGACCAGCGAAAAGAAGACTCCCGGGCTGGTGGCGAGCCTGCGCGGCAGACTGGCCGCGCAGGCTCCGGAAGCTCAGGTCTATGTGCAGGAACTGCAGCAGGGCGAGGTGCTGAAGGCCCCGGTGGAGGTGCGCATTTCGGGTGACGATGCGCAGCAGTTGCGCTCGCTCGGCAGTCAGGTGGAAGAGATTCTGCGCCACACGCCGGGCGCCACCTACATCAACACCGACTGGCATGAGGACGAGTGGCAGGTGCGCGTGAAGCTGCGCGAAGAGGTGGCCAATCGCCTTGGTCTGACCGATTCCATGGTGGCACAACAGTTGGGCGGGGCCTTCGATGGCGCGCCGATCACCACGTATTGGGAGGGGGACCGCGCGGTGAACGTGGCCTTCCGGCTTGATGGACAGAATCGGCAGAACACGACGGATCTGTCCAATACCTATGTGATGTCGCCGGTGACTGGCGTGCGCGTGTCGCTGGGATCGGTGGCCACGCTTGAACCGGGCTGGCAGCCGGGGCGCATCGTGCGGCGCAACGGCGTGCGTACGTTGACGGTGCGCGCTTTCCCGAGCGGAGGAAGACTGGCCAGCGAGATCCTCGCCGACATCCACAAGAAAGTCGATGCCTTGCCGCTGCCCCCTGGCTATCACATCGAATACGGTGGCGAGTACGAGAATCAGAATGAAACCTCAGGAGAACTGGTAACGGCGCTGCTCACAAGTCTGGTGCTGATCTTCCTGATCCTGCTCTTCCAGTTCCGTTCCTTCCTCGATCCGCTGATCGTGATGATGGCCTTTCCCCTGGCATTGCCCGGCGCGGCGATCGGACTGCTTATCACGCGCAATACCTTTGGCTTTACCGCATTCGTCGGCATCATCAGTCTGGGAGGCTTGGTTGTGCGCAATTCCATCATCCTGATCGACTACATTCATGTGCGCATGCGGGAGGGCGTGCCGCTGGAGCGGGCCGCGCTGGAGGCCGGCGAACGGCGTCTGCGGCCGATCTTTTTGACGAGCACGGCGGCGGCCATCGGCGTGTTGCCGATGATTCTGTCCGGTTCGAGCCTGTGGTCGCCGCTGGCCAGTGTCATCGCCTTCGGTCTGCTCGGTTCAATGTTCTTTACTCTGGTGGTGATTCCGGTGCTGTTCGTCGGCTTGCACGAGCGCTGGGGCTGGATGCGCGTGGCGAAGACGGCTGTTCCGCTACTGCTGGTGGCGCTGTGCGCACTGGCGGCGCAGGCGGAGCCGCGCCACCTGACGCTGGAGGAAGCCACCGCTCTGGCCGCGCAGAAAAACCCCAGCGTGCGTATGGCGCGGTTGCATGTCAAGGAGATGGAGGCGCGAGTCACCGAGGCACGCGCCAACTACTTCCCGATCGTCGACAATGTCAGCAGTGCCGCGCACTCTGGCAAGACCGAGGACCTGACGCTGCCGGCCGGCGTGCTGGGAACCTATCCGAGTGCGGGGCTGGTCCCTGGCAAAAACATCTCCATCAAGCTCGGCAATCAAAATTTTTTGTTGAGCACGACGACGGTGGCCCAACCGCTGACGCAGATCTTCAAGATCCACGCTGGCGTCGGTGTGGCCCATGCCGATGCCGACGGGGCGCGGGCCGACGCACGTCGCGCCGAGGACGAGGTCGCCTTCCAGGTGCGCAAGCTTTATCTGAATATTCTGGCGGCCGGGAAGAAAAAGCGCGCGGCCGAGTTGCGCATTGAGGCCGGGGAAGCACAACTGGCCGAGGCGCGCACCGGTGTCGAGGCTGGCACCGTGCTGGAACTAAAAGAACTTGAGGGCAGGGCGCAGTTGGCCGAAGCTCGTCATCAACTGGGCTCGCTTGACGACGCCATTGCCGATCTGCAGGTCGAGTTCGATAACCTGACGGGCTTGCCGCTCGACACGCAACCGGATCTGGCGGAGCCGGAGATGGATCCCGCTCCGGTCGCGGTGGCGCAACAGGAGGCCGATGCGCTGGAGCACAATCCAGAGGTAGCCGCCGCGCGCGCTACGCTGGCCAAGAGCCGCTCGGCGGTGGCCGCCGCGCACGCTGAGTACATCCCCGAGATTGCGGCCTTCGGTGAGCACGTTTATCAGACGGGCGTACCGCTTCTCTCGGAAAATAATGCGGCCGTCGGACTGCGCATGAACTGGACGATTCTCGAGTTTGGCAAACGCTCGGGCCAGGTGCGCGAACGGGTGGCGCAGCGCTCCCAGGCGGAGGTGAATCTGGCCGCCACCGAAAACCGCGTGCGCGTGGACGTGGAAAAGGAGGCGCGCAAGGTGGAGCGCGCTGAGACCGGACTGGCCGCGGCCCGCGATGGCGTTGCGGCCCGCGCCGAGATGCGGCGCCTCGTCGCCGATCAACTGACGGCCAAGACGGTCAATCCCTCTGCCTTGAAGGAGGCCGAAGCGCAGTTGGCCGCCGCCGAGGCCGCGCTCTTTGAGGCCGAGGTGGACCGCGCCGTGGCTCAGGCCGATCTGGCGCGCACGGTGGGCCGCCAATAGGGGACTGGCGCATTCCATGAATCGCAGTCTATGCTGTTGGCATCTTGGATGAGGGGTGTGCAGAATGAAATATCGTGTGTTGACCGTCAATCGTGAGTACGGCAGTGGAGGCGGCAGCATTGCTCAGGCCATTGCGAAGCAGCTGGGATGGAAGCTCCTCGACCGGGACATCATCGACGCTATCGCTTATACGGCGCATGTTGAGCCGAGATTGGTGCAGCGCTATGACGAGCACGTGGTTTCATGGCTGCGGCGATTGAATCAGCAGGCCATGCGCGGTGCCGCTCTGGCCGCGGGCATCGAACTGGGCGACAACGCCGTCTTCGATGCCGACGCGATGGTCAAGATCAGCCAGAAGATCATTGAAGAGGCCTGGAGCGAGGGCAACTGCGTGATCGTCGGTCGTGGCTCGCAGTGCGTGTTGCAGTGCAAGCCCGATGTCTTTCACGCTTTTGTCTATGCGCCGACCAAACAGCGCATTGCGCGGTTGAAAAAGCGTCTCGAGACAGAGGAAAATGTCGAGCAGCGCATGCATACTGTCGATGCCGAGCGTGCCAAGTATCTGCAGCAGTTCTACGGCAGAAACTGGTGCCACATGCACCTGTACGACCTGATGCTCTGTTCGCACGATAACGAGCTTGAGGCGGCGCACACCATTCTGTACGCGATGGGCGGCCAGGAGGCCTTGGAGCTGGCCAAGAGCGAGTAAGGATTGGGCGCGTGGCCGCGGCTCCATTTCCGCGGCTACACCGCAGCTTTGCTTGTCGAGGCGCGTACGACCAGCTTGGGTTCGATCAGAATGGTTTTGCTCTGCGGTGGCGTCTTCGATGCCAGCAGCGAAAGCAGCAGCCGTGCCGTCCGTTCACCGGTCTGCTCGGTTTGCTGGTCGATGGTCGACAGAGGAATGCGCAGTTCTCTGCTGAAGTAAAGGTTGCCAGCGCCGATGACGGCAATGTCCTCGGGAACGCGCAGCCCCGCGTCGGTGATGGCGTGGATGGCGCCGATGCCCATCGGATCGTTGAAGGCGAAGATGCCGTCGGGGCGCGGAGAAACCTTGAGCAACTCCCGCGTGAGTCCTTCGCCGATCTCGACGCTGTGCAGGTCGGCCATCGATTGCGCGGAGATGTAGCCGTCGAGCGGCGGCATTCCATGCCGGGCCAGCGTCTTCTGATAGCCGGCCAGCCGTCCGCGTCCGCCGCTGGTGTTCGGGCCGCGCAGATGGGCAATCCGCTGGCAGCCGATGGAAATCAAATGCTCGGTGGCTATTTCTCCGACTCGCTCGTCGTCGCTGCCCACATAGTTTGCATCGAGATTGGGAAGATTGCGGTCAACCAGAACGAGCGGCGTGCCCTCGTTGTGAATGCGTTTGAGAATCTCCGATTCGGTGCAGATGGAGGCGATGACCAGCGCGTCGAGCCGGCGGGCCAGCAGCCGCTCGATGGTGCGTTCTTCAAGTTGCGGATCTTCATCCGAGGTCGAAATTGTCAGGCAATATCCCTGCTTGAGCAGTGCGGTCGACAGCGATTTGGCGATCTGCGCAAAGAAGGTGTGCAGCAGGTCGGGAACGACGAGGCCGATCAGGTAGCTGTGCCCGGTGACCAGCGAGCGCGCCGCCAGATTCGGCGTGTAGTTCATCTCCTTGACCTTTTCAAGCACCCGCGCGCGTGTTTTTTCGCTGATGTCGTCGTGATTGCGCAGAACCTTCGAGACCGTGATGATGGAAACGCCCAGTTCGCGGGCAATGTCTTTCATGGTTGTTGCCATAGATAAAAGGTGGTTGTCCTTTCTTTGAAGTGCAACGAAAGATGGATACCGTGTAGGAAAAGAAAAAGGAAATCGAGCCGCAGCTCGGGAAAAACGATTCTACTCTTCGTTGCCGTTAGCATTAAAGC
>Ga0255352_1001743_pt1 | contig 10194 bp, 9 predicted proteins | sample HBST0metaG_FD_189939 | JGI IMG/M metagenome (GOLD analysis project Ga0255352, IMG submission 189939) | Peat soil microbial communities from Stordalen Mire, Sweden - H.B.S.T0 | ecosystem: Environmental > Terrestrial > Soil > Wetlands > Peat | place: Sweden: Norrbotten County, Stordalen Mire...
TATCCCTTTTCGCAACTCTCGCTGCGATTGGATGTGGCGAAGGCGATGCTTGCCACCAGTTCGAGGGAAGTATCCTTCTGGTTGCAGTGAAAGCCGCACAGCGGCACAACGTACCAATGCACGGAGTTCGTCGCCTTTTGCACCAGCGCGCCGGCCTCCGGAGGGTTGGTGCAGCGCATGATCGCGCAGGTCTTGGGTAACTTCTGCTTGCGCTCATTGAACGCGAGCCAGTGAGCAAGCCAGCTTCCGCACCGACATATCCTGGAGGCCTCGCTGGTCCCATTGATGTGATAAATCCGCATGGAATTTTTCTCCTTCACCGTGGAGCGAATTATAGTCTTTCCTCGTGCGACTTACCAATTACCTAACTTCCTCTCGGTCGCACTTATGCGTACGCAATCGGCCCCTTCTCGGTGAATCGACGCCGCGAATGGGCGCACGATGCGCCTGTTTCCCGTCGCGCTGGACGTCACGCCGTATGATGGAAATGTGACTGCAATGCCGAATTCCTTTTCTCATCCTTCGCGCCCCAAAAGCACTGTCCGGCGCTGGATTCGACGGATATTTCTGGGAGGAGTGTTCCTCTGGCTGCTGGCCGCATTGCTTCTTCTGGCGGCGCGGTGGATCGATCCACCGACGACCGCGGTACAGATGGAACGCCGCGTGCAAGCCTTGCTACACGGCGCGCCCTACGAGAAGCACTACAGGTTTGTTCCGCTCAGTCAGATCTCACCCAACTTCCAACATGCAGTCATCTCTGCGGAAGACGCGCGTTTTTATCAGCACCACGGCTTCGACTGGCGAGCGATCCAACTGGCCGCGCAGGACGATCTGGAGGGCGGCCGCATCTGCGGTGGTTCCACGCTGACGCAGCAGTTAGTCAAGAATCTCTTCTTCGGAACGGGACGCTCTTTCCTGCGCAAGGGCGTTGAGTCCACGCTGGTTCCCGTCGCCGAGCTGGTTCTCGGCAAGCGTCGCATTCTGGAACTGTATCTGAACGTGGTCGAGTGGGGCCCCGGCATTTACGGCGCCGAATTGGCCTGCCGTTCTTACGACAAGCTCTCGGCGCGCTCCATCGGCCGGCAGCAGTCGGCGCAACTGGCTGCGATTCTGCCTGCGCCTTTAAAGCGGCGGCCCGATCACATGACGCACTACTCCTCGATCATCCTGAAGCGGATGCATCAGGTAGGCTGGTAATCGTCCAAATTTTAGTGCCGCGCACCTTTGCGCAGAGAGCGACGGGGCAAAACCTGAGCTGGCGTAACCGTCTTCCAATCGAAGGCGGAGCAGAGCACCAGTGAGGTATTGGTCGCGGTGTACGGCATCATGGCGTCGATCACATCTTCCAGATGCTGCGTGTCGCGCACGGAAACCTCGACCAGATACGATTCCGGTCCGGTGATGCGATGGCAGCACAACACCTCTGGAATGCGCCGCGCCTGCTCGGCGAAGCCGGCAATGCGACCACCATCGACCGTGATGCGGACGATGGCATGTACGGGCAACCCCACGGCGGCGGGATTGACCTGTGCGTGATAGCCGAGAATCACGCCGGCTTCTTCAAGCTTCTGGATGCGTTCGATCACGGCAGGGGTTGAAAGCCGCACCTGCCGCCCTAATTCCGCAAAGGAAGTGCGCGCGTTGGTTTGCAGACGCGCAATGAGTTCGCAATCTTTGGAGTCGAGTTCCATCGCTGCCACCCTTCCATCAAGCGTGCGCGACAGAGGCAGGCTCCGTGGCAGGCGCTGGCTCATATTCTGCCATAAAACCGCCCAGCAATTCTGGTTGGCGAATGAGCCGCAGGCCCGCGATCGTTTCCGCGCGCCGCGTCACGCGCGCCATGCACTCGACGACATAGTCGAGATGGCGATACGTGTAGACGCGATTGGGCAGCGCCAGACGCAGCATTTCAAGGCATGTTCCCTTGAGCGGACCGCACTGCGGGTTCATCGCGATGCGCGCGGAGCGAACGCCGCCTTCCCGATAAAGTTCGACGGCAAGTGCCTGCCCCGGAAACTCGTCGGGGCCGAGATGCGGAAGAATGCGATGGGCCAGCAGATAGACGGCGTGCCCGCCCGAGGGCGCAATGACGGGAAGGCCGCGCTCGCGCAACTGCTCGTGCAGATAGGCGGTCGTTTCCATGCGGCAGCTTAGATGAGCCTCTCCGATGCCTTCCCACAGGCCGGTGGCAATAGCTTCCATATCGCGGCCGGTCATGCCGCCATAGGTGAGGAAGCCTTCGGAGAGCAGCATGCGTTGGCGTGCCGCGCGCGCCACCTCCGTGGAGCGAACCGCGAGAAAACCGCCGATCTGCCCCATGGCATCTTTTTTGGCCGAGACAATGCAGCCGTCGGCCAGCGTGAAGATCTTGCCGACGATTTCCTGAATCGAGCAGTGCGCATAGCCCTCTTCAAAGTGCTGAATGTACCATGCATTTTGCGCAAAGCGGCAGGCATCAATGTAGAGAGGCTTTCCATAGCGATGGGCCAGCGCACTTACCTCGCGCAAATTGTTCATCGAAACAGGCAGGTCCGCGCAGATGTTATTGGTGATGGTTAGCAGAACGAAGGGCACGCGCTCGGCATCGGGTCCGCTGAGCAGCGCATCCAGGGCCGCGCAATCCATATTGCCCTTGAAGGGATTATCTGATTCGAAGTCCCAGAACTCCGCGCAGGGAAAATCAACCGGCTTGACGCCATAATCCAGGCAGTTGGCGCGCGTTGTATCAAAGATGGTATTCGACGGTAGAAGAGAACCGGCCGGGGCCAGCGTCTGAATCAGCAATCTCTCCGCAGCGCGCCCCTGATGCGCCGGCAGCACGTGCTCGTAGCCGAAGAGATTCTGCACGGCCCGCTCCATGCGGCGAAAACTTGCGCTGCCTGCATAGGATTCATCGCCGCGCATCATGTCGGCCATCTGATTGTGACTAACTGCGCAGGTGCCGCTGTCTGTTAGCAGATCGATCAGAACCTTGTCGGAATCGAGCGCATACAAATTGAAATGCGCCTTGCGTAATGCCGCTTCGCGTTCTTCCCGCGTAGTCCAGCACAAAGGTTCGACGACACGAACCTTGTAAGGCTCCATCCTCTCGGTACAAATCGGGCTACTATCAGACATAAGTCAAGGATAGAAAGGATTGAAGATTTCGTACATCTGTATCGTTAGGCGTTTCCGATGTTTTGCATAAGATCGTATCTAATATTAGCGATTTCACTTTATATACATGAGCGTTGCGCGCCACGCCGATTCAGTGTCAGGGAAGAACGGCTTCGGTGCACAGCGCTTGGAGAACTGGAGCGTTTTCGATTCTGTTCTTTACGGAAAGCACCCAGCCGAGTGGCTTTTTCCTCAAGAAAAAGCCACTCGACGGTGTGCTTCCAATGTCAGCATGTGAATTGAAGACGCTCTAGCTGGCGTCGTTGTCTCCATCCTTGCCGGAGCTCTGCGAGAGCTTCTGACCCTGAGCGCTGATGGACACGGTGTCCTTTGCTGTCGTGCGGTCCTGAATCGCAGGATCCTGCTTTTGTGCCTGCGGCGAGGACGAGGCGACGACGGCATCGGCGGTTACGTTTCCGGAGATTGCATTGACCATTTTTGTACGGTCCTCCATGAACCGTACTTGTTTTATCGGCAAACGACCCAAAAAACGTGACGACCGTCACAAGTGGGAGCGCTTTCTCACAGTTAAAGGATTTCCACAGGAAAAGCCACCCTGCCTACCAGCGCTTGTGTTGCGAAAGCGCGTCGACCTCGCCGCCGGCCAGCAGAAAAGCGCCCACGCCGAAGGTCGTGCTCGACTCCGGACGGATTCCAGCCTCGGTCTGCATGCAGCCAAGCCGACCATCCGCATAGATGTGCGTGAGCAGTCCCTTCCAGGCAAGCTCGACGACCGGAAGGTAGGCATCGGCATCGAGCTGGTGGTGATGGACGCCCCAGGCGAGAGCGTAGGCCAGCAGCGATGAGGCGGCTGTATCCGGCAGCGGGGAACTGGAGGCATCGAGTAGCGTGGGACGCCACAGCCCGTCGTTCGACTGTGTGGCCGCAATCGCCGCCGCCATCTCACGGAACTGCCCGATGTAATACGAACGCAGGGGATCGTCTGAAGGCAGCACCGCCAATAGACGCGCCAGCCCGGCCATGGCCCAGCCATTGGCCTGGGCGTCGAAGTGTTTTTGCCCGTTCTTTTCAAGCAGCTTCAATGCTGCGGCATCGCGAGCGTACAGATGTCGTTGCGGGTCGTAGAGCAGCTTGCGTGTGCGGCCCCACTCGCGATTGACGAAGTCTTCATAGATGGCGTCGCCGGTGATCTCGGAGATTTGCATGGCCGCGGGCGGTTCCATGAAGAGTTCCTCGGCCGATTGCCAGAGCGGCGTGTTCGGGTCGAAGGGGACCTCAAGGTCGATGTCGAGTCGGCGGCGCAAAGGGGCAATCATCGCCGGATCGTGCGCATCGCGACAGGCGTCGAGATAGGCCTGCGCCAGTGCGAAGTTGTCCGCGGGGTTGCGCACGGTGTGCTCGATTGTCCAATGAAATTGCTCGCCGGTGGCCAGCACCGGGCTGCTCAGCTTGCCGTCGCCGAGGGTGTGCGCGGCGCTCATCAGCCCGGTGGCCAGTACGCCGAAGTTCCGCGAGCGGTCGCCGGGCTGTGCGGCCAGATGTTCCCGCTGCCAGTCGGCTACGCGTCGGACCGCCGCGTGGATGGCCTTCGAGTGTAAGGCGGGCGACAAGTCGGTCGCCAGAGGGCCGGGGGTATCTGGCGGCGGCGCGGCTTGCGCGGTGGCTAATCCTGCTCCGATGCACATCGCCCACAAAACTGCGGTCAAAGCGCTACGCCGCGCACGCACTGTCATTTTGTCTCCCGGTTGCAGCCCTAAATTCCCCACCCCGTAGACTATCACTCAGTGAGGCCCCAAACTGTTTCAGAAGTTCTGTAGAGTCATCGTGATTGCGCAGCTTCCTGGTCGGCGCACCGATTCGGCTGAAGGTCACACACGCCCAAAAAACATCAGGCGAATTCCCCGAAGAGAATTCGCCTGATGTTTTTTGACGATTGCCTTTTTGCGGCACGGTCCAAGCTACTCTGCACCTGTTCTAGAAGCGGCCGACAACTCCGATCGAGGCGCGTCCGTTCCAGTGCGTGTGTGGTGAGTTGCCGAGCTGTGCCGTGTTGTCACTAAAGGTGAACGAGTCCGACTGGCGATCACCCTCGAGGCGGATGCCCCAGCGCCGACTGGTGTTGTAGACCAAGCCGCCGCCGAGGCCGCTTGAGAAGGAGACGTCGGGCGTCATGCCCTCGCCGCCGGTGTGCTCGCCACCGAGCAAAATGTGGAAGAATCCATCCACGTTGCCCATCAGCGTAGCGCGGAATTCAGGGCCGGCAGTGATCGAAACCACCGACGGATCGCCCGGGTTGCCGCTCGAAGTCGCGTACTTGTAGTAGTCGCCGTTGGCGGTCAGGCCGAAGTACTTGCCGAACTCGCGCGTGAAGGCGGCCTTGCCGCCATAGAGTCCGTAGCGGGATTGATTGACCTGGTTGATCGGCGAGTAGGCAAAGCCCACGTAAGCCTCGTATTTATAGCTCGGCGTGGTGCTGCGGGGCGCCACCGGGCGTTCCGGGGCGACCTGGCCTGCGACGGCTAGGGGCATCAGCGCGGCCGGAACCGCGGCTGCCAGTGTTAACAGAAACTTGCTGTTCAACTTCAATCTCTCCTCCATGCCGTCCTCGGGCAGGACTGCCGCTGCTGGACAATGATCCGGCGCGGTCTCTGAAACCAATTTCAGTACCTACCTAGACTACCCTTTTCCCCCTGCTTCCAAGAAGTCCCGGAGGCAGGTTTCAGAGCGGCTGGGATGCGACGGGCGCGGGCAGGCGAATGGTTTGCCCGGAGCCGCCTTGTACTGTGACGCGCTGGCCTGCCGGAAGGTAGCGCGCGATGGTTGCGGGATTCTCCCAGTCGAGCGTCCATCCCTGTTCGATCGCAATCACCGTGTAGCGGCCGGGCACCACATCGCGCAGCAGAAAACTGCCATCGGAGTCTGTCTGGTCGCGCCGCGCCCGTTGCGGATGCTGCGTGAGGTCGTCGGGGACCAGCACCACCATGGCTCCGGCAGCGGTCTTGCCCTCGCGGCGTACGAAGCCCTCGATGGTCTGCGTGCCCAGGCTGGCGCGGACGGTGAGCGTAACCGTGCCTCCGCCGAGCGGGAGAAGATTCCCCGCGCGGCTTTTGCCGTTTTGCGCAACCGAGGCAATGGTCAAAGCGTGCCCGTAGCCGTTTTCCAGCTTGAGTCGCCACGGACCGGCCGGGATATTTTCCGTGCTGAAGTGGCCGTCCTGCACGAGCACGGTGTGCGATGCCCGGTCGCTTCCTGCCTGTGTCGGCTCCAGCGTGAGCAGGGCCAGATCCTTCATCGCCACGCCGGGAGCACTCTCGACCGTGCCTGTGAGGTTGGCGACAGGCGTGCCCGTCGCCGGATCGACCGCGAGGTCGCTGGCTGCGTCTACTGCGAGGATGTGGCCGTCGGCGACAAAATCGTAGCGGCCCGGCGCGATGTGGGAATAGACGGTTGCGCCGGGCGTTTCCGCGGCGAGCGCGGTTGAGGCGTCGTCGGGCAACTGAAACCCGAAGGCCGATTGCCGCAGGAGCGCGGAGCTGTTCTTGTGGTCGCGCGCCTTGGAAATTGCAATGCGCAGCGCGGGGAGCGCTTGCAGGCGCACGTCGGCCTGTTCGCGGCTTCCTGCTTCAAGCAGAATCGGCGCGGCCGTCACCTCGCTGGTTGCGCCGTCGAAGTAGGTGAGCGGATAGGCCAGGTCGAGCGCGCGCGTGCCCGACGTCGATGACGTGCGAGGTACGGCGAACCATGGCTCGCCCTTGACGGTCAGACGGTACTCGCCGGGACGCAGATGGCTGAAGACGTAGGCGCCGGTGTCATCGGCCTTTACCGTATCGAGCATCTCTATCTTTCTGCCCGGCTGGTGCGGATCGGGGCAGCGGAAGAGCATCACCGTCGCGCCTTCGACCGGTTCGCTTTCTTCGCCGGTGACGACGCCGTGCAGCTCCGCTTCGGGAGCCATGCGCAGCAGCAGATGCATCGTCTCCTGCGCGGGACCGGTGACGACGGCCGAACTGAAGTCGCCGTGCTGCTCGTATTCTGTGGGCAGAAAGCCGCGCCGCATGCCACGCAGTTGATATTTGCCCGCAGCGAGTGGCTCGAAGCGGAAGCCACCGTCCTTGCCGGTGATGCGGGTGCCGAGGGTTGCGCCGCTGCTCTGTGCTGCCAACCGTACCGCCGTGCCAGACAGCGGCAGCCCGCTGGTGGCGCTGACCGCGACCCCGGCAATCGTGTAACTCTGTGCGACGGTGTGCCCTGCGCAGAGGAGAACGAGCAGCGCGATGCCCGTTGTGACACGGATGCGGAAGAACGAGGAAAAAATCATGGCTGCGGCACCTCGACGACCAGCTCGCGCGTTGCGCCGGGGGCAAGCTGAATCTCCTGTCCGGTGGAGGGCAGAGCTTCGGGTTTGCGATACTCGAGCGCGTGCGCGCCGGCGAAGACGTAGATGCGATAGTTGCTCGGCGAGAGGTCTTCGAGCGTGGCCACGCCGCCGCTCGAAGGCCGCAGCGTGAGCGGTTGCAGGTCGGCGGTCGAGTCGAACTGCGGCACCGCGTAGACCGTATAGAAGGACTCTTCGCCTATCGAGAGCGTGCGCAGGCCCTCGGGCAGTGCGAGCGTGAGCTTGGCGCAGTCGTCGCGCAGGGTGAGGGTGAGCGGTTGTGTGGAGCCGCCGAGGGCCACGGCCAGCGGCTCGCGCGCCAGATTCATGCTGCCAGCCGTCAGCGATGCAACGCAGAGGCCACGGCCATTGAGAAGAGTGTGCAGCCAGTAGCGGCCCGCATCGAGCCAGCCGCCAAACGATTCGGTGGACGTAGATCCTTCGGCAAAAAGCTGCAATTCGCTATCGTCGATCCAGCCTCTGGCCATTGTGGCGATGAGGCTGATATGTATGCGCGGCGTGGTGCTGGCCGTGTGATGTTGCACGACCACCTGCACGGGCAGCGCCAGTTGCGGCACGACGTTGGCATGCATCTGCACGGGCTTGCCTGCGACCTGCAATTCCACTGCGCCCTCGAAACATGCCGCATCGTTTGCGGGAACGCTGCGGGGAGAGACGATGGCCAGATGGTAGCTGCCGTCGGGCAGCATCAGGTGCAGGCTGCGCGTGGCCACGTCGTATTGCGCCGTGTAAGGCAGTGCGCGGCCTGCCGCGTCTTCGACGGTTGCCTGAAAGGCTTTGGCCGCACTGCCGCCAGCGATGGAAACGGTGACCGGTTGAAAGCGTTCGCGGATGAGTGTGATGTTGTTCTGTTGCTCGTCGCCGCTGGTGAGCGTGATCGGCTGCACTTCGCCTGCGTCGCGCGCACTGGGCGCATAGATCGCCGCATAGCCCCAGACAGGCATCTGTGGTTGCGTTGTCCGGTCGCCGTCCTGCGTCGGATCATCGTTTTGTTCCAGATGGTGATCGGTATACAGCGCATAGACGCCCGCATCGAGAGCGGCTATGCGGAAGCTGCCGTCGGTGCGGGTCTTTGCGGCGTTGCCCATCTGCCAGACGAAGCGTCCGTTTTCCATCGCGCGCCGTGCCAGATGTACAGAGATGCCCTCGGCCGGCTCGCCGGAGTCAAAGCGCACCACGCCGCCCAGCACTGCGCTGCGCGCCATGGTGAAAATCAGCTCGGGCATCGCTGCGGCGACGATCACGTTGTGGCTCTCGGATGCGCCTCCCTCGTTTCCCGGCGTGCCCGTTATCCGATCCTTGTAGCCGGGCTTGCGTAGCACGAAGCTCTGCGGGCCGACCAGCACATCGGCCAGTTCGAAGCGGCCCTCGCCATCGGTCAACGTGGCGGTGTCCGCATCGCCTTCCAGCGTGACCAGAACACGCGCGATGCCTTGGCCCGTGGCTGCATCGCGCACCATGCCGCGCACGGCGGCGCGCGTGATGTCGAGCTTGAGCGCCGGTGTGTTGGGGAGCTGCGTGCCGCCGTCGACGGTCGTGGGCTGTGCGCTCTCTTGCTGCGCCCATGCTGGCAGCATCCAGGGCAGCAGCACTGCGCAGAGCAGCGCCCACCGCATCATGTCTGTCATCCTTCGTTGATTGTGTGTCGGCATGGTAACGGGTTAGTGCGCCGTGGGTAGCTTGCAGCAGTCTGCGGCTTCGACCGGTTCGTTGGCTCCGGCGTCGAGCACGACCTTCCACTGGCCGTCGGGCTGCCGCCGCCAGATGGTCAGGTAGCGGCCGGTGAGGGTGGCGATGGTGTTGCCGCTCGTGTCCTTGCTGTGGCCCTCGAAGTGGCCCCAGGTGTAGCCCATGTCGCCGGAGGGACCCATCTGCGCTTCGGTCGGCGTCCAGGTCAGCTCATAGACCGCCGGCGACCAGTTGGCCGACCTGGCGATGGCCACCTTGCCGATCACCGGGGCCGCGCCGTTGCCCAGCGTTACGCCGTCCTCGGCGAACCATTCGGCAAAGCCTGCGCCGCCCTTTTCGCGCACATCTTTGGCGAAGCGCGCCTCCAGGTCGAAGAGCTGCATCTTGCCCGGCGTGGTGGTCGCATCGGTCAGCGGATTGGGCGTGGCAGGCTTTGCGGTGGCGTCGGGAAAGGCCAACTGCGCCCGTGCGGCGCCCGATGCCAGCAATAGTGCCGTCAGCACGCTCATTGCCCAAAGCTTGATCGAGTCCGTCACTCTTTTCACCCTCCGTCGAAAAAACACGTTCGTGCCCATCCTAGCAGCGGCGCGCATTTCTTTCAGACGGCGCTTTGCCGGGTGAGTGCGTCCCGGTTGCGACCGTAGGCGGCGACGAGCGCAACCAGCAGCAACAGAATCACGGCGATGACCAGCAGACTGCCCTCGGGGCCATCCGCGCCGCCGCTCCAGAGCACATTGCCTGTAGGCTTGGAGGTCAGGTACGAGCCTTGCGCGGCCATGCCGCTGTCGGCGGTGCCGTAGAAGAAAGTCTCTGTCCAGTCCCAGGCGGCGTGGAAGCCGATGGCCCACCAGGCCGAACCTGTCAGCCGCACGCTCACGCAGAAGACGAAGCCGATGCCCGCAGCGGCGAAGATGCCGATCCAGTTTTCGCCGTTGTTGCCGGTGTGCACGAAGCCGAAAAAGCTCGAGGTGACCCAGGCAGCCTGCCAGAAT
>Ga0255352_1001755_pt1 | contig 10132 bp, 8 predicted proteins | sample HBST0metaG_FD_189939 | JGI IMG/M metagenome (GOLD analysis project Ga0255352, IMG submission 189939) | Peat soil microbial communities from Stordalen Mire, Sweden - H.B.S.T0 | ecosystem: Environmental > Terrestrial > Soil > Wetlands > Peat | place: Sweden: Norrbotten County, Stordalen Mire...
ATTCATAACAAGATGCTACTGCTGCTGTCGATGACCGGCGTGGGAGTGGGTTGGGCGAGTACGCTTTCCATGCCCTACTCGATTCTGGGCGGATCGCTGCCTGAAGGAAAGACCGGAGTTTACATGGGGATATTCAACTCCTTCGTGGTGATTCCGGAGATTACGGCGGCGCTGGGATTCGGCTGGGTGATGGGCCATCTGCTGGGCAACAATCGGAGCGCGGCTGTCGTGGCGGGAGGGATTTTCTTCCTGCTGGCGGCGGCGCTGATGCATCGCGTGGACGACTCGCTCGATCCGCGCAATGTGATGCCGCACGTTGTGGTTGCGGCAAAATCCTGACCTCAGGTCATGGAACAAGAGTCAATTCAGGCGTGAAATTCATCAAATCAATTGAGGCTGGTGAGCGCTTGCGCGGTTGCCTGCCTCAAAGCATCTAAAATCAATTCAGGAAAAGCCATGACAGAGATTCGTTCGACCGTTATCCTCGGCTCCGGCTGCGCCGGACTCACCGCAGCCATCTACAGCGCGCGCGCGGGGCTGAACCCGCTAGTTCTGGAGGGCCACGAGCCCGGCGGACAGCTCTCGATGACCACGCTGGTGGAAAACTTTCCCGGCTGGCCGGAGGGAATTCAGGGGCCGGAGCTGATTGACAACATGAAGAAGCAGGCGATGCGCTTCGGCGCGACACTTCAGCTTGCGCACCTGAACAAGATTGACCTGAGTGGAAATCCGTTCAAGCTGGAAACATCAACGGGCGAGATTCTGACGCGCACGCTGATTGTGGCGAGTGGGGCAAGCGCGCGCTGGCTGGGCTTGCAGAGCGAGCAGGCGCTGATCGGCCACGGCGTTTCAAGCTGCGCCACGTGCGACGGATTTTTCTTCCGGGGGCGCGAGATTGCGGTGGTGGGCGGCGGCGATTCGGCGATGGAAGAGGCGCTTTTTCTTACGCGCTTTGCGAACAAGGTGACGCTGCTGCATCGTCGCGAGAGTTTCCGCGCCTCGAAGATCATGCTGGAGCGCGCCATTGCGCACCCCAAGATTGTGCTGCGCCCCAATACGGTGATTGAAGAAGTACTGGGCGTGGAAGAGAAGGAAGTGAAGGGCGTGCGGCTGCGCGACGTGGCGACCGGCGAGGTTTCGACGCTGGCCATCGACGGGCTGTTTCTCGGCATCGGACACGAGCCGAATGCGAAGATGTTCGGCGGCCAGATCGATCTGGACGATGACGGCTACATCAAGACCATCGGCAATGTCTTGACGACGCGCAATGGGGTGGTTGTGCCCGGCGTTTTTGCGTGCGGCGACGTGCAGGACCGGCGTTACCGGCAGGCGATTACCGCGGCGGGTTCGGGCTGCATGGCGGCGCTGGAGGCGGAGAAATTTCTCGAAGCGCAAGGGGAGTGAGCCGCTACCAGGAGTGGAAGGTAAAGAACGCCGCTGCCACCAGACACACTCCGGCAGCGGCGTGGTTCCAGCGCAGATGCTCACCGAAGTAGAAGGTGACGAAGACGCCGAAGACCACCAGAGTGATGATCTCCTGAATCACTTTGAGTTGGACGGGCGAGAAACGGTCCGCGCCGATGCGGTTGGCCGGCACTTGGAAGCAGTACTCGAAAAAGGCGATGCCCCAACTGACGAGGACGACCTTCCACAGTACATCCTGACGGTATTTCAGGTGACCATACCAGGCGAAGGTCATGAAGATATTGGAGATGGTGAGCAGAACGATGGTCCACATATCGGAATTATATGTATTGAACGCGGGCATTGTTGCTGAAGCAGGCTGGGCGGAAGCTCTATGACGGCGCTTGCTGAGAACCTCGAACGACTGGAAGCAGCGATTGCGGAGGCTTGTCGCAAGGCCGGCCGCACGCGTGCCGAGGTTGAGCTGATGGCCGTCGCGAAGACTTATCCCGCGGCCACGATTGCCGAAGCTGCTGCGCTAGGGTTGACTTTGTTTGGCGAAAAACGCGTGCAGGAGTTTGCGGGGAAGGCGACTGAGCTTGAGCCGTTGCGCATGCCTGTTGCGGGAACGAGTCTCATTCGCGTGCATCTTATCGGGCATTTGCAATCGAATAAAGCTCAGCGTGCCGTCGAATTGTTTGATGGGATTGACTCACTGGATTCGCTGCGGCTGGCCGAGCGGTTGAACGAGGCGGCGGGGAAGCGAGGCAAGCGGCTGCCCGTTCTGGTCGAGGTAAAGCTCAGTACGGAGGAGAGCAAGGCCGGGTTGGAGCCTGAATCAGCCGAGGCCGGCGGATTGCTGGAGCGCTTGGCAGATCTGGAAAATTTACAGATGCGCGGGCTGATGACCATTGCTCCATGGGGCGTTTCCGAGGCTGTGACGCGCGCCTGTTTCCGCAGCCTGCGCGAGTGGCGCGACCGTTGGGCAGCGGCCTATCCGACACTATCGCTCGATGTGCTTTCGATGGGCATGAGCGGTGATTTTCCGCTGGCCATCGAAGAGGGAGCGACCCAGATTCGTGTCGGCACGGCTTTGTTTGGTGCGCGCTCGGCAAGTCCGGAGCACGCGTGATGTTGCGTGCAACCGCAGCCGGCGTCACTCTGGCTGTTCGCGCTCAACCCGGCGCGAAGAAGACGGCCATCACTGGCGTTTATGGCGAGGGCGCAGCGGCTCAACTGAAGATTGCCGTCCACGCTCCGCCGCTGGAAGGCCGCGCGAATCAGGCGCTGATTGTTTTTCTGGCCGAAACGTTTGGCGTGCCGAAGAATGCAGTGGAACTGATGGCGGGCGAGTCATCGCGGAGCAAGGTTTTTCTGCTGCACGGAGTGAGCCGCGAAAAAGCGGAAGCGGTGATTTTCGGTTGAACGCAGCGGAATTGGATTGAGGGCTTTCGGAAAACAGCGGCGAGTAGGCTTCCGCTTTGCGGAGTTGGCGGCCTAGCAACTTCGCGGGTTTTGTGCGTGTGTCCCTCGATGCCCGCAACCTGCTAAACTTTCACTCGATATGATCCTCGCCAGCGTACTCATTGTGGTGGCCGCTTATCTGCTCGGCTCCATGCCCAGCGGTTACCTGCTGATTCGCCTCTTTCGCCATCAGGATATTCGCCAATCGGGCAGCGGAAACATCGGCGCGACCAATGTTTTACGCTCCGGCGGCAAGGGATTGGCAGCGGCGACTTTTTTGCTGGATATGCTGAAAGGCTCGTGCGCTGTGTGGGTTGGGGGATTGCTGGGCGGATTGCTTGCGCCCGGCATTGCGCCGGCCAATATGAAGGCGCTGGCCGCGCTGGTGGCCGTGCTGGGGCACATCTTCCCGGTGTGGCTTGGCTTCAAAGGCGGCAAGGGCGTATCCACGGGTTTTGGCGTTTTCCTGGTGGCAGCGCCGTGGGCCGCGCTGGCGGCCATCTCGGTCTTCATCGTGGTGCTGGCGATCAGCCGTTACGTTTCGCTCGCGTCGATTCTGGGTGCGGCCAGCTTTCCGCTGTTTGCCTTGTTCCTGGGCCACGGCGACCGGCCGCCGTTTTTCATCGCCGTTCAGTTTGCCGTCGCACTGATCCTCATCGTCAAACATCACCAGAATATCGGCCGCCTGCTGGCCGGCACAGAATCCCGTCTGGGAGCTAAGAAAACCGCATGAGCCGCATCATCGTTTTAGGTTCCGGGGCCTGGGGAACGGCCATTGCACTCTCGCTTCACCGGCGCGGGGGGCATGAGATTTCTCTGTGGGCGCACAGCCCCGAGGCCGCCGAAGAGATTGTCGAAGCGGGTGAGAACACGCTTTTTCTGCCCGGCTTTTCCATCCCCGCGGGGCTCGCCGTGACGGGCGACTGCGCAGCCGTGGGCGACGCGGAGATTGTCGTCTCCGTGGTTCCCTCGGAGTTTCTGCGCTCGACGCTGGGACGCATCGGGCCTTATCTGCACCGCGGCCAGATTATTGTGAGCGCCACGAAAGGCGTGGAGAATCGCAGCTACTTGCGCATGAGCGAAGTGATTGCTTCGTGCCTTGCGGAGTCCGGGCTGAAGTTGGCCGTCGGAGCTTTCAGCGGACCGAGTTTTGCGCTTGAAGTTGCGCAGGGCCAGCCCACCGCGGTTACCGTGGCGTTCAAAGACGCGGCCATCGCCGAGCGCATCCAAGCCGATCTGTCGTCGGAGACGCTGCGGCTGTATACATCAACGGATGTTATCGGAGTGGAACTGGGCGGCGCGCTGAAGAATGTGATCGCCATCGCCGCTGGCGTGGCTGCCGGCGTGGGGTTGGGCTACAACTCGGCCGCAGCCTTGATTACGCGCGGCATTGCGGAGATTACGCGTCTCGCTGTGGCATGTGGCGCGCGCCGCGAAACCCTTGCCGGACTTTCCGGCGTCGGCGATCTGGTGCTGACCTGCACTGGCTCACTCTCGCGCAATCGCACAGTGGGGCAGGAGTTGGGTCGCGGCCGCAAGCTCGATGAGATTCTTGCGGGATTGGGCGGCAAAGTGGCGGAGGGTGTTTTGACGACGCGCGCCGCACTCGGCCTGGCGCGAAAACGCGGCATCGAAATGCCGATTACCGAGCAGATGGAGCTGATTTTGGATGAAGGCAAGGACCCGCGCGAAGCGATCAGGGATTTGATGATGCGGCCGGGCAGGGATGAACATTAGCCAGGAGTGGGATGCAAATGGCTGATCGCTGTTGATTCCACGCAAGTTGCATTGGCGATGGCGGAAGCGAAGGGATTCGAACCCCTGATACCCTTTCAGGTATGCCGGTTTTCAAGACCGGAGCCATCAACCACTCGGCCACGCTTCCGCTACTTTAAAAATACCACTTAGGCAGAAGAAAAGCCCTCGGCAAATTGCCGAGGGCTTTTGTGACTGACGGGATGAAAGATCAAGCTCGCTACTTCTTGCCTTCCAGTTCGTCGGCGAGGGCATTCGCGCCGTAGAACTTGCGCAGGCCCTCGATCATGCCGGAGGAGTGAACCGCGACGGTGCGGTTTTTGGTTCCGTCATATTCAAAATCACCGGCCATGGATTCGATGTCACCGTCGAAGACCAGGCCGACCAGTTCGCCGTCGCGATTGATGACGGGCGAGCCGGAGTTGCCGCCGATGATGTCGTTGGTGGAGACGAAATCAAAGGGAGTGGTGAGGTCCACCTTGGTGAGGGCTGCGGCTTCTTTGGGCGTGAGATCGAAGGGTGGCTGATTGCTGAAGCTGGCTGCGCGATCATAGAGGCCGTAGAAGGTAGTAAAGGGCGGCGCGATGGTGCCGTTGTAGGGGTAGCCCTTGACCGTGCCGTAACTCAGGCGGAGCGTAAAGGTGGCGTCCGGATAAGCGTCTTTGCCGTAGATGAGGAAGCGGGCCTTGCCGAGCTTTTCTCCGGCCGGGGTGAGTACGCTTTCGATGGTGTCTTTCAAGCGGCGAGTGGTTTCGCGGACGATGGGGTCAACGCGGCGCGCGGCCACGATCATGGGATCAGTGGATGCGGCGACGGCTGCTTCGCCGCCATCGACGAGCGCTTTGCGCACTGCGGGATCGGCCAGCTTAGTTCCGTCCACCAACGCATCGACGGTCTTGTCTACATCGCCGCCCTGCAGGATGGCTTGCACGTAGGCGTCGTCCTTGCCGAGCTTTTCCTCGGCAAGTTTGAGATTCGTGGACATATAGAGCTTTTCCGTGGAGGGATAAATCGTCGCCGGCGAATACATCCGATAGCGAAGCGATTCCAGGCCGGCCTCGTGGAACTGGTCGAGGCGCTCGCCGTCGGGCTTCTTGATTTCAGTCACGTACTGCACGATTTGCAGCGCGGTGTTAAAGAGCTGGCTATCAATGCGGTGGAAGAGAACGGTCTTGATCTCCGGCTTCACCTTCTCTTCAGCGCTGGCGATGGTGGACCATGCGCCGCCGTATTCCTTTTTCCACTCGGGATTAGCGTCCACCTTGGCTCGGAAGTCAGCTTCCTCGGCCTTTTTCTTGTTCAGAATGGCGGGGTCAGCCAGCGCCTGGGCGCGGCCCTGGTAAACCTTCAATCCGTTTTGCATGAAAAAGATTGTGCTGGCCACGAGGCGTGCCTGCTCCGGCCCCTGTGCGGCAAAGGCCTGCGCGGACTCAATGCGGCGCTGAATGTACTCCGTGATGGCCGGTCCTCTGACGTCGCGCTCGACGAGCAACTGGGCCACGGTGTCATTGCGGCTCGTCGCGCCGGGATTGCCGGAGACAAAGACCAGCTCGCCGGGCGCCGCGCCCTTGGCGCTCCACTTGAGGTAGTTGTCGGTGTGCAGCGGCTTGCCGTCTCTGTAAACGCGGAAGATGGCCATGTCGAGGTCGTAGCGCGGATAGGTGAAGTTATCCGGGTCGCCGCCGAAGAAGGCCGCTTGCTGCTCGGGTGCAAAGACGATGCGCACGTCGGTGTATTTCTCGTATTGGTAGAGCCAGTATTCGCCGCCGTGGTAGAGCGAGACCACGTCGGAGCGCCAGCCGGTCTTCTTCGTGCTCTCGTCCTCAATGGCTGCAATCTCGGCTTCGCGGGCCTTGAGCGCCTTGGCCTCATCGGCAATACCTTTAGCCGCGCCCTGCACGCGTGCCGTAACGTCTGTCATGCCGACCAGCACGTTCACCTCAAGATCAGGCGACTTCATCTCGGCATCCAGCGTGGGCGCATAGAAGCCGTCGCGCACATAGTCGTGGTCGGCCGTGGAGTTCTTCTGTAACTGGCCGCGCGCCACATGGTGATTGGTAAGCAGCAGGCCGTCAGAGCTGATGAACGAGCCTGATCCGCCGTCGTTGAGGCGCACGCTGGAGAGGCGGATGTGGTCGAGCCAGGCCTGCGTGGGATGGAAGTTGTATTTGGTCGCCAACTGCTTCAAAGGCGGGTTGTCAAAGGTCCACATGCCTTCTTCGGCGTGAATCACAGATCCCGCGGCAAGCAACAGAGCGGCGGGCAGGATGAGGGAGATGCGAATTCTTGGGGTAAACATAGTGGGTCCTCGTAAACTTGCGGAGTTAGTGCCGCTTCAATTTGGCATCACCAGCACTTGCACTCCGCTGGCGGCGTCCTTCTGGCGGAAGACCTGTTCAGTGGCCTTCTGGAATTGCTCCGGCCGCGCGCCCGGAATGTCGGTGAAGGTTTGCGGGTTGCGATCCGTCAGCGGGAACCAGGAACTCTCGACCTGAACCATGATACGGTGGCCGCGGCGGAAAGTGTGGAAAAGATCAGGCATGGTGAAGTTGATTTCGGTTTGTTTGCCCGGCTCGAGCGGCTCGGGCTTCTCCCAACTGGAACGAAATTTGGCGCGGAAAGGTTCCCCGCGGAGCAGTTCCTGATAGCCGCCCATGTGCACCGGTGGCGCGCCGAGCATGCGCTTGTTGCCGTGGAAGCCGGGATCGGGGTCCGGGTACTCGTCGGGATAGACATCGATCAGTTTCACGTCGAAATCCGAATCCGTCGCCGAGCTGGCGATCTTGAGCCGGGGCGAGATTGGCCCGGCGATGGTCACATCCTCTTCAAGCGGTTCGGTCTGGTAGACAAGCACATCCGGCCGGTAACTGGCAAAGCGCTGATCGTCCACCATGTAGCGCTGAGGCACAGTGTCAGTGGTGTAGCCCACAAACGGCACCGGATGGTTGGGGTCGCTCACGTACTCGTCTACGCCGGCGGTCTCGGCAGGCGGATCGAAGCTCAGCTTGCCGCCGGCGCGGAAGTAGAGTGTGCGGGGCTGCGCTGCCGGAGGCGGCCAGGCATCAAAATTGCGCCAGACATTCGCACCAGTCTCAAACACCACCGCCTTGGGTTGCGCCTCGCCCTTGCCTTTGAGGTAATGCTCGAAGAACGGGAACTGAATGTGTACGCGGAAGTACTCGGCGGTTTTGGAGTTGAAGTCGATGTCGCCGAGGCGGTCGCCGTCAGTGTGTGCCCATCCGCCGTGGACCCATGGTCCCTCGACCAGCGTGACGGGCGTTTGCGGGTTGAATTTGTTGATGGCATAGAAGGTCTTGTAGGGGCCGCTCAAATCTTCCGCGTCATACCAGCCCCCCACCACCAGCACCGCGCAGCGCACGTTCTTCATGTGGCGCGACAGGTCGCGAGTCTGCCAGTAAGCGTCGTATGTGTCGTGCTTCGCCTGGTCGTTGAAGAGCCAGTTAGAGCCTTTCAAATAAAGCTTGTCGAGGTTGTCGATGTTTCCGGCCTGAAGATAGAACTGATAACTGTCGGGCGTGCCGAAGTTGAAGGGGACGGTTGGCTTGGGAGTCTGCGGCGCGTTTTGGGGACGGAAGAAAGCGTAGAAACCGAAGGTGGCGCTCAACATGAATGCGCCGCCGTGATAGGTGTCGTCGCCCAGAAAGAGGTCGGTCATGGGCGCCTGCGGACTGGCCGCCACCAGCGCCGGGTGCGAATCGATGATGGACGCCGAGGTGTAGAACCCAGGGTATGAGATTCCCCAGATGCCCACCTTTCCGTTGTTGTTGGGAATGTGCTTGAGCAGGTAGTCGATCGTGTCGTGGGTATCGGAGGCGTCGTCCACGTCCTGAGGCGATTTCTTGTCGTCAATGTGCGGGCGCATCTCCAGATAGTCGCCCTCGCTCATCCAGCGGCCGCGCACGTCTTGATAGACAAAGATGTATCCGCTCTTTTCGAACTCCTCGGAGGGGCCGAGGTGTTGCGGATACCCGTCTTCTCCGTAAGGGCCGACGTTATAAGGCGTGCGGTCCATAAGAAACGGGTAAGGGCCGGCGGCGGTGTCCTTGGGGACATAGACCGCAGTGAAAAGCCGCTTGCCGTCGCGCATGGGAATGCGCAGCTCGTACTTGGTGTAGTGGGCACGGACGTAGTCTTCTCTGGGTGCGTCGGGCGCAGGCTGCTGTGCGTGGAGCAAGGTGGCTGAAAGGGTAAGGACGGCCAGTGAGGCAAGCGGAAAACGGTTTAGCCTGAGCATGTTCGGCAAAAGTCTCCTCGACAACCAGATTAACTCGGAGTTTACATGCTGCGTATTCAGGCCGCACGGGACCACGGTGAATTGGGGCGATGTGCGGGATCTATCTGTTCTTCCCTCGCGCAGCGGAGCTGAGAAACCTTCGAATAATTCAATGTTTTGAAAGGGTGCAACCGGGATACCCTCTGGGCCGCGTGCCGGAATTCGAGCAATAGGAGCGCTGGCTTTTATCCCCGAGGGAGACCCTGGACGGACTTGATGGAGTTTATGAGATGGCTTCTACTCCATATTTGCGCCAAAAAATATTGGGTTGACATAGAATTTTTCAAATGATATTAGACTGATGAGGTCTTATTTGCGCTCTCGACAAAAGGGACCCGACGAGCGGCAACCCTCGAAAGAAAATTTTCAATCTGAGAGGACAATAAGTTATGAAACCTTGGTTTCAGCTTCCCCTTACCGCGTTGGGCCTGGCTTTCCTGGGCCTTCTGGCGCCTTCGGCGCTCCATGCCACCAACCTCGTCTCAAACGGCAACTTCAGTGGAACCGCTTCCTGGTCCACCACACAGACCAACGGCGATGATCCTTGGACCTGGGGCCTCGGCTACGCGTCCGCCGGCTGTGTAGGGGCGAACTGCATCACGGGCACGGTCGGCCAAATATCAGATCTGAATCAGGATCTGACCACGAACGTGGGCGACAGCTATACGCTCTCCTTCGAGTTCTACCCGAACGATGGCACCCCCAACGAACTGAAAGTGCTCTTTGGGAGCACGGTCGCCGATGATCTCGTGAACACTGCGAATACGGGCTCATACGTCACCTACACAGTGAGCGGTCTGATTGCAAGCTCGACCAGCACTGAGTTGAGGTTCCTGGGCCGTCAGGACCCTGGCTTTGACCGGTTGACCGACGTCAGCGTCGTGGACGGCGGCGGCCCGGTAGGTCCTGCCGTTCCGGAGCCGAACGGCCTCTACCTGCTGGGCACCGGACTGGCGGCACTTGGCGGTTTGGCTCGGCGCAAAGTCCTGGCATGAACTTCTAGGCGGGCAGGCGCAGGGCTTTCTGCCTGCCCGATCTTTTCCGCAGGTCAGGTCTGAGCTATGTTGGCTCACGGCCCTGCTCTCGGCAATTGTCGAGAGCAGGACCTGTTTGGTTTTTCTCTCCAGATAGTCGCCCTCGCTCGTCCAGCGGGCGCGCTCATCCTGATAGACAAAGATATAACCACTTTTTTGAAACTTCTCGGAGGGCCTGAGA
>Ga0255352_1001758_pt1 | contig 10123 bp, 12 predicted proteins | sample HBST0metaG_FD_189939 | JGI IMG/M metagenome (GOLD analysis project Ga0255352, IMG submission 189939) | Peat soil microbial communities from Stordalen Mire, Sweden - H.B.S.T0 | ecosystem: Environmental > Terrestrial > Soil > Wetlands > Peat | place: Sweden: Norrbotten County, Stordalen Mire...
TGCTGGAAGTGTACCATATCCAATATAGATGTAAATATCTATATTGGTTCTGAAACACGCCGATTGAGAGTCAGAAAAGAGCATTTTCCTGTTCCCCATGCGCCGAACAGAGATTACCCTGCAAGCGGTTCTGGATGGTCGGCACGAGCGTACTTCCGCAGGGCAGCCACTGGAATCAGAACACGCTTGCCAATTCTTCTCGTCGGCAGGCGCCGAGTAGCAACCAGGTAATCCAGCGCGCGCTGGCTGATGGAGAGCAACTGCGCGGCATCCCGCCGACTCAGGAGCAGCTTCTCTTCAGCGCGCATTGGAGGCTTCTTGTCAGCATTTGGTTGAGAACGCGGAGACAATTCCATAATGAGCCATTCACCTTTCCATCATGTTGAATCGCATTTGACTTGCGCCCGGTCTCACCGAACGCGCCAACCGTACAATTTCCCTTCGTCAGACTTCGGGTAACAGACCCCGGATTCCAATTTCCAGCCGGGCCTGTCGCAGGCAGTCAAATGTTCCAGATCGCCGGCTTTCCAAAGCTCGTATGCCCGCAAACCATCTGCGGAGAGCGCCCATGACGCGGCAAGGTGCCCCTCGACCCCGGCATTGAAGCCGCGAGCACGACCGTGATCGAAGCCGAGCCAATACCCAAGAACGAACATGACGGCGAATACAAACACTCCAGCCGTGGACGCAATGGCACTCCACTTCACCAGTTCGCGGCGGCCCTTCCTGGTCGCCACGGACTCCGCCGCACCGACAACGGCGTCTGTCAAAGACGCCTGCAAGCGAACCCTGGAAGACTCCGCCTCAGCTGCGGCAACCGACTGAATTTTCTCCAGGATGCTCTGCACGGTTACGTTGATCTTTCCCGGAACTGCCTCGTACAGGTCGCTGTACCGGCCGAGCACGATCATCAAAGCCCACACGGCGTCGGTCGGCTCGATTCCGAAGTTGTCAGCGTAAGACCTGACGCGGTTACGCTCTTCCTCCGACAGGTCTGCAAGAAAAACGCCGTACAGGTCGTCACTTGTTGAGATCATCGCCACAGACCTTATCGAAGATGTTCCGGGCACATTCGCGACGCCACCGTTCAATCTCTGCGCGGCTTCCAAGCGTTGCAGATTCCCGTGCCTTTTCGAGTGTTAATCGGCTGCTCTGTACGAGATTGGTGACGCGCGTAGCCAATTGAGGAAGGTACAACGACAATCCTTGTCTTGCCTCTATCGACTGCCGCAGTGCCGAAGTGTCGTATAACTCGAAAAGCGATGGCGCCAAGCCGAAGAACCGATTACGAACAACATGAATTGTGCCGTGCTTCACCACACTCATGTATTCGGTCAGCATCTCGCAACTATCTCGCTGCTGATTGATGAGGAACAACGAGATGAAAGGCCAATCGAATTCATGCAGCTTTTCATCGAACATCGAGCCGTAGCGATTGACCCCTTCGTTGTTTCGTGCGGCGGTATTGACGACAACCTCATCGTCCTTGCTCGCATCCACAATGTCCAAAAGATCAAGCCACCCTTCGTTCTCATCCAGGTTTACAAGCGAGAACGACTTCACATCCTTCTGGTAGGCTTTGCCAACATCGGGGTTTGCTGTATCGGTCTCCACCAGCGAAACCTCTCGATTCCTCATCTCAAAGTAGTCGAGAAGTGCAATCGCGCCCACAGACTTCCCAACACCGCCTTTGCTGCCTGTTACGAAGAACACCCTTGCCATTTACCTCTCTCCTTTCTTACAGCGTTACGTCCGGTTTCATCTGAAACTGTCCACGCCTTCCCCCAACAATCGACGACACCGCAGGGCTCACCTTACGAGCCTCCTTTGGTTGCGCCTCTTCTCTACTGTGTGCCAGTTTCGTCAGATAGGTCGAAAGGGCGTTGGTAGTGATTACAACGCCATTCTCTTCAAAAATACGGACCAACATCTTCAGCGTGTAGCCGTTCTCCCGCAACTTTTTCAACTGAGGGTATACGCCCCGAACGATCTCACCCATCATGAATGTTTCGGGTTGCGGCGGAGGTACATTTCCTCTCTCATCCAAGCGAGTGCGAAAGACCTCGAATTGTTCTGCGGTAAGCATTTGGGCTTTACGTCGCTCCTTTTCCATAGCGTCTCCCCATCACCGTCCTTACCCACGGGATGGGTATACGATAACACATCTTTGACAGCAGAAATGTATTATTGTAAAGTCGAAACTACTAAGAGGCACGGCGAGGTAGGCGCTGGTACTCACAAAACCCCTGCGGGGTTTCGCGCGTCCCACCACCAATTCTCCAATCCGCCTTCGGCTACTCGGAGAATTGGTTGCGCATCTCGCTCAGGGCTGCGCCCCGAGACCCCGCAGAAAGGACGAAACGCAATGCCAAGACCCAAACGAGCAAAGGGCACAACGACAAGAATTCAGGTGCGCATCACAGATGAAGAGAAGAACACCCTGTTGATACAAGCCGACAAAGCCGGACTAACGTTGAGCGAGTACGTCCGAAGATGCTCGCTCAATAAGCGAATTCAATCGCACGTAAGCGACAAGGCAATTGCCCGCCTAAGCAGGGTTGCCCATCGTTGAGCTTTTGGACCATTTCGATCACTTGGTACGGAGCCTTTTGCATTTTGTCGTCCTTACCCTTTCGCATTTTCATTTGCCGCAGATTTGACTGTATCGCTGGTAGAGAAGTAGTTGGGTTCCATGGGGGTTGCGCCAACTGAGATCAGATGTTCATTGGCCGGATCGTCGATTGTGTACACACGCTTGCCTGTGGCCGAGAGTTTTCGGCAGAATGCGGCGGTCTTGCCGCCGGGGGCGGCATGGGGGACGAGGACGTGGTCGGCGAGTGCGCCGACCAAGCGGTTGCGGGCTTCGGCCAGGGTTGCGGTGATGCGCTTGTCCTTGGGTGGGAATGGGGACAGGATGAGCAGACGGCCGGCATCGAAGGCCGGAAGCAACTCTGGCTTCAGGTGCATTCCTACGATGGAGCGGGCGGGAACCCAGATGACGGGCTGGCGGCCACGGAGCAGGATGCCCAGGCACTCCCATTCCATGACAGAGTGGAAGCCGCCTATCAGAATCTGGCCCTCGTCGCGCATCTGCGTGATGGCATCGAAGGTCTTCAGGATGATGGAGCCGGGGCATTGCGATGAGCAGAAGAAGCCAGTCTTGGCTTGATCGAGTGGTTGCAATGGGCCAGCAGCCCAGAACTCATTGGGCGCGTCGCTGCCCAGCCCGTCAAGCATAGCCTGTGGGTAAAGAACTCTACAGCCTCATAGTCGAGCACGGGCGCTGTGTATAAACAGTTTTCCGACTGATTCCCTGCAAACGCGCGATCCGAATCAAGATGATTCACTTCACTGAGGGTATGTGTTATCCCTTGGCTGGGGGTGTACGATGAAAATCTCCCTCAAGCAAAAGCCGGGTTGTTGCAGGAATCTGCGGCAACCACAAAGGAGAACTGCCTTGACCCTTTGCATTGCAGCCGCCTGTGAGGACGAAAAAGGTAGGGACCGGGTTGTTATCGGAACCGACTGGATGGCGACCGGAGAAATAGCCGCTGGAGCCGACATCCAAGACAAGCTCTACTGGGTAAATGATGATATCGCCGTGCTTGTTTCGGGACTTGTGACAAGGGCGGTAGAGCTTCGGGATGCCTACCGCTCTGAACTGGAAACAATGAAGGCCAAGAAAGAAAAGCTCAACTACCGAAACATTCGCAGATTCATCAAAGCCGGACCTCGTCTGCTCAAGAGAGATATCGCAGAGGAAGTAGTCGCATTTGCTACTGGATTGTCGTATGCGGAGTTTCGGAAGGCGATTAAGACTGGAGAAATGACGCGAGACGTGGCCAACGGGGTCTTTCGTGCGATTGAGGAGAAGAATTTGGAGTGTGAGGTGATCATCGTCGCATTTGTCGATAAATTCCCTTACATTTTCATAGTTGAGCGCAGCGGGCATGTGGAGGAGCGAGACAATTTTGCGCTCGTCGGGGAAGGTACCTACGTGGCTGAGGCTATGCTGTATTTCCGCAAGCATGAATCATCGGACCCCGCTGCGGTGGCTATTTACAACGTATGGGAGGCGTTATATATGGCGGCACGACGGGTGGGCACAGTCAGCAAAACACACTCTATCGATATCCTGATCCCTCCTGGTGAACGCGGTACCCATTCGACGGTGTATACCCTGACGAATACGGGCTTCAAATTCATGAAGAAGTTGTTTCAAGATCAATTTGGAGTGCGGAGGATCACGAAATTCCCCGACTTGCCAGACGGATGCGTAAAGCAATGGAAGACTGAAAAGAAAAAGAAAAAGACAAAGTCAGCCCAAGCAAAGAAGCGGTCAAAGGTGCTCTCTGCATCGGCAAGTTCAGAGGAGGAGCAGTAGTGGGACAATCCAGCTGAGCAGATTTTCAGATTCGACTATTTTGGAGGCTAAGCAATGAGAGTTAGCAAGAACGGCAAGACCGTTACGTTTGAGGTTTCTGTATGGTGGGAACCGAAAGACAAGAAATTCCGAATTAAGAGCAATGATCCGGTGAAATTCATTCTCACAGTAAGCGATAAACCAAGCCAAAAACGCGGGCATCCGAAGTTGTTTAGGGAACTGGAGAAAGTCTTGAAATCCGCAGAGGCTACGCAGCCAACGCCTCAAGAAATAAAGGGTCAGCAGTAACCATGTGTCTCAGGGTGTCTACAAACAAATCGGAACGTCCCCGGCGGTTGAACCTGAATTGCATTTCCTCCAGGTAGGCTTCAAGATGCTTAGCAGAAATCCGATGCCACGTGCCGATGATGCCCCGCTTCAAAAGGGAAAAAGCGGACTCGGCGGTGTTTGTATGGATTTCGCCGTCAACGTAGACCTTTGCTCTGTGCTCGATGGTCTTGTGCCGCCCCGTGAGTCCAACAGACTTCATTGCGCCGAGGTAGGCATTGAATTCATCGGTCATCCGACAGGACGGAAAATTGAGCGCGAAGAGGCATTCGCGCTCCTGCAACTTTTCCCCTCGTATTGCGACGTAAGCTATGTGGTGATCACATGGTTGAATGGAAAGACTATCTGAATTCGGCCAAATTGTAGACTCAACTTGTTTTCACATTCGGTCACACTTACATGGCCTGATATTGCTTGCAACCTTTAACTCGGTTTGTGAGCGATAGCCTTCTCGGTCGAATGTTATCAGGTACTCAGACACCTGCCGCCTTACGTCTGACCCAAACACGCTTCGGGAACGGACGACTCCCGCTGACTACGGCCGCGAGGCCGGCCACGCTGGCCCGACCTCTGCGCGCCGAAAGCTGCCCAAACCGCGCTGTTTACCAACGTATTCAAAGAGCATCCGCGCGAACCCGCAGCCTCGTGGGCGCCGAGCCACACAGACTCAAATACACCAACCTGTGTTGCGTGGACCCGGCGCGAATCCACATCGAGCAGCTCCACATCGAGCAGATTCACGCCGTCCAGAGCCTCGCGGACGCGAATCGACAAATCGCCGTGCATTCTCCAGCGCCGGCGCAGGCACCGATCAACCTTTGCACTAAAACGAATGTTGCGGTAGACAATCTGCATCGTCGGCTCCTATTCTCCCGTTCTCGAATCTCCATACGGTTCTGTGAAGGCAATGTCACGATTCACGCGCACATTGAACCGATAGCCAGGTCGAATCTTCACTGTGGGCTGGATATTCAGATTCTTGCGCGTCACCTCCATGCCCAACTGGCCAAACTGCTGGCCAAGCGCCTGAGTCGCCTCGGCGCTCGGCGACAAGACACCCGACGCCGAACTCGTCTGTGGCTGGGACATCTCGACTCCGGCCGTGAATGCGCTCAACATTAAAGCCATCGAGACAAGCCGCACAAAGTGATTGTCCACCTGATCGTGAAATCCCGCCGCTCCAGAGGCGTCGTGCCCCACCATGCCGTCGAGATCCACGCTGGACCCGTCCGGGAAGATCAGGCGCGACCAAATGACGATAGCGCGACTCTGGCCATAGGAGACACGGTTGTCGTATTGTCCGATCAAGCGAGAGCCTTGCGGAATCAGCAAATACTGGCCCGTCGCCGTGTCGTAGACATTCTCGCGCACGACAGCCTTGACCTCGCCCGGCAGGTCTGTGTTTACGCCGCTTTCAAGCGTTGCCGGAATGTCCCATCCGGCCTTGATTTCATACTTCGATAGAGCAGGCGCTCGCGTCGCGGAGGAATAATCCCGCTCATCCCTGGCCTGCCTTGCCTTTTCAATGAAGCTCTCTTTGTGCTCCTGGATGTTCGCATCGCTCTGATCGCCAGAGCCTGCATTTGCGGACAATGACGACGGACTTGGTACTCCAGCATTCCCAGCGGAAACAGATTTCGGATATGCGCCAGCGAGCTGTTGAAGTAGTGAACTCATGCCCTCGACCGGAGATGACCCCAGAGCACCCAACCCCTTGCCTGCATTCATCCCGCTTGAAATCGAAGTTCCCGCAGTGCGCGCTTCGAGATCGTCTTTGTACATCTCTTCGCGCCACTCGTCCGCCGCGCTTCGTCCGGCAGGCGCCTCTGTTTGCGTGCCTACCTGCTGCTGATTCAACGCGACACGCTCGCTTGTGGCCCTTCCCTGAGTGGGCCTCCCAGAGGCGGCAATCTGGCGAGCCTCAAGTGGAGGAACGAGCGCATCTTTCGAGTACTGAGAAGAAGCTACGAGATCAGACGGAACTCCGGCGCTCTGCACATGGTCCTCGATCACGTCCGGCGAACTCGGCGCAGGCTGAGCCTGGTTCCGCGCTTCCTTCCTTGCGTCGATCTTCCGCTGCTCTTCGAGATCCTTCCAGACCTTCGTTCCGGTCGATTGCGCGTCCGAAATCGACTGGTCATCCTTGGCTGCGTCCGCGGACTTTTTCTTTTCGCCGCGCGACATCACCCCATAGACCATCACGGCGAGGAATCCAAGGACCACCAGGAACAACATCCCCCGCACAGCCGGATTCAAATGCTTTCCGTCCGTGGGCCAGAAGCGCAGCTTCAAGGGCTGTTTGCTGCGCGTCGGGCTGTCGCCCTCTACCTTCGGAGTCAACACTACCTCCTCATGCAGGCTGCTAACGACCTTGTTCTCGTCTCCCATCACTTCACCTCCATGCGTTCCGTTGGCATATGCGGTGTAAGCGCATCCTTGCGCTCGATCTCGACCAACTGCTGATGCTTTCCAACACCAAGCAGCAAGGCAGCTTTCACAAAGAGGCGGTCCACCACGAAGGTCGTACCCTTTACGCGGAAGTTGACCATCTCATTGCCCTCGGGGCCTTCAATGACGAGCGTCGGCAACTCCTGAAAGGCGGTCACGCTCGGCATCTCGATGTAGGTTTTCTCTCCGTCATCCAGGACACGCACCGGCCGAATGGAGTCCGCGCCCGATTTAACCTTGAACGTGTAATCGAAGTAGAGCTTGTCAACTGCATCGTTGCCGGTTTGCGAAATGCGCGCAGCATCAACATGATCCTTGTGCTCTCTCGCTTGCTGCTCCAGAAAGAGCTTCCACTGCAACGGCTGATCGTCGGGATAGATGAAGGCTACCCGCGAAACGTAATCGCCAGGCTTTGAAACCAGCCGCAGGTAATACGTTCTCCTGTCCGTGGCAACGATCATGGTTGTATCGAGGCCCGTCATCTTGGGCTTCACCACAAGAATCGGAGTTGCAGCGTCGCCGGACCCAGAAGAGATCGGCGTCACCACCCAACGAACCGAGTCTCCAATCTGAGGCTCGCCCAGAATCTTTTCACCCGGCTGCAACTCGATTGAACTCACACGAAGCGGTGTGGCAACCAATGTTGGCTGCCCAACCCCAAAGGTGTAAACCACGCGCCCATCCGGCCCAGGGACCGGACTATTCTGCTCACTCGATAGCTTCGCCGAAAGCGCAACGGCCTCTCGCGCTGTCTCTGTCAGCGCCACATCCTTTGTCGGCTCCCATCCCGGAGGGGCCTTCACCCCAAGCCCCACACTCGCGGCAGCAGCCCCGATCTCCGCGCTAGGGTCTTTCTCCAATGCTTTCTGAAGCGCAGCAAACGGATACTTGTCCGCTGGAACGATCTCTTGCGTCGTCGGCGCAGCCTTCGTCCGATTCAACACCACCGCGCTTCCACTGGGCGCACTTGCAGCCGGAGCGCCCTCTTGCGCGAACCCTGAGAAGGCGCTCGCACCCAACACAACCAACATCAACGCTCGCATCGTCTTCATCTCCTCGCCTTTCTCGGTTGAATTACAGAACCTTCGACCAGCTCACATTCGTGACATAAACCCCCAGGGGATTCACGCGCGCCAGAGCCTCATCCGCGGGCGGATGAATGGAAATCGTGATGATTCCCTTGTAGTTTTGAGAGCCGGCTTGCTCGCCCTTCAGATCGAATGTCGTTTCCGTCCACTCGACCTCGTAGCTGTCCTTCGAGGACGCATAGAGAGCGCGGACATTGACGGAAACGGTCTCCGTCTGCGCCAGCTTCAACGGAGACCCATCGCGGTACCCATCGCTGATCTTGATTGCAGCGGGAGTTCCGTTGCCGATCTCCGCATACACCCGTTCGACTGCGTTCTTCTCGACCGTTGCATCCGACGAGACCATCCGCCAATCCTGGACCCAGGACCACAACGCCGCCCGTTTCAAACGGTCGTCGGCAACCGAGGCTTGGACCGCCGTTCCCTGGCTCACTACTTTGCCCAGGTTGTCTACCGCGACGATGTAGGGAATGACTTTGGGTTTGGTCCCGATCACGATCAAGCCCAGTACGGCAACCAGCGCAACCGCGCTGGTTGTCACCGCAAGAAGCCGCCAATTCCGCGCAGCTACGATCAAATCCCGATACCGCTCGTTCCACTCGTCGCGAGCTGCCAGGTACGGACTCTTGCCCGGACCTTTCTCTTCCACTATTGCCTGTGTTTCATTCATCATTCGCTCCTACTCTCCGTGTTGAATGTTCAGAGTCGGCGCCGACACGGTCGCCGAATCCTGCGGTAGATGTTGGTGTGCCTGTGCCGCGGCATTGTGAACTCCAGAGATTCTCTCGCCCAACGAGCGGCCATCCGATCTGCTCCTCGCGCCCGATGCTTCCTCTTCAGCAAGACTCACAGCACCGAGAGGAGCTTCCGTCACCACACCCGGCGATGGAGCCGGCGACTCACCCGAAAGACTGGCTTCACCTGTAGCTGCGCTGCTACTTTCTTCGCTTGCCGGAACACTGGTAGGCGTTGCTCCGCTGACAGAAACACTCCCGTCCGCAACCGGCCCACTCGCGGAATCGCCGCCAGACGAAATCGCCTCACCAGCATCTGCGACGCGAGTTGTTTTCCCCTGGGTTGGCACGGTTACAGAACTTCCAGTGGTTGCGCTCTCTCCGGCACTCGTGCCAGCAGACGATCCTTCAGCACTCTGCCCCGGCGTAGGCGAACTATCAGCCGCAACGGAAATAGGAGGTGGATCGACGGCTACAGCGTCACCACCTCCGCCGCCCGCGCTCGGAGCAGGAGGCGGCACACTGTTCATTGCGCCCTCAACACCAGGCGCGGCACCGCTGGCACCGCCGCCAGCCATCGTGCTTCCCATGCCTGGCATCATGCCCCCAGCGGCTCCGGGCATGAAACTTCCGCCTACACCACTGGCTCCGCCTGCCGCGCCAGCACCACTACCCGCAGCCGCAGCGCCACCTGCGCCCAACAACCCCACGCCGCCCGCTACGGCTCCAACTCCTGCCGTCGCAACCGCGCCAATCGTACCGGCGACAACCGCAGCAGACATTGCAGGAGCAATCAAATCCGAACTGCCCATTTGCAGCGATCCTTGCAGGATGCTACCGGCGAGTTTGGGCACCTGCCACGCGAGCGCCATAAAGACGATGACGCTGGCCAGCAATCCGAAAAGTGACTGAAGCCCAGCCGTGCTCAATGCGATCTGCGAGGCTTCCTGTACCCAAGTGTTCGATAAGGTCTGGCCCAGCCCGATAATCATGTAGAGGACCATCAGCCTCACTCCCGTCGATACGACGAGGGAGATGTAGCGTTCCGTGTAAGGAACCGTCCAGCGCGATGCGCCGAAGCCGAGGAAGATCAACCCGGCAGACATCACTACATAGCTCTCGACGGTCGCCATGATGAACGT
>Ga0255352_1001764_pt1 | contig 10114 bp, 8 predicted proteins | sample HBST0metaG_FD_189939 | JGI IMG/M metagenome (GOLD analysis project Ga0255352, IMG submission 189939) | Peat soil microbial communities from Stordalen Mire, Sweden - H.B.S.T0 | ecosystem: Environmental > Terrestrial > Soil > Wetlands > Peat | place: Sweden: Norrbotten County, Stordalen Mire...
CACTGCACATCTTCAGAGTCCGCCACCAATCTATTGCGTTGAGTTACTTTGCCGAGACAGCCTCCAGCTCGACTTCCGCATGCGCGGAAACCTTGCCGTTGCCGCCCTTCGCCTTGTGGGTTGGAGCCGGCTTTTCCTTGGCAGGCGCAACTTCCATTTCATCGCCCTGCATCGGTTCCGTGAAGGGCCTGCCGTAGAAGCTGTCCAGCAGGATGGTGCGGAACTCGCTGATCAGCGGATAGCGCGGATTGGCGCCGGTGCACTGATCGTCGAAGGCGTCCACCGCCACCGCATCCAGCTTGGCCAGGAAGTCGGCCTCGCTCACTCCGGCTTCCTGAATCGATGCCGGAATCTCCAGTTCCTTTTTCAGCCCGTCCACCCACGCGATCAGGTTGGCGACCTTTTGGTCCTTGTCCGCTCCGCCCAGGCCGAGCATGTCGGCAATCTCGGCGTAACGGCACCGCGCCTTCGGCCTGTCGTACTGCGAGAAAGCCGTCATCTTGGTGGGGTTGTCGTTGGCGTTGTAGCGGATCACGTTGCTGATCAGCAGCGCGTTGGCCAGGCCGTGCGGCAGGTGAAATGCAGCGCCAACCTTGTGCGCCATCGAGTGGCAGGCGCCCAGGAAAGCGTTCGCAAAGGCCACGCCGGCCAGTGTCGCGCCGTAGTGCACCTTCTCGCGCGCCTTTGGGTCCTTGGCTCCATTCTTGTAGGCCGAGGGCAGATACTCCTTCAGCAGCCGCAGCGCGTGCAGGGCCTGTCCATCGCTGAACTCGTTGGCCATGATGGAGACATAGGCTTCCAGAGCGTGGACCACCGCGTCCACGCCGCCAAAAGCGGTCAAAGACTTGGGCAGATTCATCACCAGGTTCGGATCGATGATGGCCATGTTCGGCGTCAGCTCGTAGTCCGCAATGGGATACTTCTTGCCCGTCGCGTCGTCCGTCACCACCGCAAACGGCGTCACTTCGGAACCCGTGCCCGAGGTGGTCGGGATGGCGATCATCGTCGCCTTGATCCCCATCTTCGGGAACTTGTAGATGCGTTTGCGGATGTCCATGAAGCGCAGCGCCAGGTCCTCGAAATCCACTTCGGGATGCTCGTACATCACCCAGGCGATCTTCGCGGCATCCATCGGCGAGCCGCCGCCCAGTGCCACGATCACATCCGGCTGGAAGCCGTTGGCCATCTCCACGCACTTGCGCACCGTGGTCAGGTTCGGGTCGGCCTTCACCTGCGAGAAGGTCTCCACTTCCAGGCCCAGCTTCTTCAGCGTGTCGATCACATCGTCGGCATAACCATTGCGGAAGAGGTAGTCGTCGGTCACCAGCAGCGCCCGCTTCTTTCCGGCAATCTCCTTCAACGCCTCGGGAATGCATCCGCGGCGGAAGTAGATGGAAGCCGGCAACTTGTGCCACAGCATGTTCTCGGCGCGCTTGGCCACCATCTTTTTGTTCAGCAGGTGCTTGGGACCCACGTTCTCCGACACTGAATTTCCTCCCCAGCTTCCGCAACCCAGCGTCAGGCTTGGCGACAGGCTGAAGTTATAAAGATCGCCGATGCCGCCGTGCGAAGACGGCGTGTTGATCAGGATGCGCGAGGTCTTCATGTGATCGCCGAAGTAGTTCACGCGCTCCTTCTGCTGATCCTGGTCGGTATACAGCACCGAGGTGTGCCCGATGCCGCCCAGCGCCACCAGCTTGGAGGCGATCTCTACCGCGTCCTTGAAGTCCTTGGCGCGATAAAGTCCGAGAATGGTCGAGAGCTTCTCATGCGCGAAGGGCTCGGCCGTGGTCGCGTCCGTCACTTCGCCGATCAGCACCTTGGTCGTCGATGGAACGCTGATGCCTGCTAACTCCGCAATCTTCGGCGCTGCCTGGCCCACGATCTTCGCGTTCACTCCGCCGTTCACCAGGATGATGCTCCGCACCGCTTCGGTTTCCTTCTCGTTCAGAATGTAGCCGCCGTGACGGGCGAAGCGGTCGCGCACCGACTCGTAAATCGAGTCCACGGCGATCACCGCCTGCTCCGATGCGCAGATGACGCCGTTGTCGAAGGTCTTCGACATCAGGATCGAAGCGATGGCGCGCGTCTGATCGGCGGTCTCGTCGATCACCACCGGCGTATTGCCGGCGCCTACGCCAATCGCCGGCGTGCCCGACGAATAAGCCGCATGAACCATGCCCGGCCCGCCCGTGGCCAGAATCAGCTTCACCGCCGGATGACGCATCAGCTGGTTGGAAAGCTCCACGGTCGGCTCATCGATCCATCCTATGATGTCTTCTGGAGCCCCGGCGGCCACCGCCGCCCTCAGCACCAGGCGCGCCGCGGTGCAGGTGCACTTGCGCGCGCGGGGGTGCGGGCTGATGATGATGCCGTTGCGCGTCTTCAGGCTGATCAGCGTCTTGAAGATCGCCGTCGAGGTCGGATTGGTCGTCGGAATAATGCCGCAGATCAGGCCCACCGGTTCGGCGATGGTGATGGTGCCCGCCTCGTCGTCCTGCGCCAGGATGCCGCAGGTTTTCTCGTCCTTGTATTTGTTGTAGATATACTCCGAGGCAAAGTGGTTCTTGATCACCTTGTCTTCCACCACGCCCATCCCGGTCTCTTCCACGGCCAGCTCGGCCAGGGGAATGCGCGCATCGGCGGCGGCCAGCGCCGCGTTCCGGAAGATGTGGTCCACCTGCTTCTGCGTAAAGCCGGCGAACTTCTGTTGCGCGGCTTTGACACGGGCAATCAAGGCATCCAGTTCTTCCGCGGTGCTGACCCGGTTTTTTTGTTCCTGATTGGCAGCTAGAAACGTCTCGAAATCTGTCATGCTCTCCTCTTCCTTCATCTCGTGCCTGCAGTTTCAAAACCCTTTGGGGGGCAGGCCCAGTCGAATGGGTGGTACAGGGGCAGCCCTCTCAGGCTCGCCAGTGGAAATGAGGTCGGTACCGCTCGCTTGCCGGTAATCGAATCGATAAAGTTATATCGATAACCTTATAGCGAGTCTATTGTGGAGCGTTTTGGAAAACTGTGACAGCGGTCACTTTACCCCTTGAAAGAGAGGAGAAATCAATTCAAGCTACTCATTACAAATAACTTTTATTCGATCCAGAGACGATGGATCGAGGCGGGAAGGCGCGCTTTAGGCAGATTGAACCGGGAAGGATCGGACTCGGCACGCCAGGTCACGCCGCGGATTTGAGTCTCGTGAAAGGAAGGTTCAACAGTGTTCCGGGTCAAAAGCAGGAGGAAAGAAAGGAGTTGTTGCTCATCCTCTAGTGTCATGCCCCAAAAATTCCTGACAAAATTGCCGCTGTCATTCTGAGCGAACGGGGCCCCGAACGTCTTTCAGTTCGGGGGTGGTGAGCGAAGAATCTACTTTTGCATTTCCTGATTTATGGTAAGAACTTCTGGGACAGGACACTAGAAATTTGGCGCGTGACCGGGGTCCCCAGCAACAGGTCTTCGTCCGAGGGGTGGAAGAAAAAGCCCCCTTGTACAGTTCTACTGGGTGCGCATGAATTGGAAAACCTCTCCAAGTTCAGCGCCCGCCTTCATCGCGAACGCAAAGTACCGCGCGGAGCCGCCAAAGCCGACCAGATGAAATCGGAGAGAAACGCGGAGTCTTCGGCCGGCGGCGTTTCGCTCTTGGCGATCAGCCTCCGCTGAATGGTTCCACGGGTCATATCGGCGATCATCCATGCGGTTTTTTCGGCCGGCACGGGGCGCACTTTGCCTTGCTCCACTGCTTTCTCGATCGCCTCGGCAAGCCGCATCACCGGCTCGCGCAGCCAATTGTGGTACTGGCTGCGAGTCAGCGCCAGCCCCCCGGATTCGCTGTCCATGATGAGGAAGAAATCCTTGCGCGCCTCGGCGCTTGCAATGCGCGCCAGCGTAAACGCCGCGATCTTCTCTTTCAGGCTCCGCGCCTCTTCGATGCGCTCCATCGTTTCCTTTTTGAGAGCCTTCATGTCGTGATGCAGTACCGCCCTGAAGATTTCGTTCTTGGAGCGGAAGTAGAGATAGACCGTGCCCTTGGCAATGCCCGCTTCCCTGGCGATCTCGTCGATGATTCCGTGCGCAAACCCCCGCCGCGCAAAGACCGTCCGGGCGGCATCGACAATCTCCGCGCGGCGGAATTCCGACACCATCTTCTTCTTTGTTTGCATGGCGCTGCGCCCTCCTGCCCGCTCCGTTACCTGGATTCCAATGAAAATGACCCGTGAGTATATTAAAATGACTATATGGTCAGTGGCAAAGAAAAAATGACCGGACATCGCCGCGGAGGCCTGACCATGGCCGCCGCGGCACATCCGCATTGGCGGTGCGCATGAGCACAGCCGCGCCGGCTTTGCAGAATCCCGAGCTCGAACATCCCGATTGGAAGCCCTCCGTCAACCCATGGATGGTGGCTGTTTCCGTGATGCTGGCCACGTTCATGGTGGTGCTGGACTCCTCGGTGGCCAACGTCGCCCTGCCGCACATCGCCGGCAACCTATCGGCTTCCACCGACGAATCCACCTGGGTTCTCACCAGCTACCTGGTCTCGAACGCCATCATGCTGCCCGCCTCCGGGTGGATTGCGCGGCGCATCGGGCGCAAGCGCCTGCTCATGATTTCCATCCTCATCTTTACCGCGGCTTCCCTGTTGTGCGGCGTGGCTGTGAGCATGCCGATGCTGATCGTGGCGCGCGTCCTGCAGGGCATCGGCGGCGGCGGCATGCAGCCCCTGGCGCAATCCATTCTTCTGGAGAGCTTTCCGCCCCACCAGCACGGCACCGCCATGGCCGTCTACGGCATGGGCATCGTGGTCGCCCCGGTCATCGGGCCCACGCTGGGCGGATGGATCACCGACAGCTACTCCTGGCGCTGGATCTTCTACATCAATCTTCCGGTCGGATTTCTGGCCCTCTTCATGGCCAACCTGTTCATCGAGGACCCGCCCTATCTTCGCCACGCATTCAAAGGGGCAATCGACTACCTCGGCTTTGGGCTCATGGCCGTCTGGCTGGGCACATTGCAGTTGGTGCTGGACAAGGGGCAGGAAATGGACTGGTTCGCGACCGGATGGATTCGCTGGACGATTGCGGTTTCCGTGGTCGCCCTGGTGGGCTTCATCCTGCGTGAGTTCATGAGCCGCGAGCCGATTGTGCAATTGCGCATCCTGGCCGACCGCAATTTCGCCGTGGGAACGCTGATCGCCGGGCTCTACGGCTTCGTTCTCTATGGCATGACGGCCCTGCTGCCCCTGTTTCTGCAGACTCTGCTCGGGTACCCGGCAATGGACAGCGGCCTGGCCGTCAGTCCGCGCGGCATCGGCTCCATCGTCTCCATGCTCCTGGTCGCCGTTCTGGTCAATTACGTTGACGGGCGCATCCTGCTGGCCTGCGGCTTCGCGATTCTCGGCTATTCGACCTTCCTGTTGAGCCGCGTGAATCTCGATATCTCGATGGCTTCGGTGGTGGTGCCGAACCTGATGAACGGCTTCGCCGGAGGCTTCATCTTTGTCCCGCTCACCACCATGGCCATGGGCCGCCTGCGCAAGCAGCAGATCGGAAACGCCGCCGGCATCTATAACTTGATGCGTAACATCGGCGGCAGCGTCGGCATCGCTTCTGTAACTACCATGTTAGTGCGCGGCGCGCAGGTGCATCAGAGCTACCTGGCAGGCAATCTGACGGCGGGAAACCCGGCCACGGCGGCCGCGCTTCAAGGGCTCGAGGCCAAGTTCCGCATCGCGGGAGCCAGCGCCACCACCGCCCACGGAGAGGCGCTGGGCGCTCTCTACCGCAGCGTGCAGCAGCAGGCGTCGGTCCTCGCGTATGCCGACAACTTCCGCCTTCTGGCGTATCTTTCTCTGCTCTGCATCCTGCCGATTCTCTTCTTCCACCGGCTGAAGAGCCGCGCGCGCCAGCGCCCGCCAGTCGAAGAAGAGCGCTAAGGATCGGACCCCATTGTGAAACACGGATTCCACGATATGGGTGCCCCAGGGTATCGATTTTGAGCAATCAACCAGCTTTCGCCGGTGGAGATTCTAAACAACTTACAGGGAAGCCGCTTAGGAGCAGCCCGACTCGCCACGACGAGTTACGGCTGGGATGAACTGCCGCCAACTCGCCAACTCGCAATTTCCGCGAAGCGGAAGCTAACTTGCTGATTCTGTTTATAAAACTCTTCATTCAACCTTTTTATTCATAGAGAGATCTGGGAAACCACGGGTTCAATGGTACGAAACCATCCGGTCCCAGACCTAGCCTTCCGCCCGCACCAGCACACAAGTGATATTGTCGTGGCCGCCGGCCTTCTTGGCAGCCGTCACCAGCTTGGCGCAGATCTCATCGAGGGTCTGATCGGCGGAAAGAATCGCCTCGATCTGCGCGTCGGTGAGTTCGCGGGTCAGCCCGTCGGAGCAGAGCAGAAAGAGGTCGTGGATCTCGGATTCCAGTTCGAATAGATCCGGCGTGACCTGGCACTGCGTACCCAGGGCGCGGGTAATCACGTTGCGCAGCGGCGAGCGCAGGGCCTCGGAGTGGCTCATACGCCCCATCCGGACCTGTTCCTCCACCAGCGAGTGGTCCAGAGTGATCTGCTCCAGGCTACGGCTGCGCAGCCGGTAACATCGGCTGTCGCCCACGTTCACCACCAGCGCGTGGCGATCCTGAACCAGCAGAGCCACCAGCGTGGTGCCCATACCGCTCAACTGGTAATTCCGCTCGGAGCGGGAGTGGATGGCTCCATTGGCGGCGGCGACGGCACGCTCGGCTGCTTCCGCGAGCCCGGACTCGCTGCCGGCGCGATTGCTGAACTGGCGCAGCATCTCATCCACGGCCAGCGAACTGGCGATCTCGCCCGCCGCGGCGCCGCCCATGCCGTCACAGACGACATAGACGCCGTACTCGACGGCATATCCGAAGGCATCTTCGTTGGAGGGGCGCTTCCGGCCGCGGTCGGTAACCGCCGAGGCAGCGTAGGTGATCACAGCCGTAGCCAACACAAACTCTCCCGCTGCTCAGTTTATACGCCTTCAGAGATACTTGGCGTGGCCAAAATCACAGATCATTGCAAGGGCTTGCTGGCGGAATCGGGCAAGGGCAGCGGCGGCGGCGCGGGGAGCTCGAAGACCTGGATGGCCCCCGCATTCAGCACGGCCACCCGGCGTCCGGAGGGAGAAATAGCGACATTCCCCCCGGCATCGAGGATGGGGCTGGCGGTGGTTTCCAGAGCCACCTTGCCGTCCGCCGCGTCCAGAACCTGCACCAGCTGGCCTTTGATCTCATCCCGGTCGAGCGGCGCGCGTGCACTCACAGCGCGGCCCACGGCCAGGGCTTCGCGCGCCAGCCGCAAGCCGTCAGGCCCCATCACCAACAGCGGCCAGACCGTCCTGTCTGAGGTCCGATCTTCCCATAAGTGACGTCCGTTGGTGGCCAGCGCCGAGAGCCGCCCGTCCCCGGTGGAAGAGCAACCGGTCACCAGAACCTCGCGGGTCGAGAGGAAATCGAGTTGAGGCGAACAGCTGGAGTCCACCTGCCCCAGAATGGTGCTACCACCGCTGAAATACTTCAGATTCAGCAGCCAACCGGCGCCCCTGCCGCGCAGGCTCTCCAGGTAGCCGTCGGAGTTGATGGGCAGGTGAACGGTGGAGTGGATCCGGCTCATCAGCATCACTTTCCCGGTCTCGCGACTCAGGATGCGCACAGCCATTTCAGGCGGGGCGAAGGCCTGTTTTTGCCCACCCGCTTCAATGTCGGCGCTGGTCGTCTCCGGGCTGGGCGTCACTCCCGTCTGGGCGGCCTCCTCGGCCGGCTCGCGCGAGTCGGCGACCAGAAACTTGTGTTCGGGGTCCATCTCCAGCCAGACCAGCGGCCCCGGAAAACGAAGAAAGGGCTTCAGTTGCAGCGTGGCGTCGCCCCGTTCCAGGCTGTCGCGGTCCCGCAACAGGAAGTGCCCATCCTTCAGCATCCACAGGTAGCGCGCCCGGTCGTGAACGGTCCACAGAGCCTCGGCCGTGACCGCTCCTGACGGCAGCGCCAGCACCAGGGCCCGGATCTGGCGTTCCTCGTTCCCGTCGCTGTCCACGCCCTCGCGGCGGATCAACCCTGGGACGCGAAAGCTGAACAGCAGACTGTTTTCATCCAGAAAGTCCAAGGAAACCAGGCTGTTGCGCTGGCCCAGATAGAGGGCCCCCGGCGCGGAAAAGCCCAACGGCTCCACGGGAAAAGTGAAGACGGGGGCCAGCGAGGGCTTGTCGGGGAGCCGGCCGGGCAGCTCATTCGGCCGTATGGAGCGGGTTGGCTGCGGCGGATCGGGCGCGTTTGCCGCCAGGGTGGCGAGGCTCGCCGGAGCATCGGGAAGGCTTGCCGTACCGTACTGTGCCTGCGCGCCCATCCCCGCGCAGAGCACCATGCCCGGCCCGGCCAGACACAGCCCCGCCCGCCGCCAAAACCCCGCTCTGAAACCCCGCTTGATCACCGAATGACATTCTCGCCGATGGAGCTGATTTTGGGCAGTGATACGGATCTCATCCTTGGTGTGCGAAAGTTAAACAGGAATGGAAACGCACAGAACCTCAGGCCGGCGGCTGATTTTTCTTGGCTACGCGGCCTGCGCGATGGCCGGGTGCCTGTGGGGCACGGGCTTCTACTTTGGCAGGCTGGCGCTCAACGAAATGAGCGTCGAGTACATGGTGCTTTACCGCTTTCTCTTTGCCTGCGTGGGGATGGTCCCGGTGGCGCTGATGAGCCGGGTGAGCATGACCGGCAAGGAAATCCGCCTGCTGCTGCTCTGCGCGGCTCTGGGCGTGCCCATCCAATTTCTCATCCAGTTTCACGGCCTGGCGCTGACCACGGTGAGCCACGCCTCCCTGATGGTCGGGGCCATGCCGGTGCTGCTGGCCGCGGCGGCCGCTCTTTTTGCCGGCGAGTCGCTGGACTGGTTCGGCTGGCTGGCGCTGGGCGGTTCGACCGCGGGCGCGGCGCTGATTGTGCTGGGCGGAAGCCATGGGACCGGCAGGCACCCAGAGCCTTCGCTCACCGGCGATCTGCTGGTGGTCGTCTCGCTGGCCACCGCCCTGGCCTGGATTCTGATGAGCAAAAAGCTCATGCGAACCAACAGTCCGCCGGTGGTCACGGCTTACACAATTCTTTCGGGCACTGGGATGCTGGCCGTCTGGGTGCTGGGACCGTGGCTGCTCAGCCCGCTCACCCACTCCAACGCCCAGCCGCCGCCGTTTGCCCACGTCAGCACGACGGCCTGGGTGGCGCTCGCGATCAGCGGGCTTCTGTGCACCGCAACCACGACGCTGCTCTGGAATTGGGGCATTCACCATGTGCCCGCCTCGCGGGCCGGGGTTTTCCTGAACGTCGAGCCGGCGCTGGGCTCCTGGCTGGGCGTTCAGTTGCTCGGAGAGCGCCTGGGTCCCTTCGCCGGGGTCGGTGGAGCGCTGATTCTGGGAGCTGCCATCGCCCTGACCACCCGCGGCCACTCACTGGAGCCGGACGTGATTCTCGAGTAGACGCCCGCTGCACGACATGAAACATTCGTGACAAACATTTGCCAAAAGGAGACAGAAAATTCCCAGTATCCCGCAGAAATACGAGGCCGATATTTACTACGATAGAGAGATGCGGAGGCTCACGTGACCCTTCTGACCTGGAATCACGTCGGCTCCGTCGGCGTCAGGGCGCTGGACGATCAGCACGGAATCCTGATGGATGCCTTGGACGACCTTCGCTTGGCGATGGCGCGCGGCGCCGGGCGCGGTGAGGTGTGTGAACTGCTCAACCGCCTGATCCAGTTGACGAACATGCACTTCGCCAGCGAGGAGCGGCTGATGGAGCAGTACGAGTATCCCGGCCTGGAGGCCCACCGCGCCGAACACCGGCAGATGCTCAGTTCCATTCGCCAGTCGGTGCAGCGGGTGCAACACGGCGCAGAGGTCGGAATGCGCCCCTTGCTGGCCAGTCTTCGCGACTTGTTTGCTGGTCACATCGAGACCATCGACAAGCTGTATGGCCCCTGGCTGAACCAGCGCGGCGTCCACTAGTGTCCTGTCTCAGAAATTTAGGTCAAAACTGAAACTGTCATTCTGAGTGAACGGGGCCCCGAACGCTTTCCAGTTCGGGGGTGGTGA
>Ga0255352_1001765_pt1 | contig 10113 bp, 6 predicted proteins | sample HBST0metaG_FD_189939 | JGI IMG/M metagenome (GOLD analysis project Ga0255352, IMG submission 189939) | Peat soil microbial communities from Stordalen Mire, Sweden - H.B.S.T0 | ecosystem: Environmental > Terrestrial > Soil > Wetlands > Peat | place: Sweden: Norrbotten County, Stordalen Mire...
ATCCCTCTCCGCCCCGGCCGCCCCAGCCCCGGTGATACCAGGGACCGGCGCCGACAAAGAAGCCACCTGAGAACCACTCCGGTCCGTAGTAGCCGTAGGGCGCGCAAGAGTAGGGGTAGTAGGAGTAATAGCCCCAATCGCAAACCGAAGGCGGCCCATAGTCTGCGTAATCGTAGGAGTCGGCGTAACCGTAGCCATAGGGAGCCGGAACCACGGCAGGGCCGACGCCGATTCCCACAACCACTTGAGCCTTGGCGGTCACTGTCAACGACAGCGCTAAAAGCATTGTGAACAAAACCAAGCGAAAGTTCCGCATGTGTCTACCTCCGAGTGCCTTCGCCGGGCGGTTTCAAAGGGGAACGCGCCGTTGAAGCACTTGCCGCCGGGGGATCTTCTCCGAGCGGCTTCTGTTTATGCAGACAGTGTTCCGGCGATTTAGTTGCGGCCGGAGAAAAACAATTCTAGCGCTGTTTCGGTCCGCAGTCACCGGCTTTGGCTCTTTATTGGGCACTGCCTTGGGGCGTGGTGTTACAGTGGAATTTCATCCAACCATGTTTGCAACTTCACAACACGCACACTTTATTGGCATTGGCGGTATCGGCATGAGCGGCATCGCCGAGATTCTGCTCAATCTGGGCATGAAGGTCTCCGGTTCTGACCTGCGCCGCAGCCCCATCACCGAACGGCTGGCCCAGTTGGGCGCCACCATCTACGAGGGCCACAACGCGACCAACATTGCCGGCGCGACGGTAGTCGTCACCAGTTCTGCGGTCGCCGCAACCAACCCCGAGGTCCTCGAGGCCCACGCCCGCAAGATTCCCGTGATTCAGCGCGCCGAAATGCTGGCCGAGCTGATGCGGCTCAAGTACGGCATCGCCATCGCCGGCATGCACGGCAAGACCACGACCACCTCGATGGTGGCTTCGGTGCTGACCGCCGGTGGACTCGATCCGACCGTTGTCGTCGGCGGCCGCGTGGACTCGATGGGGTCGAACGCCCGGCTTGGCTCGACGCAGTATCTGGTCGCCGAGGCCGACGAGAGCGATCGCTCCTTCCTGAAGCTTTCGCCGATTCTGGCCGTCATCACCAACCTCGACCGCGAGCACATGGACTGCTATCACGACATGGCCGACGTCGAGAATGCTTTTCTGGACTTCATTGACCGGCTGCCGTTCTACGGCGCAGCTACGGCCTGCATCGACAATCCGCTGCTGCGCACGATCCTGCCGCTGGCCCGTCGCCGCGTCTACAGCTATGGTGCCGCACCCGAGGCCGACTACCGCATGGAGTTGCTCGACGTGCCCGAAGGCCGTTTTTCGCGCTTTCAGGTCACCGCGCAGGGCACCCTGCTTGGTCCCTTCGAGCTGCACGTTCCCGGACGGCACAATATTCTGAACGCCACGGCGGCCATCGCCATTGCCCATCAGCTCGATGTGCCCTACGAGAAGATCGCCCTCGGCCTGAGCAACTTCCACGGTGTCGACCGGCGCTTTCAGCAGCGCGGCGTGGTGGGCGGCATCACGGTCGTCGACGACTACGGCCATCATCCAACCGAGATCCGCGCCACCTTGGCCGCAGCCAAAGAATGTGGATTCAAGAAGATCCACGTCGTTTTCGAGCCGCACCGTTTCACCCGTACGCGCGACCTGCGCGACCAGTTTGCCGGTGCTTTTATCGATGCCGACTCGCTGCTCTTGCTGCCGATCTATGCTGCCAGCGAGCCACCGATCCGCGGGGTCAATGCCGAGTGGCTGGCCCAGGTGATCGACAGCCCCAAGCCGCGCTGTGTTCCCGATTTTGCCGCCGCCGTCGAGACCGTCCTGGACGAGGCCGCTCCGGGCGACCTGATCCTGACCCTTGGCGCGGGCAATGTCAGCCAGCTCGGACCCCAGATCGTCGCCGCGCTCGAGGCCAAGGGATAAAGCCGCCTGAAATGGGCGGTCTTCCGGGAAAATCCGGGAACCTCCCTAGTAACCCGACGGGTTCCCCCGCCTGGCCTGCGGAAAACCACTTGTTGGCGCAGACTATAGTGGAGTCTGGCGACTCTCACGACCTTGCTCCGGCGTGATGATTCAAGGCAATCCCACAACTCGGCCCATGGACTGGGAGGACGACCCGCCCGCTGAGACGCCTCCGCGTCGCGTGCAGAAGGTCATTCCCCGGATCAGGAAATCTGTGTCCGATCAGCCCGATGAGGCCGAGGATGCGGACGACGAGGCAGCGCGTCCCAAAGCGCGCCGCAGTTTTGCCGACGACGACGAGGCGCCCTCGGGGCCCTGGTGGCATCCGGTCAGCTCCATCGGCAAGGCGTTTCTCGCCCTGAGTGTGCTCACCGTGCTGGGCGCGGTGACGGCTGGCGGACTCGAACTCAAAAAATATCTTGATCAGGACAACCGCTTCCGCATCGCCGGCTCGGCCAACATTCAGGCCTCGGGCCTGTCGGAGGTCAGCCGGGCTGAACTGCTGCCGGTCTTCGGCGCCGATATCGGCAAGAACATCTTCTTCGTGCGTTTGGATGAGCGGCGGCGCGAGCTTGAGGCCATTCCCTGGGTCGAGCGCGCCACGGTGATGCGCGTGCTGCCCGATCAGTTGCGGATTACCGTCGTCGAGCGCAAGCCCGTGGCCTTTACGCGCAACGGGCAGCAGATTGGCCTGGTCGATGCCGATGGTGTGCTGCTGACCATGCCAGCCGCGGTCATGGCTGAGCGCCACTACTCCTTCCCGGTCGTCACCGGGCTCGATCCGTCTGCGCCGCCCGCCGCGCGCAGGGTGCGTATGGCCGTCTACACCCGTTTGCTGGCGGAGCTGGATGCGAATCATCAGCGCTTTTCCGACCAGATTTCGGAGATCGATCTGACCGATCCGGAAGATGCGCGCGTGCTCATGCAGGAGCAGGGAAGCGATATTCTTGTTCACTTCGGCGACGAACGTTTTTTGGAGCGCTATCGCCGCTACAAGACGCACATCGGCGACTGGCGGCAGCAGTTCCCGCAACTGTCGGCCGTCGACCTGCGTTACGAGCAGCAGGCGGTGTTGAAGATGGGGCGGAGCACGCCGCCGACCGCGGCCGATTCGAATGCGCAGAGCGCCGCGGCATCGGCTCCGGCTGCGGCCACGTCGGCCAAGCCTGCGCCGCTGCCTGTTGCCGCGGCTCCGGCTACTCCCGAGAAGAGAGTCGCATCGCAGGAGAAAGCCGCGAGGGGAAACGCGTCGAAAGAGAAGCCGGCGCTGAAAGCCGTTGCTTCGTCGAGCGCAACCTTGGCCAGAAAAAATTCTGCGGCCCGGTCGTTGCAGGCTGCCGATGGCAAGCAGGCGAAAAGTGCCGATAAAAAGCGCGTGAAGACGACAGATAAAAAATTGGCGAAGGCTGCCGATAAGGCAGACAACGCGAGTAAAGACAGAAAGACGGCCAGGACAACGGCGCAGAGCGCGGTCGCCGCAAAGTCCACGAAAACCAAGACCGGGGCAACCGATGGGGATAAACTTGCGTCTCACCAGAAGCTTACCCAGGCCCAGAAGGATCTGGTGGAAAAGTTCCGCGTCGCGCAGCAGAAGCGTCACGTGGAGCAGGCGCCGACGGCTGCGACATCCCATGCCGCGGTGAGCGCGCCTACTAAACACAAAACAGTGTCCCGGCCTGCTACTGCGGGCCGGCGCGCGGAAGGGGCATAGCGTCATGAGCCAGAAGCAGGAAAATCTGATCGTGGCGCTCGATATCGGCAGCGCCTGGACGCGCGTGGTCATCGCCGAACTGTTCGAGAATTCGCTGCGCTACTACGGCCACGGCATCGTTGAGTCGGCCGGCATGCGCAAGGGGCTGATCGCCGACCTGACGCCTGCGGCCAAGGCGGTGCGCGCCGCCAGCGAAGAGGCCGAGCAGGCGGCGCACGTCAATATCGACGAGTGTTCGATCTCCATCGGCGGGCCGCATATTCGCGGCCTAAACAGCACCGGCGGCTACGAACTCGGCAACCGCATGCGCGAGATTACGCGCGATGACGTGCGCACCGCCGTCGATCGCGCCCGCGCCATCGATCGTCCGCCCGACCGCGAGATTCTGCACCTGCTGCATCGCCAGTTCATCCTCGACGATCAGCCTGGCATCTTTGATCCGGTTGGCATGGTCGGTACCAAGCTCGAGGTGGAGCTGCACATCGCCACCTGCTCGGCCAGCGCGCTGCAAAGCGCCGTCACCTGCGCCAATCGCGCCGGTCTCGAGGTCACCGAGGCGGTGCTGGAGGTGATTGCCGCCGCCGAGGCTACGCTTTCGGCCGATGAGCGCGAACTGGGCGTCTGCCTGCTCGACGTCGGCGCGCACTCGAGCGATCTGGTGGTCTTCTTCGAGGGCGCGGTGGTTTACACGGCCTCGATTCCCATCGGTGGCATGCACTTCACCAACGATGTGGCTGTCGGTTTGCAGATTCCGCTGGCGCAAGCCGAAGAATTGAAACGCCAGTACGGCAACGCCGTCGTTACCTCCGTGCCGCAGCACGCCGAAATCAAGATGGGCGACCAGGTCTTCCGACAGCGCATGTTGGCGGAAATTCTTGAACCGAGGGCGCGCGAGCTGTTGTACTACGTAAAGGACAGTTTGCGGCAGGGCGGTGTGGTGGATGCTCTGGGCGCCGGTTGCGTGATGATCGGCGGCGGATCGCTGCTGCCGGGTATGCTCGATGTGACGGAAAGCCTGTTGCGCGCCCCGGCCCGCATCGGCTCCCCGGTGAGGCTTTCGCGCATGCCGCAGGAACTGGTCGATCCCACCTGGGCCGTTGCCCTGGGAACGCTTTTGTATGTGCAGCGGACGCGGAGCACGCGCGCCGACGAGGATCGCAGCCTGCGTTCCAAGCTGCGATCAATGTTTACCTCAAGCTTTTAGCATTTGTTTTTGAGTTTTTTCCTGTAACAAGCGGGCGAATTCAGGAGGGCCGCAAGACCATGGACGAGCAGCAGACGAACGAAGCCGGAGAGATGCGGATTCAGTTTCACGAGGAACCGCCGCGCGGAGCCCGCATTAAGGTGATTGGCGTGGGAGGCGGTGGCGGCAATGCCGTCAACCGCATGATTCAGGCCCGTATGGAGGGCGTCGAATTCATCGCAGCCAATACGGACGTGCAGGCGCTCAAGCTCTCGCAGGCCCCGGTCAAGCTGCAACTCGGCGTGCGGCTGACCTCGGGCCTGGGGGCCGGAGCCAACCCCGACGTGGGCCGCCGCGCCGCGCTGGAGGATTCGGAAAAGATCATCGAGGCTCTTGAGGGCGCCGACATGGTCTTCGTCACCGCCGGTCTTGGCGGCGGCACCGGCACCGGTTCGGCGCCGGTCATCGCCTCGCTGGCCAGCGAGATGGGCATCCTCACCGTCGCCGTCGTCACCCAGCCGTTTTCCTTCGAGGGCAAGCGCCGCCAGCAGCAGGCCGAGCGCGGCTTGAAGGAGCTGATCGAAAGCGTCGACACCATGATCGTCATCCCCAACGAGAAGCTGCTGGCCGTGGCCAAGGACGCGGGCTTCTTCGAGAGCTTCCGCATCGCCGACGACGTGCTGCGCCAGGGCGTGCAGGGCATCAGCGATATCATCACCATTCCCGGCATCATCAACCGCGACTTTGCCGACGTGAAGACGACCATGGCCGGCATGGGCTATGCCGTCATGGGCACCGCCGTTCGCTCCGGCGAAAGCCGCGCCGTTGAGGCCGCGCAGGCTGCCATGGCCTCGCCCATGCTCGAAGCCGGCGCCATCGATGGTGCGCGCGGCATCCTCATCAATATCACCGGCTCCAGTTCGCTGAAGCTCAGTGAGGTTAACGAGGCCTCTTCGTTGATTCAAACGGCGGCCCACGAAGACGCCAACATCATCTTCGGTGCCGTGCTCAACGAGGATATGGGCGAAGAGGTCAAGATCACCGTCATCGCCACCGGCTTCCGCGACCAGATGCCTGAGCGCCGCGCCCGCATGTTGACCGTGGACGAAGCGCCTGCCGCCGAAGAAGAAGCGGCCGAGGCCGCGCTGGCCTCCGACGCCGTGCCGGTGGAAAATGCCGATCGCTGGCTGGAGGAGCAGGCCGTTCCTGCCGAGCCGCCCACGCCGAAGGCGCCCTTCCTGAGCGAGAGTCTGCCGGAAGCGCCTGCCGTGCAGCCGCCCGCTGCTCCGGCCGAAGATCCCTTCTTCTTTTCCTCCGCCGAACCGCCTGTGGCCACGACGGTGACGGTCGATGAGCCGGCGGAGTTGCCGCCGGACTCTGCCGAAGTTGAGAGCTCGTCCGAGGAATTCTCGCTGCGACCGTCGAATGTGCCGTTGCCGGATGTTTCTGCGCCGTCCACATTTTCCGATTCGGGAAGCGACGACACGCGGGACCTGGATGTACCGGCATTTATGCGCCGCTTGCAGTTCTAATCTGCTTTTGGGGCAGAAGATGCAACAATAAGAGTACGGCCATCCAAAACACAGGGTGGCCCGCACTCGGAAAATCGCAAGCAGGATGTAGCCGCATAAGCGGTTGATTTTTCAAAGAGAAGAGCAGCCTTTATGCGGGTTCCAGCCGGTTTGTTCCCGCACTCCGTGGTTGTAGTCTGAAAGAATGCTCACTTTCGGGAGCGTCACGTTTTTCTTCATGGCGTTCGCAAAAATGACCGATGTGGTTGGAGATGGGTCCGGCACACGAGGCGCAATCGATGCGCGTGGAGAACAATTCCCCACGAGAGGATGTTGACGGGATGAGAATTTTGTCGGTTTGGGCCATGGGATGCGCGATCGTGGCGTTGCTTGCGGGTTCTGCCAACCTCGATGCGTTGAATGCGCCGCGCTCGCTGCACCGCTTGAAGGCCGAGCCGCATCTGTCGCAATCGCGTCACGCGGCAACGGCGCGGCCTGCACGCCGCTCGAGCGCGCGTGCGGCAGCCAGCGATGTCCAGCCGTCCAAGGGAAAGGCCCGTGCGCATGGCAAGAAGGGCCGCGCCGCCGCTGTTGCTGCCGATGATACGTTCTCTGCTTTGCCGCGTTCGCCGCGTGCCCGTCGCGCCGCCTTGCGTGCCCGTCGCAGCGGCAAGTTCGCCGAGGTCTTTACGGCCAGCTCGTTTGTGCCCAGCGGTTCGGTCGGACTTGGCGACAACACGGTCGGCGAAGATCCGGTCGTCCGTCAGGCCGCGGTGGAAGCACTCGGTTCGATGAACGGCACGGCGGTGGTCATCAACGCCAACAACGGCCGCATTCTGGCGATGGTCAACCAGAAGCTGGCGCTTTCTCCCGGTGCCGAACCCTGTTCGACGATCAAGATCACCGTGGCCATGGCCGCTCTCTCCGAGGGCATCGTGACGCGCGATACGCCGGTGGCTCTGGCCGGCGGCGGGCGCATGAGCATGACCCAGGCGCTGGCGCACAGCAACAATCTCTACTTTGAATCGCTGGGCCGCATGTTGGGCTTTGAGCGGATGCATCACTACGCCAACCAGTTTGGGCTGGGTGAGCTGGCCGGATACAACATTCCCGGGGAGCGGTTGGGGCAGTACCCGGATCACGAACTTCCGGTTTCCGAGGGCGGTGTGGGCCGCATGTGCAGCTTCGGTCAGGGCATCTCGTTGACGCCGCTGCAGTTGGGTGCCTATGTCGTGGCGTTGGCCAACGGCGGTACGCTCTATTATCTGCAGCACCCGACGACCCCCGAAGATCTGGCCAGCTTTGAGCCCAGGGTGAAGCGCACGCTCGACATTGCCCGCTTCGTCCCCGAGATGCAGGACGGCATGGCGGGCGCGGTGGAGTACGGCACGGCGCGCAGGCTTCGCGCCAGCTTCCAGCAGTTCCCGGTCTTCGGCAAGACGGGCACCTGCTCGAACCGCGGCACGCGCTTTGGCTGGTTCGCCTCCTTTATGCACGCGCCGCAGGGCGATCTGGTCACGGTCTTCTTCCTCGAAGGCGGCCGGCCGGTCTTTGGGCCTCGCGCGGCAGAGTTGACCGGGCAGTTCTACAAGGGGCTGCAGGATCGCGACTACTTCAAGATGCAGACGGCGGAGACGGCAATGCCGACTGCGACCGAGACGCGGTAAACGCGTTGAACCCTCTTCGAAAAGGCTGCCCCGCGCGGGCGGCCTTTTTTTGTGGCAGCGCGGGCGCGAAGATCCTTTGCAACAAATGGGAATGAAAAGCATCTAATTATCAGTAGCCTCTATAAGTGCGCAGGCCTTGGCAAAGCCCGCGAGCACGCCATTTGAAGATCAGCGCGCGTATCAAGGCTCACGCACCGCAAAGGAACCCTGGCATGGAGCTTTCGACCCACATTCTGCTGACCTATGGTTACGTCCTGCTCTTCGGCTGGGTGCTGGTAGAGCAGCTCGGAGCGCCGCTGCCTGCTGCGCCGGTGCTGCTGGCCTCGGGCGCGTTGTCGCGCGAGGGCGAGATGAGTTTCTGGGGCGCTCTGGCTGCGGGCGTGGTGGCCGCGCTCATCGCAGACACAATCTGGTTTTGGATCGGTCGGCACTACGGGCACCTCGTGCTGCGGCTTCTTTGTCGCGTATCGCTTGAGCCTTCGACCTGCGTGCGGCGCACCCAGCTTTCCTATGGACGCCGGGGCAAGGTGATGCTGGTCTTTTCGAAGTTTGTGCCGGGGCTGGCCACTCTGGCTCCGCCGGTGGCCGGGCAAAAGGGTATGAGCGCGCGCGCGTTTCTGGCCTATGACGGCGCGGGGTCGATGCTGTGGGTGGGCGCAATGCTGGTGGGCGGGCGTTTTTGCGGCGCTCTGTTGAATCGCAACTCTGGCGTGCTCGACTGGGTGGGAAAGTTTTCGGGCGGTCTGCTGGCCGTGGGCATCGTGGGCTTCTTTGTGGTGCGTTTGGTGCGGCGGCAGATGACCCTGCGCAGCCTGCGCGCGGCGCGACTGGAACCGGTGGAACTGAAGCGGCAGCTTGACGCAGGCGAGTCGGTCTACATTGTCGATCTGCGCGATCCGGTGGAGGTGGATGCGGGCACGCTGCCGGGAGCGCGCGTGGTTTCGCCGCGGGCTTTGGCCGAGCGGCAGATCGAGATTCCGCGCGACCGCGACGTGGTGCTGTTCTGCGACTGCCCAAACGATGCTTCGGCGGCGCAAACGGCCATTGCCTTGCAGAAGCTCGGCGTCCAGCGCGTGCGCCCGCTGCGTGGCGGGGCGAGCGAGTGGAAGCGGCTCGGCTATCCGCTTGAAGCGGCTGTGTCGGTTGCGTTGCTAGAGAACTGACCGACCCAGACAATGTTTCCGCGCATGGCTCTAGAGCGGTTTCAGGAATGGTATGGAGTGGAACACATCCGCCAAGTCGGCGCGACCCCCAGGGAGCGACGACCTTGCAGGACGCAAGTGACTTCACCGTATTCCTGAAACCGCTCTAAAATAGACTTCGCGGCTCTGGTGAGCCGCACGGAGTTCTGCCTGTGGCCTACGACGATCTGCGCGACTGGATCAAGACGCTCGAAAAGCACGGGGAACTGAAGCGCGTCCGCGCCGAGGTTTCGCCGGAACTCGAAATCACCGAGATCACCGACCGGGTGAGCAAGATCGGTTCTTCCTTCGCCGACAAGCGCGTCGCGCAACCAAAAGATCAAAGGCCGGGCGGCCCGGCGCTGCTGTTTGAAAACATCCAGGGCCATCCGGGGCAGAAGGTGTTGATCAACCAGTTCGGCTCGGAGCGGCGCATGGCGCTGGCACTCGGCGTCGAGCGGCTCGAAGAGGTTGCCGATCGCATCACTGGGCTGATGAACATTAAGCCGCCCGAGGGCTTCTTCGACAAGCTCAAAATGCTGCCGCAACTGGGCGCGCTGGCCAATGCGTTGCCGAAGACGGTGAGTGCCAAAGACGCGCCGTGTAAGGAAGTCATCGAGCGCGAGGGCTTCGACCTCAACCAGTTTCCGATTCTGAAGTGTTGGCCCTCCGATGGCGGGCGGTTTATCACGCTGCCCTGCGTGCACACGCGCGACCCGAAGACCGGCAAGCGCAACGTGGGCATGTACCGGATGCAGGTCTACGACGGGCAGACGACGGGGATGCACTGGCAGCGGCAGAAGGTCGCCGCCGAGCACTACCGCAATGCTCTTCGCGCGATTGCTTCACTGGGTTCGACCGACAATCCGCTTACGACCAATGTAGCCGCGATGGCCGAG
>Ga0255352_1001788_pt1 | contig 10005 bp, 10 predicted proteins | sample HBST0metaG_FD_189939 | JGI IMG/M metagenome (GOLD analysis project Ga0255352, IMG submission 189939) | Peat soil microbial communities from Stordalen Mire, Sweden - H.B.S.T0 | ecosystem: Environmental > Terrestrial > Soil > Wetlands > Peat | place: Sweden: Norrbotten County, Stordalen Mire...
GAGCTGTTCACCCAGATGGAAGCGGCGCGGCAAGAGCTCGGATTCGCGCACATCGCTTACGGGAAGAACGTGGACGACGACGGTGATCTGCGGCCCGGGCAAAGAGCCGCAGCGATGCATCGGGCCCGGGCGCCGCTGGCCGAGGCGAAGCTGGGCAAGCAAGAGATTCGCACGTTGGCGCGCGAGGCTGGGCTCACGCTGGCCGACAAGCCCGCTAGCGCATGCCTCTCCTCGCGCATCGAATACGGACGCCGGGTCACGGCTGAGAAGCTGAGCCAGGTGGAGCGCTCCGAAGATGCAATGCATGCACTCGGTTTCACGCAAGTCCGCGTTCGCCATCACGGCGAGCTGGCGCGGATCTAGATTGCGCGCGAGGAGCTTGCCCACGCGCTAGACCTTGCAATGCTCGATCGCATAACCACAGCACTGTGTTCTTTGGGCTATGTTTACATTACGCTCGACACCCAGGGCTACCGTACGGGATCGATGAACGACGTGCTGCCGGCCTCGGCCATTGCTTCCGCGCAATAGGGATTCTGCCCAACGACAGAAACGAGCTTCCCATCCTGCAAAGGCCGTGGCGTATCGGAGACAAGACCCCGAAGTCCAAAGCATTTCTGAATACGATACAGTTTTAAGAGAGACTTATTTATGCGCGTTGCCTACATCGATTGTTTTGCCGGAATCTCGGGCGACATGCTGCTCGGAGCGTTGATCGACGCCGGTGTTCCAGCCGAGGTGCTGGAGGACGCAACTGCCGCGCATGGTCTGGGGGCAAAGCTGTGGATCGAACGGGTTGATCGCAGTGGCATCTGCTGTACCAAGGTTCATGTCTTCGATGGCGACCATCTTGCCGATGCCACTCCAGACGCAGCGCACGCGCACGAGTCTGTCGAACAGCAGCCTCTGAAGGCCGAGGCCCACTCCCATCAGCCGAAGACACAACATCAGCACAAGATTGGCCACGCACACACACGATCATGCCCACAGGCCTGCAGAGCATGAGGCACACGAAACGTACGACGTCCATCCGCATTCTCGCGCGCATGGACGTTCGCTGAACGCGATTCGTGCCTTGATTCAGGCGGCACCGCTAGCCGCTCCAGTCAAGCAGACCGCCATCCGCTCCTTCGAACTGCTGGGACACTCCGAGGCAAAGATTCATAACGTTCCCGTCGACGAGATTCACTTTCACGAGGTTGGGGCCGTTGACGCGATCGTGGACATTGTTGCCGCCAGCGCGGGAATTCACCATCTGTAGGTCGAGCGATGGCACTGTTCGGCCATCAACGTCGCCGAAGAGGCCGCCATCACCGCCGAGACTTTTGGAGTCCGCGTCACCCGACTCTATGATGTTGGCGTCGCCGAACTGCATCGCCTGCTTGCGGTCGGGAAGGACATGAAATCGGCACACGCCATTATCGTCTGCGCGGGCATGGAGGGCGCGCTGCCCTCCGTCGTCGGAGGTCTGGTATCGGTGCCGGTTATTGCTGTTCCCACATCCGTGGGCTATGGCGCTTCGTTTGGTGGCGCGACGGCCCTGCTCGCCATGCTGAACTCGTGTAGTCCCAACGTCACCGTGGTCAACATCGATAATGGCTTCGGTGCCGCCTACACTGCGGTGCTCATCGCACGCGCCTCATCTCACACGCCATAGAATTTGCTGGGAAGATAGGTCATGCCAACTAGGATTCCGAGGTTATTCAACGATGCGGCGAGCGGTGTTCGCGGCATCGTGGTGGGGATCTATGGGATCCTTCTGGGGGTTCAATGCGGGTGCTTGGATTTGGGCGTTGCTAGCTTCGCGACACTATCCGATGCTGCTAGGCTCTGCACTGCTGGCCTATAGCTTCGGGCTGCGTCACGCGGTCGATGCCGACCACATCGCCGCCATCGACAACGTAACCCGCAAGCTGATGCAGGAGGGCAAGCGACCGGTCGCGGTTGGACTCATGTTTTCGATGGACCACTCGACGGTTGTCATTCTTGGGTCCGCGGCGATTGCGGCCACGGCGCTGGCGCTACAACACCGGATCGACGGCGTGCGCGAGATCGGTGGTCTGGTGGGAACGCTGGTCTCAACCATTTTCCTGCTGGCATCGCACTAGTGAACCTGATCGTGCTGCGTTCAATCTATCGCGCTTTTGTGCGCGCACCCAGACGACGCGCCCGGGATAAACGCCACGCGCCACTCCCAGTGGCACGTTGCGTTGCTTGGGTTGAAAGTCGTAGCGGGTGACGATGGACGCAGCCTCGACCGCTCGTGAGTGGTGTAGCCAAGCTCCGCTGCCAACCAGCATCAGTGCGCAAAGGCAGAGCGCAGCCCAGCGATAACGATGCACCAGGCGGCGCACTCCGACAACTGAACCGATGCCTGCCATTAAGGCGCATACCCAGATGACGAAGGCGCTGGCGACAGGAAATACCGCTCGCTGACAGGGGTAGGTCGCACGACTCGGTTTGGGAACTACCCGCAGAAGGAACCAGACCAGCGCCGCCAGCCCAACAATCGCACCATTGATGCGCGCGATCGAAAAAGCAATACCAGATGCCCGTCTCGATCGAGTTCCTGCGGATCGCTCAAGATCATCTCTCATTATTCTTTACCTACTCCCAATGAGCGCTAACAATTCACCTTAGCGATAAAGTTTAGCTGTAGAAGGTGTCCAATGTCACCGTCTGCGAGAACGAAAGCCAGTTTTGAAGGCAGCGTCATGACTCCCACGCTCCTTTGTAGGAGAGTGGGAGCGCGGTTAGGTTGCGCTATGGTTTGCATGTAGCTACGGCAGGACTCTAAGATCGTGGGGAGTTTCATGGAGGCTTGGAGATGCGGGTTCTGGTTCGGTGTTGAAGGCTGTCTGTCTTGTTATTCTTTCGGGGTGTTCGGCGGTTGGGGTAGCAGCTCAGGGAGCGCAAACAGGTGGACCAAAAGCTGCGGCGGCTAGGCCTTATACTCTGACTCGACCTTCGATGGCGGTAAATCTGCCGATGACAGCGGCAACTCCGCCGATGGGATGGAATAGCTGGAACTACTTCGCGGGGAAGGTGACAGATAAGGATATCCGCGATACGGCGGATCTGCTGGTGTCGACCGGAATGCGCGACGCAGGATATGTCTATGTAAACATCGACGACACCTGGGAAGGCGAACGAGACGCTACAGGGAAGATTCATAGTAACGAGAATCCCGAGAAATACTACTCAGTCGCCGAGGTGGCTAACCTGGGCGAGACCACCGAACCCGAGATCGCCTTCCTCCACGATGCATCGGTCAACGGCGCCGTGACGGCGAGCGTGGACTACGGCTTCCACGGCTGGGTCATCCATCACAACTCGGACATCTGGGCGCTGACCACGATGGTCGGGGGCGATCCCTGCTGGGCCGACTGGCCCGCCTCGGGCTTCTGGCTGAGCCAGACGCTCTGGGAGCACTACGCCTTCGGTCTGGACAAGAGCGAGCTGGCCGCCAAGGAGTACCCGGAGTTGAAGGGCGCGGCTGAGTTCGCCCTCGACCTGCTGGTGCCGGACGAGCAGGGGCGGCTGGTCACCTCGCCCTCCACCTCACCGGAAAATCACTTCATCGATCCCAAGAGCGGCACACGGGTCGCGGTCAGTCGCGGCTCCACGATGGATATGGCTCTGGTGCTCCAGCTCTTTGAGAACACGATCGCGGCCAGCAAGGCGCTGGGCGTCGATGCCGAGTTCCGCGCCAAGCTCGAGGCCACGCTGCCCAAGCTGCTGCCCTTCCAGATCGGATCGCAGGGCCAGTTGCAGGAGTGGTCGAGCGACTTCAAGGAGTGGGAGCCGACCCATCGCCACGCCTCGCATCTGGTCTCGGTCTGGCCGCTGGACCAGATCACGCCCGCCCAGCCGCAGCTCTTCGCCGCCGCCCGGGTCAGCGAGGATCTGCGCAAGTCCGGCGGATTCCACCCGGACAAGGCCGGCATGTGGGCGCGTATGCTCGAGGGCGACAAGGCTCTGACCGCGCTCCAGACGCACATCCCCACCATGTACGACACCCCCTTTGGCGGATTCGCCGAGATGCTCTTGCAGAGTCAGAACGGAGCCATCGATCTTCTGCCCGCTCTCCCCACCGCTTGGGAGCGGGGCGAGATCCTCGGCCTGCGCGCCCGGGGTGGCTACGAGGTGGACATCCGTTGGGCGAACCACACGCTCACCTTGGCAACGATCCGCAGCTACGCGGGCGGTGTGCCAGTGGTGCAGTTGGCAGGCAAGCCGCTTGATGCCCGCGCCGACCCGCGCCTTCATCTCGTCTTGGCGAGCCGGTAGAGATGCAGTGCTATCGCGTAGGATCGATGGCGGCTTGTATGGGGATGGTGGTGCTGGGGCATCGGCGCAGGGAGTGGATAAACCTGCGGCGCATTCCGTCAATATTGGAGCGAAGCTCTGCGAGGTGCGGGCGTATGTGCCATCCGCAGCCGATGGGTGTGGTCATCGACCATACGCGGCATATACGCATGAAGGACGTGACGGTTCAGAATTCGGGCTTCTGGCAAATGATGCCGTATTACGCCGACGATGTGTTGATCTGAATGCACTTATAGCAAAGGTGGAGCACGATGTTCAGATTGCAAACGAATAAGCTCTATTCCACGCACAAGATCTGTCGGCGGCTTCTCGCTGCGCTAGGATGAGTAGGCCGGTTTGCTTGCGGTAATACGAGTTGCGAAATACAAGGAGAGATTGAGTATGGCTGAAGTATTCAGAGAGATCTCGCGGCGGGAGATGATGACGGCGGGAACGATGGCCGCCGTGGGCGCAGCGCTTGCGCCGGGGCTTCTGGGAACTGCGGCTGAGGCGCAGGCTGCTGCGACAGCGATCCTTGAGCAGTGGGGCGTCTTCGAGGTCTCCTTTCCTGGCCCGACGACGGGTAATCCCTTCGTCGATGTCGAGTTTGCCGCGACATTCGAGCAGGCTGGCAAAGCTCTCACCGCGACCGGCTTCTACGATGGCAGTGGTGTCTACCGAGTGCGCTTCATGCCGGATGCGACCGGCCTCTGGAGCTATCGCACCAAGAGCAATCGCCCGGAGCTGGATGGCAAGACGGGCTCGTTTACCGTGCGAGCACCGGGAGTGGGCAATCGCGGCCCGGTGCGGGTGCGGGACCAGTACCACTTCGTCTACGCCGACGGCTCGCCCTATCGCGAGCTGGGTACGACCTGCTATGGCTGGGCCTGCCAGCCGAGCGCGCTCGAAGAGCAGACCCTGAAGACTCTGGCCGAGGCCCCCTTCAACAAGATGCGCATGTGCGCCTTCCCCAAGTGGTTCACCTACAACCACGTTGAGCCGCCGCAGTATCCCTTCGTCGGCACGGCGCCGAATCACTGGGATTTTACCCAGTTCAATCCGGCGTACTTTCAGCATCTGGAGCGGCGGATTCAGCAGTTGGGTACGATGGGCATCGAGGCCGATCTGATCCTCTTCCATCCCTACGACGAGGGCCATTGGGGCTTCGACAACATGGGCGCGGTCAACGACGATCATTACCTGCGCTATATCCTCGCGCGACTGGGTGCATATCACAACGTCTGGTGGTCGCTGGCCAACGAGTGGGACTTCTTCAAGACCAAGACTGAGGCCGACTTCGAGCGCATCGGCGAAACGATTGCCGCGAACGACCCGTACAAACACCTCTGCTCGATCCATCAGCAGAAGGTCTTCTTTGACCACAGCAGGCCATGGATCACCCATGTCAGCGTGCAGAACGACATGCCGGACAACGCTCCGACCTACCTGCGCAAGTGGTCGAAGCCGGTGATCTTCGACGAGTGTCGCTACGAGGGCGATATTCAGGAGAGTTGGGGCGACATCACCGCCGAGCGGATGGTCGGCAACTTCTGGAAGACGCAGGTAGAGGGGGCCTTCTGCGGCCATGGCGAGACCTATCTCAATGCGAAGGAAGAGCTGTGGTGGTCGAAGGGCGGTGTGCTGGTGGGGCAGAGTCCGGCGCGGCTGAAGTTCTTCAAACAGATCGTCGATGCGGCTCCGGCCGCAGCGACGGTGCTCGGCGGCAAGAACACCTGGGGAGTCGAGGGCGAGTACTACCTGACCTACCTGTGGGATCGCCAACACGCCATGCAGAGCTATCGACTGCCCGAGGGTGCGCGCTTCAAGGCCGAGATCCTCGACACGTTGGCGATGACGATCCATCCGGTAGCAGTAACGCTCTCGGGCAACGCTTCGATTCAACTGCCAATCCAGCCCTATCTGGCGATCCGCGTGATACGAGTCTGAGGCGGATTTCCGTTCTCATAGGTGGTGACATTGGTTCGCTCCTACAGCTAAACTTTCGCTAGGGCGTGTTGTGAGCACTCATCAGGGAGCGGGGAAAGAACTATGAGAGATCTTGGAAAATCCGCAGCAAATCGTTCGGGAGATGTGTGGGGTAAGGGGACTTCCATCGCGCGCATCGGCGGCCTCTTCGTCGGCTTTACCGCGCTGGTCTGGTTCCTCGTGCGCGTGATTCCCAAGCCCAGCCGCGCGACTTACCCGTGCCAGCGCGCTGCCTTTCCCGTCGCCAGTGCCTTTGTCGTCTGGATCTGCGCCTCGGTGGCGGGCATCGGTTCGGTCGCCGGACTGCGCAAGTTTGTCCATCACTATCGCTGGGCGACGGCTGCCCTTTGCACTCTGCTCGCCATCGCCGGCGGGCTCTGGCTGCACCACTCGAACGCGGTCGAGGCGGCGGCCATCGTCACCCGCTACGACTTCCAGCCCAAGGATCGAAACGTTCCGCTGGGTGTAGCGCGCGGCGTTTATCCCGGGCGCGTCGTCTGGGTACGCGATCCCAAGGCGGCTCACTGGTCGGGCGAGATCAAGTCCCCGGTCGATCCCTGGTGGTCGGATAACAGCACCGATCAGACGCGGGTCGAGGCCATGCTCTCGAACACCCTGCGCAATCTTACCGGATCCAAGACCGATGAGCAGGCCTGGCGGGCGATCTTCACCTACTACAACAGCAGCAAGCGCGGCCTTGCCAAGACCGGCTACAAGCCCGGCGAGATCGTCGCGGTCAAGGTGAACCTGAACAACAGCACCAAACAGACGCTGAACAACATCGTCAATGTCTCGCCGCAGATGGCTCTTGCGATGGTGCGCCAGTTGGTGGTCAACGCACATGTTCCCCCCGCCGATATCGTTGTCTACGACGCGCAACGGCCCATCTATCCGGCACTGCTCACCAAGATATGGAGCGAGTACAAGGATGTTCGCTTCGTGCAACACGACGCGCCCGATCCCGTTCAGCCGAAGAACCCCGGCTACGGCGACTACCATGGCCTCGAGGCCGCCAACTGGGTCGAGGGCATACACTACTCGGCCAACAACGACGTCTACAAGGACGCCAAGCTGATCCCCAAGCAGATCATGGACGCGAGCTATCTGGTCAATATAGCGCTGCTAAAGGCGCACTCGTACCCATACGCTCGTAGTGAGGGCGGCGACGAGGGGCAGACTGCCATTACCATGACCGGAAAGAACAACTTCGGATCGATCAAGGGCACGCCGGAGCTGCACTCGGCGATCAACACCAACCAGAAGGGAACGCCCCACGCCTACTCGCCGATCGTCGATCTCTCCTCTTCTCCCAATCTGGGATCGAAGACGATTCTCTACGTCCTCGACGGTCTCTACTGCGCGCGCCGTCATCAGTCCTACCCGTTGCACTTTCCCAATGCGCCGTTCAATAACCGCGTCGAGCCGTACACCAATCCCGACTGGCCGTCGACGATCCTTGCCTCCTTCGACGGCGTCGCGCTGGACTCGGTCGGCCTGGACATCCTTCTCTCGCAGACCAAGAACAACCTCGATGCCGACGGCCACTCGCGTATCCTGATCCGCGAGAACGCCGACGACTACCTGCAGGAGGAGGCTATCCCCGACCACGCCCCCTCGGGCACCGTCTACATGCAGAACGGAAAGCCCATCGCCAGCCTCGGCGTCACCGAGCACTGGAACAGCGACAGCGATCGCAAGTACTCGCGCAACCTTGATCCAAAGCACGGCAAGGGCATCGAGCTGGTCTATTTGCCTATGCAATAAGCGACTGACTGTCTCTCCTTATGGAGAGTCGACCATGAGTCTTCTCTCCATGTGGCGGATCTACGTTGCCAGCGTCATCTTTATTGCGGGTCTGTTGCGACGGCCAGACTAATCCGTTGTGATGAGCCGATCTTCCTTCGGATCGACTTCCAGACTGATATCTTTGTACTCATCGAATAGACCGGCGTTATGCATCTGTAGTGCGATCGGGCCAACTTTTCCAGCAGTGGCCTCCTTGAAATCAAGCACCTCAACGGCTTTACTCCCGGGGGGTTGAGCGACAGCCATGCGGGCTGTCCCCTTTGTCGCATCCACGAGAAGCTCAATCTGGCTCCAAGCGGAGACGTCAAACGATCTCTTCTCTATCGTCGTGTACTCTGAGCCACCATCTTTGTTCATCCCAGGCCTATAGTCCCAGTGGCCACCGGATGGAACGTCAAACTGAATCCCCCCAAGAGCATCGATTGGTATCTCACCCGGCTGCGGTCGAGTACAAAATATCAGAACGCAGGCAGGATGGTCGGGCTTGCCCGAGAGATGCCTCATCGTCAACATGAGGCGGTAACGTCCGTAATCGTTTGCCGTATACATCACGCCACGCCCGACGCCCTTGCTGGCTATGACGCCATTTTTTACCATCCAGCCAGTCGCTGAACTCTTTGCCAGTTCCGCAGGATACGCGTCTTCGAGGAGAAGCATATTCAGGCGCGCCAGTTGCAGCCCGTGAAGATCCTGCTGAAGAAGTTGCTCGGTTTCGGGCCGGAGCACCACATTGCTGAAGCGTGCTATATCGAATATGGATGATCCGTGGATGACCTGATTGACATCGTTCACGACAGCAGAGAGCAAAGCCTTTGCATTTGCACCTGTGGCCGAATAGGATGCCAGATCTGCCTTCACTAGATTCTCAAGGCGGCTCCGCAAAAACAAAGAGACCGCATCCATTCCGTTCGTCAGCTTGCCAACGAACGCAGCTTGATCCGTAATTGCGCTGACAGACAAGGATGTGGCGCTATTCTCAACCTGTATCCACCCATCCAGCGTCTTGCCGTCAAAGAGCGAAGTTACAGATCGAGAATCTCGCTGTGCCCAGGCGCTGCTGATACCCAAAAGAGAACATCCGGCAGCAGCACTGCTGGCAAGCGTCACGAAGGCTCTGCGGCTTAACTGATTTTTATCATCTGACATATAGGTCTGCTCTGTCCGATCCTTTGTGCCTGTTTCATTATTCGTGTAGCGAGGCTAAGTACCCCGCCCCTCTCGTATTTCGCCCGCTGTCCGGAAAGGTGTTGCCAACAGTTTGTAGCTTCAGCTTCCTTGCTCTCTGGAATCAGTCTTGATTTGCTCAAATTATACGTATCTTCAGTAGTATGGGATAACCAACGCCGCAATTTCGGTCGAAAAACTGAGATGTTCCGTACCGCTCTGGATTTGAACGCGTGGTTGAGATTGTTCCTCGTCGATTTTCTAGACCACCTTTCCTCGACTTTAGATCTATCGCGATGGGTACGATCCATTTGCAGTCGGAGAGTTGCTATGCTGGATGAATATGAATCGTCGCGCTCTGTTGAAGACCTCTCCACTTGCCCTTGTCGCTGCCGTTGGTCATGTCTCCTCGGCTGAGGCGCAGACCGAACTTCACGCCGCAGACGCCCTCTTCAACGTCCGCACCTACGGCGCTACCGGCGATGGCAAGACGGTTGATTCTCCAGCCATCAACAAAGCAATCGAAGCTGCGGTTGCGGCTGGAGGCGGCACGGTCTTCTTTCCGGCGGGCACCTATCTGTGCTTCACGATCCGGCTGCGGTCCAATGTCGATCTCTACCTTTCGCGCGGATGTACGATTCAGGCGGCGGACTCACCCAAGCCGCATGAGAGCATCGGCTACAACGGTGGCGTCTATGATGCTGCCGAGCCCAATACTGCCTTTGCTGTGTATACAGACTA
>Ga0255352_1001796_pt1 | contig 9976 bp, 9 predicted proteins | sample HBST0metaG_FD_189939 | JGI IMG/M metagenome (GOLD analysis project Ga0255352, IMG submission 189939) | Peat soil microbial communities from Stordalen Mire, Sweden - H.B.S.T0 | ecosystem: Environmental > Terrestrial > Soil > Wetlands > Peat | place: Sweden: Norrbotten County, Stordalen Mire...
GTTGAATGTTGAATCACGCCGCTACGCAGTCAGAGCGCCGCGGCATGGAATCAATCCGTCGATTGCCCGCCAGCCGCTTGCCCCGCCACTTCATCAGGAAACGCGCGCTGCCAAGCCGCAAATCCGCCATCGATACTGTAAACCGCAGCAAACCCCTGCTGCAGCAAAAATTGAGCCGCGTCCTTACTGCTGACGCCGTGGTAACACATCACCATCACCGGGCGATGAAAATCGTTCTGCTGCATGAAAGCGTTCAGGGTATCGTTGGTCAAATGAAAGGCCCCCGGCGCATGTCCGGCGAGGTAACTTGCACTGTCGCGAATATCCACTAATACCGCATCGCCTTCTTGCCAACGTATGCGTGCCTGTTCAACGCTTATCGCTTCGAAATGTTCCATTGTGCTCTCGGCCTCGAGTTTTTTGACTATAGACGCGCTCACTGGTGGGGAGCGGTTTCAGTCTAGCAACCTTCCGGCTGACGAACAATGGCCTATCCGGTTTCCAATGCCGCCCACCTCGGCCTTGATCGGCGAAGCGCACACGTGGTCAAGGATCAGGTCATTACTTGCCATAAGCCCGACATAATGACATGATCGGCGCTCTTTTTTTATTGGGGATAATCTTGCGCTCACTTAACGTTTTGTCATGGCAACCCGTAAGGTATGCGCTGGTGGGGCTGGCAAATACTGCGGTAACCGCCGTTATCATTTTTTCCCTGATGAAACTGGGCGTGGGCGTTTATGCATCAAATGCCGCGGGATACGTGGTCGGTATATTGTTCAGCTTTGTCATCAATTCATTATTTACCTTTTCCACCACCTTGACCAAAACCCGCTTCATAAAATTCATCCTGGTTTGCGGCTTTTGTTATTTAGCCAATTTGATAGCAATGAAACTTTTCTTTATGCGTTTCCCCGCCGCACTTTATTCCGCCCAGATAACAGGCATGTTTTTTTACACAGCAGCCGGTTTTTTATTGAACAAATATTGGGCTATGAAATAAAAGACGATCATGAACTTATTACAAGGCTACTTAAATAAAACCCGATGTGATTTTTACATCGACAAGATTGCCTGATCAGGTGATAGGGGTACGTCGCCGGATGCGACGCCCCCCTTTTTTTCCATAACGGCAGTCGTTTAACCCTGTGCCGCCACGCCGGCTTTTTCCAGCACAGCATGCAACAATACATTGCCGCCGGCGGTGACATGCTCGGGTGACGAGTATTCAATCTCGTTATGGCTGATGCCATCCTTGCTGGGAATAAAGATCATGCCGGTGGGCGTCAGGTTACTCATATAGACCGCGTCATGGCCGGCGCCGGAGACAATGTCCATACGAGAATACCCCAGCAGATCGGCGGCGCGCGCCACCGCGGACTTGCAGTCCGGATGGAACGGCGCGGCCAGATATCTCGATACCTGGGTAATATCGATGTCCAGACCGGTTTCCGCCGCCAGTTGCCGGGCAAACTGCCGGATAGCGACATCCATTTCATCCACCAGCGCATCGGTCAGATTGCGCAGATCTATAGAGAATTTCACCATACCCGGCACCACATTGCGGCTGTTGGGATAGACCTGGACCATACCCACCGTGCCGCGTCCATGTTCAAAGCGATTGGCAATGGCCACCACTTCCTGCATAACCCGGCTGGCTACCTGCACCGCGTCCTTACGCATATTCATCGGCATCGATCCGGCATGGGATTCCTGGCCGGTCACCACACAGTCATACCAGCGGATGCCCAATACCGCCTGCACCACGCCGATGGTGATATTTTTCGCTTCAAGCACCGGCCCTTGTTCGATATGCGCCTCAAAATAGGCGCCCATGGGGTGGTCTCCCGGTTCCTGCGGTCCTACATAGCCAATCTTCTCCAGCTCCGCCTGTACGGACTTGCCATCCACATCCGTGGCGGCGTAGGCATACTCCAACGGGAAAACCCCGGCAAACACCCCTGAACCCATCATTACAGGGACGAAACGCGAACCTTCTTCGTTGGTCCAGGAAGCCACTTCCACCGGCGCTTCGGTTTCTATCTTATAGTCATTGAGCGTGCGCACCATTTCCAGCGCCGATAACACACCGAAGTTGCCGTCGAACTTGCCGCCGGTGGGCTGGGTATCGATGTGGCTGCCGGCGACAATGGGCGGCAAGTCATTATTGCGCCCGGGACGGCGCATAAAGATATTGCCGATTTTATCGATGGTCACCGTCAGGCCGGCGGCTTTGCCCCAGCCGATCAGCAGGTCGCGACCTTGCCGATCGAGATCGGTGAGCGTCAGCCGGCAACATCCGCCTTTCGGCGTCGCGCCAATCACCGCCAGATCCATCAGCGATTGCCAAAGCCGCTCGCCATTGATGCGCAGTGCGCCGATATCCGTGGAATTTACCGTTGCAGATAACACTTCGCTAGTCATATACCGTAGTCCTCTTCGGGTCCGGGTAGATGGCCTCGCAGACCGTAGCTCACCCGGTTAATCACAGTAAGGCCGGTAGCCCGCCGGCAATAGCCGCCGGGTCGGCCGGAAGAAACCTGCCTCAGCGCGCCACCGCGGTAGGCGCATTCAGGCTGGCCCGCAGTGCGCAGGCGCTGAAATTCGCGCCGAACGCGGGCCGTTTGATATAACGCCCCTGCCCGGCCACCGCCCGCAATTCGCCATCCGCCCAGACGACACGGCCCTGGCTCAGGGTGTAGCGCGGAATACCTTTCACGGTGCGTCCCTCAAACACATTAAAGTCGTTTTTGGAATGATGGGTCTTGGCTGACAGGGTTTTACTGCCTTGCGGGTCCCACACCACCAGATCGGCATCGGCGCCCGCCTCGATACGTCCTTTGCGCGGATAGATATTAAACAGTTTGGCGGTATTGGCCGAGGTAATGGCGACAAACTCACTGGGCGTCAGGCGACCGGTATTGACACCGGCATCCCAGATCACCATCAAGCGCTCTTCCACTCCGCCGCAACCGTTGGGAATCTTGGTGAAATCATTCCGGCCGGCGGCTTTCTGTTCGGCGCAGAAGGTGCAGTGATCGGTGGCGGTGGTATGTAACTGGCCGGATTGCAACCCATGCCATAGCGCTTCCTGATTGCTCTTCGGCCTGAACGGCGGGCTCATAACATGGGCGGCGGCATGGACAAAATCGGGGTCGCGATAGACGCTGTCGTCAATGACCAGATGGCCGGCCAGCACTTCGCCATAAACCCGCTGGCCGCGCGACCGCGCCACGGCGATGGCCTGCGCTGATTCCTCGCAGGAAACATGCACCACATATACGGGGACGTTCATGACATTGGCGATGGCGATGGCACGCTGGGCCGCTTCGCCTTCCACCGTGGTGGGCCGGGACAAGGGATGCCCTTCCGGTCCGGTAATACCTTTAGCCGCCATTTCGCGTTGCAGCAGGTAGACCATCTCGCCGTTCTCGGCATGTACCGTCGGCATTGCGCCGAGTTCCAGCGATCGTTTGAAGCTGTTCACCAGGGTTTCGTCGTCGCACATGATAGCGTTCTTATACGCCATGAAATGCTTGAAACTATTGACGCCTTCTTCGCGCACCAGCGTCCCCATGTCCCGATGCACTGTCTCATCCCACCAGGTGATGGCGACATGGAAACTGTAATCACAAGCGGCTTTCTCCGCCCAGCCGCGCCAGTTGCGGTAAGCTTCCATCAACGACTGCTGCGGGTTGGGTATGACGAAATCGATGATGGTGGTGGTCCCGCCGGCCAGCGCCGCCGAGGTCCCGCTGTAGAAATCGTCCACGGTCACCGTGCCCATGAAAGGAAAGTTCATGTGAGTGTGCGGATCGATGCCGCCCGGCATAACATACTGGCCGCCGGCATCAATCACTTCAGCGTCGGCGGGAGCCAGTTCAGCGGCGTTATCACCCACGGCGACGATCAGGCCATCACGGCACAACACATCGCCCAGAAATTCCCGGTCGGCGTTAACCACCGTACCACCCCTAATCAATACACTATTGCTCATGCCTGTTCCCCTTGATTATCGCGACCGCCCATGTTGTCCGGCGGCCTGGTTACATCGCCATCAGACCGCATCGTTGACGGCAACGGTGGCCATCGGGTTGTTGGGATGGGTGGTCCAGTTGGCGTATTCACCGCTGACCGTTTTACCGGTACGCAGATCCACCTCGCCGGGCTGCAAGCTGCGCATGGAGATGCAGTCCGCTACCGGACAGATGGAAACGCACAGATTGCAGCCAACGCACTCGTCTTCTTTCACTTCATAATGCCGTTGTCCGTCCTTGGTCGCCGTAATAGCCTGATGGGAAGTATCCTCGCAGGCCAGGTGACAACGGCCGCACTTGATACACAGCGATTGATCGATAACGGCCTTGTCCACATGATTGAGATTGAGGAAACGCCAGTCGGTCACCGTACCCACCGCACGACCGCGAAAATCTTCCAATGTGCGATAGCCCTGGCTATCCATAAAATTGCTCAGGCCGCTTATCATATCGCCCACAATCTGGAAACCATGCACCATCACCGCGGTACAGACCTGTATGGTGCCGCAACCCAGCGCGATGAACTCCGCCGCGTCGCGCCAGGTGCCGATACCGCCGATGCCGGACATGGGCAAGCCGGCGGTTTCCGGGTCCCGGGCGATTTCCGCCACCATATTGAGGGCAATGGGTTTTACCGCCGGACCGCAATAGCCGCCGTGCGAGCCTTTATCGCCGGTATGGGGATGAATGGTCATATGTTCGAGATCAACCCCCATCACCGAGTTAATGGTGTTGATAAGCGACACCGCATCGCCGCCGCCCCGCAGCGCCGCTCGCGCCGGGTAGCGAATATCGCTGATGTTGGGCGTTAGTTTGACGATCACCGGCAGCCGGCAATATTGCTTGCACCAGCGAGTGACCTGCTCGATATATTCCGGCACCTGACCGACCGCGGCGCCCATGCCGCGTTCGCTCATGCCGTGCGGGCAGCCGAAATTCAGTTCAATACCATCGGCGCCGGTCTGTTCCACCTGCGGCAGAATGCTTTTCCAGGCATCCTCTTCGCAAGGCACCATAATGGACACCACCACCGCCCGATCGGGCCAGTTGCGCTTGACGCGGGCGATCTCCTCCAAATTGACGGCCAGCGAACGGTCGGTGATCAACTCAATATTGTTTAATCCCAACACCCGGCGGTCGGCGCCGAGCAAAGTGCCGTAACGCGGACCGCTGACATTCACCACATGGGGATCCAGGCCGAGGGTTTTCCATACCACGCCGCCCCAGCCGGCTTCGAACGCGCGGACCACGTTATACTCTTTGTCGGTAGGCGGCGCGGAGGCCAGCCAGAAGGGATTGGGGCTTTTGATGCCAAGAAAATTAGTGCTGAGATCAGCCATGAAGGTACTCCTTCTCGCAGGTCCAGGCAGCGTCGGAACCCGCAGACTCACTGAGTGCAATGTCGATGGCGCGGGCGGCTATCTTGCCGTCGCGTACCGCATCAACCGTCAGATCCAATCCACCGGCGCAACAGTCACCGCCGGCCCAGACGCCCGGCAGCGACGTGCGCCCCTGGCTGTCAATGGCGATGCGGCCCTGGGCCAGCGCCAGGGAATCCGTTCCTGCCGACAGGGGCAGGTAACTTTGGCCGATGGCCTTGAGCACCATATCCGCGGGCAGCGTCAGAATTTCGTCGGTAACATCCGAACGGTCTTGTCCCGTCGCGGGTTCGCTCAACCTGAAGCTCAGGGCGGTGACACGACCCTGTTCGCTGTGGATTTGGATGGGTTTCGCCCAGAACAGGATATGTACGCCATTTCGCCTGGCCAGTTCCCGTTCATATTCCGACGCCTTCATATCATGTTCGCCGCGGCGGTAGGCCATGGTCACCCGACGGGCGCCCAGCTTGCGCGCCTGTACCGCGGCATCTACGGCGGTCATACCGCCGCCGATCACCACCACATTTCGTCCCACCGGCACCTCGGCGAAATCCGCCGCCTGCCGCAGACCGGCAATGAAATCCACCGCTTCCATAACCCCTTGCGCCTGATCGCCCGCCAGATCCAGGGCATTAAACCCGGCCAGACCCAGTCCCAGGAATACCGCGTCATAATCGCGGCGCAACTGGTCAAGGGTGAAATCCGATCCCAACCGCTGACCCAGGCGCAGTTCAATACCGCCAATGGATAGCAGCCACTCGATTTCCCGCTGGGCGAAACCGTCGGTGGTCTTGTATGCGGCCAGCCCATATTCATTCAAGCCGCCGGCTTTTGGGCGCGCATCGAAAATCACCGCGTCATGGCCGCGCTGCGCCAATCGGTGCGCCACCGTTAACCCGGCCGGGCCGGCGCCGATAATAGCGACGCGTTTGCCGGTGGGCGACTGGCGTTCGAACAACGGCCTGCCAGGATGATTCATAAGATGATCGGTGGCGTAACGCTGCAAAAGACCGATTTTGACCGGCCTGCTATCTTGCGTATTACGCACGCAGGCCTGCTCGCACAGCGTTTCAGTAGGGCAAACACGGGCGCACATGCCACCCAGGGGGTTTTCGCTCAAAATGGCTTCGGCCGCGCCGCGCAGATTATCCTGGGCAATGCGATGAATAAAACTCGGAATATTGATATCCGCCGGGCAAGCCCGGATGCAGGGCGCGTCGTGACAATAGTAACAACGCTCGGCTTCTATCACCGCCTCGGTATCTTTCAGGGGAGGCGCGGCGTCGCTGAAGTTTTCCGCATACTGCTCGGGGCTTAACCGGCCAGCCACGATGCCGGACGCAGGGATACAATTCGAGTGGGGGGTTGTCATGCGTCGTTCTCCTGTCTGATGCCGGCGTAAAACTCAAGGCAACGGAACGGCGGCAACGCGTGGTTGCCCCTTTCACTGCCATGTTCGCGAGGCTTGAGATGGCTCATGGTTGCTCTCCAGTGGAAAATAAAAGGGTGACGCGTCGTTCCAGCCTGCGCGTCGCCAAATCCTGACCATATGGTTAGTTTTTCATTCTTATCCATGCGATTTATGTGCCATCCCGGCAAAAAATCGTCAGCGCCCGCCAATCAAGGATCTCGATCGGAAAATAAGATCAATCTATGAAGCTTTAAGGGATTTTAACGATCATTTTGGTGCAAGTTGCACCATTATCGACGATGTTCGCCGCACTATTTTGATCGATGCGGTTTGGTGCGAGCGGGGATTATGCGGAAGTGTCGTCGTTGTCCAGTCCACAAATGCGAAATACGGCGGAAAGCACATGATGGGTGGCGCGTTCTTGAGCCTGCGCGTCTAAAGTCCGGCAACCCAGCACAGCGGCAATCTGGGTATCGAAGTCGGCATAGGTTTGCGTCATGGCCCAAATGGTAAAGAACAGATGGGTACTGTCGAGCGGACGGATCTTTCCCTGGGCTATCCAGCCGTCGATGACCGCCGCTTTGCTTATGACCAGCTTGCGCAGGGTGGTATTGAGCAGCGGCAACGCCACCGGCGCGCCATGCAGAATTTCGTTGGCGAACATTTTCGAGGCATCGGGCCGGGCGAAGGTAAACGCCATCTTCTGACGCACATAGCGTTCTATGGCGGTACGGGGACACGCCGCCGGGTGAAAATAATCCATGGGCGACAACCAGTCGCGCAAGATGCGGTTTAATACCGTAAGGTACAATGTCTGCTTGTTGCTGAAGTAGTAATGAATATTCGGTTTGGGCAATTGCGCTTCTTCGGCGATTATCGCCATGGTGGCGCCTTTGAAACCATGAGCCGCGAAAGCGCGCTCCGCCGCCAGCAAGATGGCCGCTTCATTGTCAAGTCGGATCCGGCCCTTACCCGCGCCGCCCTCCGCCCCGTCCAGCAAAATGACGCGCTGGCCCGTATCCGCTGCCGCTTCTGGCGGAATGGCCGCGATTGATCGTTGGGAAGTCGATGGAGACATAATGTTTTGCTGCCCCTTATAGCAATGCCCGCCGCTCATGAAGCGGCGGGTAGGTGATGACTTAGCCGATAAGCTGCTGTCGGCGCCGGCCGTTTATTTGATCTTGGCCGCGTCGTCCCATATCACATGGCTCATGGCGCTGTCGCCCGGATCTTTTTTGATGACCGGAGTACTGCCGCCCTTGAGCAGAACATCCACCGTACGCCGGTAAGATGCCGGGTCCAGGTAGCCAATGCGCGGAGTATTCACATTGGTGATAAGCTTGGCGACGTTTTCCATCTGACGCTGCTGAATTTCCACCGTGGCGGCGCCGGAGGTATCTTGATCCACCACGATCTGCGCCGCTTCAGCCGGGTTTTTCACCGCTTCCTGCCAACCACGATACGTCGCATGCAGGAACTTGGCCATTTTGGCGACGAACGCCGGATCCTTAAGTTTCGGCGCAAGCACATAGAGCCCATCTTCCAGCGTCGAAACGCCCTGATCCTCATAGAAGAATGTCACGAGATCATCTTTCTTCATACCTGCGTCAATCAACTGCCAATATTCGTTATAGTTCATGGTGGAGATACAGGCGGCCTGTTTTTGCAACAGCGGATCGACGTTGAAACCCTGCTTGAGCACCTTGATATCCACGCCCGGCTTATAGCCAAGCCGATTCATCCAATTGAAGAACGGGTATTCGTTGCCGCCGAACCACACGCCCAGCGTTTTCCCTTTCAAGTCCGCCGGCGTAGCGACCCCGCTGGACTTGCGACAGGTCAACATCATGCCCGACCGGTCGTATATCTGAGCGATATTGACCAGCGGCACGCCGGATTCACGGGCAGCCAATGCGTCCGGCATCCAGTCGACGATCACATCGGCGGAGTTGCCGGCGATAACCTGTACCGGCGAGATGTCGGTGCCCCCCGGTTTGATGGTGACATTCAGGCCGGCATCCTTGTAATAACCTTTGGCTTGAGCCACGTAGTAACCGGCAAACTGCGCCTGCGGCAACCATTTCAGTTGCAAGGTGACATCTTCCGCCGCTGCGGCGCCGAGGGAAAAGACCAGAGTGGCTGCGGCCAGCGAGGTGCGCCACGAAAACAATTTCTTCATCGGATTTCCTCTGTTTATTTTGTAATTTTCAACGTGGCGACTTGACGCCGCCCAAAGCCATGACAATGACGCCGCCTGCTTGTGGCCGCGGTTATCCCCTTCACTCTCCCCTCACCGAGGGGTGCCAGAAATTGACCCGCCGATCCAGGCGCGCCAGGATGGCATAGACGCCCGACCCCACTACCGAAGCCACCACAATCGCACCCCACACAATGGACATATGCATCCGTGCGGCTTCGGTGGAGATGCGAAAGCCCAGACCGGCGGTCGGCGAGCCGAAATATTCCGCGACGATGGCGCTGATCAAAGCCAATGTCGCATTAACCTTTAACGCATTGAAAATATAGGGCAGCGCCACCGGCAACCGCAGCACCCATAAAGTGCGGCCGGGCGTAGCGGCATAGCAGTACATCAACTCCTGTTCGAGCTTGCCGCTGGCGGCCAGACCCGCCAGCGTACTGACCAGGGCCGGAAAGAAGGTCACCAGCACAATCACCGCCGCCTTGGACGGCCAATCGAACCCGAACCACATCACCGCAATCGGCGCCACGCCCACCAATGGAATGGTGCTGGTCAAATTGGCCAGCGGCAGCAGACCGCGCTGTAAAAACGGCATCCGGTCGATAAGCAAACCGACGATAATGCCCAGGCCGCTGCCCAGCAGATAACCAATCAATACCGATTTCATTACCGTCTGCACGAAGTCCCCGGCCAATATCCAGCCGTTGTCGTACATCGCACGGGCAATATCCAAGGGCGCGGGCAACAGTACCTGCGGCACGGCGAAGGCGGTCACCAGCAACTGCCAGAAGTAGAGGATCCATAGGCCAAACAGCCCGGCCACCACGCTTGCCGGCAGCAGGGGTCGAGCCAGCGCCGCCAGCCGCTGTACGCTGACCACCGCCAGCAATGCCAATGCCGATACCGCCAGCCAGAATTGCGAGCCGTTTTGCCCGAAAGCCGCCGGCCG
>Ga0255352_1001803_pt1 | contig 9941 bp, 9 predicted proteins | sample HBST0metaG_FD_189939 | JGI IMG/M metagenome (GOLD analysis project Ga0255352, IMG submission 189939) | Peat soil microbial communities from Stordalen Mire, Sweden - H.B.S.T0 | ecosystem: Environmental > Terrestrial > Soil > Wetlands > Peat | place: Sweden: Norrbotten County, Stordalen Mire...
ACCCACAAAAGCACCGTGCCCCATCCTTTCGCCAGAAAAAAGGCGAAAGGATGGGGCACGGTGCTTTTGTGGGTAGCGATAAGGAATGAACCGTGCGTGACTTATGCGTGGGTCAGATAGCCCATGCCGTTCAGCACTCCGCGCATGTAGGCAAAGCTTTCGATGACGCCGGGCATGGGATTGTCGCCGTGGATCTCGTATTCGAGGTCGACGAACCCCTTGTAGTCGATGTCGATGAGGGCCTGGAATATTTCGCGGAAGGGCAGGATGCCCTGACCGACGGCAACCTGGCTGTCCCTGCTTTTGAAATTCGCCAGATCCTTGACGTGCATGTCGTAGAGGCGCGCGCCGGTGGCGTGAATGGCTTCGACAAGGTTGGCGTTGGCGCGGGCGGCATGGCCCACGTCGATGCAGCAGCCGATGCGTGGGTCCAGGTCCTTGATGGCCTTCAACACATCGAACGGCGAGGGGAAGAACTTGTCCTCGGGGCCGTGGTTGTGGATGGCGATGCGGATGTCGTACTCCTTGACGAACCGCTCGATCCACTTGAGCGATTCCGGCGTGGGATCGCCAGCGACGATGACGTTGATGCCGGCGCGCTTGCAATATTCAAACTTGCCCCGGATGTCCTTTTCATCGGCGGTGGGGAAGTAGATGGCGCCGGCGGCGTGGAGCTTGATGCCAGCGGCTTTATAGTCGGCGAGCGCGAGATCTTCCTTCGCTGGGTCCGTGGGGAGATGATCCTTGATGTCCTTGACGTTCAGATCGGCGAGATTGAGCTGCTTCATGAAGCCGATCATCTGGGTGCGGGTAAATTCGCGGAAGGTGTAGCTGGCCAGCCCCAGATGCACGGGCGAAGGCTTGCCGGAAGCCGGCACTGCCTGGGCATGGGCAAGGGAGGGGGTTGCGCTGGAGGCGACGCAGGCCGCTGCCATCAGCGAACTGGATTGAATGAAGTTGCGGCGCGAGAAGATAGGTTTCATAGGGATGAGACTCCTCGGTACTCCGTGGAACGGTTGCGAATCGGCAAGGCCTGGGCTGGACAGCTTAAGCCTTGCCGCGCGGGAGCAATTCTGTGCCGTGGAGGGTCTGCCCGGCAGGAGGGTCAATCCCGGAGCGGACGGGAACAGGCGGCGACAGGGTTTGCCGGCCACACGGCTGAACGTGTCGCCGGCCAGGTTATTTACTGCTTGCCGAACCGGTAGACCATGCCGGCCGTGAATCCGCGGCTGTACTCCGTTTCGGAGCCGAAGCCGTTGACAAAGAAATCGGAGCCCAGGCGGAGGCTGAAGGTGGGAGTCACGTTGTACTCGCCAACCACGCCAGCCGTGGCGGCATAGGTGGAGCCGTCCGGATAAAGGAGGCAGCTCTTGGTGGTCGAAGTGGTTGAGGTGGTGGAGCAGAGGCTGCCGAAGCCATTGGTGTCCCCTGTGAAGTTGCCCAGGGCGTAGCCGGCCAGGACACGGCCGGAGATGGAGTACTTGGGCTGTGTGTAGAAGCGGTAGGTGGGGCCGACCATCAGGTCGTACTGGCTGATGGCTGGCCGGGTGAGGCCGCTCCAGTTCAGGCCGACAAAGGGCGTGCCGTAATAACCGCGGGCGGAAAAGGTGGCGCCGAGCCGCTCGTTGAAGTAGCGGGTGAGGCCGGTTTCCCATCCATAGAGGGTTACGCGCTGAGCGTCGTGGCCGGGCCTGAAGCGCAGATACCCCATGTTGGTGAAGGTTTCATAGCGGTGGTCGTAGGCGTCGTGAATGGCAGTGGCGCGGCGTTGTTCGCGGCGCTGGCGGATGCGGGCCTGGACGCTCAACTGTCCCCGCGTTTCGGTGGTTGCGCCTAGTTGCGCCTGAGCCTGGTCCTGGGTTGGGATGGAGCTGCTCGAGCTTTGGGCCTGAACAACGGTCATGGCTGGCAGCCCCAGCGCCAGCAGAAGGGCAAAACGGCGTAAAGAAAACATCGGTATCGGGATTCCTCCACGGGAGTATGGAAGCAGGCCGCTAGTTCGGCGCAGGGCTTCCCCCATACCGTATTAAACCACCTGAAGGGAGACTTCGGCATTTTCAGGTTGGTTATTCCGCGTTTTGCCATATTTGGGGCCGTCGCAGGGCTTGACGCTGGCGTCGAAGAGCGGTCGCCGACATAGGACGTGGAGTGCCGGATTCAGACGGTTTTGCCCGGTATTCCATTACGTTGGTTCAGGAAAATGCCTGCCACTGGCTGGCGAAATGGCAATATCGTACGATGAAAGGCAACGGAGGCCTCCATAATATGGGCCGCATCTTGCTGGGAATTGTACTGGGGATTGTGCTGGCTCCCCTGGCTTTGCTGGGCTGGTTCAGATTTGGCAGGCCGCCGGTGGCGGTGGCGGATTCGCCGCTGCCGATGGAGGCCTCAATCACACAGGGGCCGCTGCACGCACGGATCAACCGCGAGATGGCGAAAAAAACGCCGGTCGAGGTCGATGAGGAAGACCTGTTGACCGGGGCGCGGATTTACCGGGACCAGTGCGCGTTCTGCCACGGATTCCACGGCAAGCCCTCGGCCTTAGGCGCGCACATGTTTCCTCCCGCTCCGCCGCTTTGGGAGAAGCACGGCAAGGGCGATGTGGTGGGGGTAAGCGACGATCCGGTGGGCGAAACGTATTGGAAGGTGGCCAACGGAATCCGGCTGACGGGGATGCCTGCGTACAAACAGACGTTGACAGAGATCCAGATGTGGCAGGTCAGCCAGCTTTTGGCCAATGCGAACAAGCCGCTGCCGCCTACGGCGCTGGATATCGTATCCGGGCTGCCGGAGATGCCTGCTGCTCCGGCCACGGGAGCTGCGGCGAAGGACCATAAATAAGGGCGGAGCTACGGCTCCGGGGTGTAGCTCAGAATCCAGCGCTGCTGCTCCTCTGTGTCTGGAACCGGCCAGCCGCGGGCAGTTTCAATGGCAGCGAGGGCTGCATCCGGCTTCCAGCCCAGGTGGATGAGCGCGCAAGCCGCGGTTACGGTGGCCCGGCCGATGCTTCCCCGGCAGTGGACGCCAATCCGCTCTCCGGCGCGCATCCGGTTCGCCAGCTTCGCAACGAAGCTGCGGAAGGTGGCGGTATTGGGTGGAACATGCGCATCGCGAATCGGATGCGAGATGAACTGCAATCCAACGCGCTTAGCCACGCGGCCTTCTTTCGACAGCCCAAGCCACTCCGCCTCGGTTTTCTCAAGCAGCGAGACGAGGGTATGAATCCCCTCGTTCTTCATTTGCAGCAGTTCGGACTCCAGCCAGCCTTCCCCGTGCGGGCACGGTACAACGGCCAGCGGCGGAGGTGGATTGCCGTCTATCCAGAAGATATCAATCATTGCCGATCAGATCCCCACGAACTGTTCGATTCGCTCGCGCACACTGGGGATTCCGAGTTTCCGCGCCGTGTCGTCTTCAATCAACGGCAGCAGCTTGTCGAATTCTGGCCCGGAGTGCGTGCCGGTGAGGGCGATGCGGACCGGGTGGAAGAGATCCTTGCCCTTGATCTTGGTGGCGGCTTTGATTTCGTTCATCCACGCCTTGAACAGTTCCGGCGTCACAGGGCCTGAGTGCGCGCGAACACGACCGGCCAGTTCGGCCAGCACCGTGCGTGCCGAGTCAGCGGCCAGCACGGCGGCATTCTCCTCGATGGCGCGGGCCGCAGCAGTGTCAAAGCCGAAGACGAAAGCCGATTTGGCTGGAAGCTCATCGAGGTGATCGACGGAGGGAACAAAAATCGCCAGCAGCCGCGCGAACCAGTCTTTTATCGGTTCCGAGGCTGTGTCGCGCGCGGGCAGGCGGTCGGCAAAGCAGCTCCACGCCAGCGCTGCCAGCCGTTCCGGCGTGGCCAGCTTCAGGTAGTGCCGGTTGAGCCAGTTCAGCTTGTCGAAGTCGAAGATGGCCGGCGAAGGCGTGACGCGCTCGAGAAAAAGCGTGAGTCAGCTCCTCCAGCGTGAAGGTTTCGGTTTTGCCGTCCTCCGCGCCCCAGCCGAGCAGCGCCAGGTAGTTCACCAGAGCCTCGGGCAGATAGCCCATCTCGCGAAAAGTGGAAATCGACGTGGCTCCGTGGCGTTTCGACAGCCGCTCGCGGTCCGCGCCCAGAATTGTGGACAGATGCGCAAACTCTGGTACCGGCCAGCCGAAGGCCTCGTAAATCGCCACCTGCTTGGGTGTGTTTGAGATATGGTCGTCGCCGCGGATGACGTGGGTAATGCCCATCAGTGCGTCGTCAACTGTGACCACGTAGTTGTAAACCGGCATGCCGATGGAAACTCCGCCTGCGCCGCCTGCTGCCGAGCGAACCAGAATGGGATCGCTGACCGCTTCGGCGGCGAACTCGACTTCGCCGCGTACCATGTCATGAAAGCACAGCGGGTGGTCTTCAATCTTGAGCCGCACGGCGAAAGGCTTGCCCGCGGCGAGGTTCTTCTCAATCTCCGCCTGTGACAGATTCCGGCAGCGCCCGGAGTAGACCTGCGGGCGATGCTCGGCCGCAGCCAGCTTGCGCTCGGACTCCAGCTCTTCCTCGGTGCAGAAGCAGCGGTAAGCCTTGCCCTCGGCCAGCAGGCGCTCGGTGTGCTCGGCGTAGATTGCGAGCCGCTCGGATTGCCGGTAGGGGCCGAAGCCGCCGATCTCCTCTTCGCAGGGGCCGCCGTTGGGGCCTGGACCCTCGTCCCAGTCCAGTCCCAGCCAGCGCAGATCCTCAATGAGCTGTGTTTCGTAGCGGGTTTCAGAGCGCTCCATGTCCGTATCTTCGATGCGGAGCAGGAAACAGCCTCCGGTGCGGCGCGCAAAAAGCCAGTTGTAGAGCGCGGTCCGCGCATTGCCTACATGCAGAAGGCCGGTGGGAGAAGGAGCAAAGCGGACGCGGATATTGTTGGTAGTCATCACAGTTCTGATGATAGACGGTAATGAGGTCTCAGTGCTTCAGTACCTTGGGTTGACGCATCTTGGAGAAATGCAATCCGCGGTTCATTGTCGATCATAAAATCAGAGAGAAGGAAATCAGCTTGAATCCCGATTCTGAACAAGATTGCCTACCTCCGAGCCTTGCCCCCAAGGATGAGAATCCGTTCAAAGCATTTCTCGGCGTTCTTCCTGTTTTCTCCACGCGGGAAGAGGTCAACGCACGGATACAAGATCTGCGTGAGGATGACCTAACGGTGAAGAAGAGCAATGATCGTTTTTCCGCAGCCGATACTGCCTAGGAAAAATGTTCCCAGCCATGGGGTTCGAGCGGTCGCTTGCCCTGTCCAGTTATCAGAGTGATTTGCGGTCGGCTGGTGCGTGCTGGGACGATGCGGCCGATTTTTGTGATGGGGACTCCGGCGATTGCGCGAGGGAGCCGGGCCGATGGGGACGCTGCGAACAGAAGTTCGTAGTCCTCGCCGCCGTTGAGAGCTTGGTCCAGGGTTGCGCCGGGATGAATGGGGAGCAGAGTCGCATTCACCTCGGCTGCCACGCCGGACTCCTGGCAGAGGTGGGCAAGGTCAGTGGAGAGGCCGTCGCTGAGGTCGAGCGCGGCAGACGCCAATCCCCGGCGTTGCAGCCAGAGGCCTTGGGCGATGCGTGGTTGGGGATAGAGGTGCGGAGCCAGCAGAGGCTCCAGCTTTTTCGGGATTTTCAAAGCTCCTGGCCGGGCAGCATGGGCTTTGGCCAACTCCGCCAAGCGGGTAAGTCCGGCGGCGGCTCCGCCCAGTGCGCCGGTTACGTAGAGCAGATCGCCAGCCCGCGCGCCGGAGCGCAGCAGGGCTTTTCCGCGGGGAACCGCGCCGGTGAGCACAATGTCTGCCACGGCGATGGGAGATTCGGCCAGGTCGCCGCCAGCCAGAGGGGTTTGGCTGGCCTCGGCCAAGGCCAGCAGACCGTCGAGAAACCGCTCCACCCAGGCGCGCTGACGGCCCTTTCCCGTGGTCAGCTCGCGCGGCAATCCCAGGGAAAGAAAGGCTGCAACAGGCCGAGCGCCCATGGCGGCCAAGTCGCTCAGTCCGCGTGCCAGGGTACGATGGCCGATGGCTTCCGCCGGGTGCCAGTCAAGGCGGAAGTGGCGGCCGGCAATGGACAAATCGGTAGTGACGGCCAGTTCCTCGCCGGGGCGGGGGCGGAGCAGGGCACAGTCGTCGCCAATGCCCAAGCGCAGCCCACCGCCGGGCGTTTGCGCTGCGCGGCTGCGGATTTGGTTGAGCAGGGCAAGTTCGCCCTGTTTGCCGGCACTTCGGGATTTGTCTCGTTTCGATTGCATCCTTTGAGGATAGGGCAAATCGGCGGTCGTTGTCCGGTTGGAGCCTGTGCGTGACTAAAGAGCGCGACCGGCGCGCCGATAGGGGCGGCACAAGGACGTGTTGATTCCAAGTGGGTTAGTAGAAGAGTGCGCCTAAGCCTCCGGGCCGATTGAGCTTTTCCAGGTCCAGAACAGAACACCCGCCGAAGCCGGTAGTTTACAAAGGGGAATTCGGACGCTGGGCGCGGATTTTGTTGACCCGTCAAGCGGTGTTTGTTAGGCTTGACAGAGTTCATGCATCGGCGCTCCCCCGGCGTAGGTGTGTTTTTGCGGGCCATGAGGCTCCTCCATTTATTACGCCATTCTGTGTAGACACGGCGAATTGCGATCCTGTGGGTTGTAGGGATGAAAGGCAAAAATGCTGCGCAAGCGCTATTACATTCTTTTTGTTGCCAGGGATGATGACGGGCGGATTCGAAAGGTTCCTCTGCCGTTGCGCTATGCCTATGGATTTGTTGCCGCCGCGCTGGTGGGAGCATTCACCATTGTCGGACTGGCTGGCTCCTATACCCGCATGTTGCTGAAGACCGAGAACTACAATCAGGTCCGCCAGGAGCGCGAAACCCTGCGCCACGACTACAAGCAGATGGCCCAGATTGCGCACGACCGTGATGTGCAGGTTGCCTCGCTGGGTGCCTTGGCCAGTGAAGTTTCAGCTCTTTACGGCCTGCGGCAGAACCGCATGGCCAAGTCCGGCGCGTCCACCGCCGCGGCTGCGGCAACTCCCGCCACCCTGGCGCAGAGCGACGATGTAAACCAGCAGCAGATTTCAAACTCCGTCAATTTGTTCTATGCGCTGCGCTCGGAGGCTCTGTCGGGCCGTGTGTCGCGCGCCCTGGAGAGTGGCCTTACGCCCAGCTTCACCGGCGACTGGACGGTGTTGGCCGATGCACCTTCGCTTTGGCCCGTGGAAGGCCGCGTGGGTTCCAGCTTTGGCCAGCGCCAGGATCCATTCAACGGTGAAGGCGCTTTCCACTCCGGACTCGACATTGAAGCGGCCTACGGAACGCCCGTACGGGCGACTGGCGATGGCAATGTGGCCGACGCCGCCATGCGCGCGGGTTATGGGCGCGAGGTGGTGCTTATGCACGGTCATGAAGTGAGCACGGTTTACGGGCATCTTTCTTCGATCGCCGTTATACCCGGTCAGCATGTTACACGCGGCCAGGTTGTCGGCTATGTGGGTCAGTCTGGACGCGCCACCGGACCGCACCTCCACTATGAGGTTCGTGTCCACAACGTTCCGGTCAATCCGCACAAGTATCTGCGCACCACCTATGCGCAGGTGGCGAATCTCGACGGCAATATTGCCGCGCCGGGCAAAAAATAAGCAGCGGCTATTTCTGAGCGCTACAAAGAACGGCTCCCGTACGGGAGCCGTTCCCGTTTCCGGTGCGGATTGGCTTGTTTCAAGCGATTTTTGGTAAGACTGCGCTCGGGCTTCCGCGTGATATGTTGGGCTCGGGTTCGATTTCTGAGGAGGATTTACCGTGCATCTCCATTTCCCCTGCCTCGCAGCCTTGCTTGCCCTGGTGCTTCCCTCGGCTGCTCAGGATCGCTCTGCCGGTTTGCAGACCGCCATTGCCCGCGCCCGGCATTTGCAGCACGGAGTCAACGCCTCGGAGTGGTTCGCGCAGTCGCCCAACGACTACTCCGCCGCGCGCACGGGCCGCTACACGGATGCGCAGGACATCGCGCTGATGGCGCGCCTTGGCTTTGACCATGTCCGGCTCAGCGTTGATCCCGTTCCGCTGGAGCAGTATCCGCAGGGGGCAGACGGCTTGAATGCCGACTTCCTCCATCGCCTGGACCGCGCTGTGGACGCCATGCTGGCTGCGGGGCTTGCCGTTCAGATCGATCTGCATTCCGAGGACAGTTACAAGCAGCAGTTACGGAGCAGCAATGATGCTGTGGAACGGCTGGCGACGCTCTGGCGGAAGCTGGCCGCGCACTATGCCTCGCGCGATCCGGAGCGGGTCTTCTTTGAAATTCTGAATGAGCCTGAGGTCAACGACCCCTACCGCTGGGCCGGCATTCAGGCCAGCCTTGCCGCAGCCATCCGTGAAGCCGCGCCCCACAACACCATCATTGCCACCGGTCCCAACTACTCCGGCCTTGCCGACCTGCTCACACAGCATCCGCTGGTCGATGGCAACGTGATTTACACCTTCCACTTCTACGAGCCGCACACGTTTACCCACCAGGGCGCGAACTGGGGCTTGGCGTGGTGGAGCTATACGCATGGAATTCCCTATCCGCCGACCGGCGAGTCGATGCAGGAGCTGGTGCGGCAGGTTCCCGACGCGGCTGACCGTTTCGAACTGGAAAACTACTGGCTGGACCGCTGGGACGCGCGCCGCATCCGTCTGCTTATCGATGAGGCCGCTGCCTGGGGCCGCGAGAATGGCGTGCCGCTTATTTGCAATGAGTTCGGGGTTTACCGCAACTTCTCCGACCCGGTTTCGCGCGCCACATGGATTCACGACGTGCGGACGGCATTTGAAGCAGACGGCATTGGCTGGACAATGTGGGACTATCGCGGCGGATTCGGCGTGGTGACCAAGCAGGACGGCCAACCCGCGAAGGTGGATGGAGCCGTGGTGGGAGCGCTGGGGCTGAAGGAGCGGTAAAAGCGCTTACTTGGAAGTGTCCGTGGCCGGTCCCGAACCCGGCACGGGATTCTCGCCTTTGTCCAGATCGGCAAGGAAAGAGGGCGGCAGCGTGGCTGTCACCACAACACGGTCGCGTTTCTGCGTCACCTCGGCGGTTTTCAGCAGCTCTTTCAGGCCGCTGTTGGCGGAGTTGTTCCCCAGCAGAGGCGTAATGCCGCGGGCCATGGTAACCAGCGTGGCCAGGGCCGCGGCCTGATCGGCGGCCTTGTCTTCGCTCGGCGCAATTCCTTCCACCCTGACGTGCAGCGATCCGGCCCAGCGCAGGCTGGCGATGAGGGTCGTGTCCGGCTGCAAGGGCAGAGAAAGGCCGAAAATCTTGATCGCGCCGCTCTCAGAGAAGGGCAGCCCGATCTGGCCCACGCCCCAGGCCAGCGAAAGCAGAGGCACGTCGTGGTAATGCCGGGACAGCAGCGAGGAGCCGGCAAAGGGCAGCGCGGCGGTGCGATGCCGGTCCAGTATGGAGTGAATCTGCTCCGGAGTGGGCGTGTTTGACACCGCGATCATGTCATAGCCAATCTGCGCCACACGCACCGTGCGTCCCTCGGAGGGAATGCTGTAGACGGTATGGCCGGCGTAGCTCTCGCGCGCGGCGGCGTGGGCATCGAGCCACGTGTTCAGCCGCTTGCCGGTCAGCCTGCCCACCAGCACCATCGAGTAGGCCACAGGGCCATTGGGACCGTTGGAGTCGGGCATGCGATGCAGCGCAATGGCCACCTGGTCCAGATCCCGTTCCCAGTCGATTCCGGTGGCGTCCACAAACTGCTGGTATTCCGGCACGCGCTGGGGTGGCTTCATGTCCTTGTGGACGAAGGCGCGGATCGGCTGCAGATTGATGTAAATGATGCCGTCGGACTCAGGCAGAAGGCGCGCGGCCTCAGGAGGCGCCTTGGAGCGCAGGAAGACCGCCACCGCCAGCAGTATCAGGACTGCGGCCACAACAAAAAGCGTTCTGCGCGTGCGTCGGGTCATGGGAGTCGTCAGAATTACCC
>Ga0255352_1001804_pt1 | contig 9920 bp, 13 predicted proteins | sample HBST0metaG_FD_189939 | JGI IMG/M metagenome (GOLD analysis project Ga0255352, IMG submission 189939) | Peat soil microbial communities from Stordalen Mire, Sweden - H.B.S.T0 | ecosystem: Environmental > Terrestrial > Soil > Wetlands > Peat | place: Sweden: Norrbotten County, Stordalen Mire...
TGCGAGCAACACGCTCAATCGCAGCCTGAAGCCGGTCATTTGTGTAGGGCATTGCCAGCGGAATATGCTCCACGACACCGTTGCGATCTGCGTAGACGCCAGTGGTGCCGTTAATCATCAAATCCGAAATTGACGGATCAAGCAGCAACGCACGCAGTTCTTCAGGAAAGAAGGGGAGAATCAGGTGGTAGCTCATCGCGTCCCTCCTGCGGCTGGCGTTGCCGGTACTGCCGGCGACGCCGCGATGGTTCCGGGGCCGATGGGCTCGACGGAGAGTCGGTTCTCGTGGAACTCTGTGATGGTCAACCCGAGTGGATTGATCGTCTCGAACTGTGGGAATATGCGTGCCTGGTCGCTGACCTGTTTCGGATTCAGGTAGTAGGTGACACTGAGCAGCCAATGCTCCGTGCGCGGCTCGCGGGAGTTCTGTGGGGAGTAGTACTTGTCGATGGCCACAAGGGCTGTTCCACGGGCGATACGCGCGCCCTGAACCATCTCCTCGGACATCGACGTAATGGTGACGTTTTTCACCTGCACGTCGCTGGTCTCAATCTGACCGGCAACCACCTGTGAGACAAGGTGATTCGCGTTGTCCGCCGTCATCAATTGCGAGGCGAGATTCTGCGAGAGGAAGTAGTAGTTGAGTGGGTACTTCTTCACGATAGTGTCGCGGCCAATGGTGAAGCGATAATTGGCCCAGTCCGTGAGATACGTCCGTACTTCGCCCTCGCGGGGGCTATAGTTGAGGTCGCTGTATTGGATCGCCTGAGCGCGTCCCATCTCGTCGATACGAATGTAGCGATTCGCAATCGGACGATGGGTAAGAGAGAAGTTCAAACCCATCGATCCGAGCAGCAACACCGTTCCGCAACCGATGATGAGGCGGTATGCTTTCCGCTCCGCATAATGCGAGGCATAGACCTCATTTCCAATGTGGTCGGTGAGCAGCGCTTGCTCCGGCGTTAGCGCGTCGTGCTCAATGACTGCTGTATGTGTGGACATGGGAAGAATGACTCCTTTCTGATACCGCCTTGAATACGACAAAGGCATAGATCAATCCGGCTGCCACAATGCCAGTCAGGAAGAGCAGCGACACTGGAATATACCAACGAGGCCACTGCAATTTGCGTCTACTCAGGATCGCCAACCAGAACCACTTCCTCACAATCCACCTCCTGTCTTCGCGAGCAGTACAGCTCCCCCGCCGACGGCGCTTGGGGCAGCCGATGTCAATCCAGCCGCTCCACCAAAGATGGCCTGGGTCATGCTCGGAATGAACAGCATATTAATGATGAAAGCAATGAACACCATGATGCAAGGGATAAGATTCGCAAGCCACATATCCATCGAATAGTTTCCGTTGAAAGTTTGCTGAAGGAAGGCGTTCATGAATCCTGACCAGACGAAGATAAAGGCTGCGGCAACCGCTCGGATCATGGCGAAGCTAATAAGCACATCCAGGAAGTGAAAGAACTTGGCGCGGAAGTTCTGCGTCATCAACAATGGGATGAAGATTGGACCGAACAGAGCCGTCACGCCGTAGAGAATGAAGGCGCTGCAATTGATGACGAACAGAATTGCCGACGCCAGCCCAAGCATAATTTGCACAACCACGTAGCAGAGAATCTGGATCGGCGCGGTTAACGACGGCATTGCGGTGTTGTCGCCAGCGGTTTTCAGCAATTGAAGCAGGTTGTCGAGCGAGCTTTGATCGAAGGCCGCAACCATTGCCTGGGCGATGTAGGAAAAGAAGTGATTGATACCGAAACTTGCACCGGGGAACGGATTCACCCAGTAGTTCTCCAGCAGGCAGCATAGAATCAACCGAAGCAAGAAGTTGGTGAGGTCACCAGCCTGCACAGGATGGGTATGAAAGCGCAGCGTCATCCCCGACGTATTCCAGTTGATAACCATGCTGATGAGCGTAAAGAGAGAGATGCAGCTCAGCTCCGTCAATCCAAGCTGGGTTAAAGCCCCACCGTTCTGCGTCGTGAGGTTGGTCAGATTGTTGGTGAACTGATAGAGCCAATCGACGCCGGAACTCGCGGATGGTAGAGCTTGCGCTAAGACGACAGGGGAAACCATAGCTGCATCCTCCAGACTGGGTTAAGGGATGTACGACTTCCATGTCTTTCCTTAATTGGCAGCGGCGGAATTGTGCCGTTTCTTGTCCGCTTCGACCTGTTTTCGAAGAGCCTCGTTTTCCTCCTTCAGGTACTCGTTGTCGTCCCTTTGTAACTGAAGGATTGCGGCTGCTTTTGCTGCCGCCTCGGCAGCTTTCTCCGCTTCATGTCGTTGGTAGGTTACGGCGCTGCCGATGGCCGTCAGCGCCGCAAGAATTGCAAGCAGTATCTTGGTGTTGATCGCATTCAGCATCACTTCTCCTAATCAGGGAAGATAGGTCTGCCAAGTGTTACCTTCATTCGCAGCACTCGTGTCATTCACAGCACGTTGTTGCTGAACAGAGGCGGCTGTATTCAGGTCTTGCGCGGCTGCATTCCTGTGCTCCATGTTGGCAACGGTCATCTGGGACGCGAGGCAGGCTTGCAAGACACCTTGCGACTGCATCTCAGACATCTTCTGCGCTTCCGCCGCATTCAGGAGATTGAGTTGTTCCACTTCGGTATTGGTGGCATCGCTACTGTCGAGTTGCTGGGAGGCAAGGGTGTTGTTTGCGGTGACATTCTGCGTGCGCGCGCCTCTGTACTGGCCTACTGCCGTCAAGCAGTCGGGGGACACTGAATCCGACGCCTCGATCATGGCAAGTTGAGAAAGTTGAACACTGCCTGGCGTCTGGCCTTGCAGGTAGGTGGTAGTGTTCCCGCTTACCTTGACGGTCCCAGAAGTCCAAGCTGTGGACGACGCGCTGGGTGAGTTGGTGTTGAGTGCGATGCTCATGCCACTCGTCTCGCCGAACATATTCGCAACGTTCGCGTTCTTCATGGCGTTGAGTGTGGTCTGCCATTGCTGTTTGAGAGAGAAGTGAGTGACGTTGTTCTTGAGCATTTTGTACTGCGTCTCCAGCGTGGTGAGCTGAGACACGAGGCTGGCATAGCTGGTTGGGTCGAAGACAATATCTCCGAGGCCAAAAAGCGCGAAGCTGGGCGTTGCGGTGAGGAGCAACGCTGCGCCAGCGCCGATAAGCCACTTGCGACGGTTGTTGAGAGTGAATTTCATAACGCCTCCTGTGGTTGGTGAAATGGTTAAATGCACTGAGGGCAGGTTGGGTCCAACCTGTCCAGGGAAAAGCATCTACTTTGGTCCACGATCCAGCACGGAAGCCGTAGGACTTTCTCCGTGATGTCGGCGAGGTTGACCAATGCACTCACGGCTGCATTTCGTCCGGTAGGAGTAGCGGCAATGGCGAGCGCGAGCACGAGTACTGCGGCCCCAACGATAAAACTGCGACGAGTTGTGACACTGTTAACCATTTGTTAATCCTCATCCGCAAGCTGTCTCGCAACCTGCGGAATCATTTCAACCCACTCTCGTCCAGCTCGTTCGATGGCTTCGGCAATGGTGTATCCGTGCTCCGCAAGCCAGTCGGAGCGATTGAGGACAAGAGCAACCGCCACTTTCTCGCCGGCAGACTGCGCAACCCAAGCATCGTGACCACCATGCTTGGCATCTTGTGCTTTGTGGATCAGGTGTTCATATCGTGGGTTGTGCTCATTCATCACAATGCCTCTTCATTACAGGGTTGGATCAACGCGATGTTCTGCATAGGACGGAATCAAGATGTCACGCCCAACGTATACACGTGCACGGGAACCTTCCTTGAGCGTGATGATCGGCAGTCGATTGAGAAAGTGATTCAGAATTTGTTCACCCTCCTGAGCCGTTTGCTCCGAGATTCCATTACGAATCTGCGTCGATGGCGTGAAGACGCTGCCGTTGTTGCCGATCTGAGACAAGCCGCCAAGCCCACCAACGGCAGCCGCAGCGCCAAAGGCCATCAGGTAGCCGTGGTCAACTTTGGTAGCGAGTCCGGTGGTGCCTATCGGGTCAAGTCCGATGTACTTGTCGAAGTCGAGCGAGAAACCATCCGGGCACACGGCACGATGGAAGGTGACAAACATTTTGCGCTGCTGGGCATTGCCGACACTCTGCACGGTTCCTATCAAACGGGTGCCCTGCGGCATAAGTAGCTGCTGATGATCGTGCGAGTAATAATCGGTCGTGAGCATGACGAGGATTGGCCCACTCAAACCGCCGTCAATATGATTGGTGACGACGCCTTCAAAAACTGTGCCCTCGAAGACGCGATAGAGACGGCCCTGGTAGGTGTCGAAGTCGTATCCGGCCATCGGATCAGTTTTGGTGGTGGCCTTGGGCTGCTGGCCAGAAGCTGCTGGCACAATCTCTGGCCTGTCGTTTGTGACGCTGGAAGAAGTTCCACCGCCTAATTCCGTGACTCCCTGGGGGCGTGCCTCTTCACGCTCACCCAGAACAGCCGTTGTCTTTGGCGAAGGGACGGCGGCGGGCGCTGGTGTGGCACTCGCATGGGCAAAATCAATGGCTACGGTATCGCTGTTGACGGCGTCCTGCTGCTGCTTTTCCTTTGCTAGCGCCCTCTGCTTGGCCTCGGCCTGCGCCTGCGACACATTTGAGGTCCGCGTCGGTGCATTCGGGCTATTGCCATAAATAGCGTCGCGCTGGGCCGTCGTCATCGGCTGTGTTCCTGCAACCTCTGGACCAGGGACACTCTGTTCGGCTTGGAGTTGCTGCATCGCAGCAGCCAGCTCCTGCTGGTGTTGGCGCTCCTCGGCATCGCGTCGCGCCTGCATCTGTTGCTGCGTCTCGAAGCTCGAAACCTGCTGCGCGCTCGGTGCTGCCGGACGCATCGGCAACGCGCTTGCAGGTGCCGATTTCTTGTTGCCGCTCACGAGACTCGATACGTTTGCAATGCCGATGAGCGCAATGATGGCGACCAGGGCGATGACCACCGGCATACCCTTCTTGAGCGGCGGCTTTGCCTCCGGTTGTGAGGGGACGGTTGCAGGGGGATTTTGATTGAACTCTGACATAGCTAGTTCGCCCCTCCGACGCGGTGAAACTCAACCTTCTGTTTGCCGATTGCGAGATAGCCATTGTCCAACTGCTTTGGCACGGTGTACAGGCCCGCATCGAAATCGAAGTTGATGAGTGAACCTTTCTTGTCCTTCACCTCGTAGAGTGCAGGGGTTTCCTGGAACTGGCCGCGCAGGTAGGTGAACTTGTCGTCGCGCCATATCTCCTCAAGTCCGAGGGCCTTGCCCTTCGGCTTGTCCCATGTGTAATCAAAGTGCAGGGAGCCGGGATACTGGCTGCGATACTGCTCAGCCTTTGTTTCTTCGGCTTTGAGTTCGGCCGCTTGAGCGGCCTTTGCTGCCGTGGCCTCCTGCTTGGCTTTGTCCAACTCGGCGGCGGGCACAAAGACAGGAAGCTGCGTCAACCGGTCTTTTGCAGCTTGGTCACTGGGAGCGATGAATACCTTGGAATCAAAATGGGGATCTTGGTCGCTGGAAACTTCATGCAATTGCAAGGTGTACTCGTTGCCGTGATCGGAGACGATATGGATGTCCGTTGAGCTGTTGGCAACTTTTGGCTTCACGCTGATGAAGCGGCTGGCGACATGGCCGCCATCAAAGAGCCAATCTACGGTATCTCCAGCGAAGACATTGGCCACCTTCTCCTCGGCGGGGAGCACAATCAGAGTCGATTGCAGAAGACCCGCGCGAATCACAGGAGGCGTGTCCGCCTCGGACACGGTGACGGTGCGAGGTGCATTCGGTTGAAGTGGGTGAGGTTCTGTCGCGTGGCTCGCGGCTGAGGCAAGCGCGAGTCCGGCGGATACAACGAGGGGAATGAGTGGTTTCATGGCACTGGCCCTTTCTGGGGTAGATTGGTTACACGGTTTCTCCTTGGGCAAAGCGTGTGATGCCCTCAGTGAGTCCATACTTTTCGATCAGCTTCGACCGGCGTACACGGTCTTTCGGTTTGGTGGAGAACGTGGCGTAGCTACGGCTGTCGAGATTGAGCGTGACGACCTTGGTGATGCCATCGCGCCGCATATACAGAGCCTCACGGTCTTGCAAGCTCTCAAATAGAGTGATCTGCTGCTCATTCATCTTGAATAGCTCGGCATACCGCTTTCGGTTGAAAGTCGCATCCTTCAGGAACAGGAACGAAGTGCAGGAATTGACAATGCTGTCGGCGTTGGCTCCAAGGTCGTCGGCGGACTGGCCGATCATGGTCACGCCGCCCAGATTCTTCCGAACCGTCTTGATTGAAGCAAGCGCGCCATCCAAGAGCTGTTTGTTCTTCATCGAAGAGAAGATCTCTTCAATGAGGATGTGCTTGGGAACGCCAAGATTGGCGGGGTTATACAGCACGTCGTTTATGCGCCGTAGTAGCCACACCATCAGTGGCTCAATCAGGTCGGCATACTGCTCGTTGTTTACACCCTGGAAGTCGAAGCACTGGAGCCGTGAGAGTGAGAGACTGTCTTCGACGTTGTCGAAGACAGCGTTATAGATGCCTTTGCCAACCCACTTCGACAGATAGCGGTCGAGCTTTTTGGGAAGAAACAGATTCGACAGGCGACGATTCTCCGCGTCGAGCAGGTACATATCCTGCACGGCCTTGTGGATCACATCGTCGTCCTCCGGCTCAAGCTCCGCGCCTCCGTTAGCGAGCAGCAATTTGACGAAGGAGTACAGAAACTTGATGTTGCTCTCAGTCGGCTCAAGAGCGAACGGATTTACTCGTGGGCCATCTTTGCCTACCCGGTCAACGCGCCCTCCATACAATTCCACGACGCTCTCGTAGCTGCCGCCGATGTCAAAGATGTACGTGAAACCGCCATACTTCTGCTCAAGCGCGACAGCCGCGTTTCCATGCACGGATTTACCTGAGCCTGTAGGCCCGATGATAAGCATGACGCGGACGCCGTCCACATACACATCTTGAAAGAACGGCGTCCGGGTTCGCGTCTCGAAGATGTTGAGGTACTCATTGTCGAGGTCTTCCGAGCGCGGATGGCCGATGTGTGGAGCGAACACAGAGGACAACCGTGCATGGTGGTCCTCTGCCAGCCACAGCGGGAACACGTTGAACTTGTGATTACCAGGGAACATCGCATAGAACGCCGAAAGATTGCCGAGCGTCTCCTCCATTACCTGTGCGCGGGCATCGACGAAGATGCGGTGCACAGCGGGGACGGTGTTGTGAAGCTGCTCCTGACTGCCCGCTGCCAGCAGCAGTCGCAGGGAGTATTCGCCCTGAGCCTTTTTGTCGAGTGAGCGAATTACTTCGCTCAGGTCATCGACATTGATGTTGGCAGCCTTGGCACCGGCTCCAGTTTCGAGCGAAGCTGTGTCGTGTCCGCTCATGACTCGCGTCAATACACCGACTTTGAAGAACGAGATGAACTTCTCCTGCGCATCAATCTCGCTACGGGCAGCAGAAGTCGATTTCACGCGCCACGTCGAGCACAGCACGCTGTCGCAATCGAGCGTGAGTTGGCCGGAGAAGAGGCACGGCCTCGACGCTTCCGGCGTCATCTTCAACGAGAACATCTGGACGTGGCGTTTGCCCACTTGTAAATAATCGCTATGCCACGCAACTGGACTCTTGACGATCTGACGGTCTACGCCTGTATCGCTGCGGAGTTGGTCGCGTTCTGACCATTCCTCAAGGTTGAACAGGTAGCTGAAGAATTGGAACGCTTCGGCCTTGCCAAGGAGTTGCAAACCGAGCGTGCTACCGAGATGGCTCTGAAGAATGGTCGCTGTCTTTTCAAGATCTGCTATCATCCGCGAAGTGTCGGCTGCATTTTCCTGCGGTTTGTGCTCAAATACGCTGGCTTTTGACGGCTCCAGCGTGAGGCACCAATGCAGGTCGATTCGCCGAAACGCCGCTGTCTTTTCCAGAAACGCAATACGGTCAGTGACAAATACTTCTGTTGTTGGATTCGTGTACTTGCTCTGTCGCGGAAGATCGAAGCCTGACATGACGCGGGTATATTGATAGAGGCATGATCCCTCCGGCAGTCCACGCAGCGCCCCTTCAATGGATCGCATCCGCGAGTCAAGCTCCAGGTCTGTCAAGCCTTCTTCGTCGATGCCGGTGAGCGCGAACAGGCATCCATAGCCGCCGCCCTTGAGGGCGAAGATGTTTGGCCCTACGAAGCGTGCAATCGGAACGATGCTGCACGCGGCTCCGGCCTTTGCGAACCATGGCGTATCCCTGTTCTGCTCACTGTTTACGCGGGTCATAGTAAGACCTCTGGCTGAGACTCAGGCCCCAGAGTTGGAACATCTTTGGATGTTTGCGGACGATCAGCCATGCGCCGCCCGCCATCATGGGGAAACTGATGATTGCAATCATTCGCAACCCAACGAGGAAAACCGTTACCGTTACGAAAACGATCGCCATCCATGCTGAGAGGTCGAGGCCTAATTTGGCTCTCGGTCTGTTCATGGCCTGATTGATTGGTAACGGCTCTCCTCGCTTGGTCATGGCGCACCGTCACATCGACTGGCCGGTTAGCGAGCCGATCCAACCAGCGCCCCATCCCAGCACGCCTGCACCGAACAGCGCGCCAAAAAGGCCCGGAATGGCATCCTGAAAGCGACCGCTCATCATTCGTATTCCGGCGAAGATCAGACCGCCGAAACAGATGACAGCGCCCGCATAGATAGCGAAGGTCTTGAACGTCCCCATGAGCGTCTGCGCCCCGGAGAAGTCCATCGTTCCTTGTGCATGGGCAACGCCCGCGAAAGAGAGGGCGAGAAGGGTGGGAGCCATCGCGCGGATGGCAGAGAGAAGGATTGGTTTGAGGGAGCGATCTGTCTGCCGATTGGCGGACAGAATGGACGACCGAGTGGCAGTCTTTTTCAGCCGGAAGAGAGAACGGAATCGATTCACTTTGCACCTCCGCTGACCTGGTGTGTCAGCTATGGTGCAAAGCTAGGGCGAATCCGGCGGCGGCGTCCAATGAATTCTAGGGAGAGCGTTATGCATTTCAGGAATAACGACTGGCCGGGCGCTGCTTAAAGCCTATATTTCGTAGTTTCGAATGGTTTCTGGAGTGCCGACGCCGCCCCTATATAAAGAGGCCTTCACATCTGGGCGAAGGTTGAGACAACAAGAAAAGCTGGTTCCGTCCGACAATTCAATCTGAAGATTCGTTCCATCTCCCGTATCTTTATGAATGCGGAAGGTTTGAATCGTTTTTCCCGAAAGTTCAGGACACTCGATGTAGTCATCCTGCATGAATCTGGACCTCTCAATTTCCCTAGAATCGCATATTTCACTGGAAGTTGCATGGCAATCGCACTGGAACTTTTCCACAAGGTCGGCGGGGAACCAGCGCAACCGTTTCGGTAGCCCGTCCGCACCGGGGAGAACTCTCGCTGATAAAGTATCACACTCATCGTGTGTAGACTCATAGTGGTCATGGCTCAAGTATGGGAGTGTGGCCACACGCTCCGTCAAATCTCGATTCGGCAACACGTTGCGGCAACTCCGCGACGAGCGAGGTTACTCGCAAGAGGAACTCGCCGAACGAGCGGAACTGCATCGCAATTACGTCGGCGGGGTGGAGCGTGGCGAGCGGAATGTGGCCCTCGAAAACATCGTGAAGCTGGCGAAGGCGCTTTCGGTGCCTCCGGCTGACCTGTTCGTAGACTTTTCCTGAGCGCATTCCATGACGGTCGAGTATGACTGAGCTACGAAACAGAAGCAGGCTATCAGTCATTGCGCGATGCCGATGAGCCTGAGCCGAGGTGCTTTTGCCGCTCCTCCAGAGAGATGCGCTCGCGGTCAAGTTCAGCCCGCAACTCCTCTTCAGAAGGCAGTACCAGTTTGTATTTGCTTGCGAAGAGATGTTCATTCTCGTGAAGCACAGAATAGCGAACCACCGATGCGTCTTTGTG
>Ga0255352_1001812_pt1 | contig 9884 bp, 10 predicted proteins | sample HBST0metaG_FD_189939 | JGI IMG/M metagenome (GOLD analysis project Ga0255352, IMG submission 189939) | Peat soil microbial communities from Stordalen Mire, Sweden - H.B.S.T0 | ecosystem: Environmental > Terrestrial > Soil > Wetlands > Peat | place: Sweden: Norrbotten County, Stordalen Mire...
CTGCTATATCTTACAGTATATATATATGCGCTCTGAATACCATTCTCTAACCGATTATAACCAAAGGAGTTCACGCGGAAAAAACGTTGGAGTAGTGGATTCGTTGCATGAAGAGGCGAAGGCTCAAGCCAAATGCACCAGAACAAATCGAACCGTGGAGGGCGGGGAGAAAAGGAAGCTGGCCAGAGACTTCGTAACTGGTCTGCCGGCAGTTTTTGGTCTGTTCAGGAAAGAGCCAAATCATGATTGCAAAAAGTCCAACCTCGCAAGTCTCAATCAATTGCAACGGAGAAGAGCGCCTTTCGTGAGCCATCCTTACAGCTTCCCTGGCTTGGCATAGTTTCAGCCGCCGTTTCTCAAACAAGCCAATCAGCCTGTCGACGAGTACCAACAGGCGTAAAACGTAACTACGGGGTTGGCCAGTGTGATCGAGGGCTTCTGTTGCTTCTGAGGTGGACCAGGTGGCCGTCATCCGTGGTTGTCGGCAAACTGGCGTGACGCATCACGCCCGTCTGCCCTTTGCTGATCGTGCGTATGGGCAACTATCCCCATTACCTGCACATGGTGCGCCTGCGTTGGCCGCCGACTGCATGGATCCATACGCGATAGACATCATCGGCGTCGAATTTAGTCTGCCATTTTTCATATTCTAAGAGCTAAGTAAGGATTCCAGGCCTTCCTCCACATGATACGCTTTGAAACAGAGGACAAAAACCAACGATGAGTAAATCAGTTTATGTTACCAGACCTTTTCTGCCCCCGCTGCAGGAGTTCATTCCATATCTGGAGGAGATTTGGGAGAACAAAATACTGACCAATGGCGGACCGCTTCATCAGCGATTGGAAAAAGCTCTCTGCGAATATTTGGGCGTTGAGCATATCTCTCTATTTACTAATGGCACAATCGCATTAGTGACCGCTTTGCAAGCCCTGCGCATTACCGGGGAAGTAATCACGACACCGTACTCGTTTGTAGCAACGTCTCATTCGTTATTGTGGAATGGCATCAAACCTGTGTTTGTAGACATTGATCCCAATACGCTCAATTTGGATCCTTCAAAGGTCGAGGCAGCAATTACACCTCAGACAACTGCGATTATGGCAGTTCACTGTTATGGGAACCCTTGCGACGTCGTAGCCCTTCAGAAGATCGCGGATAATTACAACCTGAAGATAATTTATGATGCAGCGCATGCGTTTGGAGTACGCGATACAGGCGGAAGCGTGCTCAGGCATGGGGATCTCTCCGTTCTTAGTTTTCATGCCACCAAAGTGTTTCATACATTTGAAGGTGGAGCAATCATTTGTCCAGACGCCCGAATAAAGCTACGCATCGATCAACTAAAGAACTTTGGTTATGTGGACGAAGTCACTGTAGTGGCTCCAGGTATTAACGGGAAGATGAGCGAAGTCAGTGCTGCTATGGGGTTACTCCAGTTGCACCACATCAATGAAGCGATTGCCGAGCGAATGAAAATTGATGCTCGATACCGCGAGGTGCTGCAAAAAGTGAAAGGTATTCGTTGTGTGGGATCTTCAGAAATTGTCGCGCGGAACTACTCTTATTTTCCTATCCTTGTCGAACCACAATACCCGATGGACCGAGACACATTGTACGAAAAGCTCAAAAGACACAGCATCTATGGTCGACGCTATTTTTACCCGCTGATCTCGGATTTTCCGATGTACCGCGGCATGGCCTCGGCGCGTAAAGAGAACCTCCCCGCCGCAGCCAGTGCCGCACTCAAGGTGCTATGTCTTCCCATCTACCCTGGATTGTCTGACGATCGCGTTCTTGAGATAGCGGAAATTATCAGAGGCAGAGAATGAAGATCCAAAATGTACTTATATTCCACGCCGGAACCGAGATTGGACTCGAGATATTCAATGTACTCAAATACTGCAAGGAGACGAGACTATTTGGAGCCGGGCAGGACGTCTCGAATCATGCGAAACTACTGTATTCCTCTCCCCCTATCATATAATTCCCAGCGTGAACAAATTAGGCTGGTTAAATGATCTCGTTGCGCTTTGTGAGAGGCTTGAGATTTACTACAGCTTTCCAGCCCATGATGGCGCAATCGTGGCTTTAAACCAGCGCCGCGCCTCTTTCCTCGAGACCGTCATTTGTCCTTTAGCGAGTGCTGCACTCTAACACGTTCGAAATCTGTTGCGTATAGGGCGTTGCCAGATGTAATCAGGGTTCCAAAGATGTATTCAATGGATGAGGTAAGGGATGCTAACGCCCCTTTATTTACTGTCAATATTCGAAAAATTGGGCAGTGCAAGCCCAGTCGATCTACGGAGTTGAGGATTAGCAGTGACTTCCCTTAAACGCAACGTCGTCGCCAGCTACGCTAGCCAGATCTACATGGCGGTGATCGGAATACTTGTGGTACCAGCCTATTTGAGGTACATGGGCGCAGAGGCATACGGACTGATCGGTTTTTATTCCATGCTTCAGGCATGGTTTATGCTGCTCGATATCGGCCTGACCCCGACGATGATACGGGAAACAGCTCGCTTTCGTGGCGGCTCGCTTGATGCACTGACTTTGAGACGATTTGTACGGACCCTCGAAGGAATTTTTGTTACGGTCGCGATCTTGGGAGCTGGGGCCGTAATGGCTGGTTCCAATTTCATTGCCACCAGTTGGCTTAAGGTGCAAACACTTCCGTTGAAGGAAGTTCGACACGTCATCATTCTGATTGCCTTCATCATGGCGCTGCGTTGGGTAAGCGGGCTCTACAAGGGGGCTGTAAACGGCTTTGAGCGATTAGTATGGCTAGGCGGTTTCAACATCGTAATTGCCACGTTTCGATTCGTGCTTGTGATTCCACTCTTCATTTTTGTAGGCACTACTCCAATAATATTTTTTGCTTACCAGCTTCTGGTCGCAGTTATCGAGCTCCTTTTCCTTCTGATGCTGACTTATCACCTTATGCCAGCTCTCGGGGCAGGCCGGCGCATTCCATGGGAATGGACCCCACTAAAGAGCGTGCTTGGATTTTCACTCACAATTGCGTTCACGAGTTCTGTGTGGGTTGTCGTCACTCAGACAGATAAGCTCATACTCTCCAAGTTCTTGCCGCTGTCCCAGTATGGATATTTTACTTTGGCGGTGCTCGTGGCCAGTGGTGTCAATATCCTGAGCGGACCGATCAGCGGCGCACTTTTGCCACGCATGACCAAAATGAACGCCGAAGGCGATGAAGAGGGAATGATTCGTCTGTATCGCAATGCAACTCAGATGGTCGCTGTCATCGCTATCCCCGCGTCTCTTGCCCTGGCTTTTTTCTCACAGCAGATTTTATGGGCGTGGACAGGAAATGCGGTGATTGCACAAAGTGCTGCTCCTATACTCACGCTATACGCATTGGGAAATGGAGTATTGTCTATGAGCGCCTTTCCCTATTATTTGCAATTTGCGAAAGGGGATCTTAAGCTGCATCTGATCGGTAGCGCTCTATTTGTAACAGCGCTTATTCCCAGCGTTATATGGGGGACGATTCATTACGGCGCAAAGGGGGCGGGATATGCCTGGCTATGCTCGAACGCACTCTATTTGATTTTTTGGGTACCCGCGATTCATCATCGTTTCGTCAAGGGTTTGCACAGAGTTTGGCTCCTTCACGACTTGGCGGGGATTGTTATATTGACTCTGGCCGGCGCTTTAATCATGCAGCGGTTCGTCCCATGGCCCAATAACCGCTCGCATCTGGCCATTTTGATTGGACTGCTTGGAGGATTGCTGGTAATGATTGCGGCGGCAGCTTCCTCATGGGTTAGACAAGCCGTTATGCGGTATGACCTTTTCAAGCGATCCGATCGACAAAAGAGATATCCATCCTAAAAGTAGTGCAGCTATGATGTGAAGCAAGTGAAAGACTACCAAGGAAACGACGAAAAGGGTAAATGCAGCAATCCACCCTGGAACAAGGTAGAGGCACCATGCAAACCATAACATGTCCAGTACCATCGCATCTGACTTTATCTTTTTGACCAAGTATACTGAAATCCAGCCCAAAGCGGCCGTGTAGAGGAAATAAAGAGATATAACCCAGGGAAGGACAAAAAACCATCCGACGTATCCGGGGTTTGAGTTCCAATTTGTCTCCTGCCACGGGCTGATGGTTTGGGCTAGCACGACCCCCAAGTCCGGCGTTCTGATCCCAGACAGCCGATCAAGAACCAAGCCGAGCACTCCTTCTCGCCAGAAGGGGTTTACGAGTCCAGCATCAACATCCTGTGCGAGTCGGTGCGAATTCTGAAATACAGCGATGACATTTGAAACAAGGTGCAATCTTGCAAACAGTCCAAGAAAAGTCATCTTTGCAAGTTCAAAAAAACCAGAAAGACCGAGGCTCGCAGCCGCGCCGCCCAGAAGCCTGGTTAGATTTCCCCCTCCTATCCCGGATGAAAATAACTCACGAACCTGCCACTTAAACGACCATACTACTGGATATCCGAGAAGGATTAAGGTTGCTGCAATTAGCAAATGGCGAGGTTTGAGTTTCCCCGTTCGTATCAAGCGGGAAGACTCCATCATGACTATTAAAATAAATATGCCGTTCCACCCTCTAAGGACATTGGATATGATTCCAACGAGCAGGTTTGGTATAAAAAGATGGCTGGACCGGTAGAAACCGTAATAAATAAACAGCAGATAATCAGCAGAAATCAATACCCAAAATGGAGACATAAGACTATCAGAGTGGTTAGTGGATCCAGCTACACCTGTACCTGTTTTAACGCAGAAGAGTAGATAGCCTAATTGTATAATCAGGATAAGAGTGCCAACAAAATTACCCAGATCGTGGCGTGAAAAGGAGACCTGTTTTACTTTAACCTTAACCAAAACAGGAAAGGCCCATAGCAACAGAATCAGATAGGAGCCAATAACCAGAAGCGTTATCCACGGGACGACATTGGGGTCAGCAAGGCCTAAACCCTCGGTTTCACCGAGTAGGCTTTTGGTTGAGTAGATCACAACTCCGCATACCAAATTGACCAATACGAAGAAGGATACCCATACGATTCGTGGATTGAGCCTTTTCAAAATTGAACCCCGCTTGATACTGCTAAAACCCTTATAACCCTGCAATATGGGATGTCAGCCGATGCTCGAGGCGCGCTCCGTGACCACCTGCAAAAGCGTGGGATTCTGCAGTGATTCTAGAATGTCGCGATCAGCATCTGAAAACACGGCCACATCAAGATACGGCATATGTGGACCTCCAGGATAACGCGCTATTAAATCTTGAAGCCCTTGAGATATAGGCCGCGAGGTGAGCCATTGCCCTAAGTTATCCCACACGGCAAAAGATGAATATCCGCACACCGAAAGATAACTAACCAACTCTTCAGAACTGTTCCCTTGTGCACGCAGCAGTCCTTCATCTACCTCAGCAAATACTACCGGCTTTTGTTCTGTCAATAGAGCTCTAGCCCCGTATAGAACTTTTACATCAAAGCCGTCTGTATCAGTCTTCAACAACACCACTGGATGCTCCTTGTGGCTTAGCAGGAGCGTGTCGAGTGAAGTTATCCGAATGCTGGAACTGCCCTCGATGAGCCTAGATGTGCCATCCTTGACCTGAAGTGCCAAGTCATCCTCCTGTTCTCCAGTACCGAGAAAGGCGTGTTCAAGCTCGACTGCGTGAAAGGCAGTTATGTTAGCCCTCAGAATTTCGAACCAGATATCGGCGCCTTCGATTGCAAGGATTGGTGCCTCTATGCCCGCACCGCGCACCATTGCGACCCCATCCCCAATATTTGCGCCCACATCAATAATTAAACCGCCTCGCGCCTGAAGTATCCTCTTCACAAGGAGCAGGTAATTTTGATTATATCCAACCGGAAAATAGCGCCAGTAGACTGCTGGATGGCCCAGTGGTGCTGTGATTTCGACACTGCCAAACCGTATGCGCGTCAGCTCTCCGGTTGCGTTGCCCCGCTCGTGAAGGATGCGCCGCAGTACGCGGAATGTTAGATAATTGACAGGCCATGGAAGGATCTGGGTGAGTCGCAGGATTTTGTCTGGAAACACACTTAAGTCATGACGCATTTTAGATTCTCCGTCCTTTTGACAATCACAACATGCTCTTCTGCCGCGCCCCGCGTTAGCTCAACTACCCGTTGCTTCTCTGAAGCAGGACGCCGAACCCGACCCCTGTTCTCCAAATCTCGTCACACAACTTCCCATATAGCTATAGCCCACAGCGTGGCCGGTATACATATGGGATTTATAGATCTATGCGTACGATTTTTTCCAAGCTCTCATTGCGTTCTCCCTCCAGATACCTGGACATTGTGTTGCGCGAGAAATTTACAACCGTCTTCTCAATGCATTCAGACTAGCATCCCCAATCCGGCCATGCCATTGAACTCAAATCGTTGAAGCCAGATCACCGACGAGGAGCGCCATCGTTTCGGCAGCTGCCTGCTTCCAGCAAAACCTACCGCCTTGCACTCTAACTCTCTCTGCCAGACCACGGTGGATTCCCTCGTCTTCGGTCATCAGCGTTAGTGCCCGAGCGATTGAATTTTCGTCGTAAGGATCGACGAGCATTGCGGCATCTCCTGCGATCTCCTCCATTGCCGAATTCCGGCTTACGATCATCGGTACACCGCATTGCATGGCTTCAACCAGGGGAAGTCCAAATCCTTCGTACAAGGACACCATGATGCATGCGCGGGCATTTGCATAGAGTGTGAGGAGCGTATCGTCGTCTACATCACGAAACAGATGGACCTGCGAATTCAAGCCAAGTTCTTGCACAAAGCCAGTCACGCTGAAATCCCCCCAAGAGTCCGCTCCAACGATCACCAGATCGTGGGGACGCGAACTGTGTCGTGCGTAGTCACTATAGGCATGCAACATACGTCTCATGTTTTTGCGGGGCTCACTGCTTCCGACATAGAGGAAATACGGATTGGAAACAGGATTTGAGACGGGTGGTTCACGCGCTTCCAGACTCGACGCTTCGTAAATTACATCGATCTTGCCGGTAAAATCGGGAATCAGCGTATGTAATTCGGAACGGGTGAATTGTGACACCGCGATCACCTGGTCGGAAATGCTAAGTGAACGAGGAGTTAGAACCGCCTCGACGAGCCGCCCTCCTCGTTTCATGGTCTTGGGATAACGCTTCCAGACGAGATCGTGAATTGTCACAACTTTGCGAACTCTCGCCGGCAAAAGCAGTGGAAGCTGATGCCGCGGTGACCAGAATACGTCGATCCCGTCAATCCGCGCCCAGACTGGGAAGAACAGCTGTGCGAAGAGAGTGCTGAATCCAGATCGCCGCAACAAGCCGATTCGAACGCTCCAGTGACTAGGCAACGGGAATTCCATGTGAATTGGGCGATCTGAGTAGAGGAAAAATCGATGCGGTCCGCCCTGAGATGCAAACTCGCGCAGGATATTCGACGTGTAACGGCGAATTCCACCTCGGGGGTCCGATAGTGGTCGGGCGTCCACGGCAATTTTAATTACTCGGCTCATCGCTTTTTCCATGCTTCATCAGTACAAGGGAAGCGAGGTAGAAATAACAGATCGAATTCGAGGTAGTAACTCCTATTTCCGCATCGAGTATTGGGCATCCGCAGAGGCGAATCCCTCTCCAGAATATGCCAGCGGTTCCGGGTGCTCGTGAACGCGACCTTACGTTGGGAGACAAGTCAATAGCGAACTTTTGCATCGATGTCATAGAAATGGCCTCGGGGTCTTTTCAAAATAGAGCATCACTCCATTGAAACCGCTGTGAGAGGAAAACTCAATGTGCACGTTAGAGCACCCCGCGCGCAAAAGCATATCTAGTATTCGATTGATAGAATAGCGATTCATCTGCATGAGGGGGCGCGAAAAAGGTACTCCTTGAATCACGTTTAGCAGCCCATGAGCCAAACTGGAATATCTTCTTATGGTAGCTACTGTGTTATGGAGAAGAGATCGGGAATCGGAATACGTTAGATGAATTGCACCGATGCCCCCTTCAGCAATCAACCTAATAAGGTTATTGAGGATCTGCTCGCCTCGGGAGACCGGAATATGCTGAAAGACTATATACGAATGCACTAGGTCGAAGCTCCCGGGAGCAAGGGTGTACAAATCGTCTGGGTACATGAATTGCACATTGGTGACAGAGAGTCTCTCGCAGTTCCATCTGGCCTGCTCAAGCATTCCGGGAGCGATATCGACACCAACCGCCGTTTGACAACGCTTTGAGAATGGAATCACTAGGCGACCAACCCCACATCCATAGTCGAGTACTCGGTCTGCGTGGAAGGAAGCGCATACTTTAGAATTGATGTATTCGTAAATGTGCTCAACGTGCTCTTCGCCACTTAGGAAAAAATCGCGTAGAGCCTCTTCATTGAGGTTAGCGTTGAGAAATTTCGAATGGGTGATGACGCCAAAATAGGGATCCTTCTCCCCGAGCTTTTTCCAGGTGAGATCGGAATCGTTAGCCATTTCATTCTGTCCTTCGAAGCGAGATTGACAATTATCAGTCTAATGAATCCGGGAGTAGCCATCTATCCGCTCTCAGATTTCCAAGTCCTTGTGTGCAATTCTTACACTGCCTATCCAAAGAGTCAGGATGAAATATTTGTTTGCCGCTTGAACGCCGGAAGAGTGGATTTCCCAGTCGATTTTGTGGTTGAGTGGGGTAGCGCTCTGAATGGGGCGCAGATTGTGGCTTTAACCTACATCTCAGTCAGCATATCCATTCGCTCTCAGGCGGGAAACAACTTTCGCTGTAGACCGTACTTCAGAGTTGCCAGTTCATGATAAACGCCGAGTCGCCGAGCCAGTCGCGTCAGGAGGGTACCGTTATAAAATTTAACCGCACCGGATACCAGTTGCTCATTCATCGCCGGCCTTCCCGAGAAGTTGAATTCGGTGATGGGGCGAATATCAATCTCGGTATCGAACTGTTCCGCAAGCCGGCTTCCGCTCACACCGCTACCGTCAGTACCAATGTTCTTAATTTTCGAAAAAGTCGGAATCACGGAACAGAATCCTTCCCTAATCATCTTGGCGCCGAGCACGGAGTCAGGATAAATCCGCTTCTTCTTGTAATCGAGCATGAGGGAGTCAGTGATACACAGTCCTCCCTGGGCTCGCACTTTTCTTAGTAGGCCCTCTCTTTTGAATTCGGGATACCGGTTCTCAAGGGGATAGATGCTGTAATACTTGTGTTTCCACAGCGCATAGCCCCAGGACATATTCCAGCGGTGGAACCAATACTCTGAAGAGAATCCTGCCGGCACCCGAATAGGCGGGCAATACCCGCAGATAGAAAAGATGGCAGGATCATCGTGGTAAGCAGACAGGCCGCCATTCATAAAATCCAGAAAATTACGGGAGGACAGGTTGTCATCTTCCATTGAGATGACAGTTCCGTGGTCGCACACTATCTGTTCTTCTGCCTGACTAATACTGGCCGGCGTTCCAAGGTTTTTGTCTCGGTAAATACGCACCACTTCGCGGAATCCTGATACGCTGTCGAGATATTCTCTTATTTGGTTGACGATCGGTCGATGGGCCTCCGCTTTGGGGCCGTCAGATACGACATATAAAACTGTATCGCCAGCCAGAAAGTTCTGTTGCAGAGCGGCGATCGTCTGACGTAAGTGGTTCAAACGACTGTAGGTGTAGACGGCAACAGGAGCCAGTTCACGATTCACGTCACGATTCACGTATTGCGCCCTCGTCCTTCTATTCTAATACCCGCAGTTGCCTGTACCGTAGCTGGCCTGCCCGACGTTTTGTACCAGTGCGATTGTTAGTGTAGCGCGGCGGGGGAATAGATATTCATCTCGTCGCAGTAGTCGGGGGTGTGGAAAAGTGGGAAGCGCTTTTTGCTTTCCACTTTTCC
>Ga0255352_1001813_pt1 | contig 9880 bp, 4 predicted proteins | sample HBST0metaG_FD_189939 | JGI IMG/M metagenome (GOLD analysis project Ga0255352, IMG submission 189939) | Peat soil microbial communities from Stordalen Mire, Sweden - H.B.S.T0 | ecosystem: Environmental > Terrestrial > Soil > Wetlands > Peat | place: Sweden: Norrbotten County, Stordalen Mire...
TTCCAACACCTCGGTGCTCAGTGCTCCCCTTACTGCGGGCGCCTACAACACCAGCAGCATCAACTTGCCCGGCGGGACCTATACACTGACTGCGAAGTACTCCGGCGACACGACCTATGGCACCAGCAGCTCTCAGCCGGTTTCAGTCACCGTCGCTCCTGAAAGCAGCACCCTGACCGGGACCACCTTCGCTCCTAGCCGCTTCTACATTCTGGGCCGTCAACCGATCATCCAGACGAGCAGCACCCTGCTCGGCAACACGTTCTGGGTACAGGTGCAAGTGGCAGGCGCCTCCGGTTCCACCCTGGCTACCGGCACCATCAAGCTCTCCATTGCCGGCAAGGTGCTGGGCACCTACCCTGTCAGCAACACCGGCGTGATCTACGTTACGTGTGGACCGGAAACGAGCTGTGATCTTACTCCCGGCAGCCACAGTATCGAGGCCGATTACTCCGGCGACAGCAGCTTCAGCGCCAGCAGCACGACCATCCCTTTCACCGTCACCAAGGGCAATGCCTACTGGGGCACCAGCGCCAACATCGTCGAGCCCGTGGCGAATACTCCGGTAATCGGCTACGTTGCCTTCGACTCCGACCCGGGAATTCTCCCCACCGGCACTGTGACGCTGACCCGTGATGACACCGGCGCGGTCCTCGGCACGGCAACCATCGATAAGACCGGCGTCGCTACCATTCCCTTTTCGCCTGCTCCGGGAGACTTTAACCTCATCGCTACCTATGCGGGAGACGCCAACTACAACGTTGGAGGCCAGCGAGAAACCCAGGAGATTATCACACTAGTCAACTCCGGCACCAAGAAGATGAGCCTGAACTTAAACCTGGGTGGAAGCGCATTCTCCCTCGGTCAGCGAAGCCAGATTAACGTGACCGCAGCCTCCGCAACTAGTGGAAGCACTGCAGCTCCGATCGGATACATCACCCTCTACAACGACTTCGGTCAAATCGCCGCTCAACTGCTGTTGAGCGGAGGCAAGGCCACCGGCTTGGTGGAGTGGGATACTGCCGGCGCGCAAAATGTCTACGCGGTGTATGGAGGCGACGGCAATTACGCTCCCGGCTCGAGCGCCAAGATTCCCGTGACCGTCAACAAGGGCGTTCCCATCGTCGCGGTGCAGCCGCTCATGGCGGTTGTCGCGGTCGGCGGCCAGGCCAGCGTTACCGCCCTTCTCGGCAACCCCAACGGAACTTCGACGACCGTTCCCACGCCCACCGGCTCCATTCAGTTCTACGACGCGGTCAATGGTGCCGCCGTTGTAGCCATCGGAACCCCGCAGGGAATAACTGCCGGTAACCAGGGGGTGCTTCTCGCGGCACTGGCTCCGGTGCTCCCCGCCGGCTCCAACGTCATCACCGCCGTCTACTCGGGCGACTCCAATTGGGCGACTTCAGCCTCGGCTGCGGCTGCCCCGATCGTTGTCACCAACCCCAGCTTCACCGACGCTGCCACTCCCAACCCGCTGACGATCACCGCCGGGCAGACCGTGGCGATCTCCGTCAGCACCCAGAGCATCCTCGGCTTTAGCGCGGATATCGCGCTGAGTTGTGGCGGCACTTTACCCGAAGGTGTCACCTGCGCCTCGGCGACTGTCGCTCCAGGTTCGACGGGCACCCTCAACATCACCACCGTCGCCCCCGGAGAAGCTACCGCAACCGCGGCCAGCAACCACAATCCGCTGCTCTCTGCCTCAGAAGCTGCGGCTCTGGCTGGACTGCTGTTGATCTGCATCCCCAACCGGCGCCGCTTCCAAAACCTGTCCGCGGTGCTCATCGTCGTGGGCATCCTCGGTGCCGTGACAGGCTGCGGCGGAGCCCACTCCGTGAGACCCACCTCGCTCGTCTTGACCTCGGCCAATACCAAAGTGGCTTCCGGTGGCACTGTCACCCTCCAGGCCAACGTGGAGTCGCAAGACAATCTGCAGGGGACGGTCACGTTTTACGACGGCACCACCGCCGTAGGATCGCCGGTACAGGTCTCCGGCGGCGTAGCCATCCTCACCTCCACATCGCTCCCCGTCGGCACCCACGCCATCACGGCCAAGTACTCCGGCGACAAGGAAGATACCGCCAGTTCCAGTTCCAACGTCGTTGAACAAACCGTCACCGGCGCATTCACCTTAACCATCAATGCCACATCGGGCATGTTGAGCCAGCCGCTCTCTATTCCCGCGACCTTACAGTAAAAGGAAGCTGACAGCGTTGGCAGCTCAAGCGTAAGCTTGCCGCAATGGCTGCACTTTGACCCGCTGGTCCTATCGTTACTGCAATGCCGGCTCCGGAGCAAACCGCTCCGGAGCTTTTCCTTGTACGCCGTGCAATGATTGACAAATTGAAGGCGAGAGTTCTTTTCCCATGCGGATGGGGCGCAGCGCAAGGCGCCCCATCGTGCGAAGAGGTCTGCATCCGATTTTCCCCCATCAGCTTAGCAGTTGGATCTCATCGGCACCTGCTTCGCCGCGCGCCATGTAGAGCTTGTTCTTCGGACTTCGCACACTGGACTTCTCCTTTTCGAAGCAGTGAGAGCGGTCCTTCTGGCAGCAGCCGCTATAGCCTGCTTCCTACCCGCACAGCCAAGTATAGTTGGGAGAGCTAGAACGCCATACTCAGCTGAGGGGCACGAGGTGGTCGCAATCAGCGGCTGTTCTCGCCATCAAAATAAGCCCAGCACCCTAATCGAATCGCCACGTCCGCCGTTTTTCACGCTGCCATTGCCCGCGATGATGTTCTTTGTCGTTGGCAATTCTTGCCGCGCCTCGGGGTGAAGAGTACACGAGGCAATCTCGGTGGCATCGGCCTGTTCGCACCAAGGAAGATCAGCGAACACTGGGCGACTTAGCATTACAGATCGTTCGACGAAGGCCCAATTTATAGATCGGTAAGTACTTGCGGTTCATGCGCCCCTGCCTGCGCTCGCACACATACTCGCGCACCGTGGACTCACCGACGACGACCTCCGGCATCTCTTTCCGCAGCCACATCCAAATCCGATATGCCGTATCCCGCTGCTTGCGAGGCGCCTTGCGGTCCGCTTCGAGAATCGCGTCAATAAAAGCCAGCCCAGGTCCCAGCTTGGACCGTTCAAGCTGCGGCTTCTTCCGCTCTGGAGGCAGGGCGCTGATCAAAGCCGGGCGTACCTCCCGACGATGTACTCCCAGCTTTTCCGCTACCCCTCGGATCGCGCCGGCGCCATGGTCATACTCCCGCCGGATCTGCTCGTATAGCTCCACCTTGCTCCTCCTTGTGGCCAAGCCGTCCTCGTTTCCGGGGAAAATTTCCCCGAAACAAGATAATGGGCTCCGCCCCAGGTGGGGCCAATTCAGGGCTCTTCCGCACATTTGGTGATACTGTCCAACCAGCCGAAAGCGCGGTAAGCCACCACTGATTTTACAGAGCTTGCGGCACGGCGTTCGTCCCGGCGCCTGCGCCGACGCTAGAGTGCGCTCGCTTGTGGATGTTTTCTGCCTGTTTTCACCAAAAGTGCGGATGAACCCAATTTAGTGTAGCGAAATCAACTGTTGCCATAGTCGCTGGCGCGGCGGTACCAAGCCTCCGGGCCAAGCCAAGGGCGCAGCCACCGCCATGGTTTCAGAGATGCCGAGTCGTTTGGACTTTCCAGCCGCCTCATCTCCATCTCGCCGAAATGAAATTCAGCTGCGTGACAGTGAAAATGGTGCGGAGCGGACAAAACTGCTTTGCCGTTAAGTCCACAGTATGATCGACGCCACCACGAACCGTATCGAACATCTCGATGGCTCGATACGCGCCTATTGAAACCTCCGGCTTCAATAGGCGCCCGGGACGCGCTCGTTGCCTGAATCACAGGTCAATGACCCTAACCTTGCCAGCAGGCTCCAATGGTTTGTAACGTTCGTTGAGATAGGCGGCGTTGATGAACCGAGTGACGCCGCTATCAAACGTCCCCGCGCCGCCGTGAATATGACCAAAGATATGCACCCTGGGCTTCTTCTCCTCAATCGCCTCCAGGAGTTCCGCGCATCCGAGATGCTCGCCACCCGGCGTGACCTGGTCAAGAATCCCGAACGGAGGCCCGTGAGTGATGAGCACGTCCAGACCTTCGGGGATTTGGTCCCAATATTTCCTGGCCGCCGCGCCGCGCGGATACATGAAGGCCCAGTTCAGAAACTCCGGAGTATAAGGCGAGCCCCAGTAGGACAGGCCATTGATCGTCACGCCGGAGTTCTCAAGGTAGATCGCGTTGGTCAGAAGTGAGTGCGCCTCTTCAGGTGAGTTTTGAAAGAAACGGTCATGATTTCCGCCGACCACTATTACTACAGTTGCAGATCGCGAATTGCGGAGGGAGCCTGGGGTTTCAACCCCAGGAAAAAGCCCGAATTCACGGGGCCTTCAGGCCCGGGCCCCTGTCCTTCATCTACCGTCGCAAGCAAATACAACTGTAGTACTATGCGGCTCTCAAAAGATTGCTCTGCCAACCAACCATTAAACGAGCAGATGTCCGCGGGATCGTAGCCCGAGTTCATGAAGTCGCCCGCATGGACCAGTACGTCCCCCTCGGGAATCATCCCGATTCGATTGTGAAGACCGTGGGTGACTCGGGTTCTCCCCCCCGCACAAGTCAGTGTCTCTACACACCCTGTATTTTGGGCACTTCCGATGCATACTCCTAATGCCAAAGTCACCAAGCACGTTGGGACAGTTAATCCGAAATGACCTGAATTGGCACTCAGTTTTGAAGATGAGTTCCCGGCGGACAGCTAATTGCTCGGATGCAAAAAAATTCCGCCCACACCGGTTGTCTCCTGTAGACAGTTGCATGGAATAGCCCCCGTGGTCAGTTGCTTGTTGTTCGCAAGAATACCCTCCACCTGCTTTTGTCCCCCCCGGGACAGTCACATGCACCTATCCCCAGTAGACAGTTGGTTGCTTGCTAGGCAAGCCTCGATCAGAAGTGTCCCCTGGGGGAGTTTCTGTAGGGCACCTGTTTCACGAGGCTGACCCATTCCGGCCCCATGAAGCGAAGCACGGAATTTCCTTGTCCCTCGATAACCGGACGATCATCGCCCTCCACCTGATTATGAACCACCTGCAGTTGACCGTTTCCCCGTGAGCGCTGGAAGGGGGGGCTTCGACAATGCAATGAAGCCCATCAGCATGAGAAATCGAAACCCAAAGATGCCTGGACTTTTCGAATGTATCGCGGTGATGTACCCGTCAAGTCGAGGTGCAATCCCAAGCCACTTTTCGGGCGTGCTTGATTTTTTGTTCGGAGGGCTGATCCTCTCGACGGAGTCATGCTGGTTCAGCCCGAAGATCATCTTCCACGCTGGGAGAAACTTTGACCTCTCCGCCCGATCGGACTTGAAGCAGTACCACCGCAAATCCTGACGTTGGATGTCGAGTGCTTTAAGCATATCAACAAAGGCGATCGCCTCCTGTGGTTTGTCAGGGTCTCTGAAAACGGTGATTCCTCGGCTGCGCCAGACATTATGGACGTAGCTGTCGAGGCCACTCTCAACGACCGCTCGCTGTCCTTGCACAGCATTTGCTATTACTGGGGCAAAGTACTCGACGACCTCCTTGTCGTCTGGGCCGGCTGGGCTTGCGGGGCAAACAAGTCTTCGAGCAGGCTGTTCGCTCTGAGGGCCAGGGTAGTAGGTCTCCATGCGATGGCGGTCGCCAATCCCGGACGGCATGTCGAACAAATATTGCGCACGATCACAAAACAGTTGACCAGTTGTCGAGTCCAATCCAGTCATTTCATAGACCTCCTCGACTGTCCGGTTGCCTACATCGGATTCACGAAGGTAGTTGTACGCGGGCCAGATCCAGCCGTGTTCCGGAATGACCTTGGGCGTCGGAAGTTGCCTCGGGAGTTTTGAAAGTCGCCTTGCCCAGAGCCTCAATGGCACCACCATTGGGCTCGCTCTTGATCCCCAGCGCTCGAGCGTTGAAGCGGACCTGCCGCTTGCAAATTCTACTAGTTCATCTTTCGGACGCATGAGCGCTGAGCGTTCAAGACAGACAGCGAGCCCAAAATCAGAAAAGTGCTGATAGCTCTGCATAAAGGTAGCTGGATTTCCATGGCCCAGGAGCTGTGTAAGCTGAAAGGTATGCTTGCGCGTTGTCCTGTCATGTCCATAGATCAAAGCTCGCTTGGCAGGCCCCTGACGCAGCCATTCCGTCGTCTGCAGCCGCTCGGGAAAGAGGTCTGGCGCAGGCGGGTTTTCGAGATCTGCCATAAATAATTGCAGCCAATTAAGTCCAGCTGCGCTGTGGCGCAGTTCGTGGAAGTGCATCGAGTCGTCATCAGTCACACGCATTAGAATGCGGTTGATTTCTTCGATGATGGTTTGCTGCACTGGGGCAGGGTTATTGCCAACGCCAAACAGGAAACCTGATTTCTTCGGCTTCAGGTTGGCCAAACGCTTTTCTCTCCACGCAAGCACTTCACCGAGTTCCTCCTCCGTCAAAAAAACGCGAAGAGGTACGCGACGCTTTGCATTGCGGCTCTTGAGCCTTCGCATGGCTGAAGGCCGGACAAGGAATTCTGCATTGTTGCCGGGGACGATGTCTTCAGTGACGCAATGTAGCACTTCCAATCTTCTCAATCCCGTCCGGAAAGACAAGATGACGAGAATCCTGGCGATGGTCTGCTGATCATCTGAGGTGGGCCATACCCTGTTGATCTCTTTCAAGACATCGGTATAGTCCTCGACAGTCAGAAGATTCGCATCAACAGGCGCCAAGCCAACCTCGCCGGCCAGGAAGGTCCCGTCATCAAGTGCCTCTTTGTTCCGTGGTTCCACCATCATGTACCGGTGAAACTCTAGGATGGCGCGAGCAAGAATCTGTCTCCTCTTGGATGTGGGAGACGCCTTAATTACTATTTCAGTGTCCCCAACTGGTTGGCCAGTGCTCTCAAGCATTTGACCATAGATCGTTTCCAGAACCTCAGTGTTGAGGCTCACGGGATCCTGATCATCGAGAATTGGTACCATGTACCTCGTCAGTTCGATCACTGTTCGCTTGGCCGATCCCACCGTGCGGATCTTCCCACCGCGAGTCCGAACCTGAAGCAGCCAGACCCCAAAATCTGCCATCCTTTTTTCAAATGCACTTGCGTCACTTCTGCTTGCCAATGCAGCCAGTTCGTTGCGGAGTTCCCCTGACTTTTCGGAAGTCATGGAGCCCCGCAGTCGTTTCAGCGCCCCCTCCTCAAGGTCTTCGGGGAGTCGGGGCGGGCCCGCTGCGGAAGTGATTGAGCGGTTCGCACCACTATCAGGAAGCGGTGATTGTGGATCGACTGCTGTGACAATCGTTTCTTTTGAAAGGCGTTGCAAGGCTTGCCGCTTCAGGGAGTGCGAGATGAACTTTCGCCCGGCATAAGCCGCCATGATTGAAGGAAGCTCGACGTACGCTGCTGTTTGTCCAGCCTGCAAGAGCCTATCCAATCCTCCGATGAACTTCCTGTCGATATCCGCCGTGCGCTCGAGCCTAGCGCGCAATCGCTGCTCGAGTCGCTTTACAATCTCCCGGTCAGGAATTTCTCGCTCCGCATCGTCGTCCGCGGGTACTGACAGCAGGTCCACTGCTGCCTCTGGCTGTAAACGGGCCCAAAGCGTCGCCGAGAGGGCATCTGGTTGCCACCGTCGGAATTCCATGTTCGGGATCCCATGCCAGGAAAGTGAAAGCTCAACGTGCATTCTGCCGTCAACACAGAATGACCGCGATGCTGCGTTCTGCGCGGATTGGACCAGGGCAAGAAGAGCTGGCTTACTATGAAGTCCGCCATAGAGGACAGCTGAAACGACAAGCAGCTCAATCGCTGGCCCTGAGTTGCTTTTGCTGCCGGTCTTATCTGCCGAAGCAAATTCCTCGATCCACTTGTCCAATACACTTTTCCAGCTACGGTATGTTTGAAGCATTCTCGGAAAATTACTGCCGAATGGGTTTTTCGGCTCTTGTGCGCATACTGGGATCCTGGGATACGCGAGGTTGAGACGCTCTCTTGCTGCCCAGAAAGCACAGGCTTTTCGGAGAACGCGAAGGAAGTCCCTCGCCGTCGGCGCATCGGCGGCTTTTTGGATCACTAAGTTTTCGAGACGCCGAAGATCCCGGTTTCTCCACTTGTCCACCTCAAGCTCAAGCCCCATCAGAATTCTCCCAACGATTGGCTTGTGCTCGTCGAGGAAGGCAACGAGTGATGGGAGGACTTCAGCGGATTGCCGGCCAGTGAGACCAAGAGCCGATGGTCTATCAAAAACACTTTGGTGTGAGGGATCTTCCTGTAGCATCAGATTCTTCCTCCGCGATAGTGGATTTCGAGTGGCGTTAAGCCGAGTTCCTTTTTAAGAAAATCCGGGAGGATGCGCTGCACTTCATCTCTGTATTTTGCAAACGAGAAACTCGAAAACATTCCCCACGGCTCTTCGGCACGCCACCAATGGCCCATCATGGCATCGACAAAGAGACTGTCCAGTCTGCGCTCCCGAAGCTCGGTACACCCAAAATGACGGCCAGCGTTCGCAGCAAATGGCAGGTAATCTTTAAGAATTGGTTCCATTGTTCCGGGACGCACCTCTACTATCCTTAAATCGGTCGAGAGGAAGTAGCAGGGGCTATTGCGGGTTGGCGAATCGAGCCCTGTACGTTCTGCCATCTCGCGCAGATACGACTCGTAGAGTTTCATTTGCGCGAGGACGAGCGGAGGCAGCCAGACAAGGCGCGACTTGTATCCTGTCCCGGAGTCCTTGTCGGTTATCACGGCGAGTCCGGTGCCTTCTTCCTTCTCAGGGTCCCAATCGACCTGACTGGAATGAAGGTATGGAGTCCGAATGCCTCTGGCCAGAACCGCAATGCCAAAGGTCAATACCACAGTGTAGAAAGTGTAAAGATTGTGGCGCGCGACAAATTCTACGTCCGGGTATTTCCAGGCTTTGGATGACGCCCCAAGTATGTCCTGCTGAACACTCCAGATTGCCATTCGAACGGCTCGCATCGTGGGGCAGATTTGACTGCCAACTGCGTCTTCATTGCGTTTCGGATCATGGACTGCCGGATACTCCAGTGCGTATCCTGCCACAGCAAGTTCTCGGCTCAAAGCTCTGGCTGCGGCCGCATGGATTTGCTGCAGGTCGCGGATCCTTGGGGTGACGTAATGGCGCCGGACCGAAGCCAGGTAGTGGTCCGTTCGGGTAATCAGGGAAGCGGACACCACGTCCCCGGCAGTCTGCTCAATAACCTTCTGAAAAAGTATTTTGCCGATTCTTGTTGCGGTGATCCTCCCGCCGTATGCGGGTTTGTCGAATAGTCGCTTGAGCTGTTGCTTGTACCAGCCGATCTCTCGCGTGAAGACTCTTTGGGGTACTTTCGCCATCGTGTAGGGTTGTGCCATCGGATCCTTCGCAACATCTCGGAGGCACTTCACCAAGGTCCCGATAGCCAGTGTGCCGCCAACAGTATCTGGAAGCGGGATGAAGTCCACCACTTTGCGAGCTTTGTCTGGAGGAGGCAACGTCTCCGGCTTGTACTCTAATTTCAGCGCCCGTACCCACCACTCTGATACTGCAACTCCTGTTTCAGTGGAGAGGCCACCCAGCCGCAAAGCAATTTCGCAGGCTGGATCGGAGATGTCGCCGGTGAACACCAGGAGAGAAACTGCTTGCTCCAGGGAAGCACCAACCCAAAGCATCACGCTAATCAGCGCCATTAGTTCAAGAGGTTCTCGCTGCTGTTTGTCGGCAGCCCGTTGCAGTTCCCTCATGATAGGGGCGAGCTCTCCAGGGGATATGTTGCTGTAGGCCCATGGAAGCAGTTGGTTGGCCATCTCGACGCCGCCTCCGGTGGCAAAGGAGGCGCTGATCAGGTCATCGGCAAGGTACATG
>Ga0255352_1001820_pt1 | contig 9857 bp, 9 predicted proteins | sample HBST0metaG_FD_189939 | JGI IMG/M metagenome (GOLD analysis project Ga0255352, IMG submission 189939) | Peat soil microbial communities from Stordalen Mire, Sweden - H.B.S.T0 | ecosystem: Environmental > Terrestrial > Soil > Wetlands > Peat | place: Sweden: Norrbotten County, Stordalen Mire...
TTCGGATGCAGTGAAGCTGTCGGTGCCAAATCCGTCATTGACGTGTCAAACATATGTTATTTATGCGCTATTTGTTCGGTATTGTACGATACTCACTGCAGGGATCATATTTAGGAGGTCTTTCATGGCGGCAACTGCATCGCAACCGAGGCCAGATCTCTTCGCACACCGGGAGGCTCTACGGCTTCCCGCTCCGAAGGTTGTCGAGAAATTGGTTGAGATTGTTGGGCAGAAACTGACCGCGTATATCGGTGGCGTCAAGGACACGCGGGCTGTCGATCGCTGGATCGGGGGCGGCGGGATCTATGGCGATGCTGAAAGCCGGTTGCGGTTTGCCTTCCAAGTGGCGCGCACCTTGAGCGAGTACGATTCGCCCGCCGTTGTACAGGCCTGGCTAACGGGCGTAAATCCGGAACTGGGCGACAGAGTGCCGCTGCGTTTGATGCGTGAGAATGAGATTGATGAGGTAGCACCAGCCATTCTGAACGCCGTCAGAGCATTCCTCGGCAACAAGTAGACGGGTAATCTCTTCTTGCATTATATGGTTAATATATTGCCTTTTACGCAGTATAATGACAATAAAGAGGCAACAGTTTGGCTGTATATCTCAAGACAGCGCAAGAGGTACAGGCAGGAATTGCCGAGCGGTTCAAAGCCCGGCGTCTGGCCATGAACCTGACACAAAGCGAACTGGCGGGGCGCTCGGGCGTGACCTTCAGTTCGCTGAAACGATTTGAGCGCGAAGGATTGATCGCGCTGGACTCACTTCTGAGTCTGGCCCTGGTGCTCAATTGCCTTGACGATTTCGACAAACTAGCCGCGGAAAGCCCAGCCAGTTCAGCCACTCAATCGCTCGATGCCTTGCTGGCCACGCCACCGCGGCGGCGCGCAGCGACGGGCAGAAAAGGACGCAGCCATGGCATATAGTCCGACAGAGTTGCTGACTGTTTATCTGGACGCACGCGACCAAAGCAGCAAAGCAGGGCGCCGCAAGGTTGGACGCCTCGCGTTCAAGGACAGGCAGATTCTTTTCGAGTATGATGCCGCATTCCTTGCGTCAGGCATCGAGATTTCGCCGATCAAACTTCCGCTCAGGGCAGGCGTATCCATTGCCGATACCGCGATCTTCGACGGCCTGTTCGGTGTATTCAATGACAGTCTGCCGGACGGATGGGGCCGCCTTCTGCTCGACCGCACGGTGGAGAAATACGGTGTGCATCGCGGCCAATTGAATCCGCTCGACCGGCTGGCTTATGTGGGGCGGCACGGCATGGGCGCTCTCAGCTACGAGCCGGAACTGAGCCAGCAAACCGTCGACGATGATCTGCTGGTGCTCGACAAACTTGCTGAGGAATCAGCCGTTGTTCTGGCCGGAGAGAATGAAGAGGTCTTCGAAGACTTGCTGCGTCTCAATGGCTCTTCTTCGGGCGCCCGACCCAAGATCGTGGCGCAAGTGAGCGCAGACAAGAAAAGAATCATTCACGGCCAGCTGGAATTTCAATCAGGCTTCGCGCACTGGATGATCAAGTTTCCGTCTTCCCAAGACGCGCGGGACGTGGGAGCCATCGAGTACGCCTATAGCCTGATGGCAAAGGACGCAGGCGTGGAGATGCCTGAGACTCATCTCTTCCGTGCGAAAAGGAACAAGTACTTCGGCACAAAACGCTTTGACCGGGACGGCGATGCTCGCATCCATATGCATAGTCTTGGCGGTTTGATCCATGCCGATCATCGCACTCCCAGCCTCGACTACGACATGGTTCTACGTGTGACACAGGCCTTGACCAGAAATATCCGGGAAGCAGAAAAGGTCTATGCGCTGGCCTGCTTCAACGTTCTCGCTCATAACCGCGACGATCACGCGAAGAATTTTTCGTTCCTTCTGAACGCGAGAAACGAGTGGATCTTCGGGCCTGCTTATGACCTCACCTTTTCCTACGGGCCGGGCGGAGAGCAGAGCATGCTCGTCATGGGAGAGGGGAAGAATCCCGGCAGCGCCCAACTTCAGGCATTGGGCAAACAGCATGGGATAAAGAGTGCGCCGGAAATTCTGGCAAAGGTCAAAGCGGCCGTTGCCAACTGGCGCCGCTATGCCGAGCAGGCAGAGGTATCGCGAAAATCCACCAAAGAAATTGCTGACAAGATCAAGTTGCCTTAAGCGAACACGATTCTCCTGCTGTTATGCAGGCCTAGCTGACGGGTGTGAATCCGGAACTAGAAGACAGTGTGCCTGTGCGTCTGACGCGCGAGAATGAGATTGACGCGGCGGTGCTAGCCATTCTGAGCGCCTCCCGCGCCTCCCGCGCGTTTCTCGCAGGAGGATAAGCCAGGGAAGATGGTTTTTCGAATTGGTAATCAACTTCCGATCTGGCAAAAATCCAGGCACTACCTCAATCATGAATACTGCGCGTTTATCGGGACTCAGCGGACTGAGCTTCGTCATAGGTGGTCAGCAGACCGATTGTTGCAGGTTGTTTCGTTACACGTAACAGTGCCCTTGATCAGATAATTGAGGAAGAAAGAAACGATGGCCGAAGACCCGATCAAACTCTTTTCCACTCGCGGCGAACGAATTCCGCAGCCCGATGACACTCAGACTCTACGAGAAGCCATTGAAAAAGGCATCGAACAGGTTCCGGTATTTGGCCCGATCACGACCTTCATTACATCCCGATTCTGGGCTCCGAGCGCCAGCGCCAGACTTGAAGAATGGTTGAAAGAACTCGCCGACGACTTTGACCGACATTGTGAAACCTGCACGGTAGAGAACCTAATCAAGGATGAAGCCTTCATTTCGGCATCAATCCAGGTGGCCCGCATTGTCGTAGCCACACACCAAGAAGAAAAGCGGAAATATCTTAGAAATGCCCTTCTCAACATTGCAATGGGCAAGGGGCTAGATGAAATCAAGCAGCAGATATTTTTGAACGCCATCGAAGCCTTTAGCCCTGCGCACGTCAAGGCCCTAAACATTATATGGAGAAATGGGAAGATTCCTTGGGACCAGTACAAGGTTCCGATGGGGCAAAGGAACTATGGCGCAGCAATAGAGATCGTGGTCCCCGAACTCAAAGGGCAGGCGAATGTGACTGCGGCCGTACTTGCGGATCTTCGAATTCGTGGCTTTTCAAATCTTGCGGGACCAGAACTGCTCTTCCCCCAAGGAGGAATCATTACAGGTTTTGGGGTTGAGTTTCTGAATTTCGTTTTGAGTCCGGAGGACCTACCAAAGTCATCAGCAACCTGATCTCGCGCGGCGGTCATCCATGCTAACGGCAGGCTCCGCGAGGACACTTTGAATCTCTGAAGTCGCCAAGGCTTCTGACATCAAGCAGCATTTGCGGCCTTCTTCTTTGCCTTTGGCAGAGGCGCAACCGTAGCGTTCATGTTCGCCTTGGAAGCGCCCTTCAATGCTGCCCAACGCTTGATCTGTGCCTGCCGTACGCTCTCCCGTCCCTCTGCGCTCATCTTGCCGCGCTTCCTGGTCTTCTGGATATTCGGTCCATACAAGCGACCTTGGCGAAGTTTGCAACAGAGCATCTTAAAGTCTTATCAGCATCTTTCCCTTGTTCTCGCCCTCGAAAAGGCCCAAGAAGGCCTCCGGTACGGAGTTCAATCCTTCAAATACAGTCGAGCGCGAGTGAACTTTTCCGGTAGCGATCAATTCTCCGACGTAAGTTTCAAACTCATTCTTCCGGTGCAAGTAATCGAATGAGATAAATCCGCGCAAGGTCATTCTGCACATCACTGCTTGCGAAAGATGCCGCAAGGAAGTCGGCGCGCCGTCGCCGTTGTATTCACTGATCATTCCGCATAATGCGAACCGCGCATGTTGATTTCCCGTGGCAAGCGCGGCGTCCAGGTGCTCGCCGCCGACATTGTCAAAATAGACGTCGATGCCCTGCGGGGCTGCGGCACGAAGTTTGTCGAGAAGGTTTCCTTCAGCTTTGTAGTCGATGACAGCATCCGCTCCGAGTTCGCGAATCCAAGCACATTTGCTTGCTCCACCCGCGGAGGCGATCACGGTCAATCCTCTTGCTTTCGCCAACTGGACGACGGCAGAACCAACCGCACCGGCAGCACCTGAAACGAAAACGGTATCACCGGTCTTAGTCGCGGCGACATCGAATAAGCCGAAATAAGCAGTCAAGCCAGGTCCGCCCAGAATGCCGAGATATGCTTCGATCGGCACATCTTTGATCGGCTTGATTGGTGTAGCCTGCGTTGCCAACAATATAGCCTCGTCCCGCCAGCCCATCATATGCTTGACCAAGTCGCCAGGTGCAAACCCGGGCGCTCTCGATTCCACGACTTCGCCGATCGCGCCGCCATCCAGCGGCTCGCCAACTTTGAACGATGGGACGTAACTTCGCGGATTGTCATCCATGCGCGGACGCATGTAAGGATCTACTGAAAGCCAGAGATTTCTTACGTGGATCTGTCCCTCTTCGAGGCTCGGCAGCGCGATCTGTTTCAACTCAAAATTCCCCACATCAGGCCTGCCAATCGGCCGCGATTTAAGATGCCATGCGTAGGCCATATTTGTCTCCATACTGTTCGTTGATTTCAACATTGCCAACCATCACGTTGTAGACACACCTGCCTGCCGTGAAGTTCAAGCCCTTGCGTACCAAGTAAAAAATGTCTCTGGCTCGTGTTCGGTTGCAAGCGACTCAAGATAACGGGGCTTCCAAACGTCTCTGATGAAGGCTTCCATCGTAGTGGGCAGTGGGGGACGAACAACATGGTCACCTTGGAACCGCACCACACGATCATTAAAAGCGTCGGCACTCAGGCCGTCGTCAAGCCATCTTTCCGGCGTACCAAAGCGCTTAAGGAATTCGGCTTCAACATCCTTCCGCTTTCTGTCGACGGACCGATACTCCACCGACCGCCCAATCTCCTTGCTGATGATTGCGGCCAAGGCAAGCATCGAGAGATCTTCCGAGCCAACTTCCCGGATGACCCGGTGTTCACCGGTCGGATTGGTCAATTCTTTGGCCGCAAGACCAGCGATGTCGTTCGTTGCCACCCAGGGCATCTTCAGATCGGGTTTAAACAACCACGCGATTCGGCCATACTTGGCGACTGACCCCGTCCAAGCCAGCGTACTCTCCATAAACCAGGCAGCTTGCAAATGCACAAGGTCGATATTGCTGAGTTGATTCAGCGTCTGATCCAAGTGGTAGAAGCTCTCGGAATGTCCTGTCTTCCCCTGCACGTCCGATCCCATAGCCGACAAACTCAGAGCCAACCTGACTGGAGAATTGCGAAGCGCATTGACAAAGCGCTGGGCGACTATAGGATAGTGCCCCTCAATGTTGTTCCAGTCGGTCTTTACCATCAGGAATGCAGCATCGGTATCCTGAAAGAGTTTGTCGAGGTCTCCAGTGCCTGTATCAAAGCTTCCAAGAACTGGCTCTGCTCCCATTTTGACCAGTGCCTCGAGAGCTGGACCGCCCCTCGATAGGGCCTTTACCTGGTGCCCAGTCCTCAACAGAGTCTCTGTAAGGTGAGCGCCGACTCTTCCAGTTGCGCCGACAACAGCGATTCGCATGACAGGTCTCCCTCCGAACGTTGAATTCAATCTTAGTGAATTGCGGAGCATGCGAATTGAGAGATAATGCCGTATGATTTTCAAATCGGGCCAATCGGAAAAGACGTTGTGCCCCTGCGGCGCCGACTTCGATCCCAGCCGGTCGGATCGCCCGGCGGTCGCCTTGCATGTCGATTTCAGCTATCACGAAGCCGAGGTGCCGCAGCACCAGCACCGACAGGGCCAGCTAATCCTGGCCTTGCATGGGGCAGTTACCTGTAGTGCTGCAAACCGCCTCTGGACTGTCCCGCCGAACTGCGGGGTCTGGATCCCGGGTGGCGTGCCGCACAGCAACCAGGTCACGCCCAACGCCCGCCTGTCTTACCTGTTTGTTGAACCTGGCGTGGCGGCGCTGCCGGAGGAATGCTGCACCCTGTCCGTGTTGCCGATGCTCCGCGAGATGATCCTCCGTCTGGCAGATGTACAGAGCAGCTATGCTCCGGACGACCACGTTGGCCGCCTCGTGCGTGTCTTGCTGGACGAACTGGCGCTCATGCCTAAAGAGGGGCTGGAGCTTCCCGTGTCCAGCCACCCAAAGATCGCCATGATTGCCGCTGCTCTGACGGCGGAGCCGAGCGACCGCCGCACCCTTGGGGAATGGGCTACCCACGTCGCCATGAGCGAGCGATCCTTGAAGCGGCTAATGGTTCAGGAAACGGGGCTGACCTTTGGCCAGTGGCGGCGGCAACTGCACCTAGTTATCGCGCTGCGCGAACTCGCCAGCGGCGCGACGGTCCAGAGGGTATCAAGCGACTTGGGATACGAGTCGGCTACCGCCTTTATCGTGATGTTCAAAAAGGCGCTCGGGACAACACCAACGCGCTACTTTGCCACCTGACCGGGCCGCGTCGCGGCTTGGGGGAAGCGCATCACGACCTGAAGCAGACAAGGAAATTGGCGGCGTTATGTGACTCCTCTGGCTGACAAGCGGTCTTACGCTCGTTACTGCCGCAATCGCTCTTTGGATTACTGCCTTGATTCCGCGCCGCAAGCATCCAGCGCTTCTTCCCAAGATGGAAACAGCACGGAACTGGGGACACGCTCCGTCTGTCATGGCGGCGGTGGCGGATTGGGGACTCGGGCATCACTCTGCGATCAGCAGTGCTACGAAATTGGGAAGCAGTCCTTCGGATCTCTTCGTAATCGGGCATCATGTTTCAGAAAATGGCTAATTCTCAGCCTGATGAGAACAGGCCGAGTCACTCTGCGAGACTCGTTCCATCTCAGCCAGTTGACGTTTCCGTAGCTCGTCGGCCGATTCCGACCAGCGCGTCCCTCTGGCGCGGCCAAGATATGCTTTATTCCCGGCCAAATTATGCTTTAAACCACAATCAAGACCCGGTAGAAAGGAGGCTCGATGGCCAGGACTGTCGCGAAACTTAAGATGGGTTTTTACCCGCTCCCAGTGAGTGAAGGCGCCAATCTTCGTCAGCTTCTCAGCTTCACAGGACCGGCATCGGTGGTCGATCCCTGCGTGGGGCAAGGCGTGGCTCTCAATCTGATTGCCCAAGGTGCCGACGTGCGCCGCTATGGTGTGGAACTTGATGCCGAACGGGTGCTGGCCGCAAGCGCTACGGGGATCGAGACTATCCAGGGTAATACGTTTGACGCAGTGGCCAAGCCGGAGTCCTTCTCGCTGCTGTACCTGAATCCGCCCTACGATTCCGAGATCGGATCAATTGGTAACAGCCGCATGGAGCGCCTGTTTCTGGAACACACCTTCCGCTGGCTGGTGATGGAGGGCGTGCTGCTGCTAATCATTCCGTTCGAACGCCTGCATGAGTGCGCCGGGGTGCTCAGTTCGCACTTCGCCAAGCTGAACATCTTTCGCATGACCGATGACGAGTCGGTCCGCTTCCGGCAGATCGCTGTCCTTGGCGTTCGCCGCAATGTGCGGGGCGTGGCGGTCGAGGAGGCGCGGCGGCAACTTCAGCGCATCAGCCCCTATGGCAGTTTTCAGGCGTTGCCGGAACTGGTGCCGGGCGCGTGCGAACCATATTTCGTGCCTCCGACAGGAGAGGCAACGCTGAGTTATCGCGGGCTGCCATATGATCAGCTCGAAGACTTGTTGCCGCTGTCGGGCGCATGGAAGCAGACGTTGCCGTTTTTGATGCCGCGCGAAGACGTAGCCACGGGGCGTCCGATCACGCCGCTGCATGGTGGTCACGTTGGACTGCTTTGTACGGCAGGCCTGCTGAATGGAGTCTTCGGCCAGAATGATGACCGGCACATAGCGCGATGGAGGTCGGTCAAGCATGTGACCACATTTATCGAAGAGGATGGCGATGAGCAGATCATCCATCACCGGGAACGGTGGGCGAACGAACTGCGATTGGTCTATGCCGACGGCAGAACCCTGAAGCTGACCGAAACGCCGGCGAAGCAGGAAGGAGAGGACGATGCAGAATGCGCACCTAAGGCTCGGGTTGCTTGAGTATCACCGCATGACGGAGAAGACCTCGACGCGGATTCGTCTGCGGGTTGACCGCTATGTAGGGGAAGACGAACAGGCGCATCTCATCAGCGTCTTTGGCAACGACTCCGATGTTGGCGCGATCACGGCGGCTGTGCATGAGAAGGCCACCTTCACGCTGACTTTCCCGGACGGCGAAGTGAAGGAGGTGTCACTCGGCGAACACGCCTCCTGCTACAAAGGAGCCGTGAGTTTGCAGGACCGGAAGCATCCCGTGCGGCACCTGGTGGCTGTCTCCGAAGCACTGTACACCAATGGCGGCGTGGGGCGGACGATTCTGCTCGGATACGAGCGCGATCAGGCTTGGGCGACACTGGTGAGCTTTCTCGGGTTGCCTGCCGAGCCGTCATGGGCTGAGCACGTTCTCGACGTGGTCGAGGCGGAAGAGCGCATCAAGCCACTCGATGGCATTGGCTGCCAGCCTGTCCTGATCGCGGCGACGACCGAGGAAATGCTTGAGCGGATCGGGGATGGCTTGCGGAAAAAGGTTCTCAGTTTTCCGCAGAAGAACGGCCCAATCGTCTGGCCAAACCGTTCATGGCAACAGGTCATGAGCGCCGAGTTGCTTGCTGCATGACATTACATTTCCTGTAATACCCCCACTGGACGTTCTCACCCAGATTCCACGAGGTATCTCAATGGAGACCACCTTCCAATATTTGCGCACTCACGCCACGGAGCTTGGGTCCAGAATTCTCGAAACTTATCCCCCGCTTCAAGGCACGAAAGACCCTGTCGCTCCGCGCATTGCAACGCTTCTGCGAAAAGCGCTGCCTGCGCAAGCACTCGCTATCACAGGCACGGCCAAGTACCTGCGCAAAGCCAAATCAGCGCGGATCGTGGCCGAGTGCGGAGCTGGCAAAACGTATATGGCGCTGGGCACGATCCATGTGCTGGCGGAGGGGCGGCCCAGCACTACGCTGGTGATGTGCCCTTCGCACATTACGCACAAGTGGGCGCGTGAGGCGCTGCTGACTGTGCCGCACGCCAGGACCTTTCTGATCGAGGATATGCGCAACGGCGGCGATCCCAAGAAACCGCACGGCATCTGTGAAGTCAAACTCCGCAAGGGCAGGATCGTATACGAGGGGCTGCGCCTATCGCTCGCCGAGTTGCGGCGGATGGGCCGCAAGGAGTGGCGGAGGCATTGCTCTGGTCCAGCGTTCTTCATCACCGGCAAGGACAAGGGGAAACTGGGTTACTACTGGGAGCACACCTACCTCAAGGCAAAATCCGGACCGAATCTGGGCGGCGTCATCAATCCCGACACCGGCACCGCGATTCTGGATTCACAGCGGCAGAAGCTCACCCATCTCGACTTCGTTGACAAGATCAAGCTCTGGGAATCGGTGAGTCTGCCGCAGGGCGGCACGACGCGCTATTCGGCACTGTGGCAGGCCGACCGCGAACGCATTCAGCGTATGGCGCCAATTGAGTACATCGGCCGGTATATGGGCGGATGGTTCGACTTTGCCATCGCGGATGAGTTGCACCAACTGGCCGGTGACACGGCACAGGGTAACGGTCTCGGCGTACTTGGACGAGCGGCAAAGCGGCTGATAGCGCTCACCGGCACTCTGATGGGCGGCTATGCGGACGATCTCTTCAACATCTTCTACCGCATGGAGCCGCGCACGATGGCTGGCGAAGGCTTTGCCTACGGCGGCCAGGGACGACGCGACTTTCAGCAGCAGTATGGTGTGCTGGAGACCATCGAGAAGGTGCGGGAGACAGACAACGCCTGCTCGCGGGCGACGAAGAAGACGATCCAAGTTCTGAAGAAGCCGG
>Ga0255352_1001822_pt1 | contig 9849 bp, 4 predicted proteins | sample HBST0metaG_FD_189939 | JGI IMG/M metagenome (GOLD analysis project Ga0255352, IMG submission 189939) | Peat soil microbial communities from Stordalen Mire, Sweden - H.B.S.T0 | ecosystem: Environmental > Terrestrial > Soil > Wetlands > Peat | place: Sweden: Norrbotten County, Stordalen Mire...
GCGACATCAGCCGCAAGCGCAAGCTGTTGGAAAAGCAGAAGGAAGGCAAGAAACGCATGAAGCGGATCGGCAGAGTCGATATTCCGCAGGAAGCGTTTCTGGCGGTGTTGCGCATCGGGGAAGAACAGCAGAAGTAACCCTGGTCTATTGACGGTCTAGATACCTTGGTAACCTGGCATTCATCTCCAACTGTGGAAACCTCAAAAATTCTCTACCTCTACGTGAGGGCACATCGGTTCCGGCGCTCATGTGCAGCGAACGTCTCTTCTATATGAAAAATAAAGAGTTAGATTGATTAGCAGAGAATGAGATAATTGGCAAGCTAAAAAAAGGAGCTTTTGGTGCATTCTTTTCCAAAGTAATCCACAATTTTTTCCACAGAAAGTCTATAAAAGGAACACTAAATATTTTGGGGCAAAACCAGGGACGATCAATCCTGTTGAAGCCTGTGTCAGACCACTGCTCGCAGCACATAAGAATGCCTGCCCTGACATACAAAAGCCCCTCGGACTGAGGGGCTTTTGCAGCGTGACAGCCGACTCTAGTGAGCGGCCGGGTGGGTGGCTGGCCTAGCTGTATGTGTGGCCGGCTTGGGCGCGTCCACGCCACCAGCCTGAGCCGGCGGAGCGGGTACACCCGAGATGGTGTTGTAAGCGTCGATGACCTGCTTGGTGACGTTGGTGCCCGCGTTGGCATACAGCACGGGAGACTGCTGCACGGATACGTCCAGCACCAGCGTATAGCCCTGCTGCTGTGCATAAGTCTGCATCACGTCATAGACCTTGGACGCCAGGGTGTTGTAGACCTCCTGCATTTCCTGCTGGAAGTCGTTCTGGGCATCTTCTGCGTTGCGGTCCAACTGCTTCTTCTTGAGGTCGACAGCACTGGCGCGAGAAGCGCGTTCAGCCTCAGTCAGCTTGTCGCCCTGGGCCTGCAACTGCTTGGTCAGGTTCTCAACTTCATCATTGAGAGTCTTGAGCTGTTGGCGCCTGGGTTCGAACTTCTTCTGCAGGTCAGCAAAGTTCCGCTGGCCTTCATTGGTTTGGGCCACAGCCACCTGAAAGGCAATGACGGCGATCTTGGCAGGGCCGGCGGGTGCAGCAGCGGGAGCAGCCGGCGTTTGGGCAGCGGCGCTCAGGGCAAGGCCTGAGGCCAGCGTAATAACTAATGCAAGCGAGCGCTTCATTCGAGTCAAAAGCTCCTTCGGGATTCCTGTGTAGCTGTTCGCGCGGTTGCGCGAGGACAAGCTGTGCCTCCTGATAAACCTAACGGCCTTATTTCCACCCCAGCGACAGAAACCTGTCGACCAGAACCTCAATGTACGGAGGCTCTGCGCCTAGGGCGCAAGAGCAGAAAAAGACACGAGCGGAGACATCAGCAGGAACTAGATGGATTATAGGAGGCCGGGGTGAGAGCGTCAAACATGCGGAAAAGGCATGAGCCGTATTTTTAGAGCGGAACCAGAGTAAGCGTGTCCTTGCCAAAAGTCTTCAATGTGTCTTTTTCTTGAGGAAAAAGCCACTTGGCGGGCTTGCTTTCGGGATACATCTACTCTGGTTCCGCTATAGGCAAGCCAGGCTTTCGCAAGAGCGGGCACTACAGCGAAACCAACGTTGATGGTTCCCGAAACCGCAGCGTTCAAGTCGACTTGGCCCCCCTATTGCTTCGGCAAATAAATACCAACAATGTTCGGGTGCCCCATCCTCGCCACGTCTTTGTTTTTGTGGCTAGGATGGGGTAGCACGAAGGCAGTATTTATTTGCCGGATCTATAGGGAGCGGCGACCCTGCACAAACTTAACAGGATATAGAGTAGAGCATTTTTGTTTTTGCTGTAGACTTCCGTGCCCCATCCTTTCCGCTTTTTTCTGCGGAAAGGGTGGGATACCAATGAAATTCGGGTTTACACCATTTCCGAAAATGCTCTAGTTACGCTGGGTTCGCTCTGATACTGCGGTCGTTTCCCCCATTGCCATTTCCGCAACCGCCTGGCGCAAGGCGCATGAACAGGAAAGCCCACCGCAGCGCGAAGAACGATACGTCACCAAAGGTAAAAGGGCCGCTCAGTAGAGCGGCCCTTTTAGCATGCATCGGACTTCCTGGTTTAGAAGGTTGTCGAGATGGTGAGACGGAAGGTCTTGCGCGGCTCGCGGAACATGTACCGCGAGCCGTAGGCCTGGATTGCCTCGTTGTAGGTGTAGTCACCCGCGCTGCTCTGACTACCACTCTGCGGGAACATGTCGCGGGTAATCAGCTGCGCCGAGCAGCTTCCCTGTTTGTTCCCCTGGTTGCAGTAGGGCGTCTCGTAAAGACGCAGGGGGTTGTAGGCGTAGTAAAGGCGGAAGGGCGCGTTGACGATCGGCATCATGATCGACAACTCGGCGCCGTTGGACATGCGAGGCACAAAGTTGGTGCCTGCGACGGGCCGGATGTTCCGCTGGAAACCCACCTGGGAGCCGGAGATGCCGCCCACGCAGGCACCGGTTGCGGTGTCAATTGTCGGACAGCCATAGAGGGGAGCAAGAAGCGAGGCAAACCCCTCGACGCTCTGCTTCAACTGACCCCTGTCGACTGCCGCGTCTATACCAAAGTCAGTGAAGAAGGCAAAGGTAAGCGAACTGACGATGGGAATGCGATACTCGGCATTCATGGTCAGGTTGGTATCGCCGCCGATTGAAGCAATGCCATATACCGGCAGGGGCACCTGTATGCACTGGCTCTCCTGCGGGTTAGATATATCGCGCGGAACGCAACTGCCATCAGGATTGGTCAACTGGAAGTTGACCTTGGTGGGCACGTAGCCGTAAGGCGTGGCGCTGCGAACGTCGAAGCCGCGGATTTCATTTTCACCGCCGGCGTAGAAGCGGTTCTGCGGTGGTGCCACGTCGCCGCCAAAACCCCTCACGTAGCCCAACTGCGCACGTATGCCCAGCACGTTATGGCCGCCTGCCGACGGGGTCAGGTAGTGCATGGGGATGAACTGCTTGTAGGCAAGCATCGGCGAAATGTAGCGCACATTGCCCCAGATGCCTGCCGCCTGGAATACCGCCGAGTATTCCTTGCCGGAACGCGGACGCATCGGGTTGTTGATTGTGTTGTAGCTATAGCTGAACGAAACCGAGCTGTTGACGATGCCAGACAGCGCGTTCGAACTCTGAATGCCAGACCGGAAGCTGATGGTCTGGAAGAAGGTCTGCGAGGCAGTGCTGAATGCCGAAATCGTCGACCGCGTCAACGAATAGGTCATGCCAACGCGCTGGAAAGCATGCCGCCTCAGCGGGTAGTTGACCGAAAAGTTGAGGCCGGTCGAGGATTGGTTGTAGTTCTGCGTCAGCGACTTCTCGGCTGCGGTCAGGTTGGTCGACCCGCCCGAGGTCTCGTAGTTCTTGGCAGCGTTGTAGTCCTGCTTGTTGTTAAAGATCTGGAAACCAACCTGCATGGGCCGGTTGTGGATGTAAGGCTGCGTAAAGCCGAACATGAACTGACGGCTCACATTGCCCAGGTTGGCCTGCAAGCTGAGTGTTTCGCCCAAGCCAAGGAAGTTATTGGTCTGGTAGTTGAGGCCGATGAACGCGCCCGAAAGGCCGCTCATGCCGCCATTCATGCCAATCGAGTTCTTACCCTTTTCCTTGACCTTCAGAAGCAGTTCAACCGTGCCAGCATCGGCATCCTGATGAGCCTCTGAGTCCTGATCAACCTTGAGGGGCTCGAAGTACTCGAGCTGGTTCAGGCGGAGCAGGCTGTACTCCCACAACTGGGAGTTGTAAACCGAACCCTCATCAAGCATCAGCTCACGACGGATAACGCGGTCGCGGGTGACGGTGTTGCCCTGGAACTCGATGCGCGAAACGTAGAACGGCTTGCCCTCATCGATATCGATGGCGAGCGAAACAGTCTTCTTCTGATCGTCGAAACTGGGCTTGGGGATGGCGCCAAAGTTAATATAGCCCAACTGGCCGTAGGCCTTCTTCAAATTCTCCAAGCCCTTCTGGATCATGGTGGCGTTGAACCATTCCCCGTCCTTTACCGCAAACGTGGCGCGCAGGGCATTGGTGTTCGTCACTGCCTTGTTGCCCGTGAAGGTAATCGAGCCGAGGCGATACCGGTCGCCCTCTTCAATGGGCATGAGGATGTCGATGCGCTTGCCGTGCTTGGGGCGGAAGGTGAACCAGTTCAGGCCGCCCTGGTCGCGAATCTGCGTCTTGGGCTCTTCGATTGCGGCGTTGTAATAGCCCTTGTCGCGGTAAGCCTGGCGTACGCGCTCGGTGTCTTCTTCCAGCTTGGAGGCGTCGAAGCTCTGGGAAAACAGGTTCTCGAAGATGATCGAATACGGAATGCCGATGGGCTTCAGATTCTTCATCGAGCGGCGCAGAACAAGCTTGCTAAGATGCTGGTTCCCTGCAAACTGGATTTCTCCCACCTTCACAGTGGGGCCTTCCTTCACGTTGAAGTTCACCTGCACCGATGCCGGGGGAATCATCTTGACATCAGTCCGGATGGTGGCGAACTGGTGGCCGTGCTCCGACAGAAGCGTCTTGAGCACCGTTTCGGCCCGCTTGATCTTGGTGGGATCGTACTGGCTCTCCACCGACAGCCCGACCTTTTCCTTCTTGAACCGGTCAAGTACGTCGGAAACTGAGACAGTGCTCAGGCCCTTGTAGTTGATCTCGCGAATATTGGGCTTCTCCCGAACAAAGATGTTCAGGATGATGCCCTTCTCCGACTCCTCGCGCTCGATGCGCAAGTCCTCAAAGTATCCGGTGTTCCAGAGCGAGTTGAAGTCGCGCTCGATCGAGATCGGGTCGTAGGAGTCGCCGGCATGAGTAAAGAGACGCGCAAGAACGGTCTCCTTGGGAATACGCCGGTTGCCGATCACGCGGATCTGATCGATGGTTTGCGGTTCCTGGGCCATGGCTGTGCCGGCAAGCGACACCAGCAGCAGCAATAGCGACACGCGGGCCATACGACTCGCGGCCCGCATGATGCGGGAGATGGAAGTGCGCTTGATCTTCACCGGGCTAAAGCCACGCGGCGAGCACAAGTACTGGTGCGATCCATAGTTCGTCTTCACGGGAAGAATATGCACACCCTCAATGCTGAAAATCTGGTCCTGCTTCAAAGAAAGATTGATTATATTGGACCACGCCCACCCTGCCCAAACGCAGGACTGTCTGTCAGCCCGAAAATCGTGTCTTTCCCTTCATCCCCTGCCGCGTACAAGCTCCCGCGGACTCGGGCCGGTCCCCCTTGCTGCCCTGACGGCCAAGACCCGACGCCAGAACCCGGTTCTTAGGGGACCCATCCCACAGTCTACCGGAACAAAGTGGGTTGCGGCGCGCTTCAATCCCCTTCCCACCTCGCTCCATCCCTCTTTGACGCGGTTGCGCCCGATTGGACACCGCTTTCCATCAAGGTTTCAGGCACATGGATGGGGGTACGCAAGTGTTCACGATTTTTTTCGTCTTGCTTCCGGATGGGCGTGCGGCCAGCCTGGGTCAACTGCCGGACAGGTGCTGCCGAAACGCAAATACCGCCGTCCAATGCGGGTTTGTGCCACTCTATGCGGATCAGGATGGACGCTGCCGCGTCTGCTGAGGATCCGCGGTTCAAGGACGACAGACTCCCTCTGAAACCCGTTTTGCGCTCAACAGCCGTACACGGCGGCCAGCATCGCGCATTCTCATAAAAAATTTTTGGCTACAGCTTTCCTTCATCCGAAAAAACGACAAATGCGTTCTCAGTCCCATCCTCTTTGCAACTTCCTCGGAGAGGAAAAATCCCAAAATTCAGCGCCGCGATCAGGCCAGAGCATTTTTGCTTTTGCTGTAGACTTCCGTGCCCCATCCTTTCCGCTTTTTTCTGCGGAAAGGGTGGGATACCAATGAAATTCGGGTCTACACCATTTCCGAAAATGCTTTAGGGCTCCTGGCAGGCGCCATCCAGCGGCTGTCGGATAATTCATGGTTGCCGCGAAAAAAAAGTTCACTCGACGGCGGCAATTTCAACACTGCTGTTGCAAAACGCCCAAAATCGGCTCGCCGTACAGCGCGCCAAGCCGTCAAGTGCGTCTTTTCAGCTCGCCAAGCCGTCCTGAAAAGTGTGCAAATAGCCTATTTTGCCCGCGCACGCGCGGCCTGACCCGCGGCGTCGACTAACATTGTATTTTTAACCGTGTGTTGGATAGGGTTCTTGCGGATTTTTCGTTCCGCCTGAACCACGGTGAGCCGGTTGGAGCCAGACCGGAACCGTTACAGTCCAGCTTTTGATCGGCACAGATCACGGGCAATACAGTTACAACCAACCCGGCTCGGGAGCGAGTTACAGCCTTATGTGGATTGTCCGGCTTGCGCTGCGGCGGCCCTACACTTTTGTCGTCGCTGCATTTTTGATTTTGATCCTTGGTATTTACAGCATCGTCTCGATGCCTACGGATATTTTTCCGAATATCGACATCCCTGTCGTATCGGTGATCTGGAGTTTCAACGGCCTCTCGGCGGAGGAGATGGCCAACCGCATGATCACCCCCAGCGAGCGCGGCCTGACCACCACAGTCAATGACATCGAGCACATCGAGTCGCAGTCGCTCAACGGCATCGCGGTCATCAAGGTCTTCTTTCAGCCGAATGTCAACATCGCCAGCGCCGTGGCCCAGGTGACTGCTGTCAGCCAATCCCAGTTGCGCAGCTTGCCGTCCGGCACCACGCCGCCCTCCATCATGCAGTACAACGCCTCCAGCGTGCCCATCCTGCAGTTGGGACTCTCAGGGCAAGGCCTGAATGAGCAGCAACTGAACGACCTGGGATCGAATATCATTCGCGTCCAGTTGGCCACTGTCGAAGGCGCGCAGACACCCTTTCCCTACGGCGGCAAACCGCGCCAGGTTCAGGTGGATCTGGATATGCCAGCCATGCAAGCCAAGGGCCTTTCGCCCATCGATGTGGTCAACGCCGTCAATGCGCAAAGTCTGATCATGCCTTCCGGCACCATGAAGATCGACCGCTTCGAATATGCCGTCGAAACCAACTCCGCGCCGGATATCGTCAATGAACTGAACAATCTGCCCGTCAAAGCGGTGAACGGGGCCGTCATCTATGTCCGTGACGTGGCGCATGTGCGCGACGGCAATCCGCCACAAACCAACATCGTGCATGTGGACGGCAAGCGCGCTGTCCTGATGAGCATCATGAAGACCGGCTCATCCTCAACGCTGGACATCATCGCCGGCGTCCGGGCCAAACTGGAAACCGTCCGGGGCCAATTGCCGCCGCAGCTCCAGATCAATACCCTCTCCGACCAGTCGATTTTTGTCCGCGGCTCCATCGACGGCGTGGTCCGCGAAGCCATCATCGCCGCCTGCCTCACCGCCATCATGATCCTGGTATTCCTGGGCAGTTGGCGCTCCACCATCATCATCGCGGTCTCCATCCCGCTCTCGATTCTCTCTTCGCTCATCGTGCTCTCCGCGCTGCACGAGACCATCAACATCATGACCCTGAGCGGATTGGCGCTGGCCGTCGGCATCCTGGTGGACGATGCCACCGTCGCCATCGAAAACATCAACCGCTACCTGGAATCGGGCGCGGAATTGGAGCAGGCCATTCTAGACGGCTCGGCGCAGATTGCCATTCCTGCCCTGGTTTCCACCCTCTCCATCTGCATCGTCTTTGTCCCCATGTTCTTCCTGAGCGGCGTGGCGCGCTATCTGTTCGTACCCATGGCCGAGGCGGTGGTCTTCGCCATGCTGGCCAGTTATGGCCTTTCCCGCACGCTGGTGCCCACCATGGCCAAGTACCTGCTCAAGGAGCACGACGACGCGGAGACCGCAGGAAAGCGCTTCAGCGGCAACCCCTTCGTTCGCTTTCAGAGCTCCTTCGAGTCCGGCTTTGCGGCGTTTCGCCTCCGCTACATGCGTCTGCTTACCTTGTGCGTGGACCACGCTGGCGTCTTTCTACTCATCTTCCTGGCGTTTTCCCTGGCATCCATCGGGCTGTTGGTGCCCTGGCTTGGCCAGGACTTCTTCCCCTCGGTCGACTCCGGACAGTTCAAGATCCACGTGCGCGCCCATACCGGCATGCGCATCGAGGAAACAGCCCAGCTCTGCGACCACATCGACTCGACCATCCGCGGCGAAATTCCTGCCAAAGAGATCGTCAACATCGTCGATAACGTCGGCCTGCCCACCTCGGGAATCAACCTTTCCTACTCGACTTCGTCTCCCGTGGGCACTGCGGACGCCGACATCCAGGTGCAGTTGAGTGAGAAGCACCATCCCACAGCAGAGTATGTCCAGCACCTGCGCGCCCGGCTAGCTCGTGAGTACCCCGGCGTCACCTTCTACGTGCTGCCGGTCGATATCGTGACCCAAATCCTGAACTTCGGCCTCTCCTCGCCGATTGACCTTCAGATCATCGGCCCGGACCTCTACAGCAACCACGCCCTGGCCGAGCGCATGCTCGATGAAGTCCGCTATGTTCCCGGCGCCACCGATGCGCACATTCAGCAGCCGTTCGACCTTCCAAAAATGACGGTGAACGTGGATCGCACGCGCGCTCAGGACATCGGCATGACTCAGAAGGACGTTGCGCAGAGCCTGTTGGTGGCCATGAGTGGCAGTTTCCAGACCAGCCCCACCTTCTTTCTGGATCCAAAAAACGGCGTCTCCTACAATGTCGCGGTCATGGCTCCCCAGTACCAGCTCGACTCGCTGGCCGCTTTGAAGAGCCTGCCTATCCACGGTTCTTCCGCCGCGCAGCAGGTCAGCGAAGCCGCTTCCACCGGTGCTCCCGGAGCCCCGCAACCCACACAGGTACTAGGCAACCTGGCATCCATCGCTCCCGGAACCGAACTGGGCACCGTGAGTCATTACGACATCTCTCCGGTCATCGACATCTACTCCAACGTGGATGGAACCGACCTGGGAACCGTAACCCGCGCCATGGAAAAGATTGTCGCCCGGCACAAAGCCGATCTGCCCCGCGGTTCGCGATTCCTCCTCCGCGGCCAAAGCGAGACCATGAAAAAGTCCTACCTTGGTCTGCTCGCCGGTCTGGTCGTCTCCATCCTGCTGGTCTACCTGCTGATCGTGGTCAACTTCCAGTCCTGGCTCGATCCGTTCCTCATCATCTCAGCATTGCCGGCGGCGCTGGCTGGCATTGTCTGGTTCCTCTTCCTCACCCATACCCGGCTCAGCGTACCCGCTCTGACCGGCGCCATCATGTGCATGGGCGTGGCCACGGCCAACTCCATTCTCGTAGTCAGCTTTGCCCGCGAGCAGTTGGAAGAGCTGGTGGGCGACGCACGACGGGCTGCGCTGAATGCGGGCTTTGTACGCTTGCGTCCGGTGCTGATGACCGCCCTCGCCATGATTCTCGGCATGATGCCCATGGCGCTCGGCCTGGGTGACGGTGGCGAGCAGAACGCCCCCCTGGGCCGCGCCGTCATTGGTGGACTGCTGCTGGCCACCGTGGCCACGCTTTTCTTTGTGCCTGCATTTTTCTCTGTCGTCCACGGCTGGCTCAATAGCCGCCGCAAGACGTCCCACTACGCTCAACTGGCCGAATCATTCGACGAGCCTGATGAAATTTCGGAGTAATGCCTTATGACTGATGAACTCAATCCGAACCAGCAACCGGCACAAAGCCAGCAAACCTTGCCCGAGCCGGCGCCCATCTCGACGCACAAGGCCCTGGTCGGCGTGGCCTTGGTGGTAGTCGTGGCGGGCGCCCTGGCGGGCTACGGCATCCTGAGCCGCATGCATAACGCCAAGGTGCTGACCAGCACGACGCGCGAGCTGGCCGCTCCCACCGTGGCCGTTGCCGCGCCTAAAACCGGCGCTCCGGCTGACAGCTTT